>Ga0081538_10002294_pt1 | contig 18899 bp, 19 predicted proteins | sample TabmetS5T2R1_FD_71022 | JGI IMG/M metagenome (GOLD analysis project Ga0081538, IMG submission 71022) | Tabebuia heterophylla rhizosphere microbial communities from the University of Puerto Rico - S5T2R1 | ecosystem: Host-associated > Plants > Roots > Rhizosphere ... | reverse complement strand
CGACCTCGCCAGCGGCGAACAGCGCGCGGAAGCCTTCGCGATAAGTCGGATAGGCGAGGCGCACGCCGAGCTCGCGTTTCATCTTGTCGTTGCGCACGCGTTTGCTTTCGCCATAGAACGACAGCGCCATTTCCGTCATCGCCTTGGCGGCATCGGCAAACGGCACCTCGGGCGGCGGCGGCACGCCGATGAGGCCGGCGGCGAACACAAGCGGCGCGCCCGGCTCGGTCGGTTCGTCGTCGGTGACATTGAAGATGCCGTCGGCATGCCGGGCGAAGGCGGCCTCGATGGTTGCCGCGATGTCGGCCACGTGCACGCGGTTGAACACCTGGCCCGGCTTGACGATACGCTTGGCGGTCGAGGCGGCGACTTGGATCAGGGCATTGCGGCCCGGGCCGTAAATCCCCGAGAGCCGCATGACCGCAAGCGCTTTGTCGGTGCGGTCGGCGAGCGCGCTCCAGGCGCGCTCGGCCGTGAGCCGCGCGCGACTGCGCTCGGTGACCGGCCTTGGCTCGGTGGTTTCGTCGACCCAGGCGCCGCCGTAATCGCCATAGACGCCGACGGTCGAGAGATAGACGATGCCCGCCACGCGCGGTGCGCGCACAAGGGCCTCGGCACAGCAGCGCAGAACCGGATCGCTGTGCTGGTCCGGAGGCACCGAGACGAGGAGAAGGTCGCTCTCGGCAAGCGCGGCGGCGATGGCCGGCGTAGCCTCGGCGCCGTCGAAGACAATCGCCTCGATCGGGCTGCCGGCACGGGAAAAATGCGCCGCCTTCGCGTGGCTGCGCACAGTACCGGCAACGCGATCGTAGCGGCGGCCGAATTCGGCGAGGAAATATTCGGCCGTGTAGCCGAGGCCGAAGCAGAAAAGATTGGGCATCTAACGAATCTTCGGCATCACGCGGCGGCCTCGCCCAGCGCGGCAGCCCATTCGGCCTGAACGTCGGGATCGGCCTCCGCAGCGCGGCGCGCGGCCGCGAGCGCGACCAGCCGCGCCGGCGCAAGCCGCTCGAGCGCCCACACGGCGGCGCCGCGCACCAGTGGCGCCTGGTCGCCGAGAAGACGCTCGGCCGCGTCGGCGAGCACGGGATCGCCGGAGTTGCCGATGGCGATCAGCACATTGCGGACGAAACGGTCGCGGCCGGTGCGCTTCACCACCGATTTGGCAAACAGCGCGCGGAAGGCCGCATCGTCGAGCCGGGCGAGGTCGGCGAGCCGGGGTGCCTGCAGGGCCGCGCGCGCCGCCAGCTTCTGCTCGCGCCCGGCCTGGGCAAACTTGTTCCAGGGACACACGGCCAGACAGTCATCGCAGCCGTAGATGCGGTTGCCCATGAGCGCGCGCAGCTCACGCGGAATCGGCCCCTTGTCCTCGATGGTCAGGTAGGAGATGCAGCGTCGCGCATCGAGCCGGTAGGGCGCCGGGAAGGCGGCAGTTGGGCATATGTCGAGGCACGCGCGGCAACTGCCGCAGTAATCGGCCTCAGGGGGATCCGGCGGCAGCTCGAGGGAGGTGAAAATCGCGCCGAGAAAGAGCCACGAGCCAAACTCGCGCGAGACCAGATTGGTGTGCCGCCCCTGCCAGCCGAGCCCGGCCGCGGCGGCGAGCGGCTTCTCCATCACGGCGGCGGTATCGACGAACACCTTCACGTCGCCGCCCGCAGTCTCGGTCAGCCAGCGCCCGATGGCCTTCAGCCGCGGCTTGATGAGGTCGTGGTAGTCGTCTCCCTGGGCGTAGACCGACAGAGCGCCGCGCTCGCGCCTCCCAAGAATCCGCAACGGATCGTCATCCGGGCCGTAATTGAGGCCGAGCATGATGACCGAGCGAACGTCCGGCCAGAGCGCACGCGGATCCGCACGCCGTTCTGGATTGCGGGCGAGCCAGTCCATGTCGCCATGCTGGCCCTCGCCCAGGAAAGCCGCGAACCGCTCCTTCGCCTGCGGGATCGCGTCGGGCGCCGCGATCCCCACGACGTCGAAGCCGTGCGCCCGCGCGGCCTCGCCGATGAGGGCCTTCAACCTCGCCGGGTCATTCAGAAGTCCAGATCGGCGTAGCTCGGCGACGGCGGCACGCCCGGATGCATGTCGCCGAGAATCGGCCGGAACGACGGCCGCGACTTGATCCGCGCGTACCAGTTCTTGGCGGCTTCGTCCTCGTGCCATGGTACATCGCCCAGATAGTCGGGTATCGACAGGTGCGCCGCCGCGGCGAGATCGGCATAGCTCAGGCGCTCGCCGGCAAGCCAGTCCCGCTTGCGCAACAACCATTCCATATAGGCCAGATGATAGCGAATGTTATGGCGCGCCGCGCGGATCGCACCGGAATCGGGCGGGCCGCCGCCATGCTCCCGCCCCATGCTGCACTTGTAGACGCGCTCCATCACCAGCGGACCCGATACCTCGTCGAAAAACTTGTCATTGAACCAGCCGGCGAGGCGCCGCACCTCGATCCGCGCGTCCGCGCTCTCCGGCAACAGCCGCCGCTGCGCAATCGCGGCCCCATACGTCTCGTCGAGATATTCCGCGATGATGTGAGCCCCCGGAGCCGGCGGCCGTCCGTCCGGCACCAGCACGGGCGTGGTGCCGGCGGGGTTGAGCGCGAGAAAGGCCTCGCGGCGTTCCCAGGTCCGCTCCTCCACCAGACGCACATCCACGCCGTATTCGGCGAGCGCTACGCGCACGAAGCGCGACTGCGGGCAGAATGGATGATGGAACAGCGTCAGCATGCCATTGAGCAAAGCAGCCCCGATCGGAAAGAGTGAAAGCAAGGTCAAGGTCGTTGGCGGCCTGCTTAGTCGATAAGCCGGCAATGCAGCAACCCCGTGGCATTGCCATGGCGGCGGGGTTGGGCGAAAAGCATGCGGCCGCGATTCGCGGCCTCCAGCCTTGCTTTGCCGGAAAATGCTCTAACGGAGCAATTTCATGCTGTTCGACCTGTTGAAGGCCTGCGTTCTCGGCATCATCGAGGGGCTCACCGAGTACCTGCCGGTGTCCTCGACCGGCCACCTGCTACTGATGGACCACTTCTTCGGGTTCGACGACGACGATTTCGGCAAGGCGTTCGTGGTGCTGATCCAGCTCGGCGCGATCCTGGCGCTGCTCTCGATCTACTTCGTACGCCTGTGGAAGATTGCGCTCGCCCTGCCGCACGATTCGGACGCGCGCCGGTTTGCGATCGGGGTGCTGGTCGCCTTCCTGCCGGCTGCGGTCATCGGGGCGGTATCCTACGGCATCATCAAGAGCGTGCTGTTCAACGTCTGGATCGTGTGCACGATGCTGATCGCGGGCGGCGCCGCGTTGCTGTGGATCGATCGCCTCGAGCTCAAGGCGCGCTACCACGATGCCACAAGGTTTCCGCTGCCGATGTATCTCGGCATCGGCATCATCCAGTGCATCTCGATGATCCCCGGCGTGTCGCGCTCGGGCGCGACCATCGTGGGGGCGATGCTGTTCGGCGCCGACCGCCGCTCGGCGGCCGAATTCTCGTTCTATCTCGCGATCCCGACCATGATCGGCGCCTTCGTGTACGAGGTGTACAAGAGCCGGGCGGAACTCTCCGGCGGCAATGCGCTTGTCATCGCGGTCGGCTTCGTGGCCTCGTTCATCGCCGGCTGGATCGTGGTCAAGACCTTCCTCGACTACGTGTCGCGCCACGGATTTGCGCTGTTCGCCTGGTGGCGCATCGCGGCCGGCGCGCTCGGCTTGATCGGCATGGCCTTGGTGGGATGATTGGTCATGGAGCGGGATGACCTTGCTTCGAATTGTCATCTCGCTCCAGATTATTGTTGGAGCATGATCTTTTCCGAAGACCGGTATCCAGCCCGGATCAGGTCCGGGCCAGGCTTCTTCGGGTGCATGCTCTAGTTTAGTTTAGGCCGCCCGGCTTCGGAACTGGCCGGTTTTGCGGAAGCGCCAGAGATAGGACGGCACGATGGCGGCGATCGAGTGCGGCTCGATGCCAAGGTCCTTCAGTGTGCGGCCCTCGCGCCTGGCTTCGTCGGAGACGACGTTGTCGCGTCCAAGCAGTCGGATCTGATCGGGCGTCACCAGCGGCTTCGGCATGAACTGCAGGAACCAGGCCTGGAACTGGGCGAGCGCGAACGGGAGCGGCACCAGCAGGCGGCGCCGCTCAATGGTCGCGAGAATGAACTCCATGAGCTGCCTGAACGTGCGCACGTCGGGCCCGCCCAGTTCGTAGGTGAGGCCTCCTTTCACCGCGCCGTCGGCCGCCCTGGTGATCGCCTCCGCGACGTCGCCAACGAACACGGGCTGGAACCGGGTATGCCCCCCTCCGATCAGCGGGAGAACCGGCGAGAGTCGCGCCATCGCCGCGAACTTGTTGAAGAAGTCGTCCTCGGGGCCGAACACGATTGAGGGGCGAAAGATCGTGGCCGCCGGCATGGCGGCCCATACGGCCTGTTCGCCCGCGGCCTTGGTGCGCGCGTAAAGGGCGGGAGAGCCGGGATCGGCGCCTAGCGCCGAGACGTGGATCATGCTCGCGCCAGCTGCCGCGGCAGCCTCCGCCACGATGCCAGGACCCTCCGCCTGGACCGCCGCGAAGCGCTGCTTGCCCCGCTCGAACAGGATGCCCACGAGGTTGATGACCACGTGGGCGCCGCGCGCGGCGGCCTGCACCGACGCCGGATAGCGCAGGTTCGCCTGTACGGCGTGGATTTGGCCTACCCGGCCGAGCGGCTGGAGATGGAAGGCGAGGTCGGGACGGCGCACCGCCACGCGGATGCGGTACCCCCGCTTGCACAATACGCGCACGATGTTGCGGCCGAGAAAGCCGGAACCGCCGAAAATGGTAACCAGCCGCTCGACGTTGGCCTGGGTGATGGCGGGCATCCGGTTCCTCGAACTGGTCGGCGCGGCGGGGCGATCGTGCTGGCGGCGGGATATCGAATCGGGGTGCGACTGTACAGTAGATCGTGGTCGCAAGATCGTGGTCGCATCCCCACGGCGCGTTGACGGGTGAGATGCGGGTCCTTATCTCTTTGCCCGGCAAGCCCGGATGGGGTTGTCGGCGAGCCCAGGTGGCGGAATTGGTAGACGCGCTGGTTTCAGGTACCAGTGGTTAATAGCCGTGGAGGTTCGAGTCCTCTCCTGGGCACCATTCTTTGCAGGCGTCCGACCATATCCAGAACCTTGTTGCAGCGCCGGCTGCATGAACTTCAGCTGATTCCTGGGGATCATCGCGACCCGCCGTAGCATTTGGCGCGCGCGGGTGGAACGGATATGACGATCGGCCCCGCCCGGAGAGACATATGACCATCCGCCTGCACCGCGGCGATCTTCCCGACCTTTCGCGCTACCGCGGTTCGGTAGCGATCGACACCGAGACCATGGGCCTCGACCATCATCGCGATCGCCTGTGCGTGGTGCAGCTTTCTCCCGGCGACGGATCCGCGGACGTGATCCAGATTCCGCCCGGCGCAACGGAAGCTCCCAACCTCAAGCGGCTGCTGGCCGATCCCTCGGTCCTGAAGATATTCCACTTTGCGCGATTCGACCTTGCCACCCTGTGCAAGGCGATCGGCGTGATGCCGACGCCGGTCTATTGCACCAAGATCGCCTCGCGGCTCAGCCGCACCTATACGGACAAGCACGGACTGAAGGACCTGGTGCGCGACGTTCTCGGCATCGACCTGTCGAAACAGCAGCAGCTCACCGACTGGGGCGCCGAGAAGCTCACCGAGGCCCAGGTCTCCTATGCGGCGTCCGACGTGATCCACCTGCACGCGCTCAAGGAAAAGCTCGACGTGCTGATTGCGCGCGAAGGGCGCCAGGAGCTCGCCGCCGCCTGCTTCCGCTTCCTTCCCGACCGTGCCCGGCTCGATCTCGCCGGCTGGGCGGCGGAGGACATCTTCGCCCACTCCTGACATTTTCGCCCGATTGCCCCGTCGCGGCCATATTCCCGGGCGATTTTTGCAGCGCCGCAAGCACAAAAAGCGGATACAATAAGGTGCGCTCGGGAGCGCCAGCTGCCAGCGGCCGCCATGGGGTTGAGCCTGAGCATCGCCGCCCATATCGCCGATTCGGGGACGCATGGCTGGAAGGCCAGCGGCCCGCGCAACCTTGCGCGCCTGATCCGCGACGCCCGGCGCCATAGCGCCCGCGTGCGCCTCATGCGCATCGCGGTCCCGGCGGTGGCCGTGGCCGGGCTCGGCGCCGTCGTGCTCCTGACCTGGTTCAATCCCTTGCGCGCGCTCCCCGAGCTTCCGATCAGCGCCGCCAATCTCGTGGTCTCGGGCACGAAGATCACCATGGAGGCGCCCAAGCTCACCGGCTTCACGCGCGACAATCGCGCGTACAACGTGACCGCGGAGGCCGCCGCCCAGGATTTCACCAATCCGAGCGTTCTCGAACTGACCGGCATCCGCGCCAATATCGAGATGCAAAACAAGGGCTCGATCGATCTGAGCGCGATCGCCGGCGTCTACAACACCAAGTCGGAACTTCTGACACTCATGCAGCACATCATCCTTATCTCTTCCGACGGCTACGAGGGGCATCTCACCGAGGCAACCGCCGATGTGCGCAAAGGCTCCATCGTGTCGGAAAAGCCGGTCGAGATGTTCTTGCCCAACGGCAAGCTGAACGCCAACCGCATGGAAGTCGAGAACAACGGCGAGTTGCTGCGCTTCGGTGGCGGCGTCGTGCTCAATCTGAATTCCGTCGATTCGGCGCCATCCGGCAAATCGACTGCGGCCGACAAATCGGCGTCAGCCGACAAATCGGCGCCAGCCGACAAATCGGCGCCAGCCGACAAGAAGGGAACGCGGCGATGACGGCCCGACCCGCCGCCCATCTGGCTGCCCTCCTCGCTGTCGCGGCGCTCGCCGCGTCGGCGTGGGCGCAACCCATGCGCGGGCCTCCCAACGCGCTGCAGGGATTCTCGGTCAACCGCGACAAGCCGGTGCAGATCACGTCGAACACGCTCGAAGTGCGCGACAAGGAGAAGCGGGCGACCTTCATCGGCAACGTGCTGGTGGCGCAGGGCGATACCACGATGAAGAGCAGCACGCTCGATGTGTTCTACGACCAGGACGCAGCCGACGCCCGGGCGGCCCAGCCGAGGCCGTCCGGGCAACAGCAGATCCGTCGGCTCGAGGCCAAGGGTGGCGTGGTCGTCACGCAACGAGATCAGACGGCGACCGGCGAGACCGGCATTTTCGACATGCCGTCCAATACGGTGACGCTGATCGGCAACGTGGTGATCACCCAAGGTCCGCAAGTCATTCGCGGCGAGCGTCTCACCGTCGATCTCACCACCAGCGAGTCACGCGTCGAGGGCGGGTCTAAGGGGGTACAGGCCCTGTTTAACACGCACCGCCCGCCCAAGCCCGGCGACAAGCCGGCGGACAGCAGAGCAGCGGACGCGGCCGACACCAGGGACGTGCGGACCGAGCCGCGAAACGGCAAGGACGCCGCCAGGCCCAAGCAGGCGCCCGGGCAGCCCATGAAGTTGAACTGAGATTCCTTGAAGCGATGACGCCCGCGAGACAGCCCGCGAGACCAGCGTGGTGATTGCATTGTTCCGTCGTCGCCCGGTGCAATCGCGCAAACCGCTCAGCCGGATTTTGGGCGGGAACGGAGGGTTCGACATTTTCGCCCTGTTCCGCCGCCGCATCGCACCCGAATGGGTCAACGCGCCGGCACGGCGCACGGCCGGCTACGCGCAGCGCGCCGCCGCACCGGACGAGTTCTCGCCGGGACGGGGCGATTGGGACGAATCGGCAGATGGAAGGTTCGACTATGCCGGGCGAACCGATCCCGCACCAAGCTTGGCGCGCCGCGGGGATGAGCCAGCGGAAGCTCCGAGCGGTGGCGGGCAGCGGTCATTGGACGAGGACGACGCCCAGCAGGCGGGCGATTCACAGGATGCCGAACCGCACTGGGATCGGCGCTATCTCGCGGTCCACGGTGTGGAGAAGAGCTTTGCCGGCCGCACGGTCGTCAAGGGCGTGAGCCTCTACCTGCGGCCGGGCGAGGCGGTGGGGCTGCTCGGTCCCAATGGGGCCGGCAAGACCACCGTGTTCTACATGATCACCGGCCTCGTCAAGGCCGACCGCGGCCGCATTGAGCTCGATGGGCACGACATCACCGGCCTGCCGATGTATCAGCATGGTCGTCTCGGCATCGGCTACCTGCCGCAGGAGGCCTCGATCTTCCGCGGCCTCAATGTGGAGCAGAATATTCGCGCCGTGCTCGAGCAGGTCGAGCCCGATCGCGGCAAGCGGGAAGCCGAGGTCGACGCGCTGCTCGACGAGTTCAACATCACGCACTTGCGCAAGACGCCGTCGATTGCGCTCTCGGGCGGCGAGCGGCGGCGTGTGGAGATCGCACGGGCGCTGGCGAGCCGGCCGGCCTACATGCTGCTCGATGAGCCGTTCGCCGGCATCGACCCGATCGCCGTGGGCGACATCCAGGCCCTGGTCCGCCACCTCACGCAACGCGGCATCGGCGTCCTCATCACCGACCACAACGTGCGGGAAACGCTCGGGCTGACCGATCGCGCCTATATCATCTATTCCGGCCAGGTGCTGATGGAAGGCAATACTTCCGATATCGTCAACGATCCGGAGGTGAGGCGGCTCTATCTCGGCCAGGAATTCCGGCTCTGACCATCCGGGCAGCCGTTGGCACCGGCTTCGACTATCCGTAGAAGCCATTAGCGACACGCGAAACGAACCGGTATACACCGGTCTCTGAACCGGATAAGCAAGAACCGGACCAGTTCAGGCGGAGCGATGGCCCTCACCCAAAAGCTCGAAATGCGGCAGAGCCAGGCGCTCGTCATGACGCCGCAGCTCATGCAGGCCATCAAGCTGCTGCAGCTCTCGAGCCTGGACCTGGTGGCCTATGTGGACGCAGAGCTAGAACGCAACCCGCTGCTCGAACGTCCGGCCGAGGAGGACAGCGACGCGCCCGATCCGGCCGCGGCGGAGGAAGCCGACGGCGGTGCCCCCGAGGCGTCCGGCGACTGGTTCAAGCAGGACCTCGAAACAAGCCGCACGGCCATCGAACAGCGGCTCGACACCGACCTGGAGAATGTCTTTCCCGACGATGCCGGGGCACCGGTGCGGCAGAGCGCGCTCGAGCCCGCCGGTTATTCCGAATGGGCGAGCGTGGGCGCCGGCGGCCGCGACGGCGATTACAACCTCGAAGCCTTCGTCTCGGCGGAAACGACCCTGGCAGGCCATCTGGCCGAGCAGCTGCTGCTGACCGTCGCCGATCCGGTCCGCCGCATGATCGGGCAGCATCTCATCGATCTGGTCGACGAGGCCGGCTACATCGCCGGCCATTGCTCCGCCATCGCCGAGAAGCTCGGCGCCCCGCTCGGCGAGGTCGAGGCGGTGTTGCGCATCCTGCAGAGCTTCGATCCGCCCGGCGTGTGCGCGCGCAATCTCACCGAATGCCTCGCGATCCAGCTCAACGAGCGCAATCGCTTCGACCCTGCCATGCAGGCGCTCGTCGAGCACCTGGAACTGGTCGCCCGTCGCGATTTCGCCGGATTAAAGAAGGCCTGCGGGGTGGACGACGAAGACCTCGCCGACATGATCGCGGAGATCCGCCAGCTCAACCCCAAGCCTGGCAACGCCTTCGGTTCCGCCACGGTGCAGCCGATCGTGCCCGACGTGTTCGTGCGGCCTTCTCCCGACGGCGGCTGGCTGGTCGAGCTCAATCCCGACACGCTGCCCAAGGTGCTCATCAACCAGAGCTACTATTCCGAAGTCGCCCGCACGGTGAAGAAGGATGCCGAGAAGACCTATCTGGCCGAATGCCTGCAGACGGCCACATGGCTCGTGCGCGCGCTCGACCAGCGTGCCCGCACCATCCTCAAGGTCGCAACCGAGATCGTGCGCCAGCAGGACGGCTTCCTCGCGCATGGCGTCCAGCATCTGCGCCCGCTCAATCTGCGCACGGTCGCGGATGCCATCTCGATGCACGAGTCGACCGTCTCCCGCGTCACGGCCAACAAGTACATGGCCACCAGCCGCGGCATTTTCGAACTGAAGTATTTCTTCACGTCGGCGATCGCCTCGGCCGATGGCGGGGAAGCACACTCGGCGGAATCGGTGCGCCATCGAATCAAGCAGCTGATCGACGCCGAGAGTCCCGCCGAGATCCTGTCGGACGATACGATCGTCGAGAAGCTGCGCCAGGCAGGCATCGACATCGCGCGCCGCACGGTCGCCAAATACCGCGAAGCGATGCGAATCCCGTCCTCGGTGCAGCGACGGCGGGAAAAGCAGGCATCCCTTGACGTCGCCGGCTGAGCGGCGCAGCATTTCCAAGTCGGACTGCCGAGAGCGGAGAACGGGCCATGCCTTTTCGTATCTCGGGGAAAAACATCGACGTCGGCGAAGCGCTGCGCACGCGCGTGAATGGCCGGATCGCCGATGCGATGGGCAAATATTTCGATGGCGGCTATTCCGGACATGTGACGGTCGGGAAAGAAGGCTTCGGCTTTCGCACCGAGTGCACGGTCCATCTCGACTCGGGGATTACGCTGCAGGCCGAAGGCATGGCAGCCGATGCCTATGCCAGCGCCGACCAGGCAGCGATTCGCATCGAGAAGCGACTGCGGCGCTACCACCGCCGGCTCAAGGGCCGCCAGGTCACGCGGGCCGACGGCACGCCCTCCGAGCTCGTCGGCGAGATCGAAGCGCCGAGCTATGTCATCGCGGCGCCCGAGCATGAGGACAGCGATGCGACCGACGCGTTCAATCCGGTCATCATCGCTGAGTCGACTACCGCACTGAAGCGGCTTTCCGTCCGGGAGGCGGTGATGGAACTGGACATGACCGGCACCCGGGTCGTGGTGTTTCGCCATGCCGGCCACGGCAGGGTCAATCTGGTCTATCGCCGTACCGACGGGCATATCGGCTGGATCGACCCCCCGACGATGAGCGATGCATAGGACCGGCTCCCGGGCCTCTCAGCGCCATTGACGAGGCAGCACGGCGTCCCTATGGTCCGCCGCCTTTCGCGCCGGCCTCGGCGCGACCGCTGACATTCGGACTCCTAATCCCATGTTGCTAAGCGATCTCGTCGCGCCGAACGCGGTGATTCCGGCGCTCAAGGTCAACGGCAAGAAGCAGGCGCTTCAGGAGCTTGCGGCCAAGGCCGCGCAGCTCACAGGCCAAGGCGACCGCACGATCTTCGAGATCCTGATGCAGCGGGAGAAGCTCGGATCGACCGGCGTCGGCAACGGCATTGCCATCCCGCACGGCAAGCTGCCCAAGCTCGCCAAGCTGTTCGGCCTGTTTGCGCGGCTCGACCGGCCGATCGAATTCGAGGCACTCGATAGCCAGCCGGTCGATCTCATCTTCCTGCTGCTCGCTCCGGAAGGGGCCGGCGCCGACCATTTGAAGGCGCTCGCCCGGGTTGCGCGCCTGCTGCGCGACCCCGACGTGGCGCGCAAGCTGCGCGAATCGCGCGACGCGCAGGCGCTCTACGCGGTGCTCATGCTCGAGCACGCCACGGGCGGATGACCGTACGGGTAGGCGGGAGAGAGCGCACCCTCAGTGCACGCTGACGGTCTCGAGCTCCTGGCTCCAGGCGTTGGCGAGCGCCGCCTCGCGGCTGTCGGTGAGCATGATGGGCGTGCCGTCGGCGGCGTGCAGCGCGAACAGCTGCAAACCGGGCTGCAGCACCGGTGCCTGCGGAAACATCGCCGGCACGTCCTCGGAGCGGATCATCTTCACGTAGGCGAGCTTGCCGCCGCCGAGAACGGCGAGCGCTTCGCGGGAGATTCTTGCACTGTGCGTCATGGCCCTCGACTCCTCGAGTTCATCCATCGCTCGGTCGAGTCCTCCTGTCTGCCGTCACTCGTGTTCGCTGATGCTGATCGTCTTGACCGTGCGCTGCGGCTCCGGTCGCGCCAGATCGATCGACAGCAGCCCGTTCTTTAGGTCCGCAGCCAGCACTTCGATCCCATCGGCCACCACGAACGTGCGCTGGAACTGACGGGTCGCGATCCCGCGGTGCAGATACTGGCGCGACTTGTCGTCGTGCTGCTTGCCGCGGATGACCAGCTGGTTCTCCTCCACCGTCACGTCGAGCTGATCGCGGGTGAAGCCTGCGACCGCAAGCGTGATGCGCAGCCGCTCCGGCTTATCCTGATCGCGCGCCAGGCGCTCGATGTTGTAGGGCGGATAGCCGTCGGCGGCCCGGGTCGCTCGATCGAGCGCGCGCTCGATCTCGTCGAAACCGAGAAGGAACGGACTTGAAAGCGACGGTACTCGGGACATTCAAAGCCCTTTCTCAAGCGACTTTGACGGGGCCCTTCCGGCGCCCCGGCCACCCGGCAGCGATGCCGGCCGGCTTGGGGTCAAATATGGGGAGGGGAGGTTAAGGCTTCAAGAACGGCCCGGCAGCGAACAGGGCACAGCGAGTAACGAATAGCGAATGAAGACAATGATCTAGTGGCGACCTGCCACCCGTTACCCGCCACCCGTTCGCCGTTCGCTACTGATTCGCGCGCTCGAACTGGCGCAGCAGCTGGTTGCCGCGCCTGACCGCGGCATCAAGCGCCGCCTTGGCGGATTTCCGGCCGGAAAAGGCCTGCTCCAACTCGTCCTCGATCACGTCGCGGATCAGCAGAAACGAGCCGAGGCGCAGGCCCCGCGAGTTCTCGGTGGGCGGACGCAGTGTGAGCTGCTCGACCGCAATATCGGTTCCGGGGTTGCGGTCATAGAAGCCTTGCGCCTGCGAGAGCTCATAGGCCTTGCGGGTGATCGGCATATAGCCGGTGTTTTGGTGCCACCAGGCCTGCAGGCCGGGGCGCGACAGGTGCGCAAAGAAGCGGGCCACGCCCTTGTATTCGGCCGCGGTCCGGCCTTTCAGCACCCACAGCGTGGCGCCGCCGATGATGGAGTTCTGCGGCGCGCCCGGCACGTCCGCCCAGTACGGCAGCATGCCATAGCCGACCTCGAACTTGGCATTGGCCAGGATATTGGTGCGGGTTCCGGACGAGCCGATATACATGCCGCACTCGCTCGAGTGAAACTTCGCTTCCGCGCGATTGGCGCGCCCGCCATAGTCGAAAATCCTGGTCTTCTGCCATTCGGCGAGCGCCGCGATGTGCTTGACCACCACCGGATTGTTGATCGTGAGCTCGGCATCGAGGCCAGCGAAGCCGTTGATCTGCGTGGCGATCGGCAGGTTGTGATAGGCGGAGAAGTTCTCGATGTGGATCCACGAGGGCCATTCGCTGGAGAACCCGCAGCGCACGCCCGCCTCCACCAGCCTGCGGCCAACGACCTCCACCTCGCGCCAGGTCTTCGGCGGCTTCTCCGGATCCAGGCCCACGGCCTGGAACTGGTCCTTGTTGTAGTAGAGAATGGGGGTCGAGCTGTTGAACGGAAACGACAGCATGTTGCCGTTGAGATCCGCATAGTAGCTGGTGATCGCCGGCAGATAGGCGGCGGGGTCGAACGCCTCGCCCTGGTCCTGCATCAGCTGATAGACCGGATAGATCGCCCCCTTGGCGACCATCATCGTGGCCGTGGCGACCTCGATCACCTGGACGATCGGCGGCTGCTGGCGCGTCCGCAGCGCCAGGATCGCCGCTGCGAGGGTTTCGCTGTAGGAGCCCTTGTAGACCGGGACGATCTGGTAGGCCGACTGGCTTTCGTTGAAATCGCTGACGAGCCGTTCGAGCTGGCGACCGCGCTCGCCCTGCATCGCGTGCCACCACTGAATCTCTCCGGCGGCCGAAGCCTGGCCGGAGAGGACCACAAGACATGCGGCGGCGGCGGCAACGCCACGGGCCGACATTCAGCTCTCCATGCGAGCTCAGGCCTGACCTTTCAGCCGAATTGACCCCAACCCAGCCCGCTTTCGTTGTTCTGTCGCGCGATTGTAGGACGGACCAGGCGGCGGTGAAAGAGGGAGCCGCCAGGACGGCGAAAGATGCTTACTGGTTGGCCTTTTCGAATTGCCGGAGCAGCTGGTTGCCCCGTCGGACGGCGGCATCCAGTGCCGCCTTGGCGGCTTTGCGCCCGGCGAAGGCCAGTTCCAGCTCATCCTCGATAACGTCGCGGACGAGCACGAACGAACCGATCCGCAGCCCTTTCGAATTCTCCGTCGGTGCGTGCAGCGCGACCTGCTCGATCGAAATATCGGCGCCGGTGTTGCGATCGTAGTAGCCCTGCATGCGCGTCAAGTCGTAGGCCGCGCGGGTGATCGGCAGATACCCGGTGGCTTGATGCCACCAGGCCTGCACGCCAGGCCGCGACAGGTATGCAAAGAACTTCGCGGCTCCCCGGTATTCGGCCTCCGGACGCCCCTTGAGCACCCACAAGGTCGCTCCGCCAATGATCGAGTTCTGCGGCGCGCCCGGCACGTCCGGCCAGTACGGCAGCATGCCGTAGCCGACGTCGAAACGGGCGGTGGCGAGCGTGTCCACGCGTGCCGCCGAGGTGCCTAGAAAGAGGCCGCAATCGCCGCGCTGGAACTTGCCGTCGGCGCGGGTCTCGCGCCCGCCGTAGTCGAAGATGCGGGTCTTTTGCCACTCGGCGAGCTTGGCGATGTGCCGCACCACGATCTCGTTGTTGATCGTCAGCTCGGTGTCGAGCCCGCCGAAGCCGTTCGACCGAGTCGCCAGGGGCAGGTTGTGAAAGGCCGAGAAGTTCTCGATGTTGATCCACGACGGCCAGTGGGTGGTGAAGCCGCAGCGCACGCCCCCGGCGCGCAGCTTGCGCCCCGCCTGCTCCATCTCCGGCCATGTTCTCGGCGGCCGGTCCGGATCGAGCCCTGCCAGCCGAAACTGCCCCTTGTTGTAATATAGGATCGGCGTCGAGGCATTGAACGGAAACGACAGCATGTTGCCGGAAAGGTCGGTGTAATAGCCGGTGACGGCCGGAATATAGGCCGTGGGGTCGAAGGCCTCGCCCTGGTCGCGCATGAGCTCGAACACCGGGTAGACCGCGCCTTTGGCAGCCATCATGGTGGCCGTCGCGACCTCTGCCACCTGGACGATCGCCGGCTGCTGCCGGTTGCGCAGCGCCATGATGGCGGCCGCCAGGGTCTCGTTATAGAGGCCCTTGCCGGTGGGCACGACCTTGTAGTCGGTCTGGGACTCGTTGAAGTCGGCGACGAGCTTCTGGAGCAGGCGGGCGAGCTCGCCCTGCATCGCGTGCCACCAGTGGATCTCGACGGCCGCGCGGGCCGGTACCATCGATGACAGCAGCAGAAGCACGGCCGCCGAGGCGAAGCCGCGAGCCGACATTCACGTCTCCTGTGCGCGCTTGGGCTTATTCTGGCTGCGAAAATGACCCCGCCGAGCCGCGCTACCGTCATTCTTTCAACCAGGATTGTATGACGGGTGTGCAAAGATGAAAGGCCGAAAGCGCGCCATCGGGGCTTGTCGCGTGGCAAGAATCTGCGCGGCGGAGCTGGTTCTGGCCACGTGGTGCCACCGCAGGGAGGCTCGTTGAGCCCCGGATGCCGTTCAGAAACCGTTTGGAAATTTGGATTAAGGCGGGTTGTGTGACCTGTGTCACGGGCGGGTCGAATCCGCCGTGGCATAGTCGCACTGACGGCAAAGGAGCATCCGTCGCACGGGGGCGACGTTGCACGGAGGGTTGGGAATGAAGGTCTTGGTCGGAAACATCGGGGTCATGATCGCGACCAACACGGCGCTGTTCACGGCGCTGGACATGGGACAGTGGATCGCCGACAAGTACGCGCTGTGGGCACTGCCCGCCAACGTGGTCGCTGCCATCATCGCGACGGCACTCGGGGTGGCGCTGAGCGCCGCTGGCCGCGCGTTCGGGGTCAATGACGCTCAGGCTTGATCCGCCTCAGCTCAAGCCGCCGCAACCACGCGTCGTCCGTCGCTCACGAAACGCACTCAGCGCCTCGTTTTCCACGCCCGCAACAGGGCATCACGCATCCGGCATCCGGAACAGCCTCAGCGCGTTGGTGCGTCCTATCTTGAGGCGGTCCGCCTCGCTGATCGGCACGGTGTCGAACCAGGCGGCGGCGTGGCTCACATTCTCGAACGGCCAGTCGATCGAGAACAGGACCCGGTCCGCCCCCATTTCCATCATCGCAGCCAGCAGCGTCTGGGTGTGGAAGTTGCCGGACGTCGTGACGTAGAAATTGGCGTAGAAGTAATCGGCGATCTTTCTTCGCGCCGGGTAGTTGTGGCGTCCCGGCACCCACCCATTGCAGTGATCGACTCGCCATATGCCATAGGGCAATCCCTCTCCCAGATGCCCGAGAATGATGGTAAGGCGCGGGTGCTGGTCGAACAGGCCTGACCCCATCAGCCGCAGAGCATGGACGGCCGTTTCCTGGCCGAAAGCCCAGCTCGGTCCCAACAGCCAGGAATGGCCGTCATAGATCTGGGCGTGACCGGGCAGCGGGTTGCGCGGGTGCAGATAGAACGGCACATCGAGCCGTTCCACCGCCGCCCAGAACGGCCGGTACTGCGGCAGGTCGTAATATACGGTCGTGTCGTTGACCTGGGAGAATCCATTGACCAGGGCACCCTTGAATCTGAGGTCCTTGACGCAGCGCTCGAGCTCCTGCGTGGCGCGCTCCGGATCCTGCATCGGCAGAGCCGCAAGGCCCTGGAAGCGAGTGTGCCGCCTGTGAACCTGCTCGGCGAGGTAGTCGTTCGCCTTGCGGGCGATCTCGTCGGCGCGTGACGGGTCGGGGATGGCCTGGATGGCGGGCGCGTTGAGCGAGAGGATCATCATCTCCACGCCGTGCTCGTCCATCTCGTGCAGGCGGCGGTCGTGGATGTCGAGCACGCGCGCGCGCAACTCGGTCCAGGTCTCATCCGGCAGGTATCCGCGCGAGTCGCTTAAGGTCTCCGGTATGGCAAAATGCTCTTCCAGGCCGATCTTGCGCTGCATGTCGCACTCCAAAAGCGCAATGATGCACGGAGGCGATGCCGCGTGCCAAGGGCCGCAGGGAAGCCCAGCGGAGTTCACGCATGAACGTCACTCTGCCAACCAGCACGCCCCGTCTCACGGTTCGCGGTCTTCGACCCGTCGCGGTCGAGGTGCCGATGACCCATCCGCTTGGCACCAGCCGCGGAGTGATCACCAGCGCGCCGCTGCTGCTGATCGATCTTGAAACGGCGGAAGGGGTGACGGGCCGCGCCTACCTGTTCTGCTATCTGCGCAACGCCGCGCCGGCAATTGCCAACATCCTTAAGGAAGTCCTCCGGGTCACCGAGGGCGATCGCGTCGCGCCGCTCGACTTGTGGGCCAAGCTCGCCCGGCGGTTCGCCCTGATCGGCGTGCAGGGCATCGTGCGCATGGCCATGGCGGGATTCGACGTCGCGTGCTGGGACGCGCTGGCGATCGCGGCCGGCCTGCCGCTGGCGCGGCTTCTCGGCGCCGAGCTGCGCGCCGTTCCGGCCTACAACAGCTGCGGCCTCGGCCTGATGGGGCCGGATGCGGTGGCGGACGAGGCGCAAGAGCTGGCGCAACGCTTTCGCGCCGTGAAGCTCAGGCTCGGCTATCCCACGTGCCGGCAGGACATCGCGGCCCTGAACGCGGTGCGCCGGCGTCTGCCTGACGTCACCATCATGGTGGACTACAACCAAGCGCTCACGCTGGCCGAGGCGCTGGAACGGGGTCGCGCCCTCGATCAGGAAGGCGTTTGCTGGCTCGAGGAGCCGATCCGGCACGACGACTACGGCGGCGCCGCGATCCTGGCGCGCGAGCTCGAGACCCCGATCCAGCTCGGCGAGAATTTCTCCGAACCAACCGCCATGGCGGCGGCCCTCGCGGCCGGCGCAGCCGACTACGTGATGCCCGACTTGGAACGCATCGGCGGCGTGACCGGCTGGCAGCGCGCCGCCAGTCTCGCCCAGGCGCATGGAAAAGAGATGTCGTCGCACCTGTTCCCCGAGGTCAGTGCGCACCTGCTGGCGGCAACGCCGACATGTCACTGGCTGGAATGGGTGGACTGGGCGGAGAAGATTCTCGCCGAGCCGCTGCCGATCGTCGACGGCTGCGTGGTTGCTCCCGACCGGCCCGGCAATGGGCTGCGGTGGAACGTGGAGGCGATCGAGCGCTATCGGGTGTGATGAACCTGATGCGGCGCGAGCAGGCACTTGACCTTGAGCGAGGCATACGCACGCTGAGGGTGGCGAAGCGGAGTGCTGCTCGCCGGCGTCCGTGGCTGGGTGCGTCTGAGAGTCACCATCCACGCACAATCGACGCTCTGAAAGGTTCCTTCGAACTTATCCTCTGTGAATTTCCCCATGAGGTGCAGGAAGCCTATTGTGCCGCCAAAGGTGCCGTCTGGCCGAACAGTCCCGGCAATGTTTCGCGCATCGAGGTCGAACTTTGCCTGGCCAAGCGCCTCGTTGCCGCGGACGGTCAGGGTGACATTGGCCGACCTGCATCGACCGTTCTTGACCACCATCGCGGAACCACGCCACTCCCCGTCGTAGGGACCGGCGGCATGGACACTGCCGCAGTTTGACAGGATCAGCAGGTTGGCGATTGATGTGACCAGGAGAAGGCCTCTTATTGATCTCCTGTTGGCATAGCTCACCTGGCCTGGGCCATCAGAACGTTGGGCGCGCATCGCGTATACGCTTGAGTGCCGCGTTTGCTCGTCCACGTCAATCGATTCTCGTTGACAGTCAAGCGGACGTTGGACGTCCAGCGTCCGCCCGGGTTCGAGCATTTCGCGACGACGCTCCAGCCTGTTTCCGTCTGCTTTTGTTTGGTGAACATGCAGAAGGTGTCGCCAGCCCATGCTCCATCGGTATTTATGACGGTCGGCAGTACGCCATCACGAAAACTGCGCGCCGAGCAGGTCCCCGCATCCGGTGCCCACACGCCTACGATCGTGTCTCTCTTCATGAGGTCGGAGCTCGCATGATCAGGGTGAGGCGGCGTGGTTGGAGCGGCCGGCAC
>Ga0081538_10002293_pt1 | contig 18902 bp, 22 predicted proteins | sample TabmetS5T2R1_FD_71022 | JGI IMG/M metagenome (GOLD analysis project Ga0081538, IMG submission 71022) | Tabebuia heterophylla rhizosphere microbial communities from the University of Puerto Rico - S5T2R1 | ecosystem: Host-associated > Plants > Roots > Rhizosphere ... | reverse complement strand
GAGGCGATCGAGCGTCTCAGCGTGGCGCTCCTCGGCCCTCTCGCCGGCGGGAGACACGACCTGGCGCAGCCACTCGACCTCGACCCCGCCGGGTACCCGGCGGACGCTCAGCGGGCGGCTCGTGTAGGCCCAGGCTCCGGGCTCGGCGACCTCGCCCAGCCCGCCCGCGTGGTCGTCCGCGGCGACGGCCTCGTCGAGGTCGGCGATGGCCGCCGCGAAGATGCCGCCGGGCATGAGGCAGGAGACGACACCGCGCAGCAGCTCGGCGCGGCCCGTCGCTCCTCCCAGCAGCTGCGCGAACTGCATGGGGGCCACGATCAAGGCGAACCGCCCGATCGCCTCGAGGCGGCGGGCGTCGGCCGCCACACAGGCGACTTCGAGCCCGGCGTCAGCGGCGCGCCGGGCGAGCTCGTCGAGCAGGACCGAATCGGAGTCCAGGGCCGTGACCTCGTGGCCCGCCTCGGCCAGGTCGAGCGTCACCCGCCCGGTCCCTGCGCCGAGGTCGAGGATCGGCCCCTCCACCCGCCGCGCAAGCTCGCGCCAGAGGGGCAGATCGCCGCTGTAGCCGCCGGATTCGAGGTCATGCCAGAGCACGGGGTCGGTCACTCAGACCACCGCCTCGCCAGCCCCCGCCGGGCCAGCATGTCTCGCAGCTCGAGCAGGGCCGTGTAGGTCGGGAGTGCATAGACGCGCTCCGATCCCGCGCCGCGCACGGCGCCGTCGAGGGAGTCGCCCAGATCGCGGTCGACGGCGATGGCGTCCTCCTCGATCCCCGCGTACTTCAGGCGCAGGCCCATCTCCTCGGCGCGGGTGCCCGAGCAGGTGGCGCGGCGGACGCGGCCGGCGAGGACTTCGAAGTCCGCGTCCCAGATCCAGGACACGTCGCGTCCGTCCGCGATGCCGTCGTTCAGGGCCAGCCACAGGTCCAGCTCCCCGGCCTCGAGGGTGAGCGTGCGCAGCACCTCGTTGGCGCCGGCGGGGTTTTTGATCAACAGGATCGAGAGCCGGCGGCCGTCGATCGCGATCGTCTCGACGCGCCCGAAAGCGCCCCCGAAGTGCTCGAGCGCCTCGGCCGCCGTGCCGGGCGGCACGCCCAGCTCGCTCGCGGTCGCTATGGCCGCGACCGCGTTGTAGACGTTGTAGAGCCCCGGAAGCGGGAGCTTGAGCGACAGCTCGCCCTGCGGCGTCCGGAGTTCGACCCGCGATCCCGACATGCCGTCGAGCTCCACCCGCGTCGCCGCGACCTGCGGGTGCGGACGCCGGCGCCCGCAGCGCGGGCAGCGGTAGCGGCCGAGATGCCCGAGGTAGACGGCGTCGTAGATGTACGGCGCGCCGCAGTTGCGGCAGTGCTTTGAGTCGGCCGCATGCTGGAGGCCGGGCAGCGCCTGCGAATCGTCCTCGAGCCCGAAGTAGGTCACGTTCTGGCGCTCGCGCCCGAGATCGGCGACGAGCGGATCGTCGGCGTTCAGCACGAAGCGGGCGCGGCCGTCGAGCTCTCGCACCAGCTCCGCCCAGCGGTCCGCGAGCAACTCGAGCTCGCCGTAGCGGTCGAGCTGGTCGCGGAAGAGGTTCGAGAGAAGGAGCAGGCGCGGGTGCACGTCACGGGCGACCCGAGGCAGCCACGCCTCGTCCACCTCGAAGAGCCCGAGCTGGCCGGGCGCGCGGCCGGCGTCGAGCAGCGCGGTGGCGACGCCCCAGGCCATGTTCGAACCCGCCCGGTTGTGCACCAGCGCGCGCCCGTCCCGAGCGAGTGCGGCGGCGATCATCGCGGCGGTCGTGGTCTTGCCGTTCGTCGCGGAGAGGAGCACCGAGCCCTCCTCGAGCTCCCCCGACATGCGTCCAAGCGCGCCGGGGGAGAGCCGCAGCATGATCCGGCCGGGGGCGGTGGTCCCACCGCTGCGGCCAAGGCGGCGGCTCGCGGCCCGCGCGAGGCGGGCAACCGTGCGGGCGAGGCGGAACATCAGGCCGCCGCGCGCGGCACGATCACCCTCAGGCACCGCCGCTCCACCCTCATCGTCGCCGGCGTGGCGCCGATTGGGTCCCCGTCGGCGTAGACGACGAACGGCCTGTCGGAGCTCACCTCGACGACCTCGCCTCGCACGGTCTCGACATAGGGGGAGTCGAGATGCGTCCCCCGGAACACCTTCGGGATGCCGCGGAGGAAGGTGAGCTTCGAAGACTCTTTCGAGATGAAGACGTCGAGCTTGCCGTCGTCGAGTTCGGCCTGTGGCAGCAAGAGCATGCCGCCGCCGTATGAGCGCGAGTTCCCCACGGCCACCGAATACCCCCTGACGTCGTGTCGGCGGCCGTCGACCGTCACGCTGAACGCAGCAGGCTTCCACGCGGCAAGGGCGCGCAGGGCCGCGTAGAGATAGACGGTCTCTCCCCATACCGCCCTCGCCTCGTTGGCGATCCGGTTGGCGTCCGAATCGAAGCCGAGGCTGGCGATGCCCACGTAGGGCGTGCCGTCCACACTGGCCACGTCCAGCAGCCGCTCCTCACCCTCGACGGCGATGCGAGCGGCCTCGCTCAGGTCCCTGGGGATCTCCAGCACGCGGGCGAGGTCGTTGCCGCGACCGCAGGGGATCAGAGCGACGGCCGTCTCGCGGCCCTTGAGGGCGCCGGCAACCGGCCGCAGGAGGCCGTCGCCGCCGATGGCGGCCACGGTCTCGCCGCGATCGGCTGCCCGCACCGCCTCCTCGGCGGCGTGGTCCATGCTGCGCGTCGTCACGGTGCGATGCGGAGCGCTCATGCGGTCGAGCGTGGCGTGCACCTCGGGGAGGGCTTGAAGGGCCTTCCCGCCCGCCGCGGCCGGGTTGACCAGCAGCGCGAAGCGCCGGTTCACTCGACGGTCGCCGCCGCTGCCGCTTCCCGCGCTCGCTCGGCCGCCGCGGCGCCCCGCGCCTCGCCGCGGAGGTGCGGCTGAAGGTCGACCTTGCGGATGTCGGCCTGCGCGACGAGCTCGTCTCCGAGGAGACGCTCGGCGTGGGGGCCGTCGAGGTCGTTCGGATCGAGCACGAGGAGCACGTCCTGCTGAACGCTGTGCCAGGGCTCGTCGGTCACCTTCTCGGAAGCGACGAGCAGTTGCCCCGGCCGGGCGAGCCAGTGCAGGTCGAAGCGCCCCAGCCGGTACGCGAACAGCCGCTGGCCGTCGCTGAAGAGGATGTTGAGGCCAGAGAAGGCGGAGCGCTCGACCGTCGTCCGGATCGTGCGCCGCAGGCACTCGACGGGCTCCGCCGGGTCGTAGTCGGACATGAGCAGATTGAAGAGGTGCTCGGAATCCGTGTCCCCGATCGGGCGGGTCACGCCGCCTTCGAGCAGCCGGGGATAGCGCACGATCGTGCCGTTGTGGCACAGCGAATATGTCCCCAGGCAGAAGGGGTGCGTGTTGACGAGCGACAGCCCGCCCATCGTGGCGCGCCGCACGTGCACGTTGAAGATCCGTCCGCGCATCGCGGTCGCCCTGATGAACGAGCCGTCGTTGTACGCGGCTTCCGGGAAGCGGACCAGTTTCAGATCGCTGCCATCGGGGCGCTCGTAGACGGCCATGCCCCAGCCCGAGTCGTGAGCCTCGGACTGGCGAATGATCGGGTTCTGCGCGTCGAGGAGCTCGTGCCGGATCGACACCGGTTCCGCCGCAACACAGCCGAATACACGGCACATGACGGCTCAACCTTAGTGGTTTCCGAGGGGGGCGAATTTCGCTCCCGCGGGCCTTATCCCGTCGTGAGCACCACACCGAGGGAACCCAAACGGATCTGGTGGGCGCGACCGCGCAAGCTTTGCGCGCTCGAGCGGCCCGGGGGAGGGGGAAGGAGCCACCGGCCCGTCCGCCGTGACGCCGAGATCGCCTATCTGAAGGCGCGCGGAGTGTGGCTGGTCATCTCGACCATGAAGACCAGGCACAACCTCGCCGACTACGAGGCGGCGGGCCTCGAGTGGCATCACGTCCCGGTGCCGTCCGCGGCGGCGGGTGCCGACCAGCTTGAGGAGCTGCTCCCGCTTCTGCGCCGTGAGCTGCGCCGCGCCGGCGCCGTAGCCGTGCACGGCAACCGGCACACCGACTTCGTGGCGGCGCTCGGCGCCGCGCACCTCCACGAGGCACGCCAGGTCGAGCCCGAGGCGGCCCTGGTCGAGGCCGCACGGGCGGGCCTCCGAGTCTCGCCGGAGGCATGCGCGCTTCTGGGGGTCGACCCGGCGGTCGTGGCCTCACGCCTGGAGGAGGTGGCGGCGATGAGTTGAGCTCGTGCCCGCATCAGCGCTGCGAGCGTCAGTCACGCAGGATCAGCGCGGCGAGCGTGTCACCGATCGCGACCGGTGGCGGTTCGAACCCGTCCGCGTCTTCACGGGTGGCCTCTCCGGTCAGGACGAGCGCGCCGTCCAGCCTCGCGGCCGCTGCCGCGGCGAGGTCGCTGTCCACCCGATCGCCGACAACCAGGGTGCGGCCGTCGCCTAGGCGGTCGAGCGCGGTCAGCAGCATCTGGGGCTGGGGCTTGCCCACGACCTCCGCCGTCCTGCCCGTTGCGTACTCGACTGCCGCGAGGATCGCGCCGGTCCCAGGCCAGAGGCCGTCCGGCCGCGGATAGGTCGGGTCGCGGCCCGTGGCGAGGAAGTCGGCGCCGCGGCGGAGAGCGAGCGTAGCTTGGCGCAGGTCGTCGTAGACGAAGTCCTCGGTGCCCCCCACGACCACGACCTCGGCTCGCGAGGCGAGGTCGGTGCCGTTGAGCACTCGCAGCCCGGCATCGGCGACGTGCCGTCGCAGGGGAGCTGTGCCGATCACGAATGCGGTGCGCCCGGAGCGCGTCTCGGCGAGCAGGTGCTGCACGGCCCCGCCGACCGTGACCACGTCGCGCAACGACGCTCTCAGGCCGAGTTTCCACAGGCGCGTCACGTAGTCCTCCGTGGCGCTGCGGGGATCGTTGGTGGCGAAGGCCACCCGCTTGCCGGCACCGCGCAGCTCGTCCAAGGCCTCGACGGCGCGCGGCGTGGGCTCGTCACCGATCCAGACACAGCCGTCGAGATCCAGAATGAACTGGTCGTAGCGCGCCGCAAGGGGGGTCAGGGACACGTCGCTAGCCTAGGCTCCATGAGCACCCCGACGGCCGCCATCTTCGACGTCGACGAAGCGCAGTTCGAGCAGCGCGTCATCGAGCGTTCGCGCTCGCTGCCCGTGGTGGTCGATTTCTGGGCCGATTGGTGCGGGCCGTGCAAGCAGCTCACCCCGGCGCTCGAACGCGCCGCGAGCGCGCGCGCAGGCAGGGTCGAGCTCGCCAAGCTCGACGTGGACGCCAACCAACGCCTGTCCGCGGCCTTCCGGATTCAGGGGATCCCGGCGGTCAAGGCGTTTCGCGACGGACGGATCGCCGCCGAGTTCACGGGAGCCATCCCGCCGGCTGAGGTCGAGCGCTTCTTCGATTCGCTGCTCCCGAGCGAGGCGGATGAGCTCGCGGACAGCGGCGACGAGGCCGCGCTCCGAAAGGCGCTCGAGCTCGACCCACAGCACCAGGCAGCCCGGCGTGAGCTCGGGCGCATTCTCCTGCTGCGGGGGGAGACCGACGAGGCGATCGAGCTCCTCGAAGCGGCGCCCGGCGACTTCGTCGCCGACGGGCTCGCGGCACGTGCGCGGCTGAGCGGGGACGAGGACCTGGCGGCCGCCTTCGAGGCCTGGGACGCCGGTGATACGGCTGGCGCGCTCGAGCGGCTTCAAGACGCCCTGCCGGACCCCGAGCGCCAGGATCTGATCCGGCGGGTCATGGTCGCCATCTTCACCGAGCTCGGCGCCGACCATCCGCTCGCGCGCGAGCACAGGCGGCGCCTGTCGGCGTCGCTGAACTGAGAAGCCGCCTCGGGTCCTACGACTAGCTGCCCGCGGCCCGGGGCCCTCTCGCTCTGGCCTGGCGGCGTCTGCCGACCAGCACCAGCACTCCGAGCACGATCACCACTGCCAGGAAGCCGAAGAAGATCGCGGGACCGGTGCCGAGCCCGCCGAACGGGAGCGCGATCAGCGTGACCAGGCCGAAGCCGATTGCAAGCAGGACGATCACCAGAACGATCAGCAGAAGGATCCCTCGCACCCTGGCCACGATCCCGGCGCTCTTCGGCGGGATCAACAGACCCATCACTCGCAGCATGAAGAGCTGACGGCCGGATGGGGCCTCCTGGCCCAGGCGCTCCATCGCCTCCTTCAGGTCGTCGGGACGACGCTCCGCGAGGGCGAGCGAGGCTTTCATCATCTGGCGCAGCGCCGGGCGCTCCTGGGGGTGAGAGCCCGCGAGGGCCTCGTTGAAGTACTGCCGAGCGGCCTTCACGTCGTAGCGCTCGGCCGCACGGGCGCCGAGGATCGCCTTGGCGGCCACCCGGTGCTTCGACTCGCTCTGGAGCTGCTCGTCGGTGCGCGACTCGAGCTGGGGAATCGCCGCGAGCGCCCCCACCTGCATCTGCATCTTGATCTGCTTCTGTTTCGGCACGGTCCGAGGAGTCTCGCAGACGGCGGGCGCTCTCAGGCTCCGGCCGAGTCGGCTACGCCGAGCAGCCGGCGCAGCTCAGCCGCCTCGATCCCGTCGATCTCGATCAGCTTGTCACGTGAGGATGCGCCGCGCACGACGGCGACCTTCCCGGGAGCCAGCCCCAACCGCTTGGCGAGCAGTTTGCAGACGGCGGCGTTCGCCTTCCCCTCGACGGGCGGGGCGGTGACGCGTACGAGGAGACTCCCGCTACGCCCGCCGGCGATCTCGTCGCGGCGCGCCCGTGCCTGGACCCGCACCGCCAGCTTCGCCACGCGGTCAGTCGCCGCGGGGCGTCGCGCGGCGACTGTTCGCCAGCGCGTCGTCGGCGGCCCCGGACGGGTCGGGTCCGCTCCCACCGTCGGCGCGGCCGGTCGGCTCGTCCCCTGAGGGCTCACCGCGCGCGGACTCGCCCTCGGTCGGCTCGCTCCGCACCGTCGGCTCGCCTTCGGTCGGTTCGTCCACGACCGGTACTTCCAGCTCGTCAGTGCCGTCGGCGGCGCCGCCCGGCAGCAGATCGAGCTCGACCTCGCTGGTCGGGGAGTCGGCGACACCGGGTTCGGAGTCGCGGAGCGGCTCCGGCATCTTGACTCGCTCGATCGCGTCGTCCGCGGTCGCTAGGACCTCGTCGGCGAGCTGACGAACGTCCTCGATCAGCCGCTGCCGCTCCTCCCACAGCAGGCGGGTGTCCACCACCACCTGCTCGGCGTAGGCGTCGGCATCGCGCCGCATGATCTCCGCCTCGCGCTCGGCCCGCTGGAGTCGGCCCTCCGCCTGCGCGCGGGAGCGTGCGGCGATCTCGTCAGCTGTTTCGTGGGCCCGCTGGAGGATGCCGGCGGTCTCCTCGCCGACTTCGTCGAGCGCGCGCTGGACCACAGCCTCGCGGCTCTGACGCCCTTCCAGCTCGCTCACCAGCTCGATCATCTGGTCAACGAATTCGTCGACCGCGCGACGGTCGTAGCCGCGCATCGCGACAACTGGAAACTCGACCTCCCGAATCCGTTCGGCCGCGGTCGCGGCGGGGCGCTGGAAGCGCTGTGTGGGGATCTCGCCCGAATTTGAGTCAGCCATGCTCATTCAGTATGCCCGGTGGGGGAAAGGGCCTCACCCAGGCCCTCGTGCCTACCTTTTCGACGGGTGGCAGGGACGCTCCTCTACCTCGACCAGAATTACTTGTCCGGCATCGCCAAGCGAAAGCCGGCGTTTCGCGAGCTCGAGCCCGTGCTCCGCGAGGCTGTGGCCGTCGGGGCGGTCAGGGTGCCCGAATCGGCGGTTCACCGAATCGAGTCCGGCGCCCGGCCCGACCTTGGACTGCTCGAGCTGTTGCGCGAGTTCTCCGGCGGCCTGCGCCTGCCCGATGACGCCGGCACCGCCGAGCGCCGCTGCGCCCGATCCCTGCGAGCGCTGCTCGAACGCGACTATCCCGACAGGACCCCGCTGGCGAGCGACGAGCTCGACATCGTGGCGCTATCCCGCGCGCTCCCGCAGTGTGAGCTCGTGACCTGCGATGCGTTCATGGCCGAGCTCATCCGCCGCGCCCGGCTCGACACCTGGTCGGGCAGTGAGGTGTTCACCGGACGGCGGCCCGACGTAGAGCGGTTGCGAAGGCGGCTCGAGGGGCTTGTGTACGGCCGCTCGGGCGCGTGAGGCTCAGTCGCCGAGCCTTCGAAGGGTCACGGCGCCTATCCGCTGTCCGAGGGCCAGCCCCGCATCGTTGTCGAAGCCGTAGTGGATGCCGCCATATAGCCGCGAGATCGCTGCCTCGTCGGCCATGGCACCCAGCTCCCTGGCCCTATCCGGGAAGAATCCGCCGAGCACGGTCGCGGCCGCGCCGGACGTGGTCGAATGCCCCGATGGATAGGCGGGGAACGGCGGTGTCGGGATCAACGACAGGTATCCGAGGTCGAGCAGCGCGCGTACGAGTGTGACCGGCCGCTTCGTCCAGTGCGTGTACTTAGCGCTCCAGCATGCGATGAAGGCGTCGGCCTGTGTCGTGTTGAGTGCGCCGAGCACGAACGCCGCCTGCCGCGCGCTCAGGCGAGATTCCTCGACAAGCTTCAGCGCGATTCGGTTCCAGTGCCCCGGCGGGGTTTCGGTACCCAGACCGTCATTCCAGAACAGGGCGATCTCACGCTGGCGGTCGGTGAGCGTGCGCGCGATGTCGTAGACCTCCTGAATCGCGGCGCGATGGACGCTTCCCAGGTAGGGCGGCGGTGCCGGAGGTCGCAGCTCGTCACCGCGCCGCAGGTTCCAGGTCCGCCATGTGCCCGCGAACGGCTCGAGCGGCGGCGCGAAGGCGGGCGGCGTCGGGATCCAGGTCGCATCGCCTGGGGGCGGGACGACGACGCCCTGGGTGTCGGAACGGTCACTACGGGCACGTCTGACCGCGAGCTGGCCGATCGCCCGGCCGAGGGCGAGCCCCGCGCGGGCATCGGACGGATAGGCGGCCCCCGCGAGGAGACGGGAACGGACCGCCTCCTGCTCGAGCGCCGAGAGCTCGTCTGTGCGAGCCGGGAGCAGCTCACGAAGCACCCGTGCGGCGGCGCCTGCGGCCACGGCGGTCGTCGGCAGCGGGCCGTCCGAGACGCAGCGGCCGAGGCCCAGCCACGGCCGCCGTCGGCAGGGCGCCGGGCGCCCGCCGGCTCGGCGCCGGCTGCGGGCAGCGATGACAAGGGCATCATTCATCGCGACGCTTGTAAGGGCGAGCGCGCGGGATGCGCGCGGCGGGTTCACGCGGTCGCCGCTAACGGCACCCAGCAGCACGTCGATCCACGCGGTAACCCCGCGCTGGCCCTCCCAGCGCTGGACGTTGGCAAGAGCGGCGGGACTCCTGCGGTCGAGGGCGGCCAGCTCGGCCAGCTCGAGCCGTGTGACGCGCGGGCGTGGGCGCGCGACCAGTGGAACAGCCCGCGACGCAGCAGGAACCAGCCATGTAGTCGTGGCGGTCGGACGCGAGCGTTCGTGGGCGCTGGTCGCGGCCGGTGCCCACAGGGCGACGACTGCGGTGAGGAGGGCCGCAACGATCGCCGCCTTTGAGCACGTGGCGCGGGTCAGTCTGTCCTCGAATATCACCATCTGCCCGTCCCTTCGTACCGATCGGCACGAATGGTTCATCTGACGATGGCGTGCGACGAGATTTGGCGGGTTTGAACCAGTGAGTTCGTCGAGGGGGCGGGAACTGGGAGGGCGCGAGTTATGTCAACCTGCTCACCATCGACGCGACTGAGCGCCCGGTCATGCGCTCGCGCAGCCCTGGGATGATCCGGCGGCGTCGACGCTCACGCTCATCCACTAGAGGAGGCCGCATGGCGGGTCGGTTCGAGGCTTCGGTTGTGATCAACCGTCCGATCGAAGAGGTGTTCGCCTTTCTCGCCGACGGCGAGAACGACCCGAAGTTCAGTCCCAGGGTTCTGGAGATCGCCAAGACCACCGAGGGACCGCCGGGCGTCGGCACCGTCTATGCCAGCACGGTCAAGGACGCCGGCGTGAAGACCAAGCGGGAGTTCAAGCTCACCGAGTTCGTGCCGCCCACCCGGATTCGCTGGGCAGAGGTCTCCCAGAACCTCGTCATGGCGCCCGAGGGTGGCTACGACCTCGCTGAGGAGGACGGCGCCACGCGGCTCACGGTTCACAACGTCCTCGAGGGCCACGGCGTTGGCAAGCTCATAGCCCCGCTGGCGCTCCGTTCGGCCCGCAAGGGCGCAGACGACTTCGCCGCCGCTATCAAGGCGGCGGTGGAGGCGTCTTGAGCGATCAGAGAAGCGCGCCGGTAGTGCTCGCGAACATGGCTTATGGAGACCTGTGACTCATGCCGGCCGTAGCCGTACTCGGCTAGTGCGTCACCCCAAGAGCTCGGCTTCGAGCTCGATCGAATCGACTCCGGCGAGCGCCTTCGACACCGGACAGCCCTCCTTCGCGGCCTGGGCCTGCTGCTGGAACTCGTCAGCGTCGATGCCGGGCACGCGGGCCCGGGAGCGCAGAAGGATGTGCGTGATCGCGAAGCCGTCGCCGACCTTGTCGATCTGGACGGTGGCCTCGGTTTCCACGCTCTCGGGCTCGTAACCGGCCTGTCCGAGGCCGGCCGACAGCGCCATCGAGAAGCAGCCCGCGTGCGCGGCCGCGATCAGCTCCTCGGGATTCGTGCCGTCGCCCTCCTCGAAGCGGGACTGGAACGAGTACGCGCCCTCGTAGGCGCCGCTCGCCATCCGCATGGTTCCGGCGCCATCCTGCAGCGAGCCGTCCCAGCGCGCGCTTGCCGTTCTCTTCGGCATGACCTCTCCTCGGTCGTGATCAGCCCGGGAGCTTACGAAGCGACGGCTCGCGACGCCTCCGCGCGGTCTGCCGCGCGCGTGACGGGGCAGCGGCCCTCCTCGTGACCGCAGGCGTGGGCGTCACAGAGCCGGCAGATGCGGCGAGCGTCCGCCCTCCCCGACGTGAGTCCGGCCAGGAGTTTCTCGTGGAGGCGGGTCAGCTGCGCCCGTTCGGACGCATCCAGCGGGGCGAGCACCCCGCCCAGCGCCGCCATGCGACCGCCCTGCACCTGAGCCGCGGCCCGTCGCCCGGCCGCGGTGAGGAATACGGCCACGGAGCGACCGTCCTCCCCGGCTCCGCGCCTGACGAGGCCGGCTGCGGCGAGGCGATCGACGAGGCGAACCGCCGCGGAGTGCGTAAGTCCGAGCGGCTTGCGCACCGTGTCAATCGAGGAGCCGTCCAGGAAGGTCTCGAGAGCGGCGAGCGCGGCCGGCCCCGACCCGCCGTGCGCGGCGGCCGCACGCGTAGCGGCCTCGAGGCGCTCGGCGACCGTTATCGAGAGCGCGCCGAGGAGGTTGGCGTCGCGAGCGGCCGCGTCGCGCTCACTGCCATCTTCGGGTGACGGCGTTCCCGGCTCAGATGCATGAGTCATGCATGTATGCTACCGGGATGCCGCAGGACCCCTCCAGCGCCGGCAGACAAGCTGCCGACGCGAGTGTCCATGCTGCCCGCCCGGGCGGACCCTCTTCCCGCTCGGGCGGGCGATCTTCAGGCCCTGGCGGGCGACCATCGGCCCCGGGCGGACACTCCTCGGCCGCGGGCGGGCGCCCTTCGGGTGCCAGCGGCCATGCTTCCCACGTGAGTGGCGACCGCTACGAGCCTCTCCCCGGCCTCACGCGCCTGCCCGGTTGGATTTGGCGGCGGTTGCCGAGGCCGGCGAAGGTCGGCGTCGCCCTGCTCCCCCTGGTCGCGGTCGGCCTGGTCCTAGCCCTCGGCCCCGGCATCGAGCGTGGCAAGGAGGAGCGCGCGACGACGGAGGCGCAGCGCCTGGAGCGGGCGCGTGAGGCCCGTATCGAACGCGTGCGGCGCGAGCAGCAGCCCCACTTCGGGCGCGGCGAGGCAGCGGCCGCGAGCCTTCCGGCACGTCGCCGCCTGCTCGCCGAGGCCGCCGTCGCGGTCCGCACCGAAGCGCGCGAGCGGGCCGAGGCGGGCGCGCTCAGCGGGCCGATCCAGAGCGTCCAGTGCGAGCCCTATCCGCGCACCATCGAGCGGAGCGGGGCACATGAGGACCTCGCGCGCTCGGTGGGCCGGTACGCCTGCCTCGCCGTGACCACCGAAATCCCCGCCACCGCTGAGCATGAGGCCGGCGCGATCGGCCATCCATATCGGGTGCGTATCGACTTCGACAACGGCCGGTTCGCTTTCTGCAAGGTGTCGGGCCGCGCCGGGGAGGGATCGATAGGCCAGGCGCCGGTCGTGCCCGTCCCGGCCGCCTGCGGCGGCTCGTGATCGGCGAGACTCCCGCGCGTGACGCGCGGCCATGACCTTCCACTGGCGCGAGAGGACCTCGATCACGACCCGCTCTCGCAGTTCGGCGCGTGGTTCCGCGAGGCGCGCGAACGCGACGCCGTCGACCCGCACGCGATGGCTCTCGCGACCGCCACTCGCGACGGTCGGCCGTCCGTTCGGATGGTGCTGATGAAGGACTACGACGAGGACGGCTTCACCTTCTTCAGCAACTACGCCAGCCGGAAGGCGGGTGAGCTGGAGCGAAATCCACGTGCCGCGCTCCTCTTTCACTGGCCCGAGCTGGGGCGCCAGGTGAGGGTCGAGGGGCGCGTGCAACGCGCTGAGCGCACCGAGAGTGTCGCGTACGCGCGCAGCCGCTCGCGGGCCAGTCAGCTGAGCGCGCTCGCCTCGCCACAGAGCCGCACGGTGCCCAACCGGGAGTGGCTCGAAGCGCGCGTATCTGCCCTCGATCGCGAGCATCCCCGCGGCGAGCTCCCGGTCTCCGAGGAGTGGGGCGGCTACCGGCTCGAGCCGGAGGCGTGGGAGTTCTGGCAGCACCGGCCGAACCGGCTGCACGATCGCTTCCGCTACGAGCGCACAGCCGACGGAACCTGGACGATCGAGCGCCTGGGACCGTAAGCGCTAGCCGTCCGGGTACGGCTGGATCACGATGCCGTGGTCGCGCTCGCGCATGCCGAGCTCGTAGGCCGCGCCGTCCCGCACCACCAGCTCCAGCGGCGGTCGGCCCTTTCGCTCGACCGTCGCATGCATGTCGGCGATCGAGCAGTTCACCGTGTGATGCTCGGAGCCGTCCGGGTCGGCGTATGTCCAGCCGACGAAGCGGTCACTGGGCGCGGAGACGGTGCCGCGTACCGCGACGCCACGCCCGCGGATCAGGAATTCGGAGCGGTTGGGGGTTTCGCGCACCTCGACACCGGGCCCACCGAGGGCGTAGCGGCGGCCGTCGATGCTGATCGCACCGTTTCCGACCCAGGGGGTCACCAGCGGCCCGATCCTCACCTTTCCGATCGCCGCGTCGAGCCACGCGCCACCGGAGGCCAGCGCGTGGAGCCAGATCCAGCGCTCCGCATGCTGCGCGCCCCAGTTGTGGCCGACCATGCCGCGCCAGCCGTCGACGGCTATCTCGCGTCCGTCCACGGACAGGCGGCCGTCAAATCGCGCCGCCGGCGCCGGGCTGAGCAGCTTCGTCCGCGGCAGCGGCGTGCGGTACATCCACGCGCGCGGTAGGTGGAACAGGGGCGGCTCGGCCGCTTCGAAGCGAAGGTCCCAGGCCGCACCCGCCTCGGTCTCGCCCACCGCCATTCCCTCGCCGATGCTCGCCTCCCCGATGCGGAGCCACCGTCCGCCCTGTCCCGCGGCCGGCGCCGGGAGCGTCACCTTCGACGCCCGCGGCCCGGCCGCCTCGAACAGGGTGAACCACAGCGACCCCACCGGCGCCTCCCCGGGGCGCTTGCGGACCGTGTAGCGGATCCATGCGCCGAGCGGCTCGCCGGGCCGGCAGAGCTTCAGATAGAAGCTCTCGTAGTGCCCGGCCTTCGCGGGCACGGCCGGGAAGCGCGCCTCGGTGGGGTTGACGGCCACGGCCACGGCCGGCGCACACTATCCGGCCTGGTAGAAACCCCGGCCAATGGCGGAGGAACCGGTTCTCGTCATCACCGGCGCCAGCACGGGCATCGGAGCCGCCACGGCGCGGCGTGCAGCGGAGTTCGGCTATCGCGTCACGATTGCGGCCCGTTCCCACGACAAGCTCGAAGCGTTGCACGACGAGCTCGGGGGCGACCGGAAGGCGCTCGCCGTCCGGTGCGACGTCCGGAGCTGGGAGGACCAGCAGGCTCTCGTTCGGGAGACGCTCGATCGCTTCGGCCGCATGGACGCCTTCTTCGCCAACGCGGGCTTCGGCGCAAAGCGCGGATTCCTGGAGGAGTCGGTCGAGTTTTGGAAGTCGATGATCGACACGAACGTCCTGGGCGCCGCTCTCTCGATCCGCGCCTCGCTGACCCATTTCAAGCGCGAGGGCCGCGGGCACGTGCTGCTCACCAGCTCGGTCGCGGGCCGGCGGGCGCTGCCAGGCTCGCTCTACTCGGCCACCAAGTTCGCGGTCACCGCTATGGGAGAGGCGCTACGGCAGGAGGTCGCCGAGACGGACATCAAGGTGACCCTGATCGAACCCGGGGCGGTCGACACGCCGTTCTTCGACAGCCGCCCGAGCGAAGCGCTCGAACCGGACGACATCGCCAGGGCGGTCCTCTTCGCCCTCACGCAGCCCCCGCACGTGAGCGTGAACGAGGTGCTGGTGAGGCCGATTCACCAGGCGGGGTAGCCTGCCGCCGCCATGCGTCGCCTGACACTGCTCGCAGCGGCTCGGCTCCACGAACGCCACAGTCTCGGGCGAGCGCGTGGCGTGCTATTTCGCCGGGCGCAAGCGCGTTCGCGCCCACTGGGGCGACTTGGGGCGTTCGAATTCCGGTGATTGATCGGGCGGTCCCGGGTAGGCCGCCCGCATGATCCGTCGATCCTTTGTTCTCACATTCGCCACCCTCTTTGCCGCCGCCCTGCCGGCGGCGGCCGCCGCCTCGGAGCGGACGACCTCGGCCACCGGGGTCGCGAATGTCCGGGGGGCGAGCGTGTACGTCGAAGTCTTCGTCCAGGTGCCGCACGGCCAAAGCGCGCGCCACGCCGCCAATGAGGCGCTGGCCGACCAGGGCGCGCGGCCGGTGCAGGCGCCCCCGTCGGGCGGTCCGGGGTTCACCGGGCTGGTCTGGGACGTGTTGCCGCTGCCGCAGAGCTACAACCCCTCCGGGGACCCGGTCGGCGCGGGTTCCGCCCTGGGAGCCACCCAGGCCGCGTGGAGCGCGGTTCCGGGCTCTCGCTTCGAGATCAGCCCCGGCGGGACGACGTCCCGCTGCCCGTCCATCGTGCAGGAGTGCCCCGGCCCGCAGGTGCTCGACGGCTTCAACGACGTTGGCTGGGCGCGACTGCCCCAGAACACGCTCGGCGTCACGTGGTCGACCACCGGCGGCGTCGACGAGGCCGACATGGCGCTCAGCACGCGAGTGCCGTGGAGCAGCGGCTGCACGAACGTCGCGGGCGCGTTCGACGTCCAGACCGTGCTGCTGCACGAGAACGGCCACGTGGCGGGGCTCGATCACGCCCCGAGCACCGCGTCGGTGATGTTCCCGAGCTACCAGGGCGCTCGCTGCTCGCTGGGCAGCCTCGACCAGCAGGCGATCAGGACGCTCTATCCGAACACCTGAGGGCGTCATGCCCGGCGCGTAGGCTGGGCCCATATGGGCCCACCCGGTGGCGCACGCCACGTCTACGCGCACATCGACATGGACGCGTTCTACGTGAACGTGGAGCTCCAGCGACGGCCCGAGCTGCGCGGCAGGCCGGTGGTCGTGGCTGGGAGCGGCCCAAGGGCCGTGGTCACCACGGCCAGCTACGAGGCACGCCGCTACGGGATCTTCTCGGCCACCCCTGCCGAGCGCGCCCGGCGGTTGTGTCCGCAGGCCACGTTCATCCCGCCCGACTTCGACGCCTACCGGGCGCGCTCGCGAGAGGTGATGGACGTGCTCCGCGCGCACGTAGAGCGGGTCGAGGTCGTCGGGCTCGACGAGGCCTACCTCGACCTCAGCGGCTTCGAGCGGCCGCGCGCCGCAGCGAAGCGCGTCAAGGCGGCGGTGATCGAGGCGACCGGCCTGGGCTGCTCGATCGGCATCGGGCCGAGCAAGCTGGTCGCGAAAGTGGCGTCCGATGCCGAGAAGCCGGACGGCTTCGTGGTGCTCTCGGCGGAGGAGGCGCGCGAGCGGTTCGGGGGTTCCCGGCCGGGCCTGGTTCCGGGCATCGGTCCGAAGACCGCCGAGCGGCTCGAGCGGCGCGGTATCTCCACCCTGCGAGAGCTCGGCGAGACGCCGGACGAGCGCCTGATGGAGTGGTTCGGGCCGCGTCTCGGCCCCTATCTCGGCCGGCTCGCGCGCTTCGAGGACGACCGCGCCTTTGAAACCGTGTACGTGACGAAGTCCGAATCGCGCGAGACCACCTTCGACAGCGACCTGCGCGGGCTCCCCGCCCTCGAGCCCCAGCTCCGACGCCTGACCGAGCAGCTCTGCTCCACTCTCGCGCGCAGCGAGCGTCGGGGGCGGACCGTCGGGATCAAGGTGCGTTACGCCGACTTCTCGACCGTGACCCGGGCGCGAACCCTCCCGTCGCCGGTCAACGAGCTCGAGTCGGTCTGGCGCGTGGCTTCGGACCTGCTGCGGCGCCTGGATCCAGCCCAGCCCGTCCGCCTGATCGGCGTGCGGGTCGCTGGGCTGGACCGGGAGGAGACGGCGGCCGCGGATCAGCTGACCCTCTTACGCTAGTTTCACCAGGCCACATGGCCGGCGACCGCCTGACCGCCCTCGACACCTCCTTCCTCCACTTGGAGGACGCCTCCGCGCACATGCACGTGGCCTCGGTGATGTTGTTCGAGGGACCGCCTCCGCCCTACGACGAGCTGCTCGACGCCATCGAGCGCCGGCTGCCGCTCGTGCCCCGCTACCGGCAGCGTCTGGCGTTCGTCCCGCTCTGCCAGGGCCGCCCGAGGTGGGTCGACGATCCGCACCTGAACCTGCACTACCACGTCCGCTACACGGCCCTCCCCTCCCCCGCCTCCGAGGAGCAGCTGAAGGACCTCGCCGGCCGGGTGTTCGCGCAGCAGCTTGACCGCGACAAGCCGCTCTGGGAGTTGTGGCTGGCCGAGGGCCTCGAGGGAGATCGCTTCGCCCTCCTCGCCAAGACCCACCACGCGCTCGTCGACGGGATCTCGGGAATGGACATCGTCTCGGTGCTCTTCGACACCTCGCCCGAGCCCGCAGCGCCGACGGATCCGGGCGATCGCTGGCTCCCGCGCCCCCTCCCTCGCGGCGCCCAGCTGCTCGGCGAGGCCCTGCTCGAGCGCGCCACGATTCCCGCCGAGGTGGGGCGCTCCTTGCGGGCGGTTCTCCGCGGCCCGCGCCGCGTGCTTCGGACCGTGGGCGACGCCGCCGTCGGCGTCGGGGCGATGGCCTGGGCGGGGCTCAACCCGGCGCCGCCGACGCCTTACAACGAGTCGATCGGCCCGCACCGGCGCTTCACCTGGGTGCGCGCCGAACTGGCCGACCTAAAGGCGATCAAGAACGAGCTGGGCGGCACCGTGAACGACGCGGTGCTCGCCACCGTCGCCGGCGCCTTGGGCGCCCACCTACGCCGCCGGGGACAGAAGACCGACGGGCTCGAGCTGAAGGCGATGGTGCCCGTGAGCGTGCGCTCGGATGTTGAGCGCGGCGCGCTCGGCAACCGCGTGGCGGCGATGATGGCGCCGCTGCCGGTCTGGTGCCGGGAGCCGGTGGCCCGGCTCGACATCGTGCGGCGAGAGCTGAGCGGGCTGAAGTCGGGCGGCCAGGCCGTCGGCGCGCAGGTCCTCACCGAGCTTGCCGCCTTCGCGCCTCCGACGATCATGGACCAGGCGGCCCGTCTGTCGGCCCGGCAGCGGCTCTTCAACCTGGTCGTGACGAACGTGCCGGGGCCGCAGTTCCCGCTCTACCTGCTCGGGCGGCGCATGCTCGAGACCTTCCCGATGGTCCCGCTGGCCAAGAATCAGGCGCTCGGCATCGCGCTCCTGTCGTACGACGGGTCGATCAACTTCGGCCTCGTGGGCGACTTCGATCTGCTCTGGGACCTCGACCAGCTCGCAACCGACATACGCGACTCGCTCGCGGAGCTCGCGGCCGCCGCCGGCATCGAGCTGTCGAGCGCGAGCGAAGTGCGAGAGGCCGTCAGACCGTGAGGGACCGGCTCGCGGACTGCGCCCGCGGCCTCGGCATCCAGATAGAGGTCCAGCGTCTCGAGGACACCACCCGAACCGTCAAGGATGCCGCCGTGGCCGTCGGTGCCGACGAGGCCGAAATCGCCAAGTCGATCGTGTTCGTGGCCGACGGCGACCCCGTCGTCTGCGTCGCGTCGGGACGGCACCGGATCGACACCGAGAAGCTCGCCGAGGCGCTCGACGTCGCGGAGGTGCGGCAGGCGACCGCGGAGGAGGTCAGGGCTGCCACCGGCTTCGCGATCGGGGGCGTGCCGCCGTTCGGCCACGATCTGCCCGTGATCTTCGACGAGGAGCTGCTGCGCTACAAGCGCGTCTGGGCCGCCGGTGGTGATCCCCACACCCTGTTCGCAGTGGACCCGCGTGCGCTGAGCGAAAGCATCCACGCGCGGGTCGTGGCGGTCGGCGCCTAGCCGTAGGTACAAGCCGCCGCCGCAAATCCTGTACGGCGGGCGAAAGACGGTGCGGCCCGGCGGGCCGAATATCCCGCCATGGAACCCTCGCTGAACGACGCCATCCCGGCCATCGAGACGACCTGGGTGGTCGTGGCCGCCGTCTTCGTGCTGTTCATGCAGGCCGGCTTCATGCTCCTCGAGGTCGGCTTCTCGCGCATGAAGAACGCCGGCACCGTCGTGCCGAAGGTCCTCGCCAACCTGTCGATCGCGGCGCTCTGCTATTGGGCGGTGGGATTCGCGCTCGCGTTCGGCGGCGCGGGTTGGTTCGCCGGCACGGAGGGGACCTTCCTCGGGACGAACAACGGCGACCTGTTCCCCGCC
>Ga0081538_10002292_pt1 | contig 18908 bp, 15 predicted proteins | sample TabmetS5T2R1_FD_71022 | JGI IMG/M metagenome (GOLD analysis project Ga0081538, IMG submission 71022) | Tabebuia heterophylla rhizosphere microbial communities from the University of Puerto Rico - S5T2R1 | ecosystem: Host-associated > Plants > Roots > Rhizosphere ... | reverse complement strand
CCGGCTCCACCCGCGAGGCCGTCACCGGGCGGTATGGCGCCGACCAGCGGGTGCGCTACCTGGCCGAGCCTCGGGTGGGGCTGTCGGCGGCCCGCAACGCCGGGCTGGCCCATGCCCGCGGGGCGCTGGTGGCCTTCACCGACGACGACGTGACGATCGACCGGCGCTGGCTGTCATCCCTGGCGCAGGTGTTTCTCGAAGACCAGAACACGGCCTGCGTGACCGGGCTGATCCTCCCCCTGGAGCTGGACACCCCGGCCCAGCTGTTGTTCGAGCAGTTCGGCGGCTTCGCCAAGGGCTTCCAGCGGCGGTCCTTCGACCTCGCGCTGAACCGCCCGCCGGACGCGCTCTTCCCGTATGCGCCTGGACGCTTCGGGTCGGGGGCCAACACCGCCTTCCGGACCGGCGTGCTGCGAGCGCTCGGGGGATTCGCCGTGGAGCTGGGCGCGGGCACCCCCGCCCGCGGCGGCGAGGACCTCGACGCCCACCTCAACGTCCTCCAAGCCGGCCACCGGCTCGTCTACCAGCCGCGGGCCCTGGTCTGGCATCCGCATCACCTCGACCTGCCGGGGCTGTCGCGGCAGATCCACCGGTACGGGATCGGGCTCAGCGCCGCGCTCAGCAAGCGGCTGGCCGGCGGCCGCGACGAGCGCCGGGCGATCCTCCGGCGCCTGCCGGCCGGCCTGGCCTACGCCGTCCATCCCGGGTCGGCGAAGAACCGCAGCAAGGGCCCGGGTTATCCCGCCCGGCTGACGTTCCTGGAGCTGGCCGGCATGCTGCGCGGCCCGATTACCTACGAGCTCGCCCGCCGGTCGGCGGGCAGGCGCAACGCGACCCACCGATGGGGCGCCCGGCCCCCGTCCGGCGTGGGAGGCGGCAGATGAAGCAGGCCACCTCGCGCCCGGACACCTGGAGGGTTGGCTTCGACCTGGCCCTGCTCGCGGTGACCGCGCTGCTCGTCGTGCTGATCGCGCGGGACATCGACGGCCTGCCGCGCGTGCTCGCCACCGTGGCGTTCGCCTGCTTGGTGCCGGGCGGCGCCGTCGTCAGCCTGCTCCCGTTCCAGGAGCCCGACGAGGTCCTGGCCCTGACCCTGGTGCTCAGCCTTGCCGTCATGGCCGCCGCGACCCTGGTCATGGCCTGGCTGGGGGCGTGGCACCCGCTGCGGCTCACGGCCGGGCTCGCTGCTGCGTCCGCCGTCGTCCTGCTCCTCGACCTCGCCGGCCGTCTTACCCCGTCCCGGCGCGGTGATCCGACATGGCCGGCCGGCTAGCCCTCGGCCCCGGACCTGCGACCGCGCCTGCGTTGGCCGACCCGGTCCTGGTCGGACAGGTCGAGCTGTCCAAAGGCGTCGGCGACATCGCCGCCCCGGCCCGCCCCGGCCCGCCGTACGCGGCCGTGCGGCTGCTCGTCCGGCTGCACGGTCAGCCGCTCGGGTTTGTCACGCTGCCGCTGGTGGACGGCCGGCTGGCGGCGTCTGCGATCGCCGAGCAGGTCTCCGGGCAGCTCCGCAGCCCGGTGAATGCCCATCTGGTCGAGGATGGGCTCGAGCCGGTCGCCAGCATCCTGGCAGCCGGGGTGGGGGCGGTGCGCGACCCGCGCTGTCGGCGGCGGCCGGCCGGCGGCCGGGGCGGGCCGCTGGTCACGGTGGTGGTGGCCACCCGGGACCGCCCGCAGAGCCTCGCCCGCTGCCTGCGGGCGCTGGCGGCGCTGACCTACGCGCCGTTCGAGGTCGTGGTCGTCGACAACGCCCCGTCGACCCGGGAGACCCTGGCGGTCGTCCAGCAGCGGTCCGGCCAGGACGCACGGGTCCGGTACGTCCGGGAGCTCCGCCCCGGGGTCTCCTGTGCCCGTAACCGGGGGCTGGGTGAGGCCCGTGGCGAGCTGGTCGCCTTCACCGACGACGACGTGGTGGTGGATCCTGGCTGGCTCGACGGCGCGGTGCGGGGCTTCGACCGTTCTCCATCGGTCGCCTGCGTCACCGGCCTGGTTCCCTCGGCGCGCCTCGACACCGCAGAGCAGCGGTACTTCGACCGGCGGGTCTCGTGGGCCTTGGGCTGCGCGCCGCGCCGCTACGACCGGCACGGCGACCTGGAGGCCTCACCCCTGTACCCCTACACCGCCGGGCAGTTCGGGACCGGCGCCAACTTCGCCTTCCGCACGGCGGCGCTCCGCAACCTGGGCGGATTCGACGAGGCGCTCGGTCCCGGCACGCCCGCCGCCGCCGGGGAGGATCTCGACCTGTTCGTCCGGACGATCCTGGCCGGGCACGCGATCGCCTACGAGCCGGCGGCGGTCGTCTGGCACCACCACCGCGACGAGCTTGGCCAGCTGCGGCGCCAGCTGTTCAACTACGGTGTGGGGCTGGCCGCCTTCGCTACCAAGTACCTGAGCGACCGCCGCACCGTCCACGACGTTCTCGTCCGGCTGCCGGGAGGGCTCCGCCACCTGCGCGGCATCGCCAAGAGGGTGGAGCGTCCCGCTGAGCTGTCCCGAACTGTCCTGACCGCGGAGCTCCTGGGCCTCGCCTGGGGGCCGATCGCCTACGGCCTGGGACGGCGACGGCACCGTCGCCGTCACGCTCACAGGATGGGCCTCCCGTGAATGCCATCGACCTGCAGGAGCGGCTCGAGAGCGTGGGGCCCCCCGAGGAGCCAGGAGCCCGATCCGCGCCGGCGTCGACGAGGCGGCGGCGCTGGCCGCTGAGCGCCCAGCTCCTCTCCCTGTGTGCCTGCATCGCGCTGTGGTGGTCCTCCGTCAGCTGGATTCGGGTGGGAACCCTCGACGACTACGGCCTGCTGCCGGTCTTCCCGCTCAGCTTCTTCGCGGCGCTCGCGCTCCTCGTGGCCAGCTTCATCGCCGCCGTGCGCGCTCCCAGACCCAGCGAGCTGGTGCTCGCCGGCCATGGGCTCGCGCTGATCGTGTTCCTGCACGGCACCATGCCGCTGCTGTTCTCGGAGCCCTTCTATCCCTGGGTCTACAAGCACTTCGGGGTCGCCGAGTACATCGACCTGCACGGCCGGCTCGACAGCTCGGTGGACATCTACCAGAACTGGCCGGCGTTCTTCGCGCTGAGCGCGTGGTTCGGCCGGGTCGCCGGCACGCGGCCCCTCGAGTACGGGGCCTGGGCGCAGGTCTTCTTCAACGCCTGCAACCTGGTGATGCTCCGCTACGTCTTCGGGGCCTTGAGCCGCGACATCCGCCTGATCTGGATCGCGGTGTTCGTGTTCTTCTCCGCCAACTGGGTCGCGCAAGACTACTTCTCACCCCAGGCCTTCGCCTTCACGCTCTCGCTCGGACTCTGCGGTCTGATCCTTCGCTGGCTCCTGATCGCTGCGGACAGGGCATGGATGGCCCGCTGGCTCAACCGCGTCGCGGCGTTCATCGCCCGGCTCGGGCGGCGGCGGCGGTCCGGCGCCGGCCCCGAGGACGAGCCCGCCGGCAGCCAGCGCGTCGGCAGGCGGGCGGCGCGGAACATCGCCATCGCGCTGTTCGCCGTCATCGTCACCACCCACCAGCTGACTCCGTACATGCTGATCGTCGGCCTCGGCGTGCTCACCTTCCTCGGAGTGGTGCGGCCCCGCCTCCTCGTGATCCTGTTCACCGCCATGGCCCTCGGGTACCTGCTGCCGCGCCTGCACTTCATCCAGCGGTACTACGGCCTGCTGGGGTCGGCCGGGGAGCCGCTCAATAACGTCCGCACCGCCGCCGTCGGCCTCAACGGGCTGGCCGGCGAGCCGGGGCGGGTCCTGTGCGCCCACGCCGCGCGCCTGCTCAGCCTCACCATCTGGGGGCTTGGTCTCGTCGGCGTCGTCCGCCGGCTACGCGCCGGCTACAAGAACCTGGGCATCGCCGCCCTGGCGGTCGCGCCCGCCTTCATCGCCCTCGCGGATACCTACGGCGGCGAGGCGATCTACCGCGTCTACCTGTTCTCGCTGCCCTGGTTCGCGCTGCTCGCCGCCTTCGCGCTGCGACCGGGCGGATACGACTGGTCATCGTTGAGGACCGTGCCCCGCCTGCTGCTACCGCTCGCCCTGCTGCTGGCCCTGTTCGTGCCCGCGTACTTCGGGATGGCGGCGACCAACGAAGTGCGTCCCGGTGAGGTCGCCGCCAGCCAGTACTTCTACGACCACGCGCCGCCCCGTTCCCTGCTGATGATCGCCTCACCCCAGTTCCCAGTCCGCCTGGCCGGCAACTACGAGCAGTTCCGGCTGACGATCGGCGAGGCGGACCCCAACCTGCTCACGGTGAAGCCGTCGCTGCGGCACAAGCTGCTCGGGGACCGGCATCTTCCCGTCATCGCGCAGGCGATGCGGGACTATGCCGGAGACGAACCGGCCTTCCTGGCGGTGAGCAGGAACGGAAAGGTGACCTCCCAGGTCCTGGACATGCTGCCGCGCGGCTCCCTCGACAAGCTGGAGCGGGCCCTCTCGCGGTCCAGGCGCTTCCGTATCTGGTACCGCAACGCCGACACCACAATCTTCCAGCTCGTGCAGGCGCGCCCCGCCCAGGATCCCTCCAACGGAGCCACGAGCCGGTGACCAGACCGGCGATCCAGCAGGTGCTCACCGCATGACCGGCGGATTCCTGGGCCGGAGGCCCGGCGCCGGCGCAAGGGACGCGCCGGGACCGACCGCGGGGCGCAAGCTGCTGCGAGGGCTGCGGACCCCGCTGTACCGGGACGCGCTGGCGTTGCTGCTCAACAGCGGGGTCACCTCCTTGATCGGCGTGGCCTACTGGACCCTGGCCGCGCGGCTCACTCCTCCCGAGGTGGTCGGCCTCAACGCCGCGCTCATCTCCGCGATGATGGCGCTGGCCAGCCTCAGCCACCTCGGCCTCGTGGGAGCCCTCAGCGGGTTTCTGCCGCGGGCCGGTGCGGCGACCGGTGCGCTGGTGAAGCGCGCCTACGCGCTGGCGGCCGTGCTCGCCCTGGTGTTCGCGACGGCGTTCGTGGTGGCGGCGCCGCACTTCTCGGGGCAGCTACGCGACCTGGAGCGTCCGGGCTTGGCGGCCGTGTTCGTGGCCGCGGTCCTCACCTGGTCGCTGTTCGCGCTGCAGGACAGCGTGCTCACCGGGCTCGGCCGGGCGGTCTGGATCCCGCTCGAGAACATCATCTACAGCGGGGCCAAGCTGGTCCTCGTGCTGGCGCTGGCCGCCAGCCTCGGCGGCTACGGAATCCTGGTCTCCTGGGTCGTCCCGGCGGCGCTGGCGGTGGTTCCGGTGTCGCTCGCCGTCTTCAAGATCTTCATCCCGTCCCATCTGGAGGCGTACGGCACCGAGCCCGCCCGGGGGACCCACCTGTTCCGCCGCTTCGTCGCCAGCGACGGCCTCGGCATGGTGCTTGCCCAGATGCTGAGCGCGCTCTTCCCGATCCTGGTGATGGAGCAGGCCGGCGCGGAGACGGCAGGGCGCTTCTACATCCCCTGGATGCTCGCGCAGTCGCTGGACCTGGTAGCCATCAACGTGGGCATGTCGTTGACCGTCCAGGGCGCGCACACCCAGGATCAGCTCCCCAGCATCTTCCGGCGCGTCCTCCTCCGGACCCTCGCCCCGGTGGGCCTGCTGGTGGCCGTGGCGATGGTCGCGGCGCCGCTGGTACTGACCCTCTTCGGCGCCGGCTACGCGAACGCGTCGGTGGAAGCCTTCCGGCTCCTGCTCGTCGGCTCGCTGTTGCGGGTCGTGATCACACTGGCCATCTGCGCCGCCTGGGCCGAGCGACGGCCGTCGCGGGTCGTCGCGCTGCAGGCCGCCCTGACGGTGCTGGTTCTGCCGCTGGCGTGGCGCTTGACCCCCGGGCTGGGTGCGACCGGCGCGGCCCTGGCCTGGACGATCGGCCAGGCCGCGGTCGCCGGGCTGGCCGTACTCCTTGTCCGCCACCTGTTGCGGGGGTGGAGGCGACCGTCAGGGCAAGCACAATCGATCCTGGTCGATGAGTTGTCGGAGGTGTCGTGAGATGGGGCGCCGACCCAGCCCGTGGCGGCCGCTAGGTGCTCGCCCGCCTGGCGCCAGGAGGTCAGCCATGGCCAGCCACCACCAGCGCCGGCGCCGAGCTCACCCCCATCTCCTCGTGACTGGAGCCGGTGCAGGCAGGCACGCCCGGCGCCTCGGCTTTGCTCGACCGCCGTTGTCCGGGTGGCCACTGACGGTCGTCGTCTGCGCAGCGAGCCTGGTCGGACTCCTGCTGACCCTATCGGGCGCGATCGGAGCGGGGCGGTCCGCACCGCAGGTGGCCGTCGCGACATCGGCAGCGCCGACGACCCTGCCCCAGGCGTCGGGCACCTTGCGGGCTTCTGCAGAGCGAACGCGCCCACGGACGGCCATCGGCGCCGCGGCATCCACCCGTGCCACCACCGCGACGACGAGCGGCCGGCGCCCGTCCGCGCCCGCGGCGGCGGGCTGGGTCAACGTCGTCAACGACCAGTTCAGCTCCGGCGGGGTGCCGGCGCACTGGCGCCGGTACGACGGGCCCTACGGCTCCGCCCCGCACAACTGTGCCACCCCGTCGCACGTGTCGGTGTCCGGCGGCTCGATGCATCTGCTGATGCGGCACGAGGCGGGCGGCCGGTGCGGGGCCGGCTGGTACACCGCCGGCATGATGCTCGACAGGGCCTTCGCCAGCGTCGACCAGCGGGTGACCGTGCGGTTCCGCGTGGTCAGCGACGGGGTCAGCGGCCACCACATCATCCCCATGCGCTTCCCGCCCGGTGCCCGATGGCCCCAGGGCGGCGAGGAGGACTACTGCGAGGGCAGCGGATCCAGCGGCTGCCACACCTTCCTGCACTACGGGGACAAGGCCAGCACGCAGGTCTTGCATCGCCACGCGTTCGACCTTTCGCAGTGGCACACGGTGCGGTTCGAGCGGCGCAACCACGTCGTGAAGGCCTACGTCGACGACCTCAGGACGCCGGTCTGGACGTACCGTGGCTCGTCGAGGACGCTACCCGACACCAAGAAGCAGGTGGTGCTGCAGCAGGAGTGCCGACCCTCAGGATGTCCGGCCGGGACCACGGGCACCGAAGACATCCAGATCGACTGGATCACCGTCGACAACCCGGCCTGAGGAAGGAATGCGGTGAACCCGACCCGAAAGCTGCTGGCGCTCCTTTACGGCTGCCGGAAATGGCTCTTGAAGCAACAGTGGTTCACCAGCCGGCTCTTGCCGGCGCTGCCGCGGCCGCTGCGATGGACGCTGCGCAAGCTCTACTTCCTGCCATCGGACCTGATCGAGCGATTGCTCAGCAATCGGGACGAGTTGGTCCCTCCCAGGTCATCGATCTTCACGGGCTCGGTGGACGACTTTAAGAGCAGCGGCGAGGCCCTTGTCCGTCGTCTCGCCGATTCTGGGTATCTGACGCCGGAATCGAAGGTCCTGGACATAGGTTCCGGGATGGGACGCGTCGCCGTGGCATTGATCTCCTACCGAGACGGAAGCGGGTCCTACGAGGGATTGGACATCGTCCCGTCAGGGATCAAGTGGTCCAGTGAGAACATCGCCTCCAAGTACCCGAATTACACCTTCACGCTGGCTAACATCTTCAACAAGGAGTACAACCCCGCCGGGCGGCTCAAGGCCTCCGAGTACCGCTTTCCCTTCGATGACGAGACGTTCGACCTCGCGGTGCTCGCATCCGTATTCACCCACATGCTCCCTGAGGACATGCGGCACTACATCGCCGAGGTCGCCCGGGTCCTCAAGAGGGGCGGCACATGCTGTGCCAGCTACAACCTCCTAGACGCCGAATCGCTTCGCACCATGAAGGCAGGTCGGGGTGCGTTCCGCTTCACACCCCTCGGCCCGCACTGGGTGGTCGACGTCAACGTCCCGGAGTTGGCCGTCGCCTACGAAGAAGACTACGCCCGGAAGCTGTTCGAGGAACACGGGCTGTCGTGCACGATCCACCACGGCTGGTGGTCTGGTCGTACGGACACATCGCGCGAGCCGCCTTGGTTCGTCGGCCAGGACGACCCGGACTTCCGGTACTTCGATCAGGACTATGTGCTCGCGACCAAGTAAGGCGTGGGACGGCGTGACGAATGAGGGGCCGTTCCCGCGCGCTGCTGGCGGCCTTGGGCCGTACGGGCCCCGCTCGGGCGCTCCGGCTACCGGCGCGACGGATCCGGTTGGCCGCGGAGCTCCCAGCCCGGCTCGAACAGTTCGATGCGGGCGCCGGTGCGCGGGTGCGCGGCACATGCCTCGTGGTCCAGCTTGAGGCCGAGCCCGGGACGGTCGGGGACCGCGAAGCAGCCGTCGGCCGCCGAGACGGCCGGGGCCTCGTCGACCAGCTCGGCGGCCCAGCCGTCGGCGAAGTCGTTGAAGTGCTCCAGGATCCGTACGTTCGGCGTGCAGGCGGCCAGGTGCAGGTTGGCGGCGGTGCCGACGGGTCCGCAGACGTTGTGGGGGGCGAGCTCCAGGTAGTGCACGCTCGCCCACCTCGCCAGGCCCTTCATCGGCAGCAGGCCGCCGAAGTGGGTGAGGTCGGCCTGGAGGATGTCGACGCAGCCGCCCTCGACGAGCTCGCGGCAGTCCCCGAGGGTGTGGGCGCGTTCCCCGGTCGCGATCGGCAGGTGGGTCGCCTCGCGCACCCGCCGCAGCGCGGACGGGTTCTCCGGCGGGATCGGCTCCTCCAGCCAGGCGGGCTCCAGTTCCTCCAACGCGCGCGCGATCCCGACCGCGGCGCGGGGGGTGAAGCGGCCGTGCATCTCGATCATGAGCTCGACGTCGGGCCCGACCGCCTCGCGCATCGCCTGGACCAGCCCAACCACGAAGCGGAGCTCCTCCCGGGCCAGGGCGCCGGTCGCGGCGCCGAAGGGGTCCACCTTCAGCGCGCGGTAGCCGCGCTCGACCACGCCCTTCGCGGCCTCCGCCATCGCCGTCGGGTCCCGCTGGGTGTGGTACCAGCCGTTGGCGTAGGCGGGCACGCGGCTTCGGAACGAGCCGCCGAGCAGCTTCCAGATCGGCACGCCGAGCGCCTGGCCGACCAGGTCCCAGCAGGCGACCTCAAAGGCGGCCAGCGCCGACATGGCAACCTCGCCCGGCCGGCCGTACTCCGCGACCTGGACGTTCCAGGCCAGCCGTTCGACGTCGAAGGGATCGGTGCCGACGACGTACCGGGGAGCGAGCTCGCGGATGCAGGCCAACAGCGTGTCGGTCTTGTTGACCATACGCACCTCGCCCAGCCCGACGAGGCCGCTGTCGGTCTCGAGCTCAAGAAAGGTCAACTCCCGCCACGGCGTCCCCACCACGGTCGTCTGCAGGTCCACGATCTTCATGGCGGCCTCCTGGTCATCTGCGGTGGCGACGTCCACGACGCGATGGCGGCCTGGGTTGGTCAGCCGAAGCGGGCACTGAGGCCGCCGTCGACCTCGATGGCGACGCCGGTGATGAAGCTGGCGTCCTCCGAGGCGGCGAAGGCGACCGCTGCGGCGATCTCGTCGGGCTCGGCGATGCGGCCGAGGGGATGCATCGCCAGCGCCTGCGCCCACGCGGCCTGCGGATCGGGCTGCTGGGCCAGCGCCTCCTCCACCAGGCGGGTCCTGGTCCACCCGGGGCTGACCGCGACCACGCGGATCCCCTCGCTCCCGTAGTCGAGGGCGAGGCTGCGGGTCAGCCCGACGATCCCGGACTTGGCCGCCGCGTACGGGAACATGCCCTTGACGGTCAGCCGGGCGTGGATGGAGGCGACGTTGACGATCACCCCCCGCCGCTGGCGCCGCAGGTGTGGCAGCACGTGCTTGCTGCACAGCCAGCACGCCCGCAGGTCCAGCGCGAAGAAGCGCTCCCACTCCTCCAGGGTCATCGTCTCGGCGTCGAAGTAGGCGTTGACGCCGGCGTTGTTGACCAGGACGTCGACCCGTCCGAAGTGGTCGAACGTCGCGCTGACGGCGGCGGCGGCCTGCTCCTCGATGGTGACGTCGCAGGCGACGAACAGCGCCCGTTCGGCGCCGAGCTGGTCGGCCAGCGCCTTGCCGCCGGCCTGGTCGACGTCGAGCAACGCGACCTTGGCCCCCTCCTGGTGGAGCCTGCGCGTGGTGGCGGCGCCGATCCCGTTGGCGGCGCCGGTGACGACCGCGACCTGGTCCTGTAGGCCCCGCATGGTCGGTCCGCGCCTCCTTCCCGTGTCAGGCCTCTGCCAGGATGTCCACGTCCCAGGCGCCGAGTTCGAGCGACCCGCCTTCCTGGACGCTGCTGGCTGGTGTCTCGGTGACCGGGGTCGCCGGCCAGATGCTCATGCTGGTGCCGTCCGGTATTGGTCTAGTGAACACCCCTGACCTGCGCAAACGCCAGTACTGGAAGGGCGTGAGTTGCCGGAGGGGCGGGGTCGTGGAGCGGCGTCATCGTGTCCAGCAGGAGAGTCGGAGGGAAGCGATGCTACCCGGCCTGTCGCCCAACCCCGTGACGTTGCCGGTTGTACGACGTTGATTGCGCGCACGGGTTGTGGTGGCGAGTGGCGTCCTAGACATTTGACCGGACTCAGGCACGGGCGGGGATCAGCCGAGGGAGCACTGAACGCCATGGAGCCAGATCTTCGGGAGCAACCGATCCGGCCGTGGACGGATACGTCGGTGCCGCTCGCCGAACGCGTGGAGTCGCTCCTGGGCGAGATGACGCTCGACGAGAAGCTCGCCCAGCTGGCCAGCGTGTGGATCGGAGCGGAGCTGGGCTCGGGCAACGTGGCTCCCTTGCAGGAGGCCTTCGCCGATCCCGTGTCCTTCGACCAGGCCAGTGCCAGCGGGATCGGACATCTCACGCGCCCGTTCGGAACCCGGCCCGTTGACCCGGTCGAGGGTGCGCGCCGCCTCGCCGGGCTGCAGCGGGACCTCGTCGCGCGGACACGCCTTGGGGTCCCCGCCATCGCGCACGACGAGTGTCTGACCGGCTTCACCACCTTCGGCGCCTCCGTCTTCCCGACCGCCCTGGCGTGGGCGGCGACCTTCGACCCTGTGGTCGTGGAACGCATGACGCACGCGATCGGCGAGAGCATGCACGCGGTCGGCGTCCACCAAGGGCTGTCCCCCGTGCTCGACGTGGTGCGCGACTACCGATGGGGCCGCGTCGAGGAGACACTCGGAGAGGACCCCTACCTCGTCGGCGTCATCGGCACCGCGTACGTCCGCGGACTGGAGTCATCTGGTGTCGTGGCCACCCTCAAGCACTTCGCGGGGTACTCCGCGTCGCAGGCGGCCCGCAACCACGCGCCGGTGTCGGTCGGCCCGCGCGCGCTGCGCGACGTGCTGCTTCCCCCCTTCGAGATGGCGCTGCGAGAGGGCGGCGCGCGCTCGGTCATGAACTCCTACAGCGACATCGACGGGCTGCCGGTCGCGGCGGACGCGCGGTTGCTCACGGGCGTTCTGCGCGACGAATGGGGATTCGAAGGCGTCGTGGTCTCGGACTACTGGGCGATCGCGTTCGTGCAAACCATGCACCGGGTCGCCGGTTCAGCCGCCGCGGCGGGCGCGTTGGCCCTGCAGGCGGGCATCGACGTCGAGCTTCCGCACGTCAGGTGCTACGGCGAGCCACTCGCCGGCCTCGTGCAGGCCGGCACCGTGGCGGAGGAGCTCATCGATCGCGCCGCGCGGCGCGTGCTGCGCCAGAAGGCCGAGCTCGGGCTACTCGATGCCGACTGGTCGCCCGAATCGCCGGCCATGGCCGAGGGCACGCTCGACATCGACCCACCGGCAAACCGTGCCCTCGCGCGCGAGCTCGCCGAAGCGTCCGTGATCCTGCTGGCCAACGACGGCACGTTGCCCCTCGACGAGCGTGCGCGAACAGTGGCGCTCGTTGGGCCCTGCGCCGACGACCCGCTCGCCTTCCTCGGCTGCTACTCCTTCCCCAACCACGGCGTCATGCAGGGCCATGCGGGACTTGGGCTCGGCATCGAGGTCCCGACGCTCCTGGCCGCCCTGCGGGGCGAATTCCCCGACGCCACGGTGGTCCCCGAGCCGGGCTGCCCGATCCAGGAGCCCGACCGGTCGCGACTCCAGGCGGCGGCGGACGCGGCTCGTTCGGCTGACGTCTGCATCGCCGTGGTCGGAGATCGCTCCGGCCTCTTCGGGCGCGGCACCTCGGGTGAGGGCTGCGACGCCGAGGACCTCTCGCTGCCCGGGATCCAGGACGAACTGCTCGACGCGTTGCTCGAGACGGGCACGCCGCTTGTGCTCGTGGTCGTGTCGGGACGCCCATATGCGCTCGGGCGCTACGCCGGCCGGCTGGCGGCCGCCGTCCAGGCGTTCCTTCCCGGCGAGGAGGGCGGACCCGCACTCGCCGGCATCCTCTCAGGGCGCGTCGTGCCGTCGGGAAAGCTGCCCGTCCAGATACCGCGCAGTGCCGGCGCGCAGCCGAGCACGTACCTGCATCCCGTCCTCGGGGGCAGCAGCGGGGGCGTCAGCAGCATCGATCCGACGCCGATGTTCGCCTTCGGCCATGGCTTGTCGTACACGACCTTCGGTTACTCCGAGTTCACGGTCAGTGTCGACGAGGTCCCCACGGACGGTCAGGTGAAGGTGTCCTGCGTGGTGCGCAACGAGGGTGACCGTGCGGGTGCCGAGGTGGTTCAGCTCTACATCGCGGACCCGGTGGCACAGGTCACGCGGCCGGTGATCGAACTCGCCGGCTTCGCCCGCGTCATGCTCCAGCCGGCTGAGCGGGCGCGTGTCACATTCACCCTGCACGCCGACCGGACGTCCTTCACCGCCGTCGATCTCCGCCGTATCGTGGAGCCCGGTGAGATTCGCGTGATGGTCGGCGCTTCCAGTGAGGACATCCGCGGGCGAGGAGCGTTCCGGCTCACTGGCGGGCCGCGCATCGTGGGGCATGACCGGGTGCTCACGACGCCGTGTGTGATCGAACCGATCGGCGACCGCCGGCGCGGTGGGTTCGGGCGATAGTCCAGCTCGCGCATCGCCGAAGGCACCCGCTCGCCCACGTGTTCGCGTGCGGTTGACGACCGGCGAGACGCTGTGCCGCAAGACGGCCTCAAGCCGTGAGCGCTACCAGCTTGCGTGGACATATGAGGCGTTATTTGAGTGTCGGCTTGACGGGTCGTATGTCTGCGCTAAATACTCCAATTGGTCGTGGGAGTCGACGAGCTTGGCGCTGCGCGTGGCGGCGCGAGACCTGCTGTCCGGGACGGACCTCTACTGCGGCGAGGAGCTGAGCCTGGGCGCACGGGACGTCCGGGTGCTCTTGCAGAGCCCCTTGGAGGAGACCAACCGAGAGGGGAGTGCACCGTGAGGAACACGGCGAACCGCAATATCCTGCGGTGGCGAGTTCGGGCGGTCGTCTTGTGCGCGGTGGTAAGCGTGGTCGTCGCCGCGTGCGGCGGCGACTCGGGCGACGAGGGTGGCGGCGGATCGACCCAGAAGGTCGACATGGCCGCCGAGCTCAAGAAGCCGGCCACCATCACGGTCTGGGCCTGGACGCCCGGCACCGAAGAGGCCGTGGCGATGTTCGAGAAGGCGTACCCCAACATCAAGGTCAAGCTGCAGAACGTGGGCCAGGGTCCCCCGCACTACCAGAAGGTGCGCACCGTCCTGAAGTCGGGGCAGGGTCTGCCGGACGTCATCCACATGGAGTTCCAGTTCCTCCCGAGCTTCAAGATCACGGACAGCCTGCTCGACATCAAGCCGTACCTGCCGGAGAACTTCCTCTCGAACTACCCCGAGTGGATCCAGAAGCAGATCAACCTCGACGGCGGGATCTACGGCGTCCCATGGGACACCGGCCCGCTCGCCCTCATCTACCGCCAGGACCTGCTCGACAAGGCCGGCATCAAGACGCCGATCAAGACGTGGGACGAGTTCGCCGACGCTGCGGTCAAGTACCACAAGGCCAACCCGGACTCGTACCTCGTCAACCTGCCGGGTGGTCAGACGGGGCAGTGGCTCGGGCTGTTCTGGCAGAACGGCGCGCTCCCGTTCTCGGGGGATCCCCAGAACCTCAAGGTCAACCTCACCGACCCGAAGATCAAGCAGGTCACCGAGTACTGGGACAGGCTGTACGAGTCCGGCGCCATCTCGCATGACGCCGACTTCGTGGACGCCTGGTACCAGGGCTTCGCCCGGGGGAAGTACGCGGGCTGGCTCTCCGCGGCCTGGGGCCCGATCTTCCTCCAGGACTACACGAAGAGCTCCAAGGGCAACTGGCGCGCGCAGCCGCTGCCGCAGTGGGAGGAAGGCCAGAACGCCTCCGGCAACTGGGGCGGTTCGACCCTCGCGGTCCTCAAGCAGAGCAAGTCCCCGGCCGCCGCGACCGAGTTCGCCCGCTGGATCCTCAGCGAGAGGCAGCCGGTCGAGATGTTCTCGTTCGAGCGGTTCCTGTTCCCGCCGCAGAACTTCATGCTCAACAACGAGCAGTGGCTGAACAGGAAGTATCCGTTCTACGGCGACCAGCAGGTCAACAAGGTCTACGCCGACGCGGCGAACGCCGTTGACCTGAACTGGCAGTGGAGCCCGATCCACGAGTACGTCGCGACCCAGGGGGACGCCATCAAGTCCAAGTCCGTCGACCAGGGGGATGGGGCCACCGCGGCCTTGCAGCCGTGGCAGGATGCGGTCGTCACCTACGCGAAGCAGCAGGGCCTGACGGTCGCCGGGGAGTAGTCGGCGAGGGGCTCGCCGGTGGCGGGCCCCTCCGACCACCGCACACGACATGACGCAAGCCACCACCACCGCACCCGCCCCCGCGACGGCGCGCGTGCCTGGCGGGCGCCGGAAGCGGGCCGGCGACCGGCACGGCGTCGCGGGCTTCCTCTTCACGCTGCCCTTCATCGCGCTGTTCCTGGCCGCGTTCATCGCGCCCCTCGCCTACGCGCTGTACCTCAGCGTGTTCCGCGAGCAGCTCGTGGGCGGTACCACCTTCGTGGGGCTCGACAACTACACGGAGGGCGTCAAGGACCAGCAGTTCACGGATGGCGTGATCCGGGTGGCGCTGTACCTGCTCATCCAGGTGCCGCTCATGCTGCTCCTGGCGCTCGTGTTCGCGCTGATCCTCGACTCGGGCAAGGTGTGGCTCCCCAAGCTCTTCCGGGTGGGGATCTTCGTGCCGTACGCGGTGCCGACGGTGATCGCGGCGCTCATGTGGGGCTTCCTTTACGGCCGGGACTTCGGCCCGTTCGCGGACGTCGCGGACGCGATCAACGTCCCGCCACCGGACTTCCTGAGCCAGAACACGATGCTGTTCTCGATCGCCAACGTCGCGACGTGGACGTACACGGGCTACAACATGATCATCCTCTACGCCGCGCTGCGCGCGATCCCGTCCGAGCTCTTCGAGGCTGCGGCGGTCGACGGGGCAGGCGCGGTCCGCACGGCGATCCACGTCAAGCTGCCGCTGCTGCGCCCGGCGCTGCTGCTGTGCGCGATCTTCTCGGTGATCGGCTCCTTCCAGCTGTTCACCGAGCCGCAGATCTTCTATTCGCTTGCGCCGGAGGTGATCGGCAAGGCGTACACGCCGAACCTCTACATCTGGAACCTCGCGTTCGCCGACCAGCGCCTCAACTACGCGGCGGCCCTGTCGTTCCTGCTCGGGATCGTCGTGTTCGTGGTGTCGTATCTGGTCATGAACGCGGCCCGCAGGCAGGAGGCACGATGAGCGCCCCGACCGTCACACCGGACGCCGGTGCCGCCGCCACGCCCGTGGAGGTTCGCAGGCGCGCCGAGGCGCCCGGCTCGGACAAGGGCTACGTGTTCCCGACGCTGTTCATGCTGGCGTTCCTCGTGTACTTCCTCATGCCGCTGGCGTGGCTGTTCATCGCCTCCACGAAGTCGCTCGACGACCTCTTCAGCTCGTTCGGGCTGTGGTTCTCGGGCTTCGACCTGTTCGACAACATCGGCGACACGTTCTCGAAGGACGACGGCGTCTACCGGACGTGGCTGCGCAACACGCTGCTGTACTCGTTCGTCAGCGCCGTAGGCGCGGCGCTGCTGGCGGCCGCCGGCGGCTACGGGTTCGCAAAGTTCCAGTTCAAGGGCAAGAATCTGTTGTTCTGGTTCGTGGTGGGCTCGGTGATGGTCCCGACGACGGCGCTCGCGATCCCGACCTACCTGCTGTTCAGCGAGCTCGGGTTCACGAACAACCCGCTGTCGATCATCCTGCCGTCGCTCGTCAGCCCGTTCGGGGTCTACCTCATGCGCATCTACGCCGAGGCCGCCGTGCCGTCGGACCTGATCGAGGCGGCGCGGATCGACGGCGCGGGCGAGTTCCGGATCTTCGGCAAGATCGCCTTCCGGCTGCTCGCGCCGGCCTTCGTGACCGTCCTGCTGTTCAACTTCGTGGCGACCTGGAACAACTACTTCCTGCCGCTCGTGATGCTCTCCGAACCGCGCTGGTACCCACTCACCGTGGGGCTCGCGCAATGGAACAGCCAGGCTACCGCCAGCGGCGGCGCGACCTCGGCGTTCACCACCGTCATCACCGGCTCGCTGATCTCGGTCGTGCCGCTGATCATCGCCTTCGTCTTCCTGCAGCGCTACTGGCAGAGCGGGCTCGGCGCCGGCGGGGTCAAGGGATGAGGCGGCAGGCCTCCTGACTCCAACGCCGTTCCACGAAGTCGTCGCGCCCGGGCGCGCGTGGGCGCCGCGCGCGCCACTCGACTTCGTCGATCCGGGGTTCTCGACGACGTGGGCGATCGCCGTGCCGTCCGTTTGGCAGCTGCACGGCTACGGCGCCCCGCCTACACCAAGGTCGTCTACCCGGCTCCCGTCGACCCTTCGCACGTCCCCGACGAGAACCCGACAAGCGACCACCGCGTGAGCGGGACCCTGCTCGCCCGCCCCCCCGGTCCGCGGGAGTGGAGCGCCGAGTCGTACGTTCATCCACCGCGCCGCATCGAGGCGGAGCTTACGCGCCCGGTTCGGAGGGCAGGCCGGTGAGCGGCGCCGCCTACGGGGCTCAGGGACTCGGTCTGCGCGTTCTGGGCAGCACCGGCCTCGAGGTGACGCCGCTGTGCGTCGGCGCCTCCCCGCTCGGCAACACCCCCGGGGGCTACCGCCACGACGTCGCGCTCGATGACGCGCTGGCCACCGTGCGGCGGACCATGGAGGGCCCGATCAACTTCCTCGACACGGGCAACAACTACGGGGACTCCGAGCGCCGCATCGGGATCGTCCTGCGCGAGCTGGGCGGCATCCCCGACGGCTTCGTGCTGGAGACGAAGGTCGACCGCGACATGACGTCGGGTGACTTCTCTGGCGATCGCGTCCGCCGGTCGGTCCACGAGAGCCTCGAGCGGCTCGGCCTCGAGCGGCTCGGGCTCGTCCACCTGCACGACCCCGAGAACATCTCCTTCGAGGAGGGCGTCGCCCGCGGTGGGCCGCTCGAGGCCATGCGGGCACTCCAAGCGGAGGGCCTCATCGCGCACCTTGGCGTCGCGGGCGGACCGATCGACCTTCTGCTGCGCTACATCCGCACGGGTGCCTTCGCCGTCGTGCTCACGCACAACCGGTTCTCGCTGGTCGACCAGTCGGCCGAGCCGCTGTTCGCCGAGGCCGAAGCGCTCGGTGTCGCGGCGCTCAACGCGGCGCCGTTCGGCGGCGGCGTGCTCGCAGGCGCGCCGTCGGCGCAGGGGTTCTACGCCTACCGTAGGGCCAGCCCGGAGATCCTCGCGCGGATCGAGGCGCTGAAGGCCGTAAGCGCCCGTCACGATGTCCCACTCGCCGCGGCCGCGCTCCAGTTCTCGCTGCGCGACCCGCGCATCGTGTCGACCATCGTGGGCGTCTCGCAACCCGAGCGCGTCGACAGGCTGGTCGAGCTCGCCCGCTGGCCGATCGCGCCGGAGGCGTGGGACGACCTGCGCCCACCGGGCGCGCCACCAGACCACCGACTGCACTGATACGGGAGGTCACGACATGAGCGTCAACCCCGCTCCACAGCAGACCGGCGAAGCGGTGCGCTTCCCGGCGGGCTTCGCCTGGGGCACCGCAACCGCGAGCTACCAGATCGAGGGCGCCGTCGAGGAGGATGGTCGCTCGCCGTCGATCTGGGACACGTTCTCGCACACACCCGCCAAGGTCCAGGACGGAGACACCGGCGACGTCGCCGACGACCACTACCACCGCTACGAGGAGGACATCGAGCTGATGGCCGGGCTCGGCGTCGGCTGGTACCGCTTCTCGTTGGCCTGGCCGCGGCTGCAACCCGAGGGGCGCGGGGCGCTCAACGAAGCCGGCGTCGACTTCTACTCGCGGCTGGTCGACGCGCTGCTCGCGAAGGACATCCAGCCCTGGGTCACCCTCTATCACTGGGACCTTCCGCAGGTGCTCCAGGACGAAGGCGGCTGGCCGCTGCGCGACACGGCGGAGCGCTTCGCCGAGTACGCCTCTGCGGTCCACGAGCGCCTGCACGACCGCGTCACGCACTGGACGACCCTGAACGAGCCGTGGGTCTCGGCATTCCTCGGCCACGCCACCGGTCGGCATGCGCCCGGGCTGCAGGACCCGGAGGCGGCGCTACGCGCCGCCCACCACCTCATGCTCGGCCACGGGCGCGCGATCGAGGCCATGCGCGCTCAGGGCGACGCCGACAGCACCTTCGGCATCACGCTCAGCATGAGCCCGATCGACGCGGCGAGCGACGACCCGGCCGACCTTGACGCGGCGCGCCGCGCCGACGGCCTGACCAATCGCCTCTTCCTTGACCCGCTGCTGCGCGGCGGCTACCCGGCCGACGTGCTGGAGGACGTGCGCGAGGTGACCGTCGGCGCCCACGTGCAGTCCGGCGATGAGGAGCTCATCAACGCCCCGCTCGACTTCCTCGGCATCAACTACTACTACCGGACCGTGGTGCGGGCGGGTACCGCCGCTCGCGACGAGACGTCGGTATGGGTCGGCAGCGGCGACATCGAGCCGGTCTCACGCGGCCTCGCGCAGACGGAGATGGGCTGGGAGATCGATCCGGAGGGCCTGTACGACCT
>Ga0081538_10002291_pt1 | contig 18909 bp, 18 predicted proteins | sample TabmetS5T2R1_FD_71022 | JGI IMG/M metagenome (GOLD analysis project Ga0081538, IMG submission 71022) | Tabebuia heterophylla rhizosphere microbial communities from the University of Puerto Rico - S5T2R1 | ecosystem: Host-associated > Plants > Roots > Rhizosphere ... | reverse complement strand
TGGCGGGTCGCCGACCGGGGACGAAGGGACGGGGGAGCGGGAAACGAAGCTCCGCCCACGCTGCCCAACTCACCCTGGCCGACTGGGAGGACGACCGCCGAGACAGGGTCTCCGAGCCGCAACCGCCTTCTCCCCACCCGGCCGAGCGCGAGACGGCGAGCCCCGACGGTCTCGACCGCCTCGCCGACGCCCTCGCCCCGAGGCTCGCCGCCGAGCTCACCGCCCGCATGCCCCTGCAGGCCGCCGGAGAACCCGCTACCGCCAAGCTCCTCACGCTCGACGAGCTCGTCGCCCAGCTGCCGTCTGCGAAGCGTCCTCAGACCTGGAAGCGCTGGCTCTACGAGCGGACCCGCCGCGGCGAGATACCCGGCTGCGTCAAGCTCGGCGGCATGCTCTTCTTCGAACGCGAGCCAGCGCTCGCGTGGCTCCGCGCTGGAGCAGCGTCCCCGAGGTAGGAGGTCAAGGATGGCTCGAGGATCGATCGTCAGGCGTCCAAGCGGCAACTACGCGATCGTGTACTACGTCGCCGGGAAGCAGAAGTGGGAGACGATCGGCCCGAGCCGCCGCGAAGCTGAACGTGCCCTCACCGCGAGGAAGCGCGAGGTCGACACCGGAGTCTGGCGAGAGCCCAGTTCGGAGACGCTCGGCGAGTACTCGACTCGCTGGATCGAGCGGCGCAATCCCGCCCGCTCGACCGGCGGGCGCAGCCGACTTGCACCGTCGACGTTCGAGGGATACCGCGTCAACATCGGGCACCACATCGTTCCGCGCCTCGGCGCGCGCACTCTCGCTTCGTTGCGCACGGAGGACGTGGACGAGCTCGTCGCGGAGCTCGAGGCTGAAGGCAAAGCGCCCGGAACCGTCCGAAACGTGCTCGTCCCTCTTCGCAAGATGCTCGCGGACGCGGTGAGACAAGGGCTAATCGTGGCGAATCCGGCCGCAGGCGCGGACCTCCCGCCCCCGCAAGACTTCGCCGGCAAGGAGATCCCGTCGGCGCACACGGATGCCATCCGCGCGGCGCTCTTCGAACTTGCGCCGGCCGACCCACTACGAAACGAACCAGATTCGTTTTCCGTCTGTCTCTTCGACGTCGCCCTCGGTACAGGGCTGCGGCTCGGCGAGCTTCGCGCGCTCCGCTTCGGCGACGTCGACCGCGACCGTCGGCTGCTCCGGGTCGAGCGCTCCTACTCCGTCCGAGAGCTGCGGCGTCCGAAGACCGAGGCAGGCGTCCGTTCCGTCCCCCTCTTCCCTTCCGTTGACGCGGCCCTCCGCGCCCTCGCCTCGCGAGCCGTCGAGCGAGGCCGCTACGCGCCGGAGGAGCTCGTGTTCGCGACGGCTCGCGGCACGCCGCTCCACCCGTCGAACTTCAATCGGCGTACCTGGCAGCCTGCGCTCCGTCACGCCGGCCTGGCCGGCGAGGGCTACCGCTTCCACGATCTGCGACACACGTGCGTCTCGAGGCTGGTCGCCGCAGGCGCCGACATCAAGCTCGTCCAGGCGGTCGCCGGCCACGCGAACCCCCTGATCACGCTCAAGCGCTACTCGCACCTGCTCGACGGACGCATCACCGAGGCGGCCAGCCGCTTCGATCCGGCACGAATTCCTTAGCAGATCCTTAGCAGCGCCTCGGCCGCGTCTCCGGAACAGTCAACGCTACAGGCTGATTTCCAGGACTTTCTGAGAGCGGACGACGGGGCTCGAACCCGCGACCCTTGGCTTGGGAAGCCAATGCTCTACCAGCTGAGCTACGTCCGCGTGGCCGGTTCACGATACCACCCGTCCGGAGCCTCGAATGGCTCATCGGAGGGATGTCCTCGCGCGCGGGAACCGACGACGATGAGGGCAAATCGGACGTGCGGTGTGCGGCCACCACCCGCCCGGTCTCGCAGGAGGTACCCGCTGTGCGCTTCGAACAGCCGACCCGCCGGGAAGAAGGACAGACGATGGCCGAGTACGCCGTCGTCATCGGCGTCATCACCCCTGTCCTCGTCCTCCTGTTCGCGGCCATGTCAGACGCCATCATCGCCCGCCTCGAGACGGTCGTCGGCTTCCTCAGCTGAGCACGGAGACGCAACCGAAGGGGCCCGGTCGCCCGGGCCCCTTCGTTTCGTGCGCCGGGACTAGCGTCCCAGCCTGAGGATGTAGAGACCGTAGTTGCGGTCGCTCGCCAGGAGCAGCCCCTCGTGCGGGACGACGCTCCAGATGTTGACGGGCGGCGCGTCCGCCGGGGCGCCGGCCCCCGTCCAGAACGCCACCTCCTCGGGCGAGCTCGGGTCTCTCACGTCGAGCACCCGGATGCCGTCGTTGTACCAGGACGCGAACACCTTCGTCCCTTGCCATTCCGGGTTGTGCACGCTCCAGGTGCCCTCGAGCGCCACGTCCACATTGTTCGTGTTCGGCGTGGCGAACGTCGAGAGCAGCACCGGGTTCGCCGGGTCGGTGATGTCGTAGAAGCGCAACGCGCCCCAGCCGTTGAAGAATGCCTCTGCCCTGGCTGTCACCGGCGGGGTGCCTCCGACCAGGAGGAGCCCCGTGCTGCGAACGACGGAGATGCCGGGGATGGTGATGACCGTGCCGATCACGTCGGGCGAGCCGAGCAGCACCGGGCTGTCGCCGCCCATGAGCACCGGGGTCTCGCCGTTCGCGGGGTTGTTGTAGACGATCGCACCGATCGCGCCGGCCTTCTGGGCGCGGGCGATCTTGTTGTCGAAGCGGCACAGGCCGCGCTCGATGAGCGCGATCTTGCCGGCCGGGTCGGCGAGATACGGGTCGGCGACCGGCAGTCCCAGCGCAGGATCCGCCGGGCACCCGCGGCCGACGTGGACGACCTCGCCGTCCATGGCGCGGTCGTCGAGCGTGGCGATCGGCACCGTGAACGTGCCTTCGATCGCGTCCCTGAGCCCCGGGAAGGCGCTGCTCGTGAACCGGAGCTCGAACGGGCTGAAGTCCTCGTCGGCGGCGGCGAGGATCTTCCCGTTCGGCGACTCGTCCACCGAGTGGGCGTTCCCCTCCTCACCGGGCGCGTACTCGGTGCGACCAAGGAAGACCGGGTCGGACGGGTCGCTGATGTCGAGGATGATGAAGCCTGCGTCCCAGTAGGAGACGTAAGCGAGCGTGCCGTCCTTGTTGGCCCGCACGCTGTGGTCGAGCGTGCGCGCGTCGCCGCCCGCGAGGACGCTCAGGTAGACGTCGAGTCCCAGCGCCGGCTCCTGGAGCACGCCCCAGTGGCTGAGCAGCGTCGGGTTCGACGGATCGGTGACGTCGACGACCAAGAGGTCGCCGATGCCGTCGGTGAAGAGCGGCGGGGTCGCCGTGATGGCCTCGAGGTCCGGCGAGGCGAGCAGGGCCAGCGTCCGGCCGTCGGGCGTCCGCGTGAGGTCGAACTCGTGCACGTGGCCGTGCTCGGCCTCCATCCCGAAGTCCTCGCCGTTGAAGAGGCTCAGGAACTGCGGGTTGCGCGGATCGGTGATGTCGTAGAGCTCCAGCCCGACCGTCCCCTCCGTCGTGCTGTTGCCGCAGTCCTGGAGCCCGATTCCGAGGATGTCGCGGCCGCCGATCTTCATCACCTGCATGTCCTCCATGGACGTGTCGGCGTAGTCCCGCGTGTCCGCGATCTTCACGGGCTGCTTCGGACGCGTGATGTCGATGATGTCGACCCCCGTCCCCGGACAGGCCTCGCGCCACTTCCCGACGAAGGCGAGGTCCTTCCAGCCCGCCACGTCGCCGTGGACGCCGAGATTGAACGGGTCGAGCTTGAGCGCGCCGACGAGCGTCACGCCGCGCGCGCTCCGCTCGGCCGCGCTCGCCGGCTGCTGCCCGCCCAGGTTCCGCTCAACGCTCGAGACCCCGGCGCCGTTGAACAGGACGTCAGAGTGCTGCTCGGACGGGTCGTCGGTGACGGCGCCGCCTGGGTGGCCGGCCGCGGCGGGCACGCCCAAGAGGGCGAGAGCCGTTGCGAGCGCAGCCGTGAGAACCGCAGTTCTCATGGTGCCTCCTCCCCTAGTAGGAGGGTTTGGCGAAATAACAGCTGTGCCGTCGAGCGATATTCCGCCAACCCCTCCTCGTTCCCCAAGTGACAGATGTCCCTTATACCGCGCCGAGCGCGCCTTGTGAAGGGAGTGGAAGCGCAACGGGGCGGCCGCCGCAGAGCCGCCCCAGCGCAGCTCGATGCTAGTCCCTCCGCGGGCCTGATGGAATACTTGGGCGGAGAGAATCCGGAGAGGAGCTGGTGATGGGAGAGGAAACGCTGGAAGCGATCGCACGGGCGCTCGTGGCGTCCGGGAAGGGCATCCTGGCCGCCGACGAGAGCACCGGGACGATCGAGAAGCGCCTGAAGTCGATCGAGGTCGAGTCCACCGAGGAGAAGCGCCGGGACTACCGCGAGATGCTCTTCACCACGCCCGGGCTCGGCGAGCACATCTCGGGCGTCATCCTCTACGACGAGACGATCCGCCAGTCCACGCGCGACGGCGTCCCCTTCACGAAGGTGCTGAAGGACGCGCCGACCATCCCCGGGATCAAGGTGGACAAGGGCGCGAAGCCGCTCGCCGGCGCCGAGGGCGAGACGGTCACCGAGGGCCTCGACGGCCTGCGGGAGCGCCTCGCCGAGTACAAGGAGCTGGGCGCGAAGTTCACGAAGTGGCGCGCGGTCATCGCCATCGACGGCGACAAGATCCCGAGCGCGTACTGCATCCACGTGAACGCGCACGCCCTGGGCCGCTTCGCCGCGCTTTCGCAGGAGGCCGGGCTCGTTCCGATCGTCGAGCCCGAGGTGCTCATGGACGGCAGCCACACGATCGCGCGCTGCTACGAGGTCACCGAGGCGACGCTCGAGGCGGTCTTCAACGAGCTCTTCTCCCAGCGCGTCGTCTACGAGGGGATGCTGCTGAAGCCGAACATGGTCGTCTCCGGGAAGGACTGTCCGGAGCAGGCGACGCCGGAAGAGGTGGCGAGGGCGACGATCCGTTGCTTCAAGGGCGTCGTGCCGGCGGCCGTGCCAGGGATCGTGTTCCTCTCGGGCGGCCAGGGCGACGAGGAGGCGACCGCGAACCTGAACGCGATGAACGCGCTCGGCCCGCAGCCGTGGCAGCTCTCCTTCTCCTACGGCCGCGCGCTGCAGGCGCCGTCGCTCAAGGCGTGGAAGGGCGACGACGCCAACGTCCTGGCGGGCCAGGAGGCGCTGGCCCACCGCGCACGGATGAACGGCGCGGCCCGGGACGGGAGCTACACGCCGGAGATGGAGAAGGAGCTGGCCGCCGTCTAGCGATACTCGCGGCCGGAGAAGCGCTCGAGCTTGTCGAGGGCGTGCTGGGCCTCGATGCGCCTGACGGTGCCCGACCGTGAGCGCATGACGATCGACTCCGTCTGCGCGCCGCCGCGGGTGAAGCGCACGCCGCGCAGGAGCGCGCCGTCCGTGACGCCAGTCGCGGCGACGAAGACGTTGTCGCCGGCGACGAGGTCGTCCGTCGTGAGCACGCGGTCGGGGTCGTAGGCGGCGTCGACGAGGGCCTGGCGCTCGTCCTCGTTGCGGGGCCAGAGACGCCCCTGGACGACGCCGCCGAGGCACTTGACCGCTGCCGCGGCGATCACGCCCTCCGGCGTGCCCCCGATTCCCATCATCAGGTCGACCCCGGTACCCTGCCGCGCGGCCGCGATCGCGGGCGCGACGTCGCCGTCCGTGATCAGGTTGACCTTCGCCCCGGCCTCCCGCAGCCCGTCGATGATGGGTTGGTTCCGCTCCCGGTCGAGGACGACGACGGCGATCTCGCTCGGCCTGACGCCCTTGGCCTCGGCGGCCCGCTGCACGTTCTCGGCGGGCGTGGCGTCGATGGAGAGGGCGTCGGCCACCTCCTCCCCGCCGACGAGCTTGTCCATGTAGACGGCGGCGCCGGGGAAGAACATCGTTCCCCGCTCGGCGACGGCGATGACCGCGATCGCGTTCGGCTGGCCCACGGAGGTGAGCCGCGTCCCTTCGAGCGGGTCGACGGCCACGTCGACGTCGGGAGCCTGGCCGTTGCCGACCTGCTCGCCGTTGTAGAGCATCGGCGCCTCGTCCTTCTCGCCTTCGCCGATGACGACGACGCCGTTCATGGAGACGGTGTCGAGCATGGCGCGCATGGCGTCGACGGCGGCCTGGTCGGCGGCGTTCTTGTCGCCCCGGCCGATCCACCGCCCGCAGCCGAGCGCGGCCGCCTCGGTCACGCGTACGAGCTCGAGCGCGAGGTTCCGGTCGGGAACGGAGCCGTCGGCCATGGCGCAGTGATCCTACGCCACCGGAGGCGCTTTCCGGTCGGAAGTCTAGGCTCCTGCCGTGCGCGCGCTCGTCGCCTTCGCGGCCGCGGTCGCCGTCTTCCACCACATTCCCGCGCTCGTCGGCGGCGCGGAGGAGTGGGTCGACCTGGCGACGCCGTTCGCGGTGGTCGGCCTGGCTGCGGTCGTCCTCGTCGGCCTCGGCGCCTGGGGCGTCGCCCTCGGCCTCGCGGTCGCGGCGGGAATCGCGTACGTCGACGGTCACGGCATCCACCTGGCCGCCAACTCGATCCGGGCGGAGGACCTCGCCGGCGAGGCCGAGCGCGTCGCCTACTTCTGGGACGAGCGCTTCAGCCACGTCGAGTGGCACGTCGGCCTGATCGGGCTCGTGTTCGCGTTCTGCCTCGCCGAGTCGTGGGCCCGTCCCCCGGTGCAGGGGAGCACGCTCCAGGCTGCGCTCGTCGTCGTCCTGCTCGGGTTTACGCTCTTCACGAGCACGGTCGAGGGACAGACCTGGTGGCTCCTGCCCCCTGCGGCCGCCGTCCTCGCCGTCTGGGCACTCGCGCGGCCGCGGCCGGTGCTCGGAGCCTGCGCCGGAGCGCTCGTCTTGGCCGCGATCCTCGTCGCCGGCTGGGCCGCCTGGCACCACGGCGTTCCGGAGTTCAGCGACCTCGGCTGGATTTAGGATCTTCGACGACTCGACCGGAGGGGCTGATTGACGCTCACGCAGCTGGCCGTGACCGTGGCCGTTCTCGGCGTGCTCGGCCTCGTGGCGAGCCGCTTCGGCCTTTCCGCCATCCCTGCCTACCTCTTGGCAGGCCTCCTGCTCGGCCCCAACCAGCCCGAGCTGACCAGCTTCATCGAGCCCTCCGAGGTCACGGAGTTCGTCGCCGAGCTCGGGATCATCTTCCTGCTCTTCTTCCTCGGCCTCGAGTTCACGCTCGACCGCCTGAGACGCAGCGGCATGCATCTCGGCGTCGGCGGGACGATCGACTTCGTCGTCAACGCCGGCCTGGGGTTGATTGTCGGCGTAGTCGCGTTCGGGTTCTCGTTCGCCGCGCTCATCCTCGCCGGCGCGATCTACGTCTCCTCCTCGGCCGTCGCGGTCAAGGGGCTGATCGACTTCCGCCGGCTGGCCGACGACGAGACCGACCTCGTGCTCGCCATCCTCATCGTCGAGGACCTCGCCATCGCGTTCGTGCTGGCCCTCGCAGGCGGCGGCGGAGGAGGGCTCGAGGACTCGCTCGCGCTCGCGTTCAAGGCGATCACGTTCATCGTCGTCGCGCTCGCGGCCTCGCGCTGGCTCGCCCGCCCGATCGACCGGCTGCTCGAGTGGATGCCGCGGGAGTTCTTCCTCCTCTTCACCTTCGCGCTCGTGATCGGGATGAGCGCGATCTCGCACTGGCTGGGCCTCTCGGAGGCGATCGGGGCCCTGATGGCGGGCGTCGTCCTCTCGGACACGACGGCGCGCCACGAGCTCGAGGAGCGCTTCCTCAGCTTCCGGGACGTCTTCGGGGCTCTCTTCTTCTTCGTCTTCGGGCTCTCGATCGACGTCGAGGCGCTCGATTCAGTGGGCTGGCTGATCGCGCTCGCGGTCCTCCTCAGCGTCGTGGGGAAGCTGGTCGGGACGTACGCCGCGGGCAGGGTAGGCGGATTCACCAAGCGCCAGAGCCTGAACGCCGGCACGGCGCTCATCGCCCGCGGGGAGTTCACGGTCATCCTCGCCCAGGTGGCGGCGACGAACCCCGCCATCTCGGCGTCGGCCGAGCGCGACCTCGTCGCCATCGCCGGCCTCTACGTGCTCGCGACTGCCGTGATCGGCGTCGTCTTCATGAAGGAGTCGAAGCGCCTCGGGCGCTGGCTCTTCCCCGCGCCGCCTAGACTTGCTCCCGAAGGAGGGACACATGGCCCGCGAGCTCCGTGAGACGCGCCTTCCCGGCGTCGGCGTCAAGTACACGTGCCTGACGGCACACGGCGGACGCCTGACCGTGATCCTCCACAACGAGGGCCAGCGCGAGCTCTACTGGTTCCGCCACGCCGACGACGAGGAGCCGCAGGCGGTGATCCAGCTCGAGGACGACGAGTCGCGCCAGCTCGGCGCGATCATCGGCGGGGCCTACGAGCGGCCGAAGATCGTCGAGGAGCTCGAGATGGCCTTCGGCGAGCTCGCCATCGAGTGGGTCCCCGTCCCGGACACGAGCCCCGCGATCGGGCGGACGCTCGCGGAGTGCGGCTTCCGCCAGCGCACGGGCATCACCATCATCGCCATCCTGCGCGAGCCGGAGCCGGTCGCCGGCGCCCAGCCCGGCGACGTGGTCCAGCAAGGCGACACGCTCGTCACCGTCGGCAAGCTCGGCCAGTACCCGGCCTTCCGCAAGCTCCTCGCCGAAGGTCCCTTCGACGGCTCTGCCTAGCCTCCGACGGATTCGATGGCGAGGATGTTGCCGTCCGGGTCCTTGCACCATGCGGCCCGGACGTCGCCGACCTGCGCGATGCCGTTCTCCGTCTTCAGATCCGGAAGGTCGTACTCCTCGAAGACGACCCCGCGCTCCCGCAAGCTCGAGACCGTCTCGTCGAGGTCGTCGACGCGGAAGCCTGCGACCGTGTGCCTGCTCTTGCCCGCGCCGACGCTCTCGTAGACGAGCAGCGTCCCGCCGCCTCCCTCGAACTCGGCCTCCCGGTTGTCGGGCAGGTCGCTGCGTTGCTCCTTGAGCGTGAACCCGAGCCTGTCACCGTAGAACCGAATCGCGGCCTCGACGTCCGAGACCGGGACGACGGCCGCGATCTGTGCCTGAGTAAGCATTCCTTTCCTCCTCTGCTCCGTCCTGCGCCGCAAGGGTCGCAGTGTACGCCGAGGGCGGCCGGAAGGCCGCCCTCGGTCGGTCGGGGAGAGGAAGCTACGAGGCGAGCGCGGGCTCGAGCTTGCGGGTCGGCTGGTAGGTCGGCTCGAAGCCCGCCAGACGGCCGAGCGCGGCTCCCGTGGCGAGCGCCGCCTTCTGCGCGAACGCGGGCACGTACGGCAGGCGGACGTCGTCGAAGTGAGCGTTGGCGATCACCGCGAGGCGGAGCGGGCTCGGCATCCCCTTGCGGTTCGTCTTGCCGGCCGCAGCGAGGCCGAACATCGTCTCCAGGAAGCGCTCGAACTGGAGGGCAGGGCGCACCTCGCAGCGGAAGCGCGCGACCGTCTCGCCGGCGTTGCGGAAGCTGTGGGCGGTTCCGGGCTCGACCGTGACGACCTCGCCGGGGCCCGCCACGACCTTCCGGCGGCCCTGCCGGAACTCGACAGTACCCTCGAGGACCTCGAAGCGCTCGCTCTGGTACGGGTGGACGTGGGCGGCGGCAACGGCGCCGTCAGGCTCGACGGTGACCTCGATCTCGACGAGCTCGCCGTCGGTCTCGGCCGCCGTCCGGAGGAAGCGCACGCTCTCGCCGGTGACCGGATTCTCGAGCGTATCGCCGGCGCGGATGGAGGTGGGGGGCTGGTTGGTCACTGTCGTCTCCAGTCGGTTCGGGGATGAGGTGCCCGAAGCTTGGGGGACGGCGAGACCGCCGCCCACGGGGAGAACTCGTCTCTCGGCGGTGGCCAGCCGGTGTCCCGAGCGTGCGGTTAACCCGCTACATGCGGTCGGGCGCCTCGACCCCGACGAGGTCGAGGCTGCGCGCGATCACGGCCTTCGTCGCCGTCACGAGCGCCAGCCGGAAGGCCTGCTCCTCGCTCTCCAGCACGCGGTGGTGGTGGTAGAAGCGGTGAAAGTCGTCGGCCAGCCTGATGGCGTAGGTCGGAAGCGCCTGCGGGCTGCGCCGAGCGGTCGCCTCGGCGACGATGCCGGGGAACTCCGCGAGGCGCTTGACGAGGTCGCGCTCCTCCGGCGCGAGCTCGGCGGGAGGCTCGGCGTCGGCCTCCGCCTCGCCCGCGTTCCGCAGGATCCCGGCGATGCGGGCGTGCGCGTACTGCACGTAGTAGACCGGGTTCTTCTCGCTCTTCTCCCGTGCCAGGTCGACGTCGATCGTGATCGTCTGGTCGGGGCCGCGCGCGGCCAGGTACCAGCGGGCGGCGTCCACCCCCACCTCGTCGACGAACTCGTCGAGCGTGACGACGTCGCCTCGGCGCTTGGACATCTTCACGACGTCCCCGCCGCGGGTCAGGTGCACGAGCTGGTAGAGGATCACCTCGACGCGCTCGGGATCGTAGCCGAGCATCCGCGCGATCACCCCGTACCAGCCGCGGACGCCGTGGTGGTCGGCGCCGAGCACGTAGATCGCCCGGTCGAAGCCGCGCTCGAGCTTGTCGCGCAGGTAGACGATGTCGGCGGCCTCGTACGTGGGTGACCCGCCCCGCTCGGCCGAGCGGATCAGCACCCTGTCCTTCTCGTCGCCGAAAGCCGTCGAGCGCACCCAGACCGCGCCGTCGCTCACGTACGTGTCGAGGCCGTCCAGGAGCTCGGGCAGCTGCTCGGCGAGCGCGCTCTGCAAGGCCCAGGAGTCGAAGTGGATGCGGAAGCGCTCGAGGCTCGCCTCGATCCGGCTGAGCATGTGCGGGACGGGATCGCCCCCGAGCCGCGCCAGCTCCTCGATGTAGTCGCCGGCGTAGCCCTCCTCGGGCGGCGGCTCGCCGCGCCGCGCGGCCTCGACGGAGGCGCGGAAGCGCTCCATCTGCGTCCCGGCGTCGTTGTAGTAGTACTCGCGCTCGACCTGGTGCCCGGCGAACTGGAGGAGCCGGGCGACCGAGTCGCCGTAGGCGCCGTTCCGGGCGGAGGCGACCGTGATCGGGCCGGTCGGGTTGGCGCTGACCATCTCCACCTGGACGCGCTCCCGCGTCTCGGCTGAGCCGGCGCCGTAGTCGGTTCCGGCCGCGACGATCTCCGCGAGCGCCTCCCCGTACCACGCGGGCGCGAGCCACAGGTTGAGGAAGCCCGGCGGCGCCCCCTCGGCGCGCTCCACCCCGGGCAGCGCCGTCGCGGCCGTGGCGAGGTCGGCGGCGATCTCGACCGGCGAGCGCTGCTGAGCCCCGGCAAGACGGAGCGCGACGTTGGTGGCGTAGTCGCCGTGCTCGGCCTGCCCGGGCCGCTCGAGGACGACCGGCGCGCCGGCGACCCGCGCGAGCTCCTCCTCCAGACGGCCGAGCGCCGTCGCCGCCCTGTGGCCCACCTCCATGACCTATATCGTAGGCATGCGGTGGAGGACGACCCTCAGGCGCGTCAGCTCAACATCCATCTCGACCCGGAGAACCTCGCGGGCGTCTACGCGAACTTCGCCAACGTCAGCTTCTCCGACTACGAGTTCACGCTCACGTTCGCGCGCATCGACCACGAAGTCGAGGAAGGAGACGTCCCCGGGGTAGTCGTCAGCCGCGTGAACATGTCGCCGCGCTTCATGCGCGAGCTGATGGACGCGATGACGGACTCCTGGTCGAAGTGGTCGACCCGCGAGGGGATCAGGAACCTGCCCGAGCAGGAGGACAACGACTCCTGAGGCTCCGCGGCCGGCCTGAAGGCCGGCCGAACCACGCGGCACCTTTCTGACGCCGAGCATGCGCTTCGGAAGAAGACGTGCATCGCAGTCGTCCTCTTTCCATCAGGGCTAGAGCGAGGTAACTGAGCGTGCGAGAGAGTGTTTCAGCCGGCAAGGCCGAAGAGCGAGGCACCGGCAAGCTCCGATTCGCGGTCGCCCTGCTCATCGCCGCAGCCTCGGTCTCCAGTGCGCTCATCGGCTGGCGCGCGTCCGAGTACTCCGGGCGTGCGAGCGATCTGGATCAGCGCGGATTGGAGGAAACACGCGAGAGACAGCAGATCCTGGCCGGGCTCGAAGCGTTCGTAGTCGGCGATCTCCGCCTCCTCGGCTCCTATCAGGAGCACGTGAAGGCCTCGGTGGTGCTCGAGCGGCGGGCGAGCCGAGCCGCCAACCGAAGCGTCGCGAATGCGCTCGACGCACGCGCCCGCGAGGAGGAGGACGCAGCCGAGTCCATCCGCCGCTCCTTCTGGTCGCAGCAGAAGGGCATCCTCGTAGAAGAGAAGAACGGTGACGTGCGGTACGACCGAGCCAGAGCGTTCGAGGCTCTGAAAGCGGAGGACATCGCTCTGCCGGACCTGCACCCCGACGAAGCGTTCGCCAGCGCGCGAGTGACACGTGAGCAGGCCGTGAACCTCGTCGGCATCGCCGCTCTCGTCGTCGCTTCGCTGATCTTCTTCACCCTCGCCCGCTTCGGCCGTGCTGGGACGAACAGCTTGTTCGCGGGCGCCGGCGGCCTCCTCCTCGTCACCGGCCTCACCCTCTTCGTCTGGATCGGCCCGTGAACGTCCGCGCGCCAGAGATCGCCGCCCCCGGCGAGGAAGGACGTGATGCGCTCTCTCGCATCGTCGCCGTGTGCATCGTCCTCGTCACGCTCACCGCGGCCGCCGTGGGTTGGCGTGCGGCTTCGTCTTCGGGTGCGGCCGACTCCGCGGGAGTCGACGCACAGAGGCTCTCCGTCAAGGCGATGGAGGAGGCTCTCCGCTCGAAGCAGGACGCACAGCTCAACTACGAGCTGTTCGTCCGCACAGAGGCCCAGCGGCGCCGCGCGGCCGCCGCCTCTTGGGCGAGCCTCTCGGCTGAACGAGCTCGAGATCAGCAACTGCTCGAAGAAGAGAACGAGGTCTGGACCACCGTCTCGAGACGAACCGAGAAGCTCACGAAGCTCAAGGCGGCGGGGCGCTACGGTCCGGAGCAGGACCTCACGTTTCCATGGCGCTACTACGCCCAGAGCGAGCGGCGGTCGCAGGAGATCGGAGCCCTGAGGGACGCGGCGAGCGAGGAGAGCTTCGCCTGGGGGAAACGAAACGCGAGCTACGCGACATTGCTGACGATGCTGACGGTCGCCCTCTTCCTGCTCGGTTTCTGGCTGAGCGTTCCCGGCAGGGCGAAGCTCATCTTCGTCGTTCTCGGCATGGCCCTCGCCCTCGCCGCTGCGGCGTGGGCGGCCACTCTCGAGTCGTCGGCGCCGAGCCGCCCGCCGGAGCGAGCCGCCAAGGAGTTCGCCGAAGGCTATGTGGCCCACGGCACCCAGGACTACAAGCGGGCGGCCGCGCATCTCGAGAAGGCGGTCGATCTCTGGCCGACCTATGCCCGCGCGTACGCACTGCTGTCCGACGTCTACTTTCGCCGCGACGCCCCGGAGACGTTCGGCTTCCAAAGCGTCACCGACCCGCAGGCGCTCGACGACTCGATCAGCGTGCTCCGCAAGGCCGACGACCTCGGGCTCGCCGGCTGGGATGAGCGGGCAACCCTCGGTTGGCTCGAGTTCCTCCTAGCGCTCCGCACGCCGGACGACGCCGAGCAGCGCGAGCTTCTCGAGTGGAGCGCCCGCCACGCCGAGGAAGCCATCGATCGACATCCGGGGGCGACGTTCGTCCGGTACAACCTCGGTCTTGCCCGCCTCGCCCTGGGCCAAGACACGGCAGCACGCGCGGCGTACGACGATGCGGTTCGACGCACGCAGCGGGACGATCAGGAATGGTTGGCGGCACTGGCCGATCTCGATCTCCTGCTCGACGGTCGTCCCGACCTCGCTGCCGAAGTCCGGGCGGCAAAGGAATTCGTGGCCGGTTCGGTTGCCCGCCAGCAGCAAGAGCCCGGCCCCTGGGAAGGCTCGCTTCCGGGTATGACGGCCCAGGTCTATCCGTCCGCAGTCCAGGTTGCCGAACTTGCGCTCGACGATTTCGACCCGAAGCGGGACGTGCTCTCGATGCACTGGTACTGGCTGAAAGAGAAGCAGCTCGGCTGGGTGAACCTCGCCGACGTCTCGGGCTTTGTGCCCGGCAGCGACATCGTGGAGAGCACCCGGGCGCCCGGCACGTACTTCATCGAGTGGTCCACGACCCGCTGCCTGGAACGCGGTCAGTATCGCGTCGAGATCTACGTCAACGGCCGCCTGGCCGGCGAAGCGAGAACCGAGGCGACGCTGACGACAAGCCGGATGTCCCGACTTCGGTCGGTCGACGTCCAACTCTGCCCGCCGGCACGCTGGCAGAAGGCGGACTGGTTCCTTCCGGGATTCCTCGAAGGATTGGTCGCCCCGGACGAGCAGGCCGGCACGTATGTCCTCCGGATGCCCGTTCCGCGAACGCTCGCGGATCGTCCACCCCAGCAGCTGAGCACCGCGTCTCTCGACTCGTTCATCTCGACCTTCGGCGAGCTCTTCCCGGCACGGCCGACCTTCGACGACGCATCCACGCAAGCGGTCGCCAGCAACTACTTCATGGGGCTCAGCGGCTCTCGGGTGCGCAGGTACGAGTACGACGGCGGCTGGATTCTCGCAGGGGCCGGGATCACCTCCGAGGGTGACGTGCTCGCCGGAGTGGTCTTCGGCCCGTCGGCCGACTTCGAAACGCGTCAACCGCTCGATATCTTCGACTCGTTGCTCACGACGAGCTGAGCTCTCACGAACCACCGGCCGACTCGGCCATCGCGATCCGGCGCATCGGGGTCGGGTGCGTCCCGAGCCAGTACCTCACCCAGGCCGGCGGATCGGGATCGGCGAGCCCGGTCGTGACGAAGCGCCGCTCGAGGCCGACCCCGCTCTCCGGATCGCGGGTCGCCTGGAGCGCGAGCCAGTCGGCCTCGGCCTCGTAGCGCCGTGAGACGGCGTTCGCAAGCGGCTGGGTGACGAGCACGTAGGCGAAGACGAACGCGAGCCCGAGCGGCACGAGGCGCGGCCCGAGCCCGCCGAAGCGGTTCGTCACCCACGCCAGCCCGAAGACCCCGGGGACCGCGAAGAGCGCGAACCACGCGAGACCCTTCCAGAGGTGCCGGCGCTCGACGTGCGCGAGCTCGTGAGCAGCCACGAACTCGATCTCCCCCCGCGTGAAGCGGCCGTCGAGGAGGGTGTCGTAGAGGACGACCCGGCGGGTCGGGCCGATCCCGGCCACGTAGGCGTTGGCGGTGGTCGTCCGGCGGCTGGCGTCGGCGACGAGGACGTCGTCGACCTCGACGCCCAGGCCGGCCGCGAGCTCCTGGATCTCGGCGGCAAGCTCTCGGTCGCCCAGCGGCTCGAAGCGGTTGAAGAGCGGCTGGACGACGAGCGGCTGCGCAAGGATGAAGAGCGCGCCGACCGCAACCAGCGCGGGCGCGCCGGCGATCCACCAGCGGGGCCCGAGACGGCCGGCCAGCCAGACTGCTCCCGCGACCCCGATCGACACGAGCACGGCCTGCACCCCGAGCGACGTGAGCTGGTCGACCAGCCAGCCTCCCCAGCCCTGCTCGGAGAGTCCGAAGTCGCGGCGGCGGACGAGCGTGGCCGCGGCGAAGGGAAGCCGGGCGAGCCAGAGGGCCGCGACGACGACGAGCCCGACGAGCACAGACGTTCGAACCCGCCCGCGGCCGACCCGTTCGAGCCCAGCGGCAAGCGGCGCCGCGTGCCAGAGGAGCAGCGCGAGGACGGCGATCTCGCCCGCGAGCGAGGCCAGGAAGAGCACGCGCGAGACGCTGCGGTAGTCCTCGATCCGCTCGAGCTCGCCCGGGCTGAAGTAGTCGCGCGGGTCGAGGCTCGGCAGGGTCAGGTCCGGGACCTCGGTACGCCAGAGGAGCGCGGCCGCCGCGAGCCCGAGCGCGGCGAGGACAAGAGCCGCGATTCCCTTCGCTAACGTCCGCCTGCCGTGCGCGTCGCCGTTCTCTCTGACATCCACGGGAACCTCCATGCCCTCGACGCGGTGCTCGAGTCGATCGACCGTGACGCGCCCGACGAGATCTGGTGCCTCGGCGACCTCGTCGGCTACGGCCCGCGCCCGAACCGCTGTTGCGCCGTCGTGGCGGAGCGGGCGGATGCGTGCCTGATAGGAAACCACGACCTCGCCGTCCTCGGCCGCCTCGACCTGGAGATCTTCGCCCCCGACGCGGCGATCTCTGCGGCCTGGACGTCCGGGGTGCTCGAGCCCAAGGCGCGGGCCTACCTCGAGTCGCACGAGCCCAAGGGCGAGCGCGAGGGCGTCGGGCTCTTCCACGCCAGCGCGCGCGACCCGGTCTGGGAGTACGTGCTCTCGCCCGGAGTCGCCTACGCCTCGCTCGCCGAGGCGCCCCAGAAGCTCGTGCTCGTGGGACACAGCCACGTCGCGCTCAGCTTCCACCTCTCCGACACGACCCTCGCCACGGCCGCGGAGGGGACCGAGCTCGAGCTCGCCGGCGACCGCTGGCTCCTCAACCCGGGCTCCGTCGGCCAGCCGCGCGACGGCGACCCGAGGGCCGCCTGGCTCCTCCTCGACCTGGAAGCGCGGCGCGCGACGTTCCGCCGGGTCGCGTACGACGTCGGGGCAACGCAGGCCGAGCTCCGCGAGCGCGGGCTACCGGAGGCGCTCGCCGCCCGGCTCGAGCACGGCGTCTAGGAGGTTTGTCTAGACCCGCGCGGCGGTCTGGCGCGAGACCTCGACCTCGATGCCCTCGCGGCCGAGCGCGAGCTGCACCTCTTCGCGCGCCTTGAAGATCCGCCACTTGACCGTGGCAAGCGTGATCTCGAGAGAGTCGGCGATCTCGGTGTACGAGAGGCCGACCACGTCACGGAGCAGGAGGGCCATCTTCAGGTCGGGGTTGAGAAGCCCGACCGCCCGCCAGACAGCGTCGATCACCTCGGTGCGCTCGGGCGGGGTGTCGACCACCTCGAGCGGGGGCAGATCGTCGAGCGTCACGATGGCCTGCGGCTTGCGGTCGCGGGCGCGGAGCTCGTCGAGAACGCGGTTCTTCGCCACCTGGAAGAGCCACGTGGTGAAGCGGCAGCGAAGCGAGAACCCTGGCAGCCCCTGGTAGATCCGCAGGAAGATCTCCTGGGTGAGGTCCTCCGCCAGCGCCCGGTCCCCGACCATGCGGAGGACGTAGTTGAAGACGGGCCCCTGGTACATCTCGAGGAGCACCTGAAACGCGCGCTCGTCCCCCTTTTGCGCTCGCCGCAGGAGGAGATGGTCGGGTTGAGGTAATGGCACGCTTGTGTCCCGGGCCGCTGGGTGAGCGGAGTATAGCTCCGGGATTAGACCGCGCGAAGCAGGTTCCTGCCGGTCATTCCCTGCGCGGGAGGAAGGCCCAGAAGCGCGAGGCACGTGGGTACTAGATCGGCAAGCGCGCCGTCGTCCTCAAGCTCCGCGCCCGGCAGGGTTACCACCAGCGGCACCGGGTTCGTCGTGTGGGCGGTGTGGGGGCTGACCCCGTCTGCCTCGAGCTGCTGCTCGGCGTTGCCGTGGTCGGAGGTGACGAGCGCCACGCCGCCGAGGGCGTCGACCGCAGCTAGCGTCGTTCCGAGCGCCGCGTCCGCCGCCTCGACGGCGCGGACGACCGCGGGGATGACGCCCGTGTGCCCGACCATGTCCGGATTGGCGTAGTTGACGACCGCGAACCCATAGCCGTCGGGCAGCTCCGCCGCGAAGCGCTCCGCCACCTCCGCCGCCGACATCTCGGGCTTGTGGTCGTACGTGGCGACGTCGCGGGGCGAGGGCACGAGGATGCGCGTCTCGCCCCCCCACTCCCGCTCGCGGCCGCCGTTGAAGAAGTACGTGACGTGCGCGTACTTCTCCGTCTCGGCGACGTGGAGCTGACGGACGCCGTTCTCGGCGAGCACCTCGGCCATCGTGCCCTCGACCACCTGCTCCTCGAAGGCGACGGGGCAGTCGAAGTCGTCGCGGTAGCGGGTCATCGTCGTCAGGTCGAAGCCCTCCTCCAGCAGCCGCTGCGAGAGCTGGCGGGCGCGGTCGGGGCGGAAGTTGAAGTGGACGGCCGCGTCCGCCTGCGTCAGCCGTGGGCCCGGAAGGACGATCGGCTCCACGAACTCGTCGGTGACCCCCTGCTCGTACGAGGCCCCGACCGCGGCCACCGGATCGTCGGCGGTCTTGCCGTCTCCGGACGTGATCGCGGCCAGGGCGCGCGCGGTCCGCTCCCAGCGCTTGTCACGGTCCATCGCGTAGTAGCGGCCGGAGACGGTGGCGATCCTGGCGCCCTCGGCCACGAGCGCCGCCAGGTCGCCGCGCGCCGAGGTGGGCGAGACGTCCCGGCCGTCCGTGAAGGCGTGGACGTACGTGCGGTCGGCCATTCCCTCGCGCCGGGCAAGCTCGCGCAGCGCGCGCAGGTGGTCGACGTGCGAGTGAACGCCCCCGGAGGAGACGAGCCCGAGCAGGTGGACGTCGCCGCGCCGCTCGCGGGCGCGACGGAAGGCGCCGGTCAGCGCCGCGTTCTCGAAGAAGTCGCCGGACTCGATCGCGCGGTTGACGCGCATGAGGTCCTGGAAGATCACCCGGCCGGCCCCGATCGTCAGGTGGCCGACCTCGGAATTGCCCATCTGGCCGGGCGGGAGCCCGACGTCCTCACCCGACGCGCGGAGCGTCGCGTGCGGGTACCGCTCCCAGAGGGCGTCGAACACGGGCGTCTCGGCCAGCTCGACGGCGTTCCCGGGCCCGGGAGGCGCGCAGCCCCAGCCGTCGAGGACGACGAGGGCTACGAGCGGGAAAGGCGGGCGGCCGTCCGGCAAATCGCGGTGAACGATTCCACGTCCAGGGAGGCCCCGCCGACGAGCGCGCCGTCCACGTCGGGCTGGGCGAGCAGCTCCTCGGCGTTCTCCGGCTTGACGGAGCCGCCGTAGAGGATGCGCCCGACCGGGTACAGGCCGCGGGTGAAGGCGTGCGCCTCCTGCGCGATCTCCGGGGTGGCCGTCCT
>Ga0081538_10002290_pt1 | contig 18910 bp, 18 predicted proteins | sample TabmetS5T2R1_FD_71022 | JGI IMG/M metagenome (GOLD analysis project Ga0081538, IMG submission 71022) | Tabebuia heterophylla rhizosphere microbial communities from the University of Puerto Rico - S5T2R1 | ecosystem: Host-associated > Plants > Roots > Rhizosphere ... | reverse complement strand
CCGGGGCACGTGCCCGGCTATCAAGCCTATGAGCCCCGCGAGCAGGGCTAGGGAGGCCGTCGCGAACAGGAATACGGTCATCGCACCACCTCCTTTCTTCTGCCCGCTCGTCGGTGGTCCGTGAGCGCAGCCGTAGGACGCTACCCCTTAGCGCAGGTCGAGCCCTCGCTTCAGGTCGAGTTCCTGCTGGAGTAGGTCGATCGTGTGCTGGATCCGGTGGCACGGTGTGCCGGGGTCCGACGGACCGGGTGTATGGTGCCACCGGGCCTGCCAGTAGCGCAGGGACGTTTCCAGGTGGGAAATCTCCGCCCGGAGCCGGTCCTGGTCCACAGCCCGATAGCCGTTGTCGCCGGACCCGCAGTTCGCCTCGTCCTCCATGGCGTAATCATCCTTCGCGGTGCATGTTCCCTGTTGCCACATTGTCCGCTACTCCCCTCATCCCTGACCCGCGGTTTTGCCCTTGCCCGACCGATCACAAAGATTTTTTTGGAGGTTAATTTTCCCTGGAAACATCAGCGGTTATGATGGGATTGATTTTTTTGTGAGGTGCAGGCCTGTCCCAAACGGGCGGCTCGGGGAAATCTATAGTAGGGGCTGATCGTGGTGTCGGGGGCGGGGCAGGTCCCACACAGGCCATTGGAGAGGCCGATGGTGATCGACTGGCAGCGGCTCGGGGACGACGACTACTACGCCTCTGTGTGCACCACGCTGTATGAGACCTACCAGCGGGGCATTCTGCGGTACTGCGTCACCCGGCTCGGCGACTCCCTCGGGGAAGACGTGATGCAGGAGGTGTTCGTCACCATGGTGCACACTTTCCGAACATTCCGGCCAGGACCGCCGGTCGAGAGCTGGCTCTTCGGCATGGCGAAGCATAAATGTCAACAGGCGCTCCGGAATCGCACACGCCGGCAGGACATTGCCAATGCCTTTGTGAAGGACATTTGGCAGGCGCTCCATGCCGATGGCTCCGAGCAGCCCTGTGAGGGGCTGGAGGCGCGGGAGCGGGCCACCCACCTGGCCACCAGCCTCACCAAGCTGCACGAACTCGAGCGGATTTTGCTCCACTGGCGCTTCCATCGAGAGCTGTCGGTGGCCGAGAGTGCGGAGTCCCTAGGCATGTCCGAGGCGGCGGTGCGCAAACGCCTCCAGCGCGCCCTGCGGCGCCTGAAGGAGATGATGGACGATGGCCCCACAGGATGAACTCGAACACTATGAGGCGACCGAGGCCCAGGACCTCACCCGCCTCCTGCGCGCCTTGCGGCCACCTGCGCGAGAGGTACAGGTGCCCACGCAGGTGGATATCACGATCCGGGCAGAGATCTGGAAGGAACAGCCGCTGCGGCAGATGATCACGCTACTGCCGATGGCACGCCGGGAATTCGTCCAGGTGATTCGGCAGGCCCTGATGGACAATCCGATGCTGGAAGAGGCGCCGCGCGCGGAGGACGAGTGCATGCCGGCCGGCGAGGAGCAGGCCCATCGTTTCATGGAATCCGCCGACAACCTGACGGAGGGTCAAGGGCTGTATGACGGCATTTGGCAGGAATGCGTTCCCCACGACTGGGCATCGAAAGGCCTGCCCTCCCAGGCATCCACGGAGCCAGGCCCACGATTCACCGGCGCACCGTCCGAGGCCATCGTGCCGGATGTGATCGTCATGAAGGTCGGCAATGACTACCAGGTGTTCCTCAATGATGAAGGCATTCCACGGCTGCGCATCAGCACCGCGTACCGGCGCATGCTGCGCGAGGGCAAGCTGGCCGAGCCGGAGGCCAAGAATTACCTGGAGGACAAGCTGCGCTCGGCCGTCTGGCTCATCCGCAGCATCGAACAGCGGCGGCAGACGCTGTACAAGGTGGCGACCAGCCTGGTGAAGTTTCAGCGCGAGTTCCTCGACCACGGCCTCGCCTACCTGAAGCCGCTGGTGCTCAAGGACGTGGCCGAAGACATCGGCATGCACGAATCGACGGTGAGCCGCGTGACCACCAACAAATACATGTACACCGAGCAGGGCATCTTCGAGTTGAAGTACTTCTTCCACAGCGGCATCGAGCTGTACGGCGGCGAGACCATGTCGTCGCTGACCGTGAAGGACCGCATCAAGCGCTTGGTGGCGGCGGAGGACCCGGGCAAGCCCCTCACCGACCAGCAGCTCGTCGAGGTGCTGGCCGCGGAACATGTCAAGATCGCGCGCCGCACCGTGACCAAGTACCGGCGCGAGCTCAAGCTCCCCCCGGCCAACCGCCGCAAACGGAGCAGCGACGTCCCGGTCTAAGGCCGTCGCCCCCGGCGATGTTCCCTCTCCTCCTGGGAGGGGGTGAGGGCGGTCGGGCGGGATTGAGCCGTGTGTCTTGTCTTCCCTGACTTCGGCCTGCTCTCAGCAAGATCGGCGAAAAAAGGGGGGCGCATAGCACTCAGTCGGTGCGAGAGAACGGCTGTCGTGGAGAGATCAGGGTTGCCCTGGCGCGACGTGACGGGGAAAGATCGAGATGAGGGACGCGCAAATCGTCATCGTCACCGGCCTCTCGGGCTCGGGCAAGAGCGTTGCCATCAAGTGTTTTGAAGACCTAGGTTTTTACTGCATCGATAACCTGCCGACCGTGCTGCTCCCCACCTTTGCTGAGCTGTGTGCGCATGCGGGCGATATCCGACGCATCGCGCTCGGCATCGACATTCGCGATCGAGATTTCCCTCTCTCCTTTCCGGCCCAGATCAGTGCGCTCCGGCAGGCGGGTTTCGCCTGCGAAATTCTGTTCCTAGAAGCGCGCGATGAAGTGCTTGCCCGCCGCTACAGTGAAACCCGCCGTAAGCACCCGCTGGCGGAGCAGGTGCCTGTGCCCGAGGCTATTACCCTCGAGCGCCACACACTTGCGGGGTTGCGCGCCATGGCGGACCGCACCATCGACACCTCAGATTACAATGTCCACCAGTTGCGCGCCGCCTTGGCCTCGTGGTACGCGGCGGTGAATCACCTGCGGCGCATGACCATCTCGGTCCTCTCTTTCGGCTATAAATATGGCCTGCCCTTCAATGCCGATCTGGTGTTTGATGTACGCTTCTTACCCAATCCGCATTTTGTCGAACACCTCCGGGCTGGCAGTGGCAATGATCAGCCTGTCGTGGACTATGTGTTGGCCTCGCCCGTGACCCAGGATTTTGTGAAACACTGCTTCGAATTCATCGCATTCCTCCTGCCCCATTATGAGCGCGAAGGGAAGGCCTATCTCACCATTGCACTCGGGTGTACGGGTGGGCGTCATCGCTCCGTGGCCCTGGCGAACCTACTCCATCAACACCTGCAGGGACAGGGGTACCAGCTGACGCTCACCCACCGAGACCTCGAGAAGTCCTAAAGACGGGCGCTTTCCTGTTTCTATATTCGATGCTTGCAGTCTTATCCGTTGGTGGGTACTATAGAGGGCCACATCACCGTTTGCGGCCGGCATGCGTCACGCAGGCCGATGGTTGCGCAGTTCGCAACTCATGATCAAGGCATAGCTCAGGAGAATTACGATGGGGGCAAAACGGTTCCTCTTCACCTCTGAATCAGTTACGGAAGGACATCCGGACAAAATCGCCGATCAAATATCCGATAGCGTGCTCGACGCCATTTTCGCGCAGGATCCCTATGGGCGCGTGGCCTGCGAAGCGCTCGTCACGACAGGCTTGGTCCTGGTCGCTGGTGAGATCACTACCACAGCCTCCATCGATTTTCAGACGGTCATCCGGAATGTGGTGCGGGGGGTGGGCTATACCAACGCCGACTTTGGCTTCGACGCCGATACCTGCTCGGTGTTGACGGCAGTGCATGAGCAATCGCCGGACATCGATCAGGGGGTGACGGAGGGCAAGGGTCTGCACGCCGAGCAGGGCGCCGGGGATCAGGGCCTCATGTTTGGTTACGCCTGTGATGAGACCCCTGAATTGATGCCCATGCCCATTATCCTGGCGCATCGGATCGTCAGGCGCCTGGCGGAGGTGCGCAAGAATGGCACGCTGCCGTTTCTGCGCCCCGACGGCAAATCGCAGGTCACCGTGGAATACGTCGATCAGCGGCCCACACGCGTCGATACCGTCGTCGTCGCCGCCCAGCATGACCCGCGCACGTCGCTGCCGCAAATCAGCGAGGGGGTGCTCGAGCAGGTGGTCAAACCGGTCATCCCGCCGGAAATGCTGGAACATAATAAAGTAACTTATCATATCAACCCGACGGGGCGGTTCGTGATCGGGGGACCGATGGGTGACTGCGGTTTGACCGGGCGGAAGATCGTCGTCGATACCTATGGCGGCATGGCCGGGCATGGTGGTGGCTGCTTCTCGGGCAAGGATCCGACCAAAGTCGATCGGTCGGCTTCCTATATGGCACGCTACGTCGCGAAGAACGTCGTCGCCGCGGGTGTGGCGCAGCGTTGCCTGGTGCAGTTGGCCTATGTCATTGGCGTGGCCGATCCGGTCTCCGTCATGATCGATACCTACGGCACGGGGTGTACGGATGAGGAGCGACTGGTGAAGGTGGTGCGGGAGCTGTTCCCCCTCAAACCGGCTGGCATCATCGCCCATCTCCAGCTGCGGCGCCCGATCTTCCGGCCCACCGCCGCCTATGGACATTTCGGGCGCAGCGAGCCAGAGTTCACCTGGGAGCGCACTGATAAAGCCGAGGAGTTGCGCCAGGCGGTGGGCTTGTAACGATCACTGGCTGGACAAAGGAGTGACCATGGACTACGACGTACGTGATCTTGGCTTGGCGCCGAAGGGCAAGGCCCGCGTGGAGTGGGCGGCGCAGAGCATGCCGGTACTGAAGCTGGTGCACCAGCGCTTTGCCGCCGAGCGTCCGCTCGCTGGGATGCGCCTCGCCGCCTGCCTGCATGTGACCACGGAGACGGGCAATCTGATGCGAGTCCTGAAGGCCGGTGGGGCGGAAATCGCACTCGCCGCCTCTAATCCGCTCAGTACGCAAGACGAGGTGGCAGCCTGGCTGGTAGCCGATGAGCAGATCCCCGTGTTTGCCATTCGCGGTGAAGATAAAGACACCTACTACCGCCATTTGCAAGCGGTCCTGAGCCTTCGGCCGCATCTCACGATGGACGATGGCGCCGATCTGGTCTCCACCCTGCACACTGCCGGTGGTGACCAGGCCTCCCATGTCTTCGGGGGCACCGAGGAGACGACGACGGGCGTCATTCGGCTGCGGAGCATGGCCAACCGTGGCGTCCTTAAGTACCCCATCATCGCCGTCAACGACGCCAAGACCAAGCACCTCTTCGATAATCGCTACGGCACCGGCCAGAGCACGATCGACGGCATCGTCCGGTCCACGAACCGCCTGCTGGCAGGGTCGACCTTTGTCGTCTGCGGCTACGGATGGTGTGGCCGCGGGGTGGCCATGCGGGCCCACGGCATGGGCGCCAATGTCATCGTCACCGAGGTCGATCCCATCAGGGCGCTCGAAGCCGTGATGGATGGCTACCGGGTGCTCTCGATGGCCGAGGCCGCCAAAGTGGGCGATTTCTTCGTCACCCTGACCGGTAATACCGACGTCATCCGGGATGAGCACTTCCGCCTGATGAAAGACGGGGCCATTCTCGCCAACTCCGGCCATTTCAACGTCGAACTCGAACTCGACGCCCTCGAGCACATCAGCACCAAAAAGTGTGTGGTCCGTGAGGGCATCGAGGAGTATACCCTGCCGTCAGGGGTGCGGATCAACGTCTTGAGCGAAGGCCGCCTGATCAACCTCGCCGCGGGCGAGGGACATCCCTCCAGCGTCATGGATATGAGCTTCGCCAACCAGGCGCTGGCGGCTGAGCATCTCGTCAAGCACAGGAATAGCCTGGGGACGGGAGTGTTCCCGGTGCCGGATGAGATCGACCGGCGTATCGCTGAGCTCAAATTGCAGGCCTTGGGCATCGTTGTTGATGCGCTCACCGAGAAACAGCAGGAGTACCTCGCGTCATGGGAGTCCGGTACCTGAGAACGACGCGCCGCATTTTCACCCACGCCCAACCCCTCCCCCAGCGTGGGGCTGGGCGCCAGGTGATGGGGGCCAAGCCGGCTCAGGGACAGCCCACTGGATCCCGCGCCTCCTGGGAGAGGGCGCAAAGGGCGCGTCCTCCGTTGGGGTGCTCCCTTGTAGTGCTGATCCTTGTTATGGCGTTAGCGTGGACCGTCATGACTTGCGCCGCCGCAGAGAACAGTCGTCCCACCAGGAGTAAGCCCCGCTCTAGTGTCAAGGGGACCCAGAGTGGAGGGGCAACATCAGTGCCCGCGGCCCTCTGCAGGGTTCGTGACATCCGGCATTGGAGCAACCCCAACTATACGCGCGTGGTGATCGATGTCGACGGCGAGGTGCAGTATCGCTTCGGGCGCCTCGTCAACCCCGATCGCCTGTACGTAGACCTGCTAGGTGCGCAGCTGGCCTCCCCACTGCAGGGGCGCTCCCTGGACGTCTCCGATCCCTTCTTGAAAGGGGTGCGGGGGGCACAGAATCAACCCGACGTGGTGCGGGTCGTCCTCGACCTCAAGACGCTAAGGGACTACCACATCTTCACCATGAACGATCCCTATCGCCTGGTCATCGATATCAAAGGGACTGGCAGCGGCACGTCCGTTCAGCCCCCACCGCCGCCACCTCCACCACGTCCACAGGCAGCAGGGTCGGAACAGAACAGCCTCCGGACCGACCCTCCGGCGGCGCTCAAGCGCCAGGCCGCAGCTCGTGACCAGCGCTGGCATGTCGTTATCGACGCGGGTCACGGCGGCAAAGACCCTGGAGCGATTGGCCCTTCAGGGCTTATGGAGAAAGAGGTGGTCCTGGACATCGCCAGGCGGCTGCGGGAGCTCATGCGACAAGACCCGCAATGGCGTGTGACGCTGACGCGCGACCACGATGTCTTTCTCCCTCTGGAGGAACGCACGGCGATCGCCAACGCCAAAGGAGCCGACCTGTTTGTCTCCATCCACGCCAACTCCGCCGAGCGCCCGGATGCTCATGGCATCGAGACCTACTTTCTCGACCTCGCCAGCGATGAACAGTCGATGCGGGTCGCGGCGCGAGAGAACGCCACGACGGTGAGCAAGGTCAGCGACCTGCAGCGCATCTTGCGCGATTTGCAGATGACCTCGAAGCGTAATGAATCGAGCCTGCTCGCGGGGTCAGTGCAACAGGCACTGGTGCAGGTGCCCAGCGGTGGGAAGAACGGCCGTGATCTGGGGGTGAAGCATGCTCCATTCCTGGTCTTGATGGGGGCGGAGATGCCCTCCATCCTTGTCGAAACCGGGTTCGTGAGCAATCCGGGAGAAGAGCGCAAACTTGCCAACTCGAAGTATCGGGCCCAAGCCGCCCGGGCCATTTTCGATGGCATCAAAGAATATCTTGCCAGCGCCAATGGCAGCGGCGCCCGTCAAGTTCAGCGCTGAGGGCCACAGATGAAACCGATCATTGCCATTGTCGGCCGACCCAATGTCGGGAAGTCCACACTCTTCAATCGGCTCGTGGGGACGCGGCAGGCGATCGTGGACCCGACTCCGGGGGTGACCCGTGACCGCTTATACGGCGATGCCGAATGGCGCGGGCAGGTTTGCACGCTGGTCGATACCGGTGGGTTCGAGCCGTTGTTGGAGGAAGAAATCCCGCGCAAGGTGCGTGAGCAAGCCGAGCAAGCCATCGAGGAGGCCGATCTGATCGTGTTCGTGGTCGACGGCAGGGCCGGTCTGGTGGCCACCGACGTCGAGGTCGCGGCGATTTTGCGCCGCACCCAGAAACCATTGCTCCTGGCGGTGAATAAGCTCGATCACAGAGATCATGAACCGTACACCGCCGAATTTTATGCCTTGGGTATTGAGCCGCTGCTGCCGATCTCGGCGGAACATGGACGGGGTGTGGGAGAGCTCCTCGATGCCCTCGTCGAGCGCTTGCCTGGGGCGCAAGTGACCGAGGCGCCTGCGCAGGCGATTCGTGTCGCCGTGGTGGGCCGACCGAACGTCGGGAAGTCTACCTTGATCAATGCGCTGTTGGGGACGCCACGGCTGATCGTCAGTCCGGTCCCTGGTACGACGCGCGATGCCGTGGATACCCTGGTGACCTGGGGGACACAGTCCTTTGTGCTGATCGATACCGCGGGAATGCGCCGCAAGGCGCGTATCGAGGCCCGCCTGGAATGGCGGAGCGTCGCCCAGAGCTTGCAGGGCATCCGGCGCTGTCAGGTGGCCCTCCTGGTGCTCGATGCACAGGAGGGGCTGACCGATCAAGATGCCCGCTTGGGCAACTATATTCACCGTATGGGGAAAAGCTCGCTGCTTCTCGTCAATAAAGCCGATCTGGTCGGGGGAGCTGGACCGCAATCCTCCTTCGCTCAACGTGAAACAGCGATTCGGCGACGCCTGGGGTCGCTGGGATACAGCCCGGTCTTGTTTGTGTCGGCGCTCACCGGCCAGCGCCTGGAGCGCGTCTTTCCGACGATTCAAAGCGTCATGCAAGCTTACCAAAAGCGCCTGCTCACCTCAGCCATCAACGACTGTCTACAGCAAGCATGGGCCCGTCGACCGCCGCACGATCGACGGGGGCGAGAGCTCAAACTGTTCTATGCTACCCAGATCGCCGTTGAACCGCCGACCTTCATCGCCTTCGTGAATTATCCCGAAAGCCTCACGCCGGCGTTTGTGCGCTATTTGGAACATCAACTGCGCGACAAATTCGGGTTCGAGGGGTCGCCGCTGAAGCTCTTGTTCCAACCCCGTCACCGTCCTTGAGGCCAGGGGCTGTTGTTCGAGCGACCCCTCTCTGGCCCGCGCCATCTGCGCCGTGACAGGCAGAGTGCGGCGAGGGCCTTGCTTGACAAAAATCAACGGAGGTGATATGTTTGACACCCGTAACTGCTGATGCGTACTGATTTTTCAAGGGATTGGACTGAGTTCTCGAGGCCTTGCCACACCGCTGAGTTGGGGGGACGCTTCTAAGGAGGTGATTATGAAAAGCAAGGAGTTCGAACGGACCCACGTGCGAAACGTCGGCCTGTTGTCCCACAGTGGAGGCGGCAAAACCTCGCTCACGGAGGCAATTCTGTTCGATACCGGCGAGATCTCACGGCTCGGCACGGTGAACGATGGCACGACGACGATGGATTACGATGCCGATGAGACGAAGCGCCACATCAGCATCAATGCTGCGCTCGGATTTTGCGAGTGGCGGCGGCATCGGGTCACGCTCATCGATACCCCTGGCGCGGCCAATTTTATCGCCGACACCTACAGCGCACTGCGGGTCATGGACGGCGCCATTCTGCTGGTGAGCGCCGAATCAGGCGTCAAAGCTCAGACGGAACGTGTCTGGCAATGGGTGGAGCAGTTCGGTCTGCCGTGCGTCGTGTTCATGAATGAAATGGACCATGAGCGGGCGAATTTTGCCCAGGCGCTCAGCATCACCCAGAAAGCCTTCGATAATAAGCTGGTTCCTGTGCAGATGCCCCTGGGTGAGGGGGGACAATTACAGGGTGTGATCGATTTACTGCGCATGCGCGCCCTGGTCTACCGCAATGACCTCAGCGGCACCGTGGAGGAGACCGAGATTCCCGAGGCCCAGCAAGAGCTGGCCTACCAGTATCATAGTCAGCTCATCGAGCGCGTCGCCGAGAGCAATGACGAGCTTCTAGAGAAGTATCTGGAGCGGGGCGAACTTTCCGCGGAGGAGATCAGCACTGCTCTGCGCGCCGGCACCCTGCGGGGGGATTTGGCCCCGTTGGCAGTGGGGTCAGCGCTGCGCAATATCGGTATCCAACCGCTGCTGGACTTGGTGGTGGATTTCCTGCCTTCACCGCTGGAGCGTCCGGCCGTCGAGGGGACTCGCCCGCGATCGACGGACGCCGTGGTGCGACAGCCTGCGGAGAAGGAGCCCCTGGCGGCGCTCGTGTTTAAAACCATCGCCGACCCTTATGCCGGCAAATTGAACCTGTTTCGGGTGTTTTCCGGGCAGCTGACCTCGGATTCAACGGTCTATAACTCGACACGGGATGAGCGTGAGCGCATCGGCCAGGTTTTCATGTTGCAAGGTAAGACGCAAACCCCTGTGGGAGTGGCCGCCGTCGGTGATATCGTGGCGGTGGCCAAACTGAAGACCACGGCGACCGGCGATACGCTCTGCGATGAGAAGGACCCCATTGTCCTCCCGGCCATTGAGTTCCCCAAACCGTCGATCTCGTTTGCCGTCGAACCGAAGTCTAAGGCGGACGAGGAGAAGGTGAGCCAGGGGTTGGCCAGATTGATGGAGGAGGATCCGACACTGCATGTGGGGCGCGATGCACAGACCCGCGAGCTGTTGGTGTCGGGCTTGGGCGAGCAGCACCTCGAAGTGGTGGTGGATCGGTTACGGCGGAAGTTTGGCTGCGATGTGGAGATGAAGACGCCACGGGTGCCTTATAAGGAGACCATTCGCTCGTCGACGAAGGTGCAGGGGCGCTATAAACGCCAATCCGGTGGACGCGGGCAGTATGGTGACTGCTGGTTGGAAATCGAGCCCTTGCCGCGCAGCGGCGGCTTTGAATTCGTCGATAAGATCGTGGGTGGCGTCATTCCGCGCAACTACATTCCGTCGGTGGAAAAGGGTGTGCAGGAGGCGATGGAACGCGGTCCGCTGGCTGGATATCCCGTGGTGGATATGAAGGTCACAGTGTACGATGGTTCGTTTCACCCGGTCGACTCATCGGATATGGCCTTCAAGATCGCGGGATCCATGGGCTTCAAGAAGGGGGTGATACAGGCAGATCCCGTGCTCCTCGAACCCATCATGACGATGGAAATCTCCGTGCCCGAGGATACTATGGGCGATGTGATCGGCGATCTGAACGCGCGGCGCGGGCGTGTGTTGGGGATGGACGGCGTGGGTAACACCAAAGTGCTTCGCGCCCAAGTGCCGATGTCAGAGGTGCTGCGCTACGCATCCAACCTGCGGTCGATGACCGGGGGCCGTGGCAATTTTACGATGGAGTTCTCGCATTACGAAGAGGTTCCCCCTCATCTTGCTGAACGCATCATCGCCGAGGCTGCCCGTGAGAAGGAGGAGAAAGAATAACGCAGGAGAGCTAAGCGGGTGCCTGAGATTCGTGCGGGTGAAGGATGGCGTTCTGGATGGACGAGCAAGCGCTGAGAGGAGGACCGAAGAGGGGGGAGGATCGATGATTAAGGCGGATATCATCGATTTGGTGCATGAAAAGATCGGCTTTTCACGGCATGAGTCGGCGGAGGTGGTCGAAGCCGCCTTGGATGTGCTGAAGGAAGCGCTACAGAAGGGAGAGCGGGTACAGATCGTTGGCTTTGGGAGCTTTCTCGTACGCCCCAAGAAGGAGCGGGTTGGGCGCAATCCCAAGACCGGCGAAGAGATCATCATTGCCCCTCGGAAGGTCATGACGTTCAAGCCCAGTAAGATCCTCCGGGACTTGGTGAATGATGGAGGGGCTGCATAAGGGGTGCGAGGAGGAGGCCATACTCCTCCTTGCGGTACGCCGCGAACTGGAGTATGATCATGGCCCAGGCCGCGTGGATGTATGAGGATGTTCCCGAGGTTGTCGTTGGCCCCACGGGCAAACGTCTATGGACAGCCGATTTCCGCACAAGCTCTTCTATCGCATCGGGGAGGTATCGGAAATCACCGGGATCAAACCACATATCCTGCGCTACTGGGAAGCTGAATTCAGCGCCTTGCGTCCCCGCAAGAATCGCGCGGGGCAGCGAATCTATGAACGACGCGATGTCGAGTTGGTCCTCGAGATTAAGAAATTGCTCTATGAGCAGCGCTATACGATCTCGGGGGCGAAGAAATTTTTAGCTCGGCAGCACAAGCAAGTACCTAAGAAGCCTGCGCTGGCCAAAACGCCTGGCGACATCTCAGCCGCACTCAAGCTGTGTCGTCAAGAATTACGTGGCCTCTTGGCTCTGCTGGAACGGCATGAGAATGGGCGCAAGGCCGGGCTGAGGACTGAATGCTGAGGGCCGAGCCAGGCAAGTCCAGCATTCAGTCTTCGGCGTTCTCTTTGGACGGGGCGTAGCGCAGCCTGGTAGCGCACCTGAATGGGGTTCAGGTGGTCGGAGGTTCAAATCCTCTCGCCCCGACCACAACCACAGGAGTGAGTGCTGAGGGTCGAGTCGGGCAAGTCCGGCGCTCGGTCCTCAGCGCTCACGAGCTAATATTATGCTTGAGGACGGGGCGTAGCGCAGTCTGGTTGAGCGCGCCTGCTTCGGGAGCAGGAGGTCGGAGGTTCAAATCCTCTCGCCCCGACCACAACCACAGGGCTGAGTGATGCGGACTGAGGACCGAGTCAGGAAAGTCCGGCACTCAGCCCTCAGCACTCAGCCCGAAATCCTTTTGTCGCTGTTCTCCCTGGATTCCCACCGCCAGACGCCGACGTTTGCATCGATCCACATCTGTTGGGTGCTGATCCCATGTGCTCTCGGTCTGCTGAGTTGCTCGACGGGGCGCGCGCCCACCCCCACAGCCCCTGTGCCTGCCGTTGGGACTCATCATCTGGTGCGCCCCGGTGAGACCCTCGCCGCGATTGGGCGTCTGTATGGGGTCAAGTGGCAGACCTTGGCGCAGGTGAACCAGCTCGTGGACCCTCACCGCATCGAGGTCGGACAGGCGATCTGGATCCCTTCTCAACCAGGGACGGGGGGGAGCGGCGTCCCGGCGCTCGCAGCGCCCAGCCGATTCGTTCCCGACCGCCGTTTGCAGTGGCCGACCGACGGGGTGCTCAGCTCAGGTTTCGGTATGCGAGACGGACGGTTGCATGGTGGCGTTGATATCTCGGGCGCGCGCGGGACCCCCATTGCGGCGGTAGATGAGGGAGTGGTGAGGTTTAGCGGGCGTGGGCCCGACGGCTATGGAAACACGGTAATGCTTGACCACGGCGGTGGCTTCATGACCCTCTACGCTCATAACGAACGCAACCTCGTGCGGCAGGGAGAACGGGTGCGACGGGGACAAACGGTGGCGTTGATGGGCGATTCGGGACGGGCATCGGGAACCCATGTGCACTTTGAGGTTCATCAGCATGGGCGGCTTGTCGACCCCCTGCATTGGCTGCGATGAGGAGTTCCAACCATCTTGGAGAACTGTACGAAAGGGCATCTATGGGTACGGGCATCGTAGCAGAGCTCGCGCAGAAGATCCGGGACATCCCCGATTTCCCACAAAAAGGGATCCTCTTCAAAGACATCACGCCCCTCCTCAACGACCCACGCACCTTCAGGATGGCGATCGATGCGATGGCGCATCAGTACGTGGGACGCCATATCGACCTCGTCGTCGGCATCGAGGCGCGGGGCTTTATCATCGCATCGGCCCTCGCCTATATCCTCAACACGGGCTTGATCCCCCTACGCAAACCGGGTAAATTGCCCTTTCTAACCCATCGCATGAGCTATAACCTGGAGTACGGCAGCGCCGAGTTGGAGATCCATCGCGACGCTATCACACCAGGCCAGCGGGTCATCATCGTCGACGATCTCCTGGCCACCGGCGGCACCATGCGGGCCTCGGTCGACCTGGTGAATGCCTTAGGGGCTGAAATCGTCGGAGTCTCGTTCTTGGTAGAGCTTAGCTTTCTCGACGGCCGCAAACGCATACAGGGGTGCGATGTGACCGCGTTGATCACCTATTGATCGACATGCTGAGGCGGAGGCTGCGCTCCAAGACGCCGCGATCCTGCAACGGCACCCAGGGGCGGCATAGGAGGGCCGTTACCTACGCTCAAAAAGGCTTGTTGAGGGCGAGATAGGCGGCAATGGCCGCCAGGGCGATAGTGGTCCACCACAGTGGTTTCGCCAGTGTAGGGGCGCGTCCGATCAGGGCGATAAGGACGCCAAACACGAGCCAGATGATAATCTTACCGATCACCCATCCTGGCCATGGCCAAATGATACCCATACGCGCCAGCATCCCGAACCCGCCGACCAATGCCAATACCATCCCGATGCCATGCGTGATGGCGACAGGCTTGCGCCACACCGGCTCTCGGGTCGTGGCCTGCAGCTGCTGCAGGATGAACCCGCCCAACGCCACTAGGATCATGAATACGCCGAGCAAGTGCAGGTTTTTATAGATCAGCAGTGGAATCATCGCGATCTCCCTCAAGCCAAGCTCTTTTTTTGTTGCACTCTGCGACGGACTGACGTAATGTAGGAGATACACAAGAAAGGAGGTGATCCAGTGACAATAATTCCTGGGACATGTGAGGTGATTGTAACGTAGGCGGGATGACTGGACTGCTGCGACGTGGGCTGGGAGTCACGTCTGCGGAATCCCAGCAATCACCGAGCCCCGAAGCCCCCGACCTTGTCCTCCGGGCTGTCGGTAAGACAGCAACGCTTTGGGGCTTTTTTCTGACATCAAACCAACCCTCGCTAGGCTCGTCCCCCGGCACAGAGAATAACCGCGCCTTTCACGCCTCCTGAACACCAGCTCTGCACACCTCTCCTACCGCTGCGCAAGCACACGACGTCGTGCGTCCCCACCCGCGCTTGCTAAGGTGCGCAGCACCATGCCCGATTGGGCATCCCACAGCCACACCGTATTATCCTCACTACCACTCGCGATCGCTTTTCCGTCAGGCGAGAACGCTAATGACGTTACTCCCCCCTTAGGCCCGGTCAGGGTCCGCACGGTGGTTCCCGTTGCAACCTCCCACAGACGCGCGGTGTTATCCCGACTGCCGCTCACCAGGTGTTTCCCATCGGGTGAAAAGGCCACCGACGAGACGCGTCCCGTATGTCCTGCCAGGGTGTGCACTGCGGTCGCCGTTTCGACGTTCCATAGACGCACCGTGTTGTCCCGGCTGCCGCTCGCGACAAGTGCTCCATCCGGTGAAAAGGCCACCGCTGTGGCCCCACTGCGATGCCCCGCCAGCGTGCGCAGCACTGCACCGGTGTGGACATCCCACAGCCGTATGGTCTTGTCCCAGCTGGCGCTGGCGAGCATCTTCCCGTCCGGCGCAAAGGCGACGGCGTCGATGCCACTCTGATGGTCAGTTAGCGTCCGCAGCGCCTCACCAGTTTGAACTTGCCACAGGCGTACCGTCTTATCGCCGCTGCCGCTAGCCACCAGTACGCCGTCCGGCGCGAAGGCCACCGATGACACCAGATTGTCGTGGCCCACCAGCGTATGCAGCGTCGCACCGCTCTGGACTTGCCACAAGCGCACCGTGCCATCCCAGCTGCCGCTGGCCACCAACCTACCGTCGGGCGAAAATGCCACCGAGGTCACCCCACTGCTGTGCCCCGTTAAGGTCCGCCAAACCTTGCCTGTCTCCGTCTGCCACAGGCGCACCAGATTGTCGACGTTGCCGCTGGCGATGAGCGTGCCGTCCGGCGCAAAGGCCACGGCGTCCACCCCGACGCTATGTCCAACCGGAAGGATCGATGCCGATTGCACGGCAGACGCGCCCGGCTCGCCGGCCACCTGGCCATCCTTGGTGGCGTGGTCATGTGCGGCGGTCACGTGGATCACGTTCAAGACCGTGATCATCAACGTGAGCAAGACGCGCAGACCCCTGTCAGTCCACAGCCATCGGTGCATCCGCATGCCCCACTCCTATGCTGACGGCAAGCCCCCTCCATAGGCCCGCTCGAGACGGTTGGCGTGTCATCACGCCACCGGAGGTGGCGATAGCAACGAACTTAAGCGCCCAGCGCATCTCTGCGATCGCCACAGACACCGGAGGCAGAGACGGCGGAACATTGGCCCGAGTGTATCGAGAGCTCCGTGTCTTGTCAACGCCTATCCTGGCGCGTCGGGCATCCCTGCCATACACCGCTCTCGTACGGGTTGTGGTGGGCACGGTTGTGGTGCGCGCTTGCTATATCAACAAAATGTTGATATATTCGTCGCAAGGCCACAGCGACGTGGAGGAGAGTGACCATGCAGGCGTTGACCAGCAAGCAAGCCCAGGTGCTGGCTTACATCCAGCGCCAGGTGCAACGGGCGGGGCAGGCGCCTAGCTACCGCGACATCGCCGCGCAACTGGGGGTCACGGTGCGGACGGCCTACCAGCATGTGCAGGCCCTGGAACGCAAGGGCGTGCTGACCATGGCCCGGCGTCATCATGGCCTACGCCTAGCCGCAGAACACCTGCCGCCCGCCGGCCTCCCCATCATCGGCCGTGTGGCCGCAGGGACGCCGATTCTCGCCACCGAGAACATCGAAGGGTATCTGGAGATCGATCGTCTGCTGGAGGATCGCTCGACCCTCTTCGCCCTGCTGGTGAAGGGCGACAGCATGGTCGACCGGCAGATCCACGAGGGCGATTACGTCATTGTCCGCACCCAACCATGGGTTGAGCATGGCGACATCGGCGTGATTGCGATCGATGAAGAGATCACGGTGAAAACGGTGCTGCACCGCCGCACCGGGTTGTGGCTAAAGCCGGAGAACCGGCAACAGGGGTACCCCTTGATCCGCCTGCGGCCCGAGCAGCGTATCCGCGTCGTAGGCAAGGTGATCGCCGTGTTTCGGCCGCTTTCGGCATAAGCGGGTGAGCGCGCCCAAGGGTTGCCCCCTCTCCTGCGTTAACAGCGATGCGTCTCGAACGTCCTGGGCAAAGGGAAATCACCGCATGACAACCCATCCCACACGGTCGATGGTTCTTCCCCATCATGCCACCTTGCCCCCATTTCTCGCCCTCCACCCGGTCCCATCACCACCGCCGCAGGCGCGCTCCGCCCTTCTCTGGGGCGATGCCAGTGTAGCCCGCGTCGCCGTGCACACCGCGGCCGCAGCCGTCAGCCGCGGGATCGCCGTCGCCATCGTCGATGGGGCGATGGCCTTCGACGTTACGGCCATCGCCGCGGATGCGCAGGCGCGCCGGGTACCTCCTGAACGCTGGCTGCGACACATCTATATCGCCCGCGCCTTCACCTGTCATCAGGTGGCCACCTTGCTCTGCGAACGACTCGATCCCCTTTTGGCCTCACAGGCTGTGGGATTGGTCATCCTGTTGGGCCCCTGCACGACGTTTTTCGATGAAAATGTGCCGTTCAAAGATGCCTTTCTCCTCTTCCAGCGCGTGCTCAGAAAGATCGAAGCCCTCTGTACACGCGGCCCCCTGCTCCTGATGGCGCAGGCGCTCGACGGCTATCGGACACGCCGGACCTTGTTCGCCCGTGCGTTAGTGAAGGCCGTTGAGCTCGGCATTCGTGTGTCCACTGTGGGGGGACGCCGTCACGTACAGCTTGTCAAGCCAAAGCTCCCACGTCAATCATCAGTTCCCGTCATTCAACGTTCTAACAGTCGGAGGTGAGGTCTCATGGGTCGCACGCTTCCACCCTTCAGTCAGCTCATCGAGCGCGAACGCCGTGCCTGGGCACCATTTAGACGCGCGCTGCGTAAGGACGATCAGGCAACCTTTGATCGCCTCTTCGAGTGCGCCAAACTCCACGTCCAAGCTGGGGTGTATCTGTCGCGTCCATGGCCCTTCGAGGTCATCGCCATGGCCATGCTGCTGGAGCATCACAAACAGCTCGAACGCTTGCTTACCCGGCTCGAAGCCTTCTGTCAGAGCGCTCTCCCCGCCGTCTCTCCCGTCCTTGAAAGACCACAGGATCCACCGGCGCTGACAGGCGTGGCCGAAGACCTCCGCACCCCCAGGCGAGGAAGCCCGGGGGGAGGGCCGTCTCAGGGGACACTCCCCTATCCTGCTCCACCCCAAGCGGGAGAATGAGGGCGGGCGATTGCGGACGGCCCCCAGCGGTGATGCCACCGGCGTCTCCCGGGGTCGATAGGGATGCGGACCCGAGCGCATGAGTCCCCGGTGAGGGCGACAGAGGGAGCGGCCTATAGGCATGCATAGCCAAGGCTGGCTGTTCGACGTCTATCCGGCACAGACGACGATGGTGGTGTGGCTGTATCAAGAGGATGGCACTCTTCTGCGCCTCGAGGACCCGTTTCGCCCACGGCTGTATGCGCGCGGACGACCGGGCGACCTGCAAGCTCTGGCGCGTGCCACGCTGCGGACGCGTGTCTGCAACCGCTGTACATTGACGAAGCAGCGAGAATTCTGGAGTCGGGAACTGGTGGCAGTCCTGGCGCTTGAGGTCGCAGATTATCAGACGTTCCCACGGTTGCTGCGGCGCTTACCGGAGTTCGAATCCCGTCTCACCTTCTATAATTGCGATCTGCCACTGCCACAATATTATCTGTACTGCCGCCAGATCTTCCCCTTTGGCCAATGCGAGGTCGAGCATGACGGGCGGACCATTGCGCGCATTCGAGGGCGAGAGTCGAGCACGGAGCGGGACTACGTCATCCCCTCACTGCGCGTTCTAGAACTGCAACTCACTCAGGACCCGCTGGTCCCACTCCAGCGCGGCAACACCCTGCAGGTCACCCTCGACGGCCGAAGTTACGAATGCACCACGAACGACCCCGTGGAGCTGCTCGAGCAGCTCAATGCGTTTCTTACCCGCTATGATCCAGACCTCATCCTCACCGATTATGGCGATACGGCGATCTTCCCGGCGTTACTCCGCCTGGCCCGCCGCCATCGGATGCCCCTGGCACTTGATCGCGAATCCGCTCCCATCGCCCGCCGCCTCGTCACCGAGGGCCGGTCATTCTTCACCTATGGCAAGATGCTGTACTTTCCACCGGCGTATCCACTGTATGGGCGCTGGCACATCGATCGTGCCCACTCGTTTCTGTATCACGAAACCGGTTTCGCCGGCGTCATTGAGCTGGCGCGCCTCGCCAAGCTTCCCGTTCAACGCACCGCTCGGGCGTCGATCGGCACCATCCTCACCTCGATGCAACTCGATGTGGCCGTGCAGCGGCGTCTACTCATTCCCTGGCGCAAGGGGGAGCCCGAGCGCTGGAAGACCGCCGACGTCCTTCTCAAGGTCGACAAAGGCGGGTTGGTATTTCAACCGCCCC
>Ga0081538_10002289_pt1 | contig 18916 bp, 17 predicted proteins | sample TabmetS5T2R1_FD_71022 | JGI IMG/M metagenome (GOLD analysis project Ga0081538, IMG submission 71022) | Tabebuia heterophylla rhizosphere microbial communities from the University of Puerto Rico - S5T2R1 | ecosystem: Host-associated > Plants > Roots > Rhizosphere ... | reverse complement strand
GATCGGCTCGACGTCCAGCAGGTCGGCCAAAGTCGCCTGGTTGCAGCCCTCGTTGCGCGCCAGGTGGAACAGCGTCTGCCACTGCGCGCGGGTGAGCCCGAGCGAGCGGGTGCGCCGCTCGAAGTCCTTGCGCATCAGCCGCGCCGCGTCGTTGAGGAGAAAGCCGATGGTGTCCTTGCCGGTCTTCATGGGCGATCCAAATTAGTAACGTATGATATAATAAGCATGCTTATCATATTTTCAAGGCCGGGGATTAAAGGCCTATGCCGTGATAAGGGTCCGGTCGGAAAGACGGACACTTCTCGGTTGTGCGCCGGGCCTTGTGAGATATCATGAGCTTGGGGTTGATGGCTGGCGACATCACCGCCGGCCCTCCGGGCACACCGAATTTTCTGACGATATTCAGCGTCGTACGGTCGCAGCTTTGAAGCGACCGGATTCAGTCTCGAAAACGCTCAGCGCACGCGATTGGCGCGAGGGCGACCTGGGAGGCGCGCATGTTTTCGCAGAGATTCAGTCGCTTCGTTCCAATGACGACGTTGCTGATCGGCGCGATGATCGGCCTGCGCTCGGCGGCGATCGGGCAGGACAATTTTTCGCTCAACGGGTCGCCCGACACCGGAGTCCCCGAAGTGTATTTCTATCACGGCATGGTCCTCGACGAGAACCTGCGGGAGATCGAGCCGACCCTGGACAACGTGTCATTCGTTCTCCGGCGATTCTCCGAGGCCCTTGCCGCGCGCGCGCCGGAGACGACGAACGCGCGGATGGTGGAGAATCTTCGCAACGCGCCGATCCCCAGGATGGACAAGTACGATGAGTTGTTGAGGTCGGTAGCCTTGGCAAGATGGCTGTTGCAGAACGACAGCTCACCGCAGAAGGAATCCCTCGATCCGATGCTCCGGGCGCTCGAATCCTGGGCAACCATTCCGACGCGCGAAGGAATCGACGACCAGCTCCGCAACAACGGCCGGCTCGCTCCCTTGCTGGCGGCAATGGAGCTGAAGCCAAAGGACGAAGAGGTCCGGGATGAGGCGCCGACCACGACGCCCTACATCGAGAAATGCCGGAGCGAGCAGGTCCCGATCCCGCCGAACTTCGGTGATCCGAAATGGGTCTTCCAGGGCCGACTGGACCCAAACTTCTCCTTCGTCGCCGAAGAACCGGGATCTTCGGGATCTGTTGCAGAGGTCTGGACCTTTGCTGATCCCAATGTTCCGGGCCTCTGCGTCGGGCTTCCAAGAATAAACAACGCGACGGGAGGGATCGGGCTGTTCGGAATCATCTGTCAGAGCGCCACGACAGGCAAGGCGTGCTTCTGGGACAACAAGGACCGGGAGCTGAACCTGCTCAGCCCGGAAGCGTCGAAACGCCTCAAGATCGCTGAAGTCGCGGATGGGTCGATCCTGGGAGAGAATTGCACGAACTGCCATCGCGGCAAGAACGTGTTCGTGATTCATCCTCGCCAGGCCGTAGACGTGCGCGATGAGTTCGAGACTGACCATGGAGCCGAGTGGTATGAGCCGATTTCGGGACAGCCGTCATGGGGCAATCCGCGCCCGATCGAGGGCCTGACGGAGTGCAACGGCTGCCACGAGATGCCGGAGGTTCGCGAAAACAACAATTCACCGGCTCCCTTGGGCAGGATATCGGCGTTCTGCCGCATCCTTCGCCAGGTCGTCGACAAGACCATGCCACCGGATGGCCAGCCTGCAGGATGGGTGCACCCACAGTCACACCGCGCCGATGTGGAGTTGCTCAGGGGGAAGTGCGACCAGTTTTAGCGGAGCTAGTTGTCTCGCGTGGATTCTGCAGCTGCTCCAGCAGCCAGTCGCGGAACGCCCGCACCTTGCCGAACTTCTCGTACTCTTCGGGATAGACCAGGTAATAGCTGAGCTCGCTCCGGCAGACGAGATCGAACGGCTGCACCATGCGGCCGGCTTCGATCTCCGGCGCGAACAGGAACGGCATGAGGAGCGCGACGCCGTGTCCTGCGAGCACCGCCTGGGCCAGCATCGCCTGCGTGATCGCCTGAAAGTTCGGCGTGTGCGTGAGCTTGATGTCGCGCTCGCCGATCGCGGCGAACCACTGCTGCCACCAGCCTTCCCGATCGTCGAACAGCGGCAGGCGCAGCAGGTCGGCGGGAGTTTTCACGCCGCCCGTCCGCGCCAGCAGCTGCGGGCTGCACAGGGGCGTGAACTCGATCGGCAACAGCCAATGCGCCTTCAGGCCCGGCCAGTTGCCGAGGCCGCTGCGGATGCCGACGTCATAGCCGTCGCGCTCGAAGCTGACCACGCGGCCCATTGCCTCCAGCCGGACCGTGATATCCGGGTAGCTCTGCTGGAACGTCGCCAGGCGCGGCGTGAGCCAGTTGGTTGCGAAGGTCTCGACCGACGTCACCGACAGCAGGCTCTCGTCCGACTTGCGCAAGCTGACATGATAGACGTGAACCGGCTTGCTGATGTTCTTGACGGCGTGATCGCCGAAATCCTGGAAGTCCAGCGGCAGCTTCTGCGCGACATGCTCGTGGACGTTGGCGGAAATGCAGATGCCGCCCGGCTCGGCCAGGGCTTGCAGCCGGGCCGCCAGGTTGACCGCGTCGCCATACAGGCTGTTGCCGTCCACGATGACGTCGCCGATATTGATGCCGATGCGGAACAGCATCCGGTGGCCTTCCGGCAGGTCGAGCGATTGCTCGGCAAGGGCGCCCTGGATCTCGGCGGCGGCGCGCACTGCCTCCACGGCGCTGCCGAACTCGGCCATGATGGAATCGCCCGCCGCGCCGAAGATCCGGCCGGCGAATTTTGCGATGATGCGCTCGATCACCACATGGCGGGCGCGCAGCGCACGATGGGCGCGCACCTCGTCGATCTCCATGAGATGACTGTAGCCCGCTGCGTCGGCCGCAAATATGACCGCCAGGCGCCGTTCCATTGCCCCCACCGAGACATCGGCCAATGGATTGACTTAACTCCAACGCGGCCCAGATTCAAAGCACTTCAAAGCGCGATATATCGAGTGGTTCGGTTAAGATTTGGCCGACAAGACCCCGCGCCCCCGCTCCAGCAGTCGGCCATAAGTTTCCGCGTCGATGTTAGTGCCGCAGATGACGAGGCACACGCGCTTGCCGGCGAGGCGCTCGCGCAGCGGACCCATCGCCGCCGCAATTGCCGCGGCCGGCGCCGGCTCGACCGCCAGCCTGGCTTCGGCCTGCAGCAGCGCCAGCCCGGTGCACATCGCGTCGTCGTCGACCAGCACGATGTCGTCTATGTGGGCGCGCGCGAGCTCGAAGCTGTAGGGCAGGGCCATCGGCGGCGCGAGCGAATCCGCGATGGTGTCGATGCGGTCCAGCTTCACCGGCGCGCCTTGGTCGAACGACCTGCGCATGCTGGCCGCGCCGACCGGCTCCACGCCATAAATTTGGCACTTGGGTTGTAGCAGCTTAATCGCACGCGCCATGCCGGAGGCGAGACCGCCGCCGCCGACCGCGACCACCACCGCGTCGAGCTCGGGGACATCCTCCGCGATCTCCGCGCCCAGCGTGCCGGTGCCGCGCGCGACGTTCGGCCCGTCGAATGGATGGATGAAGGTGAGGCCCTCTTCCTTCACCAGCCGGTCAGCGATGGCGAACCCCTCCGGCCCGTTCTCCGCGATCTGGATATCCGCGCCGAACCCGCGCGCCATGCCGAGGCGCAGCGGATTGGCGCTCTTGAGCACGGCGATCTTCGCCGGCGCGCCCACCGCTTTGGCTGCAAAGGCGGCGGCGATCGCATGATTACCGGCGCTGACCGCCGTGATGCCGCGCGCTCTTTGCTCCGGCGTCAGCGACAACGCCCAGGTCAGCGCGCCGCGCGCCTTGAAGGTGCCGGTCGCCTGCAGCAGCTCAAGTTTCAGGAACAGCCTGGTCTCATCGCCCAGCAGCCGCGCCAAGGTCGCTGACGCCCACGGCACCGTCGGCGTGCGCACCAGATGCGGCGCCAGCAGCGCCTGCGTCGCGCGGATGTCCGCGAGCGAGGGCCAGTTCCTATCCATAGATCAACCGGTTCCGCACTTCGTAGAGATCGTGGAAGAACCTGAGCTCGAGCGCCTTCTTGAGGAACGCGACGCCGCTGGAGCCGCCGGTGCCGGGCTGGTGGCCGATGACGCGCTCGACCGCGCTGACATGGTCGAAGCGCCAGCGCTGGAACAGCATCTCCATGTCCATCAGCTTCTCGGCGAGGTCGTAGAGCTCCCAATGGTCCTTCGGCTTGCGATAGATCGCGAGCCAGGCTTCGAGCACCGCCTTGTGTCCGGCGAACGGCTTGCGCCAGTCGCGCTTGATCACGGCGGCCGGCAGCTTGAAGCCGCGCCGCGCCAGCAGCTTCAGCACCTCGTCATAGAGGGACGGTTCGGCCAGCGCCGCTTCCAAGCGCTTGACGATCGCCGCATCGTGGCCGTGCACCTTGATATAGTTCGCGTCCTTGTTGCCGAGGATGTATTCGACCAGCCGGTAGCCCCAGCTCTGGAACCCGGACGAGGTGCCGAGCAGGTGGCGGAAGGCGAGATAGTCCGCCGGCGTCATGGTGTTCAGCACCCTCCAGGCCGCAATCAGCTGCTCCTGGATCGATTTCACCCGCGCGAAATGCTTCAGCGCCTGCGGCAGCTCGTCACTCGCGATCTCGCGCCGCGCCTCGCTCAGCTCGTGATGCATCAGCTTCAGCCACAGCTCGCTGACCTGGTGGATCACGATGAACAGCAGTTCGTCGCGCTGCGGCGGATCGCGCAGCATCGATTGCAGGCCGAGCAGCACGTCGAGCTGCAGGAAATCCGAATAGGTCTGCGGCCCCTTGCCGGTCGCCCCCAGCTTGATGCCGGGCTCCAGCGGGCGGTGCAATTTCGAACCGGGACGTTTATCCTTGCGCATGATCTAATGTGACCCGGCGCCTGGAGTCTGTCTAACCAAAATGCGCATGTCCCGTTTCGCCCTCCTGCCCATCGCGCTGGTTCTTGCGTTCGCCGCAGTCCCCGCCACCGCTCAGTCCAATACGCCGTGCCCCGCCGGCACCGACGAGCAGGCGCTGAGCGGCCTCGCGTTCTGCATACCGCAGTCCAGCCAGCGCTATCCGTTTACCCCAAAGGGCATCGGGCCGATCTACTGGCTCGGCGAGGAGCCGATCGTGCCGCCGGCGGACAGCGACTCCCTGAAGGACGCTGACGTGACGATCGCGCGGGTGTGGGTGGACCAGGCGATGGTCGGCGCCCCCGATCAGGCGAGCGGGAAGAAAGGCTTCGACCGGTTCCTGGATGTGGTCGCCACCCACATCCTCAAGGCGGAGAAGGCGGCGAACGGCGCCGCTGAGTTCATGGCCGACGTGCCGACCGACGAATCCGGCCTGCTCCAGCCCTTCCGCTTCCAGCGCCTGGCGTCCGGAGTCCTGCAAGGTGCGCGGCAGGAGCCGGACGGGTCCGAATCCACCTACGTCATGCTGATGCGCCCCGGGGCCGGCGAAGCGCGGCCGCATCTGATGATGTGCGGCATCGTCAGCACAACGCGCGAGCCCGCGCACCTCTGCATGAACTTCGTCGCGCTGCTGGACCGGCGCATGGCGATCACCGTCGCGGGCAAGAACCTCGAGCGCTCTTTCCGCATCTCAGAAGAGGTCAGCAGGGACCTGGCGTCGTTCGTGAAGCGCGCCCTCACGCCGTAAGGCGCACTTAGACGTCCATCAAATCCTTCGCGAACACCTCGGCGTCGAACGGGCGCAGATCTTCTGCGGTTTCGCCGACGCCGACGGCATGGACCGGCAGCTTGAACTTTTCTGCCAGCGCCACCAGCACGCCGCCCTTGGCGGAGCCGTCGAGCTTGGTGACGATGAGACCGCTGACGTCGCACATGTTCTTGAAGATCTCGACCTGGGAATGGGCGTTCTGCCCGGTGGTCGCGTCCAGCACCAGGAGTGTGGTGTGCGGCGCTTCGGGGTCGAGCTTGCGGATCACGCGCAGGATCTTCTGCAGCTCCGCCATCAGGTCGCTCTTGTTCTGCAGCCGCCCGGCGGTGTCGATCAGCAGCAGGTCGGCGTTCTCCGCCTTGGCGGCCGCCAAGGCATCGTAAGCGAGACCTGCAGCGTCCGCTCCGGTCTCGCGCGCCACCACTTTGACGCCGGCGCGTTCGCCCCAGATCTTCAGCTGCTCGACCGCGGCGGCGCGGAAGGTGTCGCCGGCTGCCAGCATCACGGTCTTGCCGGCGCGCTTGAAGCCCTGCGCCAGCTTGCCGATGGTGGTGGTCTTGCCGGAGCCGTTGACGCCGATCACCAGCACCACGTGTGGCTTGCGCGCGCTCAAGGTGAGCGGCTGCGCCACCGGCTTCAGGATGGTGGCGATCTCGGCGGCGAAGATCTCGCGCACCTCGTGCTCGGTGATCTCCTTGTCGAAGCGGTCCTTGGCCAACGCCTCGGTCAGGCGCGCCGCGGTGGCGGGGCCGAGGTCGGCGGCGATCAGCGCCTCTTCCAGCTCGTCGAGCAGCGCGCGGTCCAGCTTCTTCTTGGTGAAGATGCCGGTGATGCTGCCGGTGATCTTGGTGGAGGTGCGGGTCAGCCCGGCCTTCAGGCGCTGGAACCAGCCGCGCTTCTCGCTTTCCGAATTGTCCAGGGTCATGCGGCGATCAGATGCTCGTCGGTGGCGGCGGTGACACGGGCGTCAACAATGGCGCCCTGCGGCGCGCTCCCTTGCAAGCGCACCGGCGCGAACTGGTCGTTGTGGCCGAACGCCTCACCATCCTCGCTGCGCTCCACCAGCAGGCGGGTCGCTGCGCCGATCCGGCCCGTGAGGTACCGGCCGAGCGCCCGCTGACCCGCCGCGCGCAGGCGCGCCGCGCGTTCCTTGCGCACGGGTCCCGCCAGCTGCGGCATGCGCGCCGCCGGCGTGCCGACCCGGGCCGAGAAGGGGAACACATGCAGGAAGGTGAGGCCGCATTCCTCCACCAGTGCCAGCGAGTTGGCGAACATCTCTTCGCTCTCGGTCGGGAAGCCGGCGATCAGGTCGGCGCCGAACACGATGTCGGGCCGGAGGTCGCGCACTTCGCGGCAGAAACGGATCGCATCGTCGCGCAGATGCCGGCGCTTCATGCGCTTCAGGATCATGTCGTCGCCGGCCTGCAGGCTGAGATGCAGGTGCGGCATCAGCCGCGGCTCCTCCGCGATCAGGCGCTTCAGGTCCGCGTCAACCTCGACCACGTCGATCGAGCTCAAACGCAACCGCGGCAGATCCGGTACCAGCGCCAGCAGCCGGCGGCACAGCTGGCCCAGGCTCGGCTGGCCCGGCAGGTCGCCGCCATAGCCAGTGATGTCGACACCGGTCAGCACCACTTCCTTGACGCCGTTCTCGGTGAGCGTGCGCACCTGCGCCACCACCTCGCCGATCGGGACCGAGCGGTTGTTGCCGCGCCCGTACGGGATGATGCAGAAGGTGCAGCGGTGATCGCAGCCCTGCTGGATCTCGACGAACGCCCGCGTGCGCTCGGCATAGCCGGTGATCAGGTGTCCGGCGGTCTCCTTGACCCCCATGATGTCGGCGACCGCCACCCGCGGCGCGTCCTGGCCGGCGAGGGCGAAGAAGCTCTCCGCCTTCAGCTTTTCCTCGTTGCCGATGACGTGGTCGATCTCCGGCATCGCCGCATAGCGGTCGGGCGCGATCTGCACCGCGCAGCCGGTGGCGATGATGCGCGCGCCGGGATTCTCGCGCCGCGCCTTGCGGATGGCCTGGCGCGCCTGGCGCTCGGCTTCGGCGGTCACCGCGCAGGTGTTGACGATGATGGCATCGCTGAGGCCGGCCGCGCTGGCATGGCCGCGCATCACCTCGGTCTCGAAGGCGTTGAGGCGGCAGCCGAAGGTGATGAGCCTAGGCAACGGCGCGCTCCAGCTCGGCAATGTCGATCTCGCCGCGGAAGCTCTCGGTCCAGCCGCCGGTCATGCGCACGTGGTTGTCGGGCAGCCACTCGATCAGCAGCTCGCCGCCATCCAGCACCACGGTCGCGCTCCGTCCGGTCAGCTTGCGCCGCGCCGCCGCGACCAGGGTCGCGCAGGCGCCGCTGCCGCAGGCCTGGGTGATGCCGGCGCTGCGCTCCCACACCCGCATGCGGATGCGCTCGGGCGAAATGATCTGCGCCACCTCGATATTGGCGCGCTCGGGGAACAGGCGATGGCGCTCCAGCACCGGCCCCAGGCTGGCGAGGTCGATCTTTTCCGCATCCGGCACGAAGAATACCGCGTGCGGATTGCCGACATTGACCCCGACCGGATCGCTCAGCGGCCCGACGTTCAGCGGCAGATGCAGGGTGTCGCAGGCTTCCGCCAGCGGAATCTCGCGCCAGTCGAGCTTGACCGGTCCCATGTCGACCGCGATGCGCCCCCCGTCGGAGGCCTCGGTATCCAGCAGGCCGGAGATGGTCTCGACGATGACGTGGCTGGACTTCTTCTCCGCCATCACCTTGGCGGCGACGCAGCGCGTGGCGTTGCCGCAGGCGCCGGCTTCCCCGCCGTCGGGATTGTGGATGCGCATGAACACGTCGGCCACCTTCTGCCGCGGCGTCTCCAGCAGGATCAGCTGATCGCAGCCGATGCCGCGCCGGCGGTCGGCGATCCAGCGCCGCTGGGTGAGGGTGAGCGAAACCGGGCGATCGCGCAGGTCGATCACCACGAAGTCATTGCCCAGCCCATGCATTTTCAGGAACGGCAGCGCCGCCATCTGTCATCCTTTGTCCGGTCGCGGGGTGGTATATGCGCTGCCCGGTGGAATACGTCCAGAGGCCGGGTTTGGACCGGCCATTGGTGGACCGGGTGGCTGGGTTGACCTTGCTGGGCCGGCTCTATATAACCCGCGCCCGAGTTTGACCCGATCGATACGGATAAATGTCTCATGGCTCATCATAAATCGGCTGAAAAGCGCATCCGCCAGACGCCCCGGCGCACCCTGCGGAACAAGGCGCGCGTCAGCGAGATCAAGACCGAAGTGAAGAAGGCCGAAACGGCGCTTGCCTCCGGTGACAAGGTTGCCGCGGCAGCCGCGCTCAAGGCCGCCCAGCCGGCCATGCAGCGTGGCGTCTCCAAGGGCGTGATGCACCGCAACACCGTCGCCCGCAAGATTTCGCGCCTGACCAAGCGGCTCAAGGCCCTCGGCTGATTGTTACAGCTTCGCGAACCTCATCAGGTTCGGCTGCTAACCATTCGCAATTGTTGCCATCGCCGCGAGGTCCTGCTTCGCGGCGATCGCTATTTCACAGGGCGAGTGAGGCATTACGCCACCCTGCGTTGCGAAATTGTGTGATCAATAGCTGTTGCGACTCGGCCACAGTCCGGCGGGGCATTAACGGTGGTTTCCGCGTTCTTGATTCGGTCATGTTGCGCGCCGGGAGAACGAAGGTTTAGAGTTATCCCCAGCCAAAAACAGGGGTGCCGCGGGCTCTCTGCGGCAGTCGGGCTAGGGACAAAAACTTAAAAAAATCAGGCAGATATGCTGCAGGTCAAGATGTTAACGCCTACTCCTCAGACAAGTCCTGGGGCGATGGGCGACGGGACGCCCAAGACCTTGCCTCGTAGGGCTGGCAGATTGCCCCGCAAGACCGGTTTTGGTCCTCGTGGCGCTGCCGCCACAGACCTGTCGGCAGGTCGCGACAGGTCGGCGTGGCCGGTCGCTTGGTCGGAAATATGTACCGACACTTTCAATCTTCAGTTGCGCCCTAGTGGCGCCGGATCGGCCTGATTCCAACGGCCGGTCCGGCGAACAGATGACCGCTCTGTCATATTGAGCGCGGTCATCATTGGTTGAATCCCGCTTCAAGCGGGCAAGTGATTTCGATGAGTGGGCGCAGCGGGTGACAGCATGAGCTACGCGGGGGACGTATCGCCGACCGAGGCTTGGCAGGGGCTCGCGCAAGACCCCAAGGCCATGCTGGTCGATGTCCGGACGCAGCCGGAATGGAATTTCGTCGGGATCCCCGACCTGCGCAGCCTGGGCAAAAAGACCGGCTTCGTGTGCTGGCAGGTCTATCCGCAGATGCAGGTGGATCCCGATTTCGTCGCCCGGGTCGAGCAGCTCACCGGCGGCGACAAGAGCGCGCCGCTTTATTTCATCTGCCGCAGCGGCGCACGCTCCAGGTCGGCGGCGCAGGCGCTGACCGCGGCAGGCTATGCCAGGTGTTTCAATGTCGCTGGCGGCTTCGAGGGGGACGTCGATAGCCAAGGCCATCGCGGCACATCCAACGGCTGGAAAGCCAGCAATCTGCCGTGGGTCCAGCAATGAACGCGCGCACACAAGATTATTGGGGGTCGGCAATGGCGGAATTGAACAGCGATTCCATGCTCAATGCGCAATGGGCGCGGGTGCGTGGTCGGCTGCGGGCGGAGTTCGGCGAGGCCACGTTCCGGTCCTGGCTGAAGCCGCTCAACCTGGCCGGCAAGCGCGGGCCCGATCTGCGCGTGTCGGTGCCCTCGCGCTTCATGCGCGACTGGGTCGCGACGCACTATGCCGATCGCCTGAAGGCTCTGTGGAGTTCTGAAAATCCGGAGGTTCGCACGGTCGAAGTGATCGTCGACGCCCACCGTCCGGTGCCGGAGCTCGATCTCGACAACCTCGATGACGCCGCCGCCAACGAGGACGCGCCGGTTGCCGCCTCACCCGTTCCCGCGACGCCGGTGCGCGAGGATGACAGCGTCGAAAGCGTTTCTGCGCCGCTCGACCCGCGCCTCACCTTCGAGAACTTCGTGGTCGGCAAGTCCAATGAGCTCGCCCACGCAGCCGCTTTGCGCGTGGCGGAGGCCGACAGCGTGCCGTTCAATCCCTTGTTCCTCTATGGCGGCGTCGGCCTCGGCAAGACCCACCTGATGAACGCCATCGCCTGGCACATGCGCACCAAGAAGCCGGAGAAGAAGGTCATCTACCTCTCCGCCGAAAAGTTCATGTACCAGTTCATCCGCGCCATCCGGAACAAGAACACCATGTCGTTCAAGGAGCTGTTCCGCTCGGTCGACATCCTGATGGTGGACGACGTGCAGTTCATCATCGGCAAGGATTCGACCCAGGAAGAGTTCTTCCACACCTTCAACGCCCTGGCCGACCAGAACCGCCAGGTCGTGCTGTCCGCCGACAAGTCGCCCTCCGACCTCGAGGGGCTGGAGGAGCGCATGCGCTCCCGCCTCGGCTGGGGCCTGGTCGCGGACATCCACCCGACCACCTACGAGCTGCGCCTCGGCATCCTGCAGTCGCGCGCCGAGCAGTCGGGCGTGCCGATCCCGCACAAGGTGCTGGAGTTCCTGGCGCACCGCATCTCCTCCAACGTGCGCGAGCTGGAAGGGGCGCTGACCCGCATCACCGCCCACGCCACCCTGGTCGGCCATCCGGTGACCCTGGAATCCGCGCAGGAGCTGCTGCGCGACCTGCTGCGCGCCAACGACCGCCGGGTCACCATCGAAGAGATCCAGAAGCGGGTGGCCGAGCATTTCAACATCAAGCTGGCCGACATGCAGTCGCCGCGCCGCGCCCGCCAGGTCGCCCGGCCGCGCCAGATCGCCATGTTCCTGGCCAAGCAGCTGACCACCCGCTCGCTGCCGGAGATCGGCCGCAAGTTCGGCGGGCGCGACCACACCACGGTCATGCACGCGGTCAAGAAGGTCGAGGAATTGTGCGCCGCCGACGGCACCTTTGCCGAGGATGTGGACCTGCTGAAGCGGATGCTGGACGCCTGAGGCGGGGCGGTCCGGAGCGGTTCTTGGGGGCGTAGCGAACGGGGCTTACAGGCGGTCGACAAGCCGGCATCCAGGCGAGCCGCCGACCCCCTGCGAGGGAGGCCCCGAAAAGGCCCGAAAAGGGGTGAAATGAACCCCGCCGGAACGGCCGAATTGGCCTTTCCGGGCGGCACTTTGTACGCTTTTGGCTGTTGCTTCCCGCCGGTCCTGATATAATCCCTGACTTGCTGAAAGGGGCCCATGATTCGGGCCGATCTGCCGGGCTTCTCCGGGCACTCCAGCAAGGAAAAAAGGCAACGACCGGAGCGGCCGGAACCCCTGTTCCAGCCACCGATGGACCGGTCGCCAAAGACTTGCGATGGGGTTGCGAAGACCATGAAACTGACGATCGAACGGACGGCATTGCTGAAATCCCTGGGCCACGTGCAGAGCGTGGTGGAGCGGCGCAACACCATTCCGATCCTCAGCAACGTGCTGGTGGAAGCCAAAGGCGAGCGCGTCGCCCTGACCGCCACGGACATGGACCTGGCGATCGTCGACCACGCGCCGGCGGAGATCGCCGCGCCGGGCGCCGCCACCGTCCCCGCCCACATGCTCTACGACATCGTGCGCAAGCTGCCCGAGGGCTCGCAGGTCAGCCTGGAGCTGGCCAATGACGGCGGCCAGGTGGCGATCAAGGCCGGCCGCTCGCGCTTCACGCTGCAGACTCTGCCCAAGGAGGACTTCCCCTCCACGGCCGCGGGCGACCTGCCGCACCGCTTCCCCCTGGCCGCGGTCGACCTGCGCAGCCTGATCGACCACACCCGCTTCGCAATCTCGACCGAGGAGACGCGCTACTACCTCAACGGCATCTACGTGCACGCCCACACCAGCGGCAAGCAGGCCGCGCTGCGCGCGGTGGCGACCGACGGCCACCGCCTGGCGCGGGTCGAGATGCCGCTGCCGGAGGGGGCCGAGAAGATCCCCGGCGTCATCATCCCGCGCAAGATGGTGGGCGAGGTGCGCAAGCTGATCGAGGAGGTCGACGGCGCGGTCGAAGTCTCGCTGTCCGACACGCGCGTGCGTTTCGCCTTCAACGACATCGTGCTGACCTCGAAGCTGATCGACGGCTCGTTCCCGGACTATCAGCGGGTCATCCCGACCGGCAACGACAAGACGCTGGAAGTCGACCGGCGCGAGTTCCGCGACGCCATCGACCGTGTCTCCACCATCTCCAGCGAAAAGTCGCGCGCGGTGAAGCTCAGCCTCAAGTCCGGCTCGGTGGTGATCTCCGCGACCTCGCCGGAGAACGGCACCGCGGTCGAGGAACTGGAAGTCAAGTACGAGGGCGCCCCCCTCGAAATCGGTTTCAACTCTCGCTATCTGTTGGATGTCGCCGACGAGATCGACGGCGACGGCCTGCAGATGGTGTTGGCCGACGCGGTGGCGCCCACGCTGGTGCGTGACATGGCCGATGCCATGGCGCTCTACGTGCTGATGCCGATGCGAGTGTGACGGCTTGGCAGGCTACGCGCAGGAACCAAGGAACCAGGCTGCGATGACTGCGACCGGCGCCACGCCGGCGGTTGCGGTCGGCTTCACGCATCTGGCGCTGACCCGGTTCCGCAACTACCGCCATCTCGCGCTGGATCTGGAGCTGCGGCCGGTGGTGCTGGTCGGCTCCAACGGCGCCGGCAAGACCAACCTCTTGGAGGCGCTGTCGCTACTGGGTCCTGGCACCGGCCTCAATCGCGCCAAGCTGTCGGAGATCGATTTCCGCGGCGCCGGCAACCAGGCCAACATGGCCTGGGCGGTCCACGCAAAGCTGCAGACGGCCGGCGAAGAGTTCGCCCTCGGCACCGGGCGCGATCCGATGGCCCAGGCGCAGATCGGCCGCGACCGGCGCTTGGCCCGCATCAACGGTGCGCCGGCCCGCTCGCAGGCCGATTTCGCCGACATCCTGTCGGTGCAGTGGCTGGTGCCGGCGATGGACGGGCTGTTCGATGATGCCGCCTCGGCCCGCCGCCGCTATCTCGACCGGCTCGTGACCGGGATCGATCCCAGCCACGCCGCGCGGGTCGCCGCCTACGACACCGCGATGCGCGAGCGCGCCCGCCTGCTGCGCGGCGATGTCGGCGCGGCGCAGGCCGACCTCGATGCCTGGCTCGATGCCCTGGAAGCAGAAATGTCGGGCGTCGCCGTCGCGATCGCCGCTTCGCGCTGCGAGGCGGTGGATGCGCTGAACGCGGCGCTGGGCGAAAGCGAGGGCCCGTTCCCGCGCGCCAGCCTGGCGGCCGCGGGCGCGGTGGAGACCTGGCTCGGCGAAGGACCGGCATTGGCGGCGGAAGACCGTCTGAAGGCCAACCTCAGGGCCGCGCGCGTGAACGATGCGGCTTCGGGCGCCACCGAGTGGGGCACCCACCGCAGCGACCTCGAGGTGATCTATCTCGGCCGCGCCCTCGGCAACGCGCCGCTGCGCGCCGCCGAATGCTCGACCGGCGAGCAGCGCGCGCTGCTGCTCTCGATCGCGCTGGCGGAAGCGCGCCTCACCAAGCGCCGGCGCGGGCAGGCGCCGATCCTGCTGCTGGACGAGGCGGTGTCACACCTGGACGGCCAGCGGCGAGAGGCGTTGTTCGGCGAGATCTTGGCGCTCGGCCTGCAGGCCTGGCTGACCGGGACGGACCGCGACCTGTTCCGTCCGCTCGCAGGCCAGGCGCAGTTTTTCGCGGTCGAGGATGGCCGCGTTCATTCCCTTTAGAAATCCCGGCTCTATTCGGCCGATGACATTGAGCGAACCATGATGACTGACGACAAGAACGAGATTCCGCCGACCCAGAACGGCGACGCCGAAAGCTACGATGCGGATTCGATCAAGGTCCTGAAGGGCCTCGATGCCGTGCGCAAGCGCCCCGGCATGTATATCGGCGACACCGACGACGGCTCGGGCCTGCATCACATGGTCTACGAGGTGGTCGACAACGCGATCGACGAATCCCTCGCCGGCTTCTGCGACCGCATCGACGTGCTGCTGAACGGCGACGGCTCGGTGACGGTGCGCGACAACGGCCGCGGCATCCCGACCGACATCCACAAGGAAGAGGGCGTGTCGGCGGCCGAGGTCATCATGACCCAGCTGCATGCCGGCGGTAAGTTCGACCAGAACTCCTACAAGGTCTCCGGTGGCTTGCACGGCGTCGGCGTCTCTGTCGTCAACGCGCTGTCAGAGCATCTCGACCTGCGCATCTGGCGCGACGACAAGGAGCATTTCGTGCGCTTCCGCATGGGCGATGCCGAGGCGCCGCTGGCGGTGGTCGGCGATGCCCACGGCAAGCGCGGCACCGAGGTCACCTTCTTCCCGTCGTCCACCATCTTCACCAACATCGAGTTCGACTATGCGACGCTGGAGCATCGCCTGCGCGAGCTGGCGTTCCTCAACTCCGGCGTGCGCCTGATCCTGACCGACGCGCGCGGCGTGGAGCCCAAGCAGAACGAATTCCACTACGAGGGCGGCATCGAAGCCTTCGTGCGCTATCTCGACCGCGCCAAGAACGCGCTGCACGCGCCGCCGATCGTGGTGTCGGGCGAGAAGGACGGCATCACGGTCGAGGCCGCGATGGAATGGACCGACGCCTACCACGAGAACATGTTCTGCTTCACCAACAACATCCCGCAGCGCGACGGCGGCACGCATCTCGCCGGCTATCGCGGCGCGCTGACCCGGCAGGTGAACAAATACGCCGAGGAAAGCGGCATCGCGAAAAAGGAGAAGGTGGAGCTGACCGGCGAGGATATCCGCGAGGGCCTGACCTGCGTGCTCTCGGTCAAGGTGCCGGACCCCAAGTTCTCGTCCCAGACCAAGGACAAGCTGGTCTCCTCCGAGGTCCGCCCGGTGGTCGAGGCGGTGGTGAACGAGAAGCTCGGCCAGTGGCTGGAGGAGCATCCGACCGAGGCAAGGAAGATCATCGCCAAGGTGGTGGAAGCCGCCGCCGCGCGCGAAGCGGCGCGCAAGGCGCGCGACCTGACGCGCCGCAAGGGCGGGCTCGATCCGACCTCGCTGCCCGGCAAGCTGGCGGATTGCCAGGAACGCGACCCCGCGGCCTCCGAGCTGTTCGTGGTCGAGGGCGACAGCGCCGGCGGCACCGCCAAGGCCGGCCGCGACCGCAAGACCCAGGCCATCCTGCCGCTGCGCGGCAAGATCCTGAATGTCGAGCGTGCGCGCTTCGACAAGATGATGAGCTCGGCGGAGGTCGGCACGCTGATCACGGCCCTCGGCGCCAACATCGCGGAGGAGTTCGACATCGCCAAGATCCGCTACCACAAGATCATCATCATGACGGACGCCGATGTCGACGGCTCGCACATCCGCACCCTGCTGCTGACCTTCTTCTATCGGCAGATGCCGGAGGTGATCGAGAAGGGCTATCTCTACATCGCGCAGCCGCCGTTGTTCCGCGCCGCGCGCGGCAAGTCGGAGACCTTCCTCAAGGACAGCCGCGCCTATGAGGAGTTCCTGATCAATCTCGGCCTCGAAGGCGCGGTCCTCAAGCTCGGCAGCGGCGCGCAGATCGGCGGCGCCGACCTGCGCCGCGTGCTGGACCAGGCGAACAATGCCAAGCACCTGATGGAGCCGATGGTGCGCAAGGTCGGCTCGTCCGACGTGGTGGAGCAGGCCGCGATCGTCGGCGCGCTCAATCCGCGATCGGCGTCCGATCCTGCCGTCGCGCAGGCGATCGCGGCTCGGCTCGACGCGCTGGCGCCGGAGCCGGAACGCGGCTGGACCGGCGTCGCCGATCAGGATGGCGGGCTCGGCTTCAAGCGCCGGCTGCGCGGCATCACCGAGAGCCACACCATCGACGCGACCCTCATCCGGTCCACCGACTGCCATCGCCTGGATGCGATGAAGGCCGACCTGGCGGAGATCTACAGCCGTCCGGCAACCTTCGTGTCCAAGGACCGCGAGATCCGCATCACCGGCCCGATGGGCCTTGCCGACGCGGTGATGCAGACCGGCAGCAAGGGCCTCGACATCCAGCGCTACAAGGGCCTCGGCGAGATGCAGGCCGAGCAGCTGTGGAAGACGACCCTCGACCCCAACGCCCGCACCCTGCTGCAGGTGAAGGTGACGCACGCCGACGAAGCGGAAGAGGTGTTCTCGACCCTGATGGGCGACCTGGTGGAACCGCGCCGCGACTTCATCCAGTCGAACGCGCTCAACGTTGCGAATTTGGACGTGTAGCGCTCAGCGCTTGTCGCCGCGGATCTCGGCGGCGGCGCGGCGCAGGATGTCCGCGATCCGCTTGTGATCGTCTGGTGAGGCGCTCATCGTCTCGACCAGCGCGCGCTTCAATTCGTGCCGTGCCTGCATCAGTTCGACGATGTCGTGCCGGCGGCGACCGCGGCCGAAGCGCCGCTCGCCCAGCGGCCAGGTGCCGAGTTCGCCTTCATCGTCGGATCCGGCGCCCTCATCCTCATTCATCGCTTTCTGTGCGCGCGCGAAGCGCCGGCCGATGTCGACCAGCTCATTCAGCATCGCCTCCGCCGTCGCCTGGTTCTCCTTCAGGAACGCCGCGCCGGTCTCGGTGATGCGATAGAGCTTCTTGTTGCCCTCGGTCTCGACCGAGGCGAAGCCGATTTCCTCGAGATAGGTGAGGGCGGGATAGATCACGCCCGGGCTCGGGCTGTAATAGCCGCTGGTGCGCTGCTCCATCTCCTTGATCAGTTCGTAGCCATGGCGCGGGCTTTCCTGGAGCAGCAGCAACAGCAACAGCTGCAGGTCGCCGGCGCCGAGCTTGCGCCCCATGCGGAAGCCATCGCCACCGCGGCCGTGACGCCCGAAAAAGCCGCGATGTCCGCCCCGGCCATGACCGTGCCGGCCCATCAGCCGGCGCCAGCCGCCATGCCATTGTTCTTCTTCATAAAGATGCATCTTTGTGTTCTTTCATCTATGTCTCTTGACATATCGTAAGATATATCTTTTATAAGTTATGTCAAGTGAAGGTCTCGGCATTCAAAGGATCGACGATGTTTCAAAGCACAGTGCGCATTCCGACGGCCATGGGCAGCCGCTACCTGCAGCAGCTCTGCAAGCACTGGACCCATAACCTCAAAGTCGAGTTCACGCCGCAGGCCGGCACGGTGATCTTTCCGCGCGATGCGCGCGGTGCGGATTGGCCCGGCGATGCCACGCTGACGCTGCAAGCGCACGCGGACAGCCTCGAGTGCCGGCTGCAAGCCAGCGCAACCGGTCAGCTGGAGGGACTCAAGGACGCGGTTGCGCGCCACCTGGATCGATTTGCGTTCCGGGAGGCGCCGCTACAATTCGATTGGCAGGATGCCTGACGCTATTCTTCCGACGGCGGCTCGATCGCGACCGGCAGGTCTTCTGTGCTCTGCGCCTGCGTGCTCATCATGTCGCCGGTGCTGGGATTGGTGACCGCGAGGCCGGTCGGACGGATCTCGCCGCTCGGCGGGAAGGCGTTGTTGCTGCTGGCGGCGAGCTGAGCCTTTTTCAGCTGCTTGTTCAGCCGTTCGACTTCCAGCGCCAGGTCGCGCACGGCGTCCTCCGCCTTCTGGCGCTTCTGCTGCTCTTGCGCCGCCAGGGCCTGGCTGTCTTCCATCAACCGCAACGCCGCCGGCAGCGGCATGCCCACGGCGCCACTGCTGCAGGCGAGTTCCTGATCGTTCGTGACGACGCAGTCCTTGAAGCTGATGAAGCCGGAGGTCAGCGCGAGGTCGCGCAGCTTCGCCTTGCCATGGAGCACGATGTCGCTGCTCGCCGGCACCATCATTACGCCCCCGGCCAGCAGCAGGCACAGCAGCAGCCCGATTTTCGAGATCGAGCGCGGCTTTTCCTTGCGATTGTGGAACAGCGTACGTCGATTTGTTGCCATGATCAGAGACCGCGCAAATTACCCCTTCAGGGAATTGTGTGACGGCTTAATGCTAAGAAGCTGTTAACCTCGTTGGATCGTCGAAAATTCGAGACGAATGTGCGGCGCTCGCGTCAGGCCGGCGGAACGGTGAACGCGAAGATCACCTCGCCCTCCGGCGTGCGTCCCGCTTCGCGCCAGCCCGCCGCGCTGTAGAAGCGCGCCGCGCGGGTGTCGGGATCGGTGCTGAGGCGCGAGGTGCGAAATCCGGCGCTGGTCAACGCCTCGCAGGCAACGGAAAACAGCGTCCGGCCGATGCCGCGCCCCTCGTGACCTGGGCGCACGAACAGG
>Ga0081538_10002288_pt1 | contig 18921 bp, 17 predicted proteins | sample TabmetS5T2R1_FD_71022 | JGI IMG/M metagenome (GOLD analysis project Ga0081538, IMG submission 71022) | Tabebuia heterophylla rhizosphere microbial communities from the University of Puerto Rico - S5T2R1 | ecosystem: Host-associated > Plants > Roots > Rhizosphere ... | reverse complement strand
CCGGCGGCCCAGCCGGGCCCGGGACAGCGGCTCGCCCTCCGCCTCGAGCGAGGCCAGGACGATCGAGCCCGGGTCTCCGAGCTCGAGGAGCTCGAGGCGCTCAGCCGCCGGGCGGCGCGGCGGGGCCGGGTCGAGGACGATCCCGCCGCCGAGTGTGGTTCCCTCGCGGAGGACTATTCGGTCGCCCCGAGCGGCGACGACCGGCGCGCTCAGGCGGAGCTGGGCATGGCGCTCGTCGATCAGAACGACGCGGGCCAGATGCTCGGCAGTGCCGTGGTGCACGTGCAGACGCGCACCGTCGGCGATCTCCCCGAGCGGCTCGAGAGCGACGTCGAGTCGGTAGCTGAGCGGATATGCCCCCGGCTCCACGAGCGCGTTGCCGCGCCGCAGATCGTGGCGTTCGACGCCGGGGAGCGCGACCGCGACGCGCTGCCCCGCTTCGGCCCGCTCGACCGGCCGGTCGTGCACCTGCACGCTCCGCACCCGCACGTCGAGCCCGGCGGGCTCCGCTCGCAGAAGGTCGCCCTCTCCGACGGAGCCGGACCACAGCGTGCCCGTGACCACCGTCCCGATCCCGTGCAGTGTGAAGACGCGGTCGATGAAGTGCCGCGTCGGCCGGGTCGCCGGCCGTGACTCGACGCGGTCGGCCGTCTCGGCGAGCGCGGCCCGAAGCTCGTCGAGCCCCTCGCCGGTGCGCGCGCTCGTGGGCACGACGGCCGCGTCCGGGACGAGCTCGCGAGCCTCCATGAGCGCCAGCTCGCGCGTCTCGTCGTCGACGGCGTCGACCTTCGTGACGGCGACGACGCCGTGCTCGATCCCGAGCAGCCGCAGGATCGCGAGGTGCTCGTGCGTCTGGGGGCGGGCGCCCTCGCCGGCGTCTATCACGAGCAGGAAGAGGTCGATCCCGGTGGCGCCGGCGACCATGTTCCGGACGAAGCGCTCGTGGCCGGGGACATCGACGAGCGAGAGCCGGCGCGCGTCCGCCAGCTCGAGCGGCGCATAGCCCAGGTCGATCGAGATGCCGCGCCTCTGCTCCTCTGGGAGGCGGTCGGTGTCCTTGCCCGTCAGGGCCCGGACGAGCCAGGTCTTGCCATGGTCGATATGGCCGGCGGTGCCGACGGTCAGTGGCATCGCGCCTCGATCAGCCCATCCTCGATGCTGACCGGCTCGAACCCGCCGGCGGTGAGAAGCGCCTCCCACTGTGACTCGTCGCGCTCTCGGCCCGCGAAGAGCGCCAGCATGAGCAGGTCGAGCCACTTTGCGCCGTGCGCCTCGTTGCCGGCCGGCAGCACCGTCTCGAGGACCACCAGCCTCGCGCGTGGGGGTGCGTGCCCGCGGATCGTCTCGAGGATGCGCTCGGCGGACGCGTCGTCCCAGTCGTGCAGGATGGTCGCGAGCACGTAGACGTCGCCGACGGGAACGCGCTCGAAGAAGCTGCCCGCTACGAAGGTGCAGCGTTCGCCGAGGCTTGCCTCGTCGCGCGTGGTCTCGGGGAGGTCGAAGACGATCCCGCGAAGCCCGGGGTGCTGCTCGAGGAGCCCGACGAGCAGCGATCCGTTTCCACCGCCGACGTCGACGACCGTCTCGTCGCCTCGCCAGTCGATTGAGGCGAGCCGCGCAACGCGCCGCTCGTTGCCTTGCTCCATCGCGTTGTCGAAGGCGCGGCGTTCCTCCGGGTTATCGGCGAGCCAGGTCCAGAAGTCCGTGCCGAACAGCGGTGGAAACGACGGTCGCCCCGAGGCGTCGAGCGCGGCAGTTGCCGACAGCCACACGCCGCCGAAGAGATGGGCGAACGACCCCCAGCCGTTCCGGAGGAGTTCGGACTCCTCGGTGTTCCGGAAGACGCCCTCTTCCTCCTCGGCGAAGACCCCCTCGCTCGCCAAGGCCCGCATGATCCGCCGGAGGGTGTCGGCGTCTGCGCCGACCTCTCGTGCGAGGTCCGTGACCGACCGGGGGCCGTCGGCGAGCGCCTCCGCGACGCTGAGGTCGGCGGCGAGCGCGAGCGCCCGCGTCCCGAGCGCGCCCCGAATGAGAGCCCAGAGGCGGTCCTCCGCCGAGAGTGCGGTCATCCCCGTGCGGCACGGACGGCCGCGGCCGCCTCTTCGACCTCGGCGTCCACGAGTGTCCGGCAATCGAGTAGGAGCGTACCCTCGCGCACGATTCCGATCACCGCCGGCTCGCCGCGGCGGAGCGGCTCGGCAAGCTCGACCGGCAGCGCGCACGCATAGCTCGCGATCTCGGTGACCGGGAGCGCTCCGCCCCCCGGACGTGCGGTCGTCACCTCGACGGTCCCGCCGGTCAGCTCGGCGAGCCGCTCGGCGCGGGCGCGGACGGCCTCGTCCGACTCCGTGAGCATGCGCAGGACGGGAACCTGGTCTGCGCCGGCTTGGTAGAGCGCGAGCGTGCCTTCCAGGGCGGCGAGCGTCAGCTTGTCCGGCCGGAGTGCGCGCTGGAGTGGGTGCCGGCGCATGCGCTCGATCAGGTCGGCGCGACCGACGGCGATGCCTGCCTGGGGGCCGCCGAGGAGCTTGTCGCCCGAGAACGTGACCACGTGGGCGCCCGCCTCGATGCTCGCGGCGACCGTCGGCTCGTCGGCGGTCTCCACGAGCGCGCCCGAGCCGAGGTCCTCGACCAGGGCCAGCCCGTGGCGGTCGGCCAGACGCGCGAGGTCCCGCGCCCGCGGCTGCTCCGTGAAGCCGACGAGGCGGAAGTTGGACTGGTGGACGCGCAGGAGCACGGTCGTCCGGTCGCCGACGGCGCGCTCGTAGTCCGCGAGCCGCGTCCTGTTGGTTGTGCCGACCTCGACGAGGAGCGCGCCCGAGCGGGCGAGGACGTCGGGAATCCTGAAGCCGTCGCCGATCTCGATCAGCTCTCCGCGGGAGACGATCACCTCGCGCCGCTCGGCCAGCGCGGCGAGGGCGAGGAGGACGGCGGCGGCGTTGTTGTTGACGACGAGCGCGGCCTCGGCGCCGGTGAGCTCGCGCAGGAGGGCGGCGACGTGGTCCTGGCGTGAGCCGCGGCTCCCCGCCTCCACGTCGTACTCGAGGTTCGAGTAGCCGACAGCGATCTCGTGCACCCGCGCGAGCGCGGCCTCGGCCAGCGGCGCCCGTCCGAGGTTCGTGTGGACGACGACTCCGGTGGCGTTGAGGACCCGTTGAAGGCTCGGCCGCTGGCGCGCCTCGACCTCCCCGGCCGTCCGCGCGACCAGGTCTCCGGCAGGGAAGCCCGCCTTCACGTCCTCACGGGCCCGCTCGAGCGCAACGCGTGCCGCCGCGACCACGAGCGGCCGCCCATGCAGCTCGACGAGCGCTTCCAACCCAGGACTGCCGGCAAGCTCGTCGACCGACGGCAGCTCCCGCAACGGGTTCGATGGGGCCACGACCGCGAATGATAGAGAGGCCCTGTTTCGGGCTTCGCCTAGTACACTCCCGCCGCTATGAACCCGCAGGCGGCGACTCTCAGGCTCGCGTTCTTTCCGCGGTCGACCCTCCTTACGGACATCCTGCTCGTGGTGGCGGGGACGCTTTTCGTGACGCTCGCCGCCCAAGTGAAGATTGACCTGGCCTTCACGCCGGTGCCGATCACGGGCAGCACGTTCGCGGTGCTTCTCGTCGGCTCGTCCCTCGGCGCAATCCTCGGTCTGGCGAGCCTTGGGCTCTACCTCTTCGTCGGCGCCCTGGGCGCGCCGGTCTACGCAGGTTGGGACGGCGGCTGGAATGTCATTACCGGCCCAACCGGTGGCTACATCATCGGCTTCGTGTTCGCGGCGTTCTTGACGGGTTGGCTCGCGCAGCGCCGCTGGGACCGGCACTTCAACTCCGCGGTCGCGGCGATGCTCACCGGGAGCGTCGTCATCTACATGTTCGGCTTGCCGTTCCTCGCGGCCGACCAGGACCTCGACTTCACGACAACGCTGAAAGAGGGCCTCGCGCCCTTCGTCATTGGTGACCTCCTCAAGCTCTACCTGGCGGCCATGCTCCTGCCGGGCGCCTGGCGGCTGGTCAAGAATCTGAGAGGCTAGTTTCGGGCCCAACCTCCCGGGTAGGCGTCAGAGACGCAAACCAAGGAGGCGAAAATGGCCAGTATCACCGAGTCGATCGACGTCGAGGTGCCCGTGAGTACCGCCTACGACCAGTGGACGCAGTTCGAGGAATTCCCGCAGTTCATGGACGGCGTCCGCTCCGTCGACCAGCTCGACGACGCCCATCTTCGGTGGGTTGCCGAGATCGGCGGCAAGCAGCATGCGTGGACGGCCGAGATCACCGAGCAGCGCCCGGACGAGCGAGTCGCCTGGAAGACGATCGAGGGCCACGGCAACGCCGGGGTCGTCACGTTCCATCGCCTCGCAGAGGGCGAAACGCGGGTGACCGTGCAGATGGAGCACCGGCCCGAGGGCATCATGGAGCAGATCGGGAGCACGTTCGGGCTGGACCAGCGGCGCGTGAAGGGCGACCTCGAGCGCTTCAAGGACCTGGTCGAGAGCCGCGGTGTCGAGAGCGGTGCCTGGCGCGGCGAGATCGAGGGCGGCGAGCGGATCCGCTGACTAGTCGGAGTGGGCGGCGCGGGGTCGCCTCCGGCGGCGCCGGCCGGAGAACGGACGGGAGCGGGATACCGCTCCTGTCCTCCCCGCCTCAGCCTGTGCGGCTCGAGCCGCCGCTGAGGCTCGAGCGCCGCTCGTAGGCGGAAACGACGAGGCGAACGGCCTCCTCCGCATCGTCCGTGACCTGCAGGTTGTCCCAGTCCTCGGGCGAGATCATCCGCTCGACGAGGAGTGGGTTGCGGATCCAGTCGAGGAGCCCGTCCCAGTACTCCGAGTCGAAGAGGACGACCGGGAACTCCAGGACCTTCCCCGTCTGGATCAGGGTCATCGCCTCGAAGAACTCGTCGAGCGTGCCGAAGCCGCCGGGGAAGATGACGAAGCCCTCCGCGGCCTTCACGAACATGGTCTTTCGCACGTAGAAGTGGTCGAAGACGACCTCGACGTCGAGGTACGGGTTCGAGCGCTGCTCGTGCGGGAGGACGATGTTGAACCCGACCGAGAGGCCGCCGCCCTTACGGGCACCGCGGTTCGCCGCCTCCATCACGCCGGGGCCGCCTCCCGTCACGACCGTGAAGCCGGCCTCTCCGAACCGTCGGCCCACCTCGCGGGCCTCCTGGTAGGCGCGATGGCTCTCGTCGAGTCGCGCGGAGCCGAAGATCGTCACCGCGGGCTTGGGCAGGTCGGCGACCGCGTCGAAGCCGTGCAGGAACTCGTCCCCGATGCGGCGGGCGTGCATGAGCTGCGCGCCTTCGGTGCTCTCGAGCATCAGCCGGTCGTCGTCTGCCATTCGTCCTCGAGCTAGAAGGTGCGCTCGATGTGGGTCGCGCTCATAGCGAAGGCGAGCAGCGCCGCCAGGCCGATATAGGTGACGCCGACGACGGCGCGCTGCCAGGTCTCGATCGCGTAGTACTGCGCCACTCCCGGCTCGTTTCGGTCGCGCCAGCGACGCCAGACCTCCATGCCGCCGATCACGAGCACGAGGATGAGGATGAAGTTGGGGCGCAGGATGGTCAGCCCGAGCAGGAGCACGAGCCCCAGCGCCCAGAGGGCGGGATGGAGCGCCGCGACCGCGCGACCGCCGTCCAGCGGCGAGAGCGGGATCAGGTTGAAGAGGTTGAGGAAGAAGCCCGTGAAGGCGAGGGCGACGAGAAGATCCGAGTCGAGCGCCTCTCCCACGGCCCAGAAGCCGAAGGCGGCCAGGCTCCCCACGATCGGGCCCGCCAGCGCGACCTGTGCCTCCTTCCAGACGTTGTGCGGCATCTGCTTCATGCCGACGACCGCGCCGAGGAAGGGGATGAAGAGAGGGGCGGACGCCGGGATGCCCTGCCGCCGCAGCTCGAGCACGTGGCCGAGCTCGTGGATGAGGAGCAGGAAGACGAAGCCGACCGCGAAGCGCCAGCCCCAGATCCAGGCATAGGCCGCGATCGAGACGAACATCGACGCCGAGGTGGCGAAGATCTTGAGCTTGAAGAGCGCAAGGATCGCCGTCTTGAACTTGAAGATGAGGAAGCCGACCGCGGCGATCGGGGCCCAGAGCTTTCGGAGGAGATCACCGAGCCGTCCGCGGGGGTGGATCGGCTCGTAGTCTCGGTAGGCGTGCTCGCCGCCGTTCGTCGGCTCGCGCTCGACGCTGCGGGTCTCGGGCTCCCGCTGGGGCGTCAGGCTGGTCACGAGCTCATCGTAGCGACGCCTCTGAGGCTCCCCGAACACTCCCAGCCTCGCCGCTCGACGACCATGCGGCGGGATCGCCGGCGGGAGGCGACGAAGACACGCGGCAGCGACAGGGGCCTCCGGGCGCCACTTTGCGTCGCTGGTTCAAGACCCCCGCCCGATCCACTCCTCGCCGCCCTCGTAGACCTCCTTCTTCCAGAGGGGGACGTCGACCTTGAGCGTGTCGATCGCCTCCTTGCAGGCGGCGAGGGCGTGCTCGCGATGCGGGGCGGAGACGGCGATGGCGACGCTCGTCTCGCCGATCGCGACGCGCCCGATGCGGTGTGTGATCGCCACCTTGCAGAGGTCGTAGCGGGTCGACAGCGTCTCGGCGATCTCTGCCATCACCTTCTCCGCCATGCCCTCGTAGGCCTCGTACTCGAGGCGGAGCACGGTGCGGCCTCGCGAGTGGAGGCGGGTCGTTCCCAGGAAGGTGGCGATCGCGCCCGCGCCGTCGTCGGCGACCTCTGCAACCACGGCGCCGAGGTCGATCGGATCGGCGGTCAGCCTGAAGGCGCCGCCCGAGACCGGCGGGATCAGGGCGATCTCGTCTCCGTCGGCGAGTGCCCGCTCGCCGGACGCGTAGTCCTTGTTGACGGCATAGAGGAGACCTTCGGGCTCGTCGCCGAGATCGAGCGGCGCCCAGACGTCGGAGAGCCGTGAGCCTGCCGGCAGCTCGAGCACCCGCTCCGCCGCGCCCGCTCGCTCCCGCAGTCCGGCGAAGAGCCTGACGGTTACTCTCATGCTCGTTAGCCTAGTGCCATGGCCACGGCCGAGGACCACCGCAAGACCGACTCGGGCATCGAGGTCAAGCCGGTCTACACGGAGCAGGACGTCGAGGGCCTCGAGCCCGAGCTTCCGGGCGAGTTTCCCTTCACCCGGGGGCCGTACAAGGACATGTACCGCGGGCGCCCGTGGACGATCCGGCAGTACGCGGGCTTCGCCTCGGCCGAGGAGACGAACGAGCGGTTTCGCTATCTGCTCGAGCACGGGCAGACGGGGCTCTCAGTTGCGTTCGACCTGCCCACGCAGCTGGGCTACGACTCCGACGACCCGCGGGCCGCCGGAGAGGTAGGGCGAACGGGCGTGGCGATCGACTCGCTCGCCGACATGGAGCTCCTCTTCGACGGCATCCCGCTCGGCGAGGTCTCGACGTCGATGACGATCAACGCGCCTGCGGCGCTTCTCCTCCTTCTCTACGAGTTGGTCGGCGAGAAGCAGGGCGTGCCCGGCGACCGGCTCCGCGGCACCGCCCAGAACGACATCCTCAAGGAGTACGTCGCGCGCGGGAACTACATCTTCCCGCCGCGGCCGTCGATGCGGCTGACGACCGACCTCTTCGCCTACTGCCACGAGCGCCTGCCGCGCTGGAACACGATCTCGATCTCCGGCTACCACATCCGCGAGGCGGGCTCGACGGCGGTGCAAGAGCTCGCCTTCACGCTTGCGCACGGGATCGCCTACGGTGAGGCGGCCGTGGCGGCGGGCCTTTCGCCCGACGAGTTCGGCGAGCGCCTCTCCTTCTTCTTCAACGCGCACAACCACTTCTTCCAGGAGGTGGCGAAGTTCCGCGCGGCGCGCGGGCTCTGGGCGCGGATCATGCGCGACCGCTTCGGCGCCGCGAACCCGAAGGCGCAAGCGCTCCGCTTCCATGCCCAGACGGGCGGGTCGACGCTGACCGCGCAACAGCCCGAGAACAACGTCGCGCGAGTAACCGTGCAGGCTCTCTCCGCGGTCTGCGGGGGCGCGCAGTCCATCCACACCAACGCCTACGACGAGGCGCTTGCGCTGCCCACAGAGCGGAGCGCCCGGATCGCGCTTCGCACACAGCAGATACTCCAGCACGAGGGCGGCGGAACGGACACCGCCGATCCGCTCGCCGGCTCCTACTTCATCGAGTCCCTGACCAAAGAGCTGGAGGACCGTGCCTGGGAGCTGATCGAGCGGATCGACGAGCTCGGCGGCGCCGTCGCCGCGGTCGAGCAGGGCTTCCAGCAACGGGAGATCGAGGAAGCCGCGTACGCCTTCGAGCAGCAGGTCGAGGCGGGTGAGCGCGTCATCGTCGGCGTCAACCGGTTCGCCGAAGGCGGCGAGGAGGAAATGGAGCTCCACCGCCTCGACCCCGCCGCGGAGCGCCGCCAGGTCGAACGGACGCAGCGTGTGCGGGCCGAGCGGGGCGCCGGCGCCGTGGAGGCAGCGCTCGGCCGCGTGCGAGATGCCGCGCAGGAGGATACGAACCTGCTCGTCCCCATTCGCGAAGCTCTCGCCGCGCACGCCACGGTCGGCGAGGTGTGCAACGCGCTTCGCGATGAGTTCGGCACGTACGACGCCCACCTCGCGCCGTGAGGCTCGAGGACGAGGCGATCGTCCTGCGGCTGCTCGAGGACGACGATGCGCCCTCCCTGGCCGCCGCAATTGGTGACGACCCTGACCTCGATCGTTGGACGCGGATCCCTTTCCCGTACACGGAAGACGACGCGCGGGAGTTCATCGCCTCGACCGAGGAGTCGGCGTTCGTCATTCTCGACCGGTCGAGCGGAGAGCTCCTCGGCGGCATCGGTGCACGTACCTTCGACATGGCGATCGTCGATATCGGGTACTGGGTCAAGGCCGATGCTCGGGGACGCGGAGTGGCCACGCGGGCCCTCGTGTTGGTCGCGCGCTTCGCCTTCGACGAACTCGGCGCCGGCCGAGTCCAGCTGACGACCGAAGTGGACAACTTGGCCTCGCAGCGTGTCGCGGAGAAGGCGGGCTTCTCCCGCGAAGGGGTCCTCCGCTCGTACCTGGACTTCAAGGGCCGGCGCCGAGACGCCGTCATGTTCTCGCTGCTCGCCGAAGACCTGGCACAGGACTCCAGCTAACACCCCGGGCATTGGAGAGTCCGCGCGCACGCGAGTGGGGCCGCCGCGGACCTCCCTCCACTTCGAGCCTAACGAGAAAAGTCGCACGCGAGGCGCGCACGATGTGCCGAATCCGAGCCAACCCGAAGTAAGCTCCGCCCATGGCGAAGGCCGAGGACCTCCAGTCGACCGAGGCGAAGCTCGCGGCGCTCCACCGCCTCCGCGACGAGGCGCTCCACCCCGGCGACGAGCGCGCCGTCGAGCGGCAGCGTGAGCGCGGGAAGCTGCTCGCACGCGAGCGGCTGGAGAAGCTGCTCGACCCGGGCAGCTTCGTCGAGCTCGATCGCTACGTGCGCCACAGAAACCCGCACTTCGGGATGATGGACAAGCGGCCCTGGGGCGACGCCGTCGTCACCGGCTACGGGACGATCTTCGGCCGTAAGGTCTTCGTCTTCTCGCAGGACTTCACGGTCTTCGGCGGGACGCTCTCCGAGGCCTTCGCCGAGAAGATCTGCAAGGTGATGGACCTCGCCCTCAAGCTCGGCTGCCCCCTGATCGGGATCAACGACTCGGGCGGCGCCCGCATCCAGGAGGGGGTCGTCTCGCTCGGCGGCTACGCGGAGATCTTCTGGCGCAACGTCCAGGCCTCCGGCGTGATCCCCCAGATCAGCCTGATCATGGGCCCGAGCGCGGGCGGCGCCGTCTACTCGCCGGCGATGACCGACTTCGTGCTCATGGTCAAGGAGACCTCGTACATGTTCATCACCGGCCCCGAGGTGGTGAAGACGGTCACCGGGGAGGAGGTCACCTTCGAAGAGTTGGGCGGAGCGCTCACGCACGCCTCCAAGTCGGGGGTCGCCCACTTCGCCGCCGACGACGAGGAGAGCTGCCTCGAGGACGCGCGCTACCTCGTCTCCTTCCTGCCGCAGAACAACGTCGACCCGCCGCCCTACTTCGCGCCGGCCGACCCGCCCGAACGGGAGGATCCCGAGCTCGACTCCCTCATTCCGGACGAGCCGACGAAGCCCTACGACATGCGGGACGTCGTCACCCGTGTCGTCGACGAAGGCGAGTTCCTCGAGGTGCACCAGCTCTGGGCCGAGAACATCGTCGTCGGCTTCGCCCGCCTGGGTGGGCACCCGGTCGGGATCGTCGGCAACAACCCGAGGGCGCTCGCGGGCACGCTCGACATCGACTCGTCGGTGAAGGCGGCGCGCTTCGTCCGTGTCTGCGATGCGTTCAACATTCCGCTCGTCACCTTCGTGGACGTCCCCGGGTTCCTCCCGGGCACGGCGCAGGAGTGGGGTGGGATCATCCGGCACGGCGCCAAGCTCCTGTACGCGTACTCGGAGGCCACCGTGCCGAAGATCGCGCTCATCACCCGCAAGGCCTATGGCGGGGCCTACGACGTGATGAGCTCGAAGCACATCCGCGCCGACTTCAACTTCGCGTGGCCGACGGCCGAGGTGGCGGTGATGGGCCCCGAGGGAGCGGTCAACATCGTCTTCCGCAAGGAGCTCGAGGAGGCCGAGGATCCGGAAGCGCGCCGGGCCGAGCTGATCGCCGACTACAGGGCGCAGTTCGCGAACCCCTACACGGCCGCCGAGCGGGGGTACGTCGACGACGTGATCGAGCCGCGGCGGACGCGCCCCGTGCTCTGCGATGCGCTCGAGACGGCGCTGACGAAGCGGGAGAAGCGGCCGCCGCGCAAGCACGGCAACATCCCGTTGTGAGGGCTGTCGATTCGCCCGCCGCCCGTTCGTCGTCACAATGAACGCGGCGAACGGCGCCGCAGCGACCACGGGAGGTAGAAGCTCATGAAGTACTTGCTGGCGCTCATCGGGGACGAAGGCCGCTGGACCGACCGCACGCCGGAGGAGATGGCGGAGAGCATGAAGCAGTGGGACGCCTTCACGCAGGCGGTGGTCGACGCAGGCGTGCACCTCGGGGGCGAAGGCCTCCAGCCGAGCGCGACCGCGACGACCGTGCGGATCCAGGAGAGCGGCGAGCCGATCGTCTCTGACGGCCCCTTCGCCGAGACGAAGGAGCAGCTCGGCGGCTACTACCTGCTCGACTGCGAGAACCTCGACGACGCGATCGCCTGGGCGAAGAGGATCCCGATGCCGGGTGGAACCGTCGAGGTGCGGCCCGTCATGGACTATGAGGCGGCCGGCTCGGCGCTCCACACGAACGAGTCGGAGGCCCAGCGGTAGAGCTTCGGACAGAGGCCGTCGGCCGCCTGTTCCGCGAGGAGTCGGGACGGGCGGTCGCGGCGCTCATCCGCGTGCTCGGCGACTTCGACCTCGCCGAGGAGGCGGTGCAGGACGCCTTCCTCGTCGCGCTCGAGGTGTGGCCGGAGCGCGGTGTGCCGCGCAACCCGGGCGCGTGGATCACCACGACCGCCCGCAACAAGGCGATCGACCGCATCCGGCGGCTCCGTCGGCTCGAGGACAAGGTGCGCGAGCTCGAGGCGCTCGTGCCGGCGCCCGGCGAAGAGGAGGACGAGATCGAGGACAGCGCCGTTCCCGACGATCGGCTCCGGCTGATCTTTACGTGCTGCCATCCGGCCCTCGCGCCCGACGCACGGGTTGCGCTGACGCTTCGCACCCTCGGCGGCCTCCAGACCCACGAGATCGCGCGCGCGTTCCTCACCTCGGAGTCGGCCATGCAGCAGCGCCTCGTGAGAGCGAAGCGGAAGATCCGCGACGCCCGCATCCCGTACGTCGTCCCGCCGGATCACGAGCTACCGGACCGGCTCGGCTCGGTCCTCGCCTCCCTCTACCTCATCTTCAACGAGGGCTACGCGTCGACCTCGGACGAAGCGCTCGTCCGCCGCGAGCTCTGCGCCGAGGCGATCCGGCTGACGCGCGTCCTGCGGTCGCTCATGCCGGACGAGCCCGAGGTGGCAGGCCTGCTCGCGCTCATGCTCCTCCAGGACTCCCGCCGCGAAGCCCGCACCGGGCCTCGTGGGGAGCTCGTGGTGCTGGAAGAGCAGGACCGCGTCCTTTGGGACCGGTCGCAGATCGAGGAGGGCCTTTCCCTTCTGGCCCGTCTGCCGGCCGGCTTCTACGCGCTCCAAGCGGCGATCGCGGCCGAGCACGCGCGGGCTCCCTCTCCCGAGGAGACCGACTGGCCGCGCATCGCGGCTCTCTACGGCCTCCTGGCCGGTGTTGCCCCCGGGCCGGTCGTGGAGCTGAACCGCGCCGTCGCCGTGGCGATGTCGGAGGGCGAGGAGCGCGGCCTCGAGCTCATGGCCGGGCTCGACCAGGAGCTCGAGGGCTACCATCTCCTTCACTCCGCACGGGCCGACCTGCTCAGACGTCTCGGGCGGAACGCGGAGGCCGCCGAGGCCTATGCCAGGGCGCTCGAGCTGTCTCGCCAGCCGACGGAGAGGATGTTCCTCGAGCGGCGGCTGGCCGAGGTCACGGGATCACCCACTCGAGGTCGCTGACGGCGAGCGGCAGGGAGACCACCTCGCGCGAGATCGGAGCCACGAAGAGGATCTCCGTCGGAGTCGCAACCGCGGCGATCAGCTCGCCAGGCTCCCAAGCGACGGCTCTGCCGTTCGGGAACGGGAGCGCGCGGCGCCCGCCGCTGTCGAAGATCACGACTCCCTCGGCAGAGCGGGCCGCGACCATGCCCGAAGAGCTGACCTGAAGCCCTTCGATCGAGCGGCTGGTGAACGAGGGCGAGAAGACGAGCCGGTCGGCGGTCATCAGCGCGAGGATCGAGCTGCCTCCTGACCGGGCGACAGCCCAGAAACGCTCGTCGTCGACCCAGGCAACCTCCTCGAGCGCTGACGGGCGGCCGAGGATCTCGCTGACCTGCTCCAGCGAGAGCAGGCGGCGCGCATCCTCCACTCCGCGCCAGAGCCCTCCGTCGCGTATGAACGTGAGCGTGCCGTCCCCCATCCAGGCGGGCCCGCACGCGTTCGGGAGACGCGTCCTGAAGCCTCCGTCCTGGAAGACGTGCAAGTCCTCTCCCTCGCACGAGGCCGTCAGGTCACCACTGTCCGGAGCGGAGACCCGCTCGGCGAGCGCGGTGCCGTCGGCGTCGAGCGTGAACCTGCACGGCGCGGGGACGTCCGGCTCCTCGTCCCAGACAAGATCCGGGAGGCGGAGCGCGCGCAGACGGCACCCCGGAAGCGTGACGAAGAGCCGGCCGGTGGCCAGGCCGCCCAGCCACTCCCGCGCTTCGTCCGCTTCGGTCAGCGCCGGCGGGCCCGGCGCACCGCGCCAGGCGAGGTCGTTCGCAACGATGGGAAGCCGCCGCACCGACCCGGTCTCCCCGGGCGGGAAGAGGACCACGCTTGCTCTTGTCGCGACGGCCATGTGCGTTTCGTCAGGCGCCCACGTCACGGCCACCGGATCGATGAGCGGCGGCAGCGGAAGTGCGTTCCTGGTGCCCTGATAAAGCTGTAGCCTCTCCGCGGCAATGGCCCAGAAGCGTCCCCCCGGACTGGTCCAGAGGTCGGTGATCGGGGCCAAGGTGGGGATCTCGGCGAGCAGCCGGCCGCGCTGAAACACACCTGCCAGGTCGAGGTCAGCACCGCCGAGAACCGAGGCGTGAATCGTCACGACCGTGCGCTCCTGGTCGAGCCAGGCCGCCTGCCGCACGACCAGCCGCCGGATCGCGCTCTCGTCAAAGGGAGCATTGACGTGCGACCTGGCCGCGCCGAGGAGCTGCTGCCCGGAGATGACGACGTGCCCGTTCGGCCAAATCCGCAGCGCACCGTCAAGGAAGTACGTGAGCGTCCCGTCCGGCTTCCATGCGGGGGCTCTGCCCGCGAACGGCTCTCCCTCGGGGCCGCGGTTCGTGGCGACCTGGATCCTGCCGTCCTCGGACTGGAAGAGCCTGCCGATGAGCGGATCCGAGCGAGGGTCCCAGCCGGCCCCGGCGCCCGCGACCCGGCGGGCGTCCGGCGAGAGCACGAAGCGGCACTCGTCCCACCCGGGAGCCTCGGTCGGCGTCCGCCCAGGCAGCTCGATCGCCTGCAGCTCGCAGCTCTCGTTCGTGAAGTAGAGAGTCCCGGCAGGCTCGGACACCGCGCTCGAAGCCTCCGCCTCGGGCGAGGTGGAGACGGATGGCCGCCCGTCCTGCGCGGACGGCTCGGGGGTGGGCTCTCCCCTGAGCGCGTCGAAACCCGCCGCGAGCGCGATCGCCGCGACGACGACCACGACGAGCACCGTGACCCACCGCCGCATGCACTGAGGATACGTGGGCTGTCCAGAGATTAGTCTGCCGGCCGTGGAGCTCGAGTGGAGGCCGGAGCCGACCCCCGAGGAGCGCGAGGCGCTCGAGCGAGCGCTCGAGCGCGCCCTCGCCGAGCGCGATCACGACCGCGGCGCCTGGTGGCGCGAGGGAGTGCAGGAGTCCGTCTCCCCCGAGGACGAGCCCGAGCCCAGGTAGCAGTCGGTTGCTCGGTCAGTCGGGGAGGAGCGGCATCGCGATGCCCTGGTCGCGTCCCAGCAGCACCGCGCGGGTGACCGCGCTCGTCCCGAAGCGGTTTCGAATCTCGTCGAGCGCTAGGTCGAGGGCGAGCCAGCGGGGCCGCTGGAACGGCAACGCCAGCTGAACGAATCGCTCGTCCTCGAGATTGCTGACGCTGATGCCGACCAGCGTCAGTCCCTGACTGTCGATCAGCGGCCTCGCGGTCAGCACGAGGTCCCGCGCGGCCGCGAGGATCGTCTGGCTCTCGGCGGTCGCCTGCATCAGGGTCAGTGAACGGGTCGCCCTGGAGAAGTCGTCGAAGCGCAGGCGGAGGACGACCGTCCGACCGACTCGCCCGGCCGTCCGCATTCGCCTCGTCACACGGTCGACGAGCCCCACGAGGACGGCGTCGACGGCCGCCACCGACCCCGGCCTGCCCGCGCGCTGCGAGCCGATCGACCGCCGCCGCCGGCGCCGCTCCACCGGGCGGGGATCGCGGTTGTGCGCGAGGGCGTGCAGATGCCGGCCGGCCGCGCGGCCGAGAATGGTGGTCAGCGCGCCCGCCGGGAACGCCGCGACCTGCCCGACCGTCGAGATCCCGAGCCGGTGGAGCCGCGCGGAGGTGACCGGGCCGACTCCCCAGAGGCGTTCCACCGGCAGCGGATGGAGGAACTCGAGCTCGCGATCGGGCGGAACGACGAGAAGGCCGTCGGGCTTCGCCACGCCGCTCGCCACTTTCGCGAGGAACTTCGTCCGGGCGACACCGACGGTGATGGGCAGGCAGACGCGCTCGCGCACATCGCGCCGCAGCTTGGCGGCGATCTCCGCGGGCGTGCCCGAGAGGCGCTCGAGTCCGCGCACGTCGAGGAACGCCTCGTCGATCGACAGGCCCTCCACGAGTGGCGTCGTGTCTTCGAACACACGGAACACCGCCTTGCTCGCCTCCGAGTAGGCCTCCATCCGCGGAGGCACCACGATCGCCTGTGGGCACAACCGGCGGGCGCGGCGGCCGCCCATCGCCGTGCGGATCCCGAATGCCTTCGCTTCGTAGCTGGCGGCGAGCACGACACCGCCGCCCACGATCACCGGCCGGCCGCGCAGCCGGGGGTCGTCGCGCTGCTCGACTGACGCGAAGAAGGAGTCGAGGTCGGCGTGAAGGATCGTCGCCCCGGCCACGAACACATGTTCTCATCCTGGCTGGGCCGGCGCAACTCAGGCGTCGCAGGCCCGAAGAAGTTAGAGCCAGAGCTCGTACGACTGGAGCACGAGCCAGGGCGCGAAGCCCTGGCGGCGGAGAAGCTTGAGGGCGGGGACGTTGTCGGCCTCGACCGAGAGGCCCACGATCTCGCCGGGGTGCTCCTGCCAGTAGTCCTCGAGGACGCGCGAGAGGAGGTACTGGCCGACTCCCCGCGAGCGCTCGTGGGCGACGACGCCGATCTGGTACGCCCAGCGGTCGTTCGGGTCGATGTTCAGGAAGGCGAGCGGCAAGCCCTTCCGCTCCGCGAGGTAGACGGAGCCCTTCGCCAGGCCCTCGCGCCAGGCGTCGTCGGGAAAGACGCCCTCGGGAAACGTCGAGTGGTAGAGGCCGATTGCGGGCTCGAGGTCGTCTGCCTCCCCGCGGCGCACCTCGACTCCCTCGGGCCCTTCGGCCACCGCGCGGTGCTCGTCGGGGGCAAGCCGGAAGACGGCCTTCGCCGGCCCGAGCGGATGGAAGCCCTTGTTCTCCAGCAGGAGACGGCCGGAGACGTTACGCGGGCCTACCGAGCCGACCACTGAGCTCCGGCCGTGCTCGACGGCGATCGCAACCGAGGCGTCGAGCAGCTCGCTTCCGAGCTTCTGGCCGCGGTACCCCGGCGCGATCAGCGGGCCGAACAGGTCCGCATGGGAAAAGGACCTGGCCACCTCGACACCGCCGAAGCCGACGACGGCACCGTCCTCGATGTCGACCAGAAGCGTGCTCTCCGGTGGCTCGTCCCAGTCGGAGAGCTCGCTCTCGAGCTCGTCGCGGGTCGCCCACAGCGGGTTGCCGACCTGCTCCTCCGGCCTGCCGAACGCGCGACGGGAGAGGTCGAGGACTGCCGGGATGTCCTCCCGGCTGAAACTACGCAGGCTGCTGGCCACGAAGGAGACGAGGTGCGCTGCGAGCGTAGTCGAGACCGGAGACCCAGGTCAGGACAAGCGCCACGAGCATGGCCCACCAAGCGATGACGTCGTCGATCGCTCCCCCGGCCGCGAGCCCGCCCAGCCCGGCCGCCACGGCCTGAGCCCAGGTCTTCAGCTTGCCGAGGTCGCGGGCGCCGATGACCACGCCGCGTTCGAGCGCCGCGAGCCGCAGCCCCGTGACGAGGAACTCCCGCGCGATCACGGCGGCGACCATCCAGGCCGGAAGCACGCTGTCGACGAGCATGATCAGCGCCGCCATCACGAGCAGCTTGTCCGCCACGGGGTCGAGGATCCTTCCGAGATCGGACGTGCGGTTCGTCCGCCGCGCCCACCATCCGTCGACCCAGTCGGTCGCCATTGCCAGGGCGAAGACCGCTGTCGCCCAGTAGTAATGGTCGGGGAAGTCCCAGGCGAAGAGGACGATCACGACCGGCACCGCGGCCGCCCTGGCGACCGTCAGGTGGTCGGCGAAGGTCATGAGGGCAGAATACGCCGACATGCCCGCCTTCCGGAAAATGCTGGTCGCCAACCGCGGCGAGATCGCCATCCGGGTGTTTCGCACCGTGCGCGAGCTCGGAATCGGCGCTGTCGCGGTCTATTCGGAGGCCGACCGCGGCTCGCTGCACGTGGCGCTCGCGGACGAGGCATACCTGCTCGGCCCCGGGGCCCCGGCCGAGAGCTACCTCCACCAGGAGCGCGTGCTCGAGGCCGCCCGCAAGGCCGGCGCCGAGGCGATCCACCCCGGCTACGGCTTCCTCGCCGAGAACGCCTCCTTCGCGCGGGCGGTGGCGGAAGCCGGCCTCGTCTGGGTCGGCCCGCCGCCGGAGGCGATCGAGGCGATGGGCTCAAAGGTGACTGCCCGGAGGCTCATGCAGGCGGCGGGCGTGCCCGTGATCCCAGGGTCGGCCGAGCCGGTCGAGGACGTGGCGGAGGTGCTCGCACTCGGCGAGGAGCACGGGTGGCCACTGGCGATCAAAGCCTCCGCAGGCGGCGGGGGCAAGGGGCTCAAGGTGGTGGGCTCGGCCGAGGAGGCCGAGCGGGCGCTCGCCTCGGCCCGCCGCGAAGGCGAATCCTACTTCGCCGACGACACGGTCTTCGTGGAACGCTTCCTCGAGGACCCGCGCCACGTCGAGGTGCAGGTGCTGGCCGACGCCCACGGCGCCGTCATCCATCTTGGGGAGCGTGACTGCACGATTCAGCGCCGCCACCAAAAGCTCGTCGAGGAGACGCCGTCGCCGGCGGTCGGCGCCGACCTCCGCGAGCGGATCGGCGCGATCGCCGTCGAGGCGGCGCGGGCGGTCGGCTACCGGGGCGCCGGCACGGTCGAGGGCCTCCTCGATCGCGAGGGCAACTACTTCTTCCTCGAGATGAACACGCGCATCCAGGTCGAGCACACGGTCACGGAGCTCGTCACGGGCGTCGACCTCGTGCGCGAGCAGATTCTCGTTGCCGCCGGCGAGCCTCTGTCTTTTGGTCAGGAGGACGTGCGCTTCGCCGGTCACGCGATCGAATGCCGGATCAACGCCGAGGACGCGGCGGACGGCTTCCTGCCGACACCGGGAACGATCAGCGCCTACCGGGAGCCGGCCGGGCCCGGGGTCAGGGTCGACTCCGGCGTCACCGAAGGCTCCGAGGTCGTCGGCATCTATGACCCGCTCCTCGCCAAGCTCGTCGTCTGGGACGAGGACCGGGAGCGTGCCCGTCGGCGAATGCTCCGTGCGCTCGACGAGTACGTGATCCAGGGCGTCACGACGCTGGTCGGATTCCATCGCGCCTTGCTCGAGCACCCCTGCTTCGTCGCCGGCGAGACGTGCTTCGGCCTGGTGGAACGGATCGCGGAAGGGGTTGAGGCGGCGCCGAGCACACCCGGCGCAACCGTGGGCCAGGGGCCCGCGCGGGTCCGCGAGGAAGTCGTCGGAGTCGAGCTGGACGGGCGCCGCTTCGAGGTGACCCTTCTCCGTCCGGAGCCGCCGCACGCCGAGCTCCAGCGCCGCCGGCGCGAGCGGCGCGGAGACGGCGCCCATCACGCAGCGGCACGCGAGGCCGTCGTCAGTCCGATGCAGGGCACCGTGCTCGCGGTCGAGGTGGCCGAGGGCGACGCGGTGCGCGAGGGCCAGGTGATCTGCGTCGTCGAGGCGATGAAGATGGAGAACGAGATCACTGCACACAGGCCGGGCCAGGTGTCGCGCCTCAGCGTCGGCGCGGGCGAGCCGGTGACCACGGGCCAGGTCATCTGCG
>Ga0081538_10002287_pt1 | contig 18924 bp, 17 predicted proteins | sample TabmetS5T2R1_FD_71022 | JGI IMG/M metagenome (GOLD analysis project Ga0081538, IMG submission 71022) | Tabebuia heterophylla rhizosphere microbial communities from the University of Puerto Rico - S5T2R1 | ecosystem: Host-associated > Plants > Roots > Rhizosphere ... | reverse complement strand
TGGTGTCGGCGAGGTCAGCATCCAGGACCTGGTCTTGCAGCTCGTAGGAGTCGATCAGGAACGGGGCGTGTAGCGGGTCGAAGGCCTTCACGCCCACCCTGTCCAGCGCTCTGCTGCCGACCCAGCCGAGCTCTGCCTTGCCGTTCTTGACATCCTCGAAGAGCCCCTTCTCGTACTGCTTCTCGCCGTAGCGCCATTGGTTGGACGGCTCGATGCGCAGGCGCCCGCTCGAGAGCTCCTCGACCTTGTCGATGAAGATCTGCAGCTCGTCTGTTGTGCCGTTGCTGTTGGCGAGCGTCAGCACCCGAGCCTTGGCCTCTGCGGCGCCGCCGGCCCGCTGCGTGTCATCGCCACCGCACGCGGTGAGCGCGAGCGCCACTGCGAGGACGCCGACAACGAGGTGGAGCTTCACTGTGTCGCGCATTGTCTTCCTCCTTTGGTCGTCGCGGCAAGCCTGCCGCCGCGGCGCCCGCGGGGCCACGGGGCTCGCACTCGTCGGCACGAGGGGCAACCCTTGTCTTGCTCAGAGCGGCAGGCGCAGAAGGAAGCGCTCGCCGTTGGCGCTGAAGGTCCCGTCAATGGCGCCGGCGCGGTCCTCGAGCTCGCGCCGGTCGAGATCCTGCGCCCGGCCACGGAGCTCCACGGTCAGCCCGTCCTGCCCTGTGGTAGCGCTGACCTCGAGCGTGCCGTCGGCTGCCCGCAGCGTCCGCAGCACCGTCACGTAGGCGGCCGATTCGACGGCAGCGGGCAGCCGCCCCTCGGGGACGCTGCACAGACGCAGCCGCCCGTGGGCCTCGGCGAGGCCCTCAAGCGCAGCGGCCAGCCCTTCCTCGCCGAGGACGCTGGGGTAGATGCCGTGCGCGAGCTCGCGCAGCTCCGCCACGGCGGCTCGCAGCTCCGCCACCGCCCACGCGAGCGTCTGAGGATCGCCGGCGCCGCGCTGCGCGAGCCCAACCGTCAGCGCGAGCGAGAGGAGCCGCTGCTGCGCGCCGTCGTGCAGGTCGCGCTCCAGCCGTCGGCGCTCCTCGTCGCCCGCCGCGACGATGCGTGCGCGCGACGCCCGCAGCTCCGCGAGCTGATGGCGCGCGATGGCGCGCAGCCGCTCGAACTCGAGTCCCAGCCGGGCGCTCGAGGCGAGCTCCTCGAGCGGCGCGTCGCCGCGGTGGTGGACGGCAGCGACGACCGCGCCGCCGGCGACGAGCTGCGTCGCGTCCGGCGGCGGAGATGGCACGGACGAGCCGTCCGGGCCGATCCAGGCGCCCTCATCAGTCCGGTAGACGATCTGGAGACCCGGATCGCGGAACCTCGCGGCGAGCGCCTCGCGCAGCCCCCCGGCACCGGCGCGGCCGAGCTCGAGCACGAGGCGCGCAAGGTCGGCACGGGCGCCGCGGCGTCGCAGCGGCTCATACGCTGTGCCCGCGGCAGCGGCGACGAGCGCGAGCGCCTGCGCGAGCCACAGCCGGCGGTCGATGGGGTCGTTGGAGGGGAAGCCGCGGTCGAGTCCGTGCACGAGCTGTGCGGCCGCCGCCACGGCGAAGGCGCCCACGGGCAGCACGAACACGGCCTCGCCGGCGCGGCGTGCGGCGGGCGTGTGGCGCAGCCGCGCCGCGGCGATAAGGAGCGCGACGACAAGAACCCCGGCCGTGCCGGCCATCCCGATCCGCATGACATCGAGCCGAGCGTCGGTGTCGCCGTGCACGAGCAGCAGGTTGTCCGGGCACGAGCTGCAGCCCTCCGCCGCGGGGTCGAAGAACAGCGCCTGCGCGACGCCGGCGAGACCGACGGCGAAGCCGTAGCCGGCCGCGGCGATCGCGGCGCCGGGCCGCAGCGCGTGCGCCATCAGCGCCGGCGCGGCGAGGCCGCCCGCCAGCGCTGCCGTGAACACGAGGGCGGACCCCACCTCCGGCGAACTGCACGCCGCCAGCAGCCAGGCCGTGCCGGCGAGAGCCAGCAGCGGGCCGGAGCGACCGGCGCGCCACGTCATGAGGCCGGCCGCGGTCGCCGTCCATCCCGCCGCCGTACCCAGCAGTGCGATGCCGGCGCCGGGACCGCCGGGGAAGTAGCCGGGTTCGGCTCGCGCCGCCGCGAAGGACAGCGTGCCGAGGACGAGTGACGCCAGCGCCATGGCCGCGATGCGCGCGCTCATCTCAGCGGGAGCTCCATCGTGACCTCGGTCCCGCGCCCCAGCGGGCTGTCGACGTGAAGACGCCCGCCGAGCGCCTCGACGCGGTCGCGCAAGCCGACCAGGCCGCTGCCGCGAGCATCGGCGCCGCCGCGACCGTCGTCGGTGACCCGCAGCGTGAACCGCTCGTCGCCGCCGATCAGCTCGACGCGCACACGGGCCGCGCCGGAATGCTTGGCGGCGTTGGCGAGCGCCTCGGCCGCGGCGAAGTACGCCGTCGCCTCGAACGCGGGGGCGAAGCGCTGCGGTCGCCCCACGAGCTCGATCGGCAGCGCGGACGCGGCGGCGAGCTCCTGGAGGGCAGCGGCGAGGCCGCCGCGCTCGAGCGCCCCTGGGTGGAGCCCGCGGGCGAAGCGCTCGAGGTCTGCCTGCGCCCGTTCGAGCTCCTCGTGGACCTCGGGCATGCCGCCACCGTCGAGGGGCGCGAGGCGCTGCGCGACCGCTTCCAGACGCCGGCCGGCGCTGGCGCGAAGCTCGCGCTCGAGCGCCCGGCGTTGGGCGGCCGCAGCTACGACGAGCCGGCGCCGCGACGCCGCCACCTCGTCCGCGCGCTCGACGATCTCCGCCTGCAGCCGGGCGTTGGCGACCGCCAGCCGCGCGCAGGACTCGACGGCTTCGCGCAGCTCGGCGGCGGCCAGCGCCGTGCGGTCATGCACAAGGACTGCAACGAGCTCGCCCTTGTCGGTGACGTTGGTCCGCCTCTGTTGCGGCAGCGGCTCCGGCGCGGGGGCGGGTGGGAAGCTGACGACGAGGTCGGGGTCCCCGATGGCATGCGCCAGGCGGTCGCGCAGGGCCTCGCGCCCGTCGAGATCGCCGAGCTCGGCCACCAGGCCGGTGACGTTCGGCCGCGGTGGGCGTGCGAGGAGCGACCCCGCAAGGGCGACGGCCCCGTAGTAGGTCCACAGCGCGATCTCATCGAGGCCAGTGTCCGCGAGCCCGGCCAGCCCCGCGAGGCCGAGCGCTCCGCCCAGCGCCCCGGCTGCCGGAGCCCGCGCGCCGCGAGCGGCGACCAGCAGCAGCAGACCGACCCCAAGGGTGACCGCGTCGAGGACCGCGAGCTCGCTGACGGCGCCCGTGACGTAGGCGGCGGCGATCGCGGCGACGGCGGTCGGGCGCCGATCTGCGCCCAGCAGCACCGCGTGGACGAGAGGGCCGCGGTGGAGCGCGGCCAGCGAGCCTTCGGCCAGACCGGCAAGCCAGGCCGCGCCCGCAGCCAGCAGCAGCAGCCCCATGAAGCGACTCGAGCGTCGCGCCGCCGCGACGCCGCCTACTGCCAGCAGCGCCGCTCCGGCAAGCGCATCGCCCACCACCTCCGGCCAGGACGGTCCCGCTGCGAATTCGGCCGCCACCGTCAGCAGGAGCGCAGCGGCGACGATCGCGATCCTCATGCCTCAGGCGAGCAACGGACCCAGGCTCTCTCCAGAGAGCTCGGCCTTGTTCAGGAAGCCGCAGATTGACGCCTCCGCCAAGCGGCGCCGGTAGGTGCTGCGCGACCTGCTGGAGACCAGGACGACGCGCGGCGGTGCGGCTTCCCGGGCCAGCTCGCGCGCGACGCCGAAGCCGTCCAGCCCGGGAAGCTGCACGTCGAGCAGGACCACGTCCGGCGACACGCGCGCACACTCGCTGAGCGCCGCGAGTCCGTCGGCGGCCTCGCCCACGACTTCGAAGCCATCCCCCTCTAGCTGCGCGCGTGCGGCCGCGCGAAACGCCGCGTGGTCGTCGACGATCAGGACGCGCGTCGCCACGGCGCAATGCTCTCAACTGCTCGCGCTCTTGACACGAGGGTTGTCCCTGGAAGTGTTGCCCCGTGCGCGTCGTGCTCGCGGAAGACGAGGGCCTGCTGCGCGAGGGGCTCGCACGCCTGCTCGCCGACGCCGGCTTCGAGGTCATCGGCAAGGCGGCAGACGCGCAGGCGCTGCTGCGGCTGGTCGACGCCCGGCTGCCGGACGTCGTGCTCACCGACATCCGGATGCCGCCCGGTCACACCGACGAGGGGCTCGTGGCCGCCGAGCAGATCCGGGAGCGCCACCCGGAGATCGGCGTGCTCGTGCTCTCCCACCACCTGGACTCACGCTACGCCATGCGTCTCATCGAGGCCTTTCCGCAGCGCCGCGGGTACCTGCTCAAGGAGCGTGTCTCCGAGGTCGCGGTGCTCTCGGACGCGCTGCGCCGGATCGGCGAGGGCGAATGCGTCATCGACCCGACGATCGTCTCGCGCCTGGTCACGCGGGGGACCGAGCACGGCCCCCTCGGCGACCTGACCGAGCGCGAGCGCCAGGTGCTCTCGCTGATGGCCGAGGGCCATTCGAACGAGGGGATCAGCCGCACGCTGTTCCTCTCCTCCAAGACGGTCGAGGGTCACATCCGCCAGATCTTCATGAAGCTCGGGCTCGCCGCCGAGCCCGACCGTCACCGGCGCGTGCTCGCGGTCCTCGCCTTCCTGCGAGCCAACGCGAGCGCCCCATGACCACCGGCGGGCGTCGTCGAGCGCTGCTCCAGTGACAGCCCTCGGGCGGTCGAGGGATAACCCCCTGGCCGCGCCAGCGACCGCGACCTAGCGTCGCGGTCATGCGACGCCCACTCCTCATCACCGCCCTCGCGCTCGCCGCCACGGCCGTCGCCGCGGCACCCGCGAGCGCCACCTTCCCCGGCCACAACGGCCCGATCGCCTACCGCACGTGGACCTTCGAAAGCGGCCTCGGACCGATGTTCAAGGCTCGCCCGGACGGTTCCGGCGCGAGCGTGCTCACCGAGCAGCCCGGCTTCTTCTCGGACTGGCGCGCCGACGGCCGGCGCATCGCGTACGACTTCTTCGACGCCGACGGCAACGAGCAGATCGCCACGTCGAACCCGGACGGCAGCGACGTGCGCGTCATCACCTCGGGCGTGGGCATCCACGAGGTGCCGTCGTGGTCACCGGACGGTGAGCGCCTCGTCTTCGCCGCGTCACCCGAGCCCGACCCCGAGACGCCCGGCTTCGAAACGCACCTGTGGACGATGCGCGCCGACGGTGCCGACGCCCGGCCGCTCCCGCTGCGCAACCCCGGCTTCGACGGCGAGCCGCGGTACTCGCCGGACGGCCGCTGGATCGCCTTCGGCCGCCTGCGATTCACGGATGACGGCGAGCAGCAGCAGGCCGTCTTCATCGTCCTCGCGCGCGGCGGCCGGGCCTTCCAGCTCACGCCGTGGGAGCTGAACTCCGAGCATCCCACCTGGTCGCCCGACAGCCGCTGGATCATCTACGACAACGCGCCCGACGGCCATGTGCAGCGCGTGCGCCCGAACGGTAACGCCCGTGAGACGATCCTGCCGGCGCGCGAGGGGTTCGGCGCCCACAAGCCCTGGTACTCCCCTGACGCCACCCGGATCCTGTTCATGTGCGAGAACCAGGGCACGCTGACCGAGACGCCGGAAGGCTACAACGAGGACCTCTGCACGATGGACGCCGACGGGTCCGACGTCGTCAACATCAGCAACACCACGGACGTGATGGAGAACTGGCCAAGCTGGGGCCCCGCGCCCCGCCGGTGAGGCCGCCACGACCGCGAGCCTCTACGGCATGACATACGCCGTAGAGGCCCCTCGGCTGCGCCCGGTCGGGCTGGTACGGATCGTTCGCCGCTCGGCGACTTGAGCCCGTCGTCGCGTCGTCGTGCCGAGGTTTTGGCACGCGGCGCGAACTCCCGCGATTCTTCGAGCACCGGTGCGACGGCAGGCTCACCGGCCGGGTGACCGCTCTACAACGCCAGATCCAGCGCCGTGGCGGAGACGGAACTCAAGCCACGCGCCGACTGGATACTCCAGCCACGTAGCCAAAAGTCGCGCGACCGGCGACTCCGCCCGAAAAGCAGAGAACCGCTGTTTCAGCGGTTTGCGGGCGATGGAGCTAGGGGTGTCCGGGTTCACGACATATGTCTCAGGTGATAGGTCTCTGATGAGTCGGGACATAGGTCACACGCTGGTGTTGGGTGTTGCGGCGGTCGTCGCGGAGGCGGAGCCCGTAGGGCGACGCCGGAGCGGCGATCGCCGGGTCCGCCGCTGGATGGCCTTGGTTGGCGGGCATGTTCCGTGCTCGCGTTGCTGTTCTCAAGGTCGCCTCCGGAGAGGCGACAGTCACCGATGCTGCCGTCGAGTATGGGCTGTCGCGCCGGCATCTACACCGGCTGCTGGCGCGTTACCGCCAGGGTGGTCTGGACGCGCTTGAGCCTCGCTCGCGGCGCCCGAACACGACGCCGATCGCAGCCTCTGAGGAGGTCCGGGCACGGGTGATCGAACTGCGCAGGCAACTCGGGGCTGATGGGCTTGACGCCGGGCCGGTCACGATTGCCTGGCATCTCGAGCGGGAGGGACTGCGGGCGCTGTCGACGTCAACGATCCGCCGGATCCTCCACGAGGCCGGGCTGATCACCCCGCAGCCGCGCAAGCGGCCCAGAAGCTCCTACATCCGCTTTGAGGCTGATCAGCCCAACGAGATGTGGCAGTCGGACTTCATGCATTGGCGTCTGGCCGACGGGACTGAGGTGGAGGTCCTCAACTGGCTCGATGACCACTCCCGGTATCTGCTGTCGGTGACCGCCCATCAGCCGGTCACCGGCGACGATGTCGTCGCCGCGTTCTTGGCCGTTGTCGGCGATCACGGCGCTCCGGCGAGCACGCTGACCGATAACGGCAGCGTCTACACCTCCCGCTTCACCGGCGGCCGCAACGCCTTAATACCTCCTGCCCTTGCTCGGTGTTCGCCAGAAGAACGGGTCCCCAGGGCATCCGCAGACCCAGGGCAAGATCGAGCGGTTTCACCAGACCCTGCAGCGCTGGCTGGCGGCCCGACCAGCCGCCAGCAGCACCCTCCAGCTGCAGCGCCAGCTCGACGAGTTCCGCGAGCACTACAACGAGCAGCGCCCCCACCGAGCCCTGCACCGCAGAACTCCCGGCGACGCCTACCGCGCCACCCCCAAGGCCGCCCCAGCCAGCAACGGACACACCCCAGCGCACTACCGGCTGCGCTACGACCGACTCGACACCAAAGGCCGCATGACCATGCGCAGAGCCGGGCGGATGCACCACCTCGGCATCGGCATCGAGCACGCCCGCAAACGCGTCCTGGCGTTCGCCGACGACCACCACGTACCGTCGCCGACCTCACCACCGGCGAGGTCCTCTCCGTCCACCTCATCCAGCCCGACAGGAGCTACTGGCGCAACCAGAACAAAGAGCCCGGCCGCTGGCCGAGCTCCAAGCTTTGAGACCTATGTCGCGACTCATCTGGGACACATGTCCCGACTCATCACAGCGATGGAGCTAGGGGGACTCGAACCCCCGACCTCCTGGGTGCGATCCAGGCGCTCTCCCAACTGAGCTATAGCCCCGCTGTGCGCGCTGCCGAGGCAGGAGATCGGCCCGCGACGGCCAACCGATTGTAGCCGCCTGTTCCGCCCGCGTAGGCTGCGCGTGGGGGACCGCACGTGAGCTTTCGCAATCGCCTGACCTTCTTTTTCGTCCTGCTGGTGATCGTGCCCGTGCTCGCGGTTGCCTTCGTGGGCATCCTGATCGTCCGCGATTCCGAGGAGCAGACGACCGACAACACGCTCACCCAGGCGCAGACAGCGGCGCGCGGCGTCTACGACGAGGCGGAGGACCGCGCGCGAACGGTCTCCGAGACGGTCCAGAGCGACGAGGAGCTGGCGATCGCGATCCGCGACAGGGATCGGGCGGCGCTGCAACGGCGACTGGCGGATCTCGCACGACGCGGCGGAGCGGTGCGGGTGTCCCTGAAGGTGCCGGGCCAGGCGGCGATCGACGTCGGCAGCGGCGACGCCGTCGCGTTCGCGGAGAGCCGCGTCATCGATGCCGACGGCGATGACGCGGCCGAGATGCGCCTGTCCGTGACGACGTCCGAGGACTACGCCGACCTTGTCGCGAACGTCACGGGCCTCGATGTGGTCGTGACGAAGGGCAACGAAGTCGTAGCCTCGACGCTCGGCGAGGCGGAGTCGGCCGCTGGTCTGCCCCTTGAGGGTGAGGCAGATGTCGGCGGCGAGCGCTATCGCGTGGCTGCCGTCGAGGCGGAGGACCTCGACGGCGGCGCCGTGAGGGTCCGCACCCTGCTGGCGGACAGCGAGGTCGAGAACGCGGTCTCCGAGAACGCCGTCTTCATTGTCGCGATCCTGCTCGCGTTCCTGATCTGCGCGCTCGCGTTCGCGCTGACGGCGGCGCGCTCGCTCCAGGCACAGATCAGCCGCCTGCTCGCCGCCGCGAGCAACATCGGCAAGGGCGACTTCTCGATCCAGGTCCCAACCGAGGGCAACGACGAGTTCGCCGCGCTCGGCAAGGAGTTCAACTCGATGGCGCGCCAGCTCGAGACGCGGCTGGAGGAGCTCCAGCTCGAGCGCGCGCGGCTGCAGGAGGCCGTGCGCCGCGTCGGCGAGTCGCTCGGCAAGGGTCTCGACCGCGACGCGCTGCTCGGGATCGTGGTCCAGACCGCGGTCGACGGCGTCGGCGCCGAGTGTGGCCGCGTCGTGATGCGCAACAGCAGCAACGGCACGCTGGCCGAGGCGGCGCGCGCGGGCAGCATTTCCGACTACATGCCCGCCGTGCAGGCTGCCGAGGCGGCCGCGATGGAGGCTGGCGACGCGGCCGAGACGCAGATCTCCGGCGCGAACGCGCTCGCGCGACCGCTCAGCGCCCCCGAGCCGGACAACGGCGTGCTCGGCGTGATCTCGATCGCCCGCCCCGGGCGGGCGTTCTCGCAGCGCCAGCGCGAGCTGTTCGAGTACCTCACCAACCAGGCGGCGATCTCGATCGAGAACGTCGACCTGCACGAGCAGGTCCAGCGCCAGGCCGTCACGGACGAGCTGACCGGGCTGTTCAACCACCGGCGCTTCCAGGAGGTGATTACCGCCGAGGTCGAGCGCACGCGGCGCTTCGGCCAGGAGCTCGGCCTGGTGATGCTCGACATCGACGACTTCAAGCGCGTCAACGACAGCTACGGCCACCTCCAGGGCGACCTCGTGCTCAGGGAGGTCGCCCGCGCGCTGCGCGACTCCGCGCGCGAGATCGACGAGCCGGCGCGCTACGGCGGCGAGGAGATGGCGGTGGCGCTGCCGCAGACCGGGCTCGAGGGCGCGTACGAGTTCGCCGAGCGCGTCCGCCACCGGATCGAGCGGCTGCAGATCCCGCTGCTCGACGGCGGCGGGACGCTGCGCGTGACAGCGTCGTTCGGCGCCGCCTCGCTGCCCGATTCCGCCAAGATCGACAAGGGAGCGCTGATCGCTGCCGCCGATGCGGCGCTCTACCGCGCGAAGCGCTCCGGCAAGAATCGCACCGTCAAGGCTGGCTAGGCTGTTGGAGGACTGATGGGACTGCTCGACGACGCCATCCGCGAGCACCTCGAGCTCAAGCGCCGCCGCGGCGCCGACCCGGACGAGATCGCGCGCCTCCAGGACGAGGCGCTCGGCGATCCGCGCAGCGGCGAGTTCGCGCGCCCGGACGCCGAGCCGGCCGAGCCGGCGGAGCCCGCGGAGGAGGACCTCCCGGCGGAGTCGCCCGAGCCCGCCGCCTTCGCGGTCGCGTCCGAGCCGCCCGACGAGCCGTGGCTGGAGGACGAGCGTTCCGAGCCCGAGCCGCTGCCGCCGACCGCCGAGCACGAGCCCGCCGACGTCGAGCCCGACGTGATCCGCCCCGACGACGAGCCCGGCGCCGAAGAGGACGTCCTCGAGGAGACGCCCGAGTTCCTCCAAGAGACGCCCGAGCACGACCGGCTCTGGTTCGAGCAGAAGCCGCCCCGCGACTTCGACTTCGACAAGTAGCCGCGTGACCGCGCGCCGGTACACGCTGCTCGACGTGTTCACGTCGACGCGGCTCCAGGGCAATCCGCTCGCGGTGGTGCACGACGCCGACGACATACCGGACGCCGTGATGCATGCGTTCGCGCGCGAGACGCGACTGTCCGAGACCTCGTTCGTGCAATCGCCGACGGTTGACGGCGCCGACTACCGCAACCGCATCTGGACGATGGCATCCGAGGCCCGGTTCGCCGGCCACCCGTCGCTCGGCGTCGCCGCAGCGGTCGCGCGCGAGCGCGGCGACGGCAGCGTCACCTACACGCAGCAGACGCAGGCCGGCCTGCAGCCGATCGACGTCGAGCTGGCGGGCGACGCCGTCCACGCCTCGATGCTCCAGGAGCCGGCCGAGTTCGGGCCCGAGCTCGATCCGTCGGACGTGCTCGGCGCGGTCGGGCTGAGCGAGGACGACGCGCATCCCGAGCTGCCGTGCCAGGCGGTGTCGACCGGCGCCTACCACGTGCTGGCGCCGCTACGCGACGACACGCTGCTCGGCGGCCTGTGGCCCGACTACGACCGGATTTCCGGGCTGCTCGCGCCGTTCGCGGGCGGGCTGTGCCTCTACGTGACCGCCGTCGACCCCGACGCCGGGACGGCCCGCGCGCGCTCGTTCCCCCGCCGCGCCGAGATGGGCGAAGACCCCGCGACCGGCTCCGCGGCAGGACCGCTGTGCGCCTACCTGGCGGAGCGGGCCGGGATGCGGTCGGTGACCGTCAGCCAGGGCGTCGAGATGGGCCGCGCGTCGCGGCTCGTCTGCGAGCTCGAGGGCGAGCGGGTCCGCGTCGGCGGCGACGCGGTCGTCGTCGCCGACGGCAGCGTGTTCCTGGACACCTGATCGAATCGCGTCGAAAGGGTCTTGACCTCGACCGCCCTGCGGCCGATCCCAGGATCAGGCCGACGCACTTCCCAGGAACGGGGGAAGACGGGAGGCCCGCCTCGCTCTCCCGACGAGGCGCTTCGCCGGACCACGGCGGCGCGGGACGACTCCTGCCCCGGTGCGCCCGCGCCGCCCCGGCCGGCCGGTCGGTGCCAGGATCCCGGCTCACATCGAAACGGAGGTGAGCGGTGGGAGCCATCCACGTGCACGAGTTCATGAGCCTCGACGGCGTCATCGACGCGCCGACGTGGACGTTCGACTACGGCTGGGTGCCGAAGATGGAGGAGCGCATGGCCGCCGTCACCGAACGCTGCCGCGGCATCCTGCTCGGGCGCACGACGTACGAGGCGTTCGAGCCGGCGTGGTCGACGCGCACGGTCGAGGACGACCCGGGGGCGCCGTTCTTCAACGACACGACGAAGTACGTCGTCTCGGGAACGCTGACGAATCCGACGTGGAGGAACTCGCGGGCGATCGGGCGGTACGACGCCGACACGATCCGCGGCCTGAAGGACGAGGTCGACGGCGACATCTACGTGAGCGGCAGCATCACGCTCGTCCACGCGCTGCTCGCGGACGGCCTGCTCGACGAGCTGCACCTGCTCGTCTACCCGCTCACCCGCGGTTCGGGTCCGCGGCTCTTCGCCGAGGGCGCCGAGCCGCGCAAGCTCTCGCTCGCGATCGGCGAGTCGTACGACAACGGCGTCGTCTACCTGAACTACCGCACGCAGGAGTGAGCCTGACTGCGATGGAGGCGAGGGGAATCGAACCCCTAACTCCGGCATGCAAGGCCGGTGTGTTCCCGTTAGCACCACGCCCCCGGGCGCGCGGCAAGAAAGGGTAGACGTGCCGCCACCCCGGCGCCGGAAGCTTCCTACCGCCGGCGCCGGGGGAAGGGAGGGGTGGCGGCTGTCCTAGAGGTCGGCGGTCGTACGGCCGCCCAACAGGGCGTACCTGGACACGCTTCGCCCCGAACCCCTTGCAAAGTTCTGCGACAAAAGCGTAGACGGTCGCGAGCGATGGTGGGGCCCCATCGCGATCAGCGGGAACAATGGCCGGATGGCCCTACCTCCTCCCATGCTCGACGATACCGTCGTCGTCACCGGCGCGTCCGCCGGCATCGGCTACGAGCTCGCGCGCGAGCTCGCCCGGCGCAACTATAACCTCGTGCTGGTCGCGCGGCGCACCGAGCGGCTGCGCGAGCTCGCCGAGGAGCTGCGGCTCGGGCACGGCATCCACGCCGACGTCGAGGTCTGCGACCTCTCGGACGCGCAGGCGCGGCGCGAGCTGATCGCGCGGCTGAACGCGGGCGACCGCGAGGTCGTGGGCGTCTGCAACAACGCCGGCTTCGGCACCGTCGCCACGCTGCTGGAGTCGGACCTCGAGCGTGAGCAGCAGGTCGTGCGGCTCAACGTCGAGGCCGTCCACCACCTGACCGGGGCGTTCCTGGGGCGGATGGTCGACCGCGGCTCCGGCGCCGTCCTCAACGTCGCCTCGACCGCCGCGTTCCAGCCGATGCCGGGCTTCGCGACCTACGCGGCGAGCAAGGCGTTCGTGCAGTCGTTCTCCGAGGCCGTGCACGCGGAGCTGGGCGGCACCGGCGTCAGCGTGACCTGCATGTGCCCGGGCTTCACCCGCACGGAGTTCCCCGAGCAAGCGGAGGCGAGCGACGCCGAGCGCAGGATCCCCGGGTTCCTGTGGATGGAGGCGCGCGAGGTTGCGCGCGCGGGGATCGAGGCGATGGTCGCGGGCCGCCGCACCGTGATCCCGGGCCTCAAGAACCGGGTCGCGATGATCAGCGGCCGGATCACTCCGCGCAGCGTCGTGCTGCCGTTCGTGCGGCAGGTGACCGGCCGCTAGGCGGCCGCGGCCTCGGCGCGCGCCGCGGTAAGCAGCTCGCCGGCGACGCGGTCCGCCGCTCCCGCCGTGCCGCCGAGCAGCCGCCGCGACAGCTGGGCGCGGCGGAAGTACAGCGGCGCGTCGTGCTCCCACGTGGCGCCGATGCCGCCGTGGACCGAGATCTGCATCCGCGCGCCGTGGTCGAGCGCCCTGCCGCCCGCGAGGCGGAAGGCGGACGCAGCGAGCGGGAACTCGTCCGGCTTGTCCTGCGCGGCCCAGCCGGCGTAGTACATGAGCGAGCGTGCGTTGTCGAGCCCGCGCAGCATCTCGACCAGCTCGTGCTTGACCGCTTGGTAGGAGCCGATCGGGCGCCCGAACGTGTGGCGTTCCTTGGCGTAGGTGACGCTGACCTCGAGCGCCACCTCGAGCGCGCCGACGGAGTCGGCGCCGATCAGCGCCTGCGCGACGTACCAAGCGGCCGCGCTGGCGCCGTCGGGCAGGTCGAGCAGCGTGGCGGGCGCGCCGTCGAGCGTGACGTGCCCGAGCGCGCGCGTGACGTCGTAGACGGTGGCGGGCTCGACGGCCGCGTCGGCGGCCGCCACGAGCGCGGCGCGGCCGTCGTCGAGCACTACGACGAGGTGGTCGGCGCCGGGCGCGTCCGGGACCCACGCGACGCGGCCGGTCACCTTGCCTTCCGCGAACGCCGGCGGTGCGGCGCGCGTGATCCCGAGCGCAGGGTCGGCGGTCCAGCCGTCGCCGAGGTCGGTCGGCGGACGCGCCGGCACGAACGCCGCCCGCTGCTCGCCGGCCGCGAGCGCGGCGGCGACCTCGGATGCGCCCGCGCGGTCGAGCAGGAACGTCGCCGGCAGGTGGCCGAGCAGCGGCACGCTCGCGAGCACGCGGCCGAGCTCCTCGAAGACCAGCATCGCCTCGAGCACGCTCAGCCCCGCGCCGCCGCGCTCCTCGGACACCAGCAGCCCGGGCCAGCCGGCCTCGACGGCGGCCGGCCAGAGGTCGGGCAGCGCCCCGCCGTCGAGCGCCTCGCGCGCGGCCGCGACGGTCTTGACGCGCGCCAGCGTCCCGCGCGCCGCCTCCTTGAGGAACTCCTGCTCGTCGGAGAGGGCGAAGTTCATGCGACCGCCTCCCGCTCCTTGGCGCGCAGCTCGCTGAACGGGATGCCCTTGTCGAGCCGCGGCTCGGGCGGCAATCCGAGCACGCGCTCGCCGACCATGTTGCGCAGGATCTCCTCGGTGCCGCCGGCCGACTTGAGCCCCGGCATGTCGGAGACGAGCTCGCCGAAGCGCTCGTCCGACAGCCCGGCGGGGCCGAGCACGTCGCAGATCAGGTCGCCCGCCGCGATCGCGGCCCGGATCGTCGTCACCTTCGCGAGCGCGCCCTCGGCGCCCGGGATCTGCCCGCGCTGGAGCGACGTGAGCATGCGGTAGCCGGTGAAGCGCAGCGCGAGGAAGTCGGTCGCGATCTCGCCGAAGCGATGGCGCGTCTCGGCATCGCGCGTGCACGCCTCGTCGGCGAGCAGCGCGTGCGCGAAGCGGTCGGCGCGCCAGCCGAAGCCCTCGCCGCCGAGCCCGATCGCGACGCGCTCGAACATCAGCGTCGTCAGGCCGACGCCCCAGCCGCCGTCGACCGGCCCGACCTCGGCGCCGGGCTCGAGCCGCACGTCGTCGAGGAAGACCTCGTTGAAGTGCGCCTCGCCGGAGATCTGGCGCAGCGGCCGCACGGTGATGCCCGCCGCATCCATCGGCACGACGAACATCGTCAGCCCCTTGTGCTTCGGCACGTCCGGGTTCGTGCGCGCCATCAGCAGCCCGAACGACGCGTACTGCGCGTTGGTCGTCCAGACCTTCTGGCCCGACAGCCGCCAGCCGCCGTCGTCGCCGCGCCGCGCGCGCGTCTGCACGCCGGCGAGGTCGGAGCCGGCGGCGGGCTCGGAGAACAGCTGGCACCAGACCTCGTCGGCGGTCAGCATCGGCCCGAGGTAACGCTGCTTCTGGTCCTCGGAGCCGTGCGCGATCAGCGTCGGGCCGAGCATGCCGACGCCGATCACGTCGAAGATCCCGGGCACGCCGGCGCGGCCGATCTCCTGGTTGACGACCACCTGCTGGAGCGGCCCGAGGCCGGCGCCGCCGTACTCCGCGGGCCACGTGACCGCCGCGAGCCCGCCCTCGGCGAGCCGCCGCTGCCACGCCCGCCGCCCGGCCACCGACGCATCGTCGTCGCCGCGCGCGTCCGGCGCCTCGTGCTTGTGCTCGTCGAGCCACGCGCGGACGTGCGCGCGGTACTGCGCCAGCTCGGGCGTGTCGTTCAGGTCCACAGGCGGCTGCCTCCCATTGAACGTCGGAGTTCAGACGCGCACGCTACCGGAAGGGTGTGGGAGCATCCGCCACATGGCACGGTACGGGGGGATTGATCTCGGCGGCACGAAGATCCAGGCCGTCGTCACCGACGAAGCGCACGCCGTGCTCGGGTCGGCGCGCCATCCGACGCCGACCACCGGCGGGCCCGCGGACGTCGCGCTCGCGATGATCGGCGCTGTGCGCGAGGCGGCCGAGCAGGCAGGCGTCGCGCCGGACGAGTTGACGGCCGTCGGCGTCGGGTCGCCGGGCGTCGTCGACGACGAGGCAGGGACGGTGACGAGCGCACGCAACCTGCCGGGCTGGGAGGGCTCCTACCCGCTCGCAGAGAAGCTGGGCGCCGCGCTGCTGGCGCCGGTCGGCCTCTCCAACGACGTCAACGTCGCGACCCAGGCCGAGTTCGAGCTCGGCGCGGGCAAGCCGTTCCGGTCGATCCTCGGCGTGTTCTGGGGCACCGGCGTCGGCGGCGGGCTGGTGCTCGACGGCCGGTTGTGGGAGGGCCGCGGCGGCGCCGGCGAGATCGGCCACATGGTCGTCAAGAGCGACGGGCGCAAGTGCCCGTGCGGGCGGATCGGCTGCATGGAGGCGTACGCCGGCCGCGGCGCGATGGAGATCCGCGCTCGCGAGAAGGCCGACGCCGGCGAGAAGACCGTGCTGTTCGAGATCATGGAGAAGAAGGGCAAGCCGCGGCTGGCGAGCGGGATCTGGGAGCGGGCGCTCGCGCGCGACGACAAGCTCGCGCACGAGCTCGTCGACAAGGCGGTCGAGGCGATCGGCATCGCCGTCGCCTCGTCGCTCAACCTGCTCGACGCCGACGCGGTCGTGATCGGCGGCGGGCTCGGGCTGCGGCTCGGCGAGCCGTACGTCGAGCGGATCCGCGCGGCGATGATGCCGCACCTGTTCGCCGACCACCGGCCGCCCGCGGTGCTGCTCGCATCGCTCGGCGACCTCGGCGGCGCGCTCGGCGCGACGCTGCTCGCCGCCGAGCGCGCCCCGGTTCACTCATAGACGACGACGTCGGGCGATGGGCGCAGGCGCAGCACCTGCGCCGGCGACATCAGCCCGACGTCCTCCTGGTAGAAGAGCTTGAAACCCTGGTGGAAGCTCTTCGCCGCGCGCGTGAAAGCGCGGTACTTCGAGACCTTGACCGGTCGCGCGCCGAAGCCGTCGGCGTTGAGCACCATCGCCAGCTCCGCCCGCTGCTTCAGCCGGCGGTCGTCGACCATGTCGTCGGTGAACTGGTGGACGATGAAGAGCTTCTGCGGTAGCTGGTGGCGGGCGACGAGCTGCGCGAGCCACGCCGACGTGGCGTTGACCTCGCGCGCGTCGACGTGCCCGATCACCTGGGCCGGGACGTGCGGCGGCTCCACGCGCCACTCCGGGTCGAGCGCGAGACCGACATCAGGCTCGCGCAGCCAGCGCTCCAGCCGCGTCGTCTCGGTGAAGAAGTCCGAGCGGCCCGGCTGGATGTCGAGCACGAGCAGCATGTCGTGCCGGCGCGCGGCGCGCAGGTAGCGCCGGATGATGCGGTTCGACTGGCGGCTCCGGTACATGCCGTCCTCGCCCGGGTCGGCATTGGCGATCACCGTGATGAGCTCGAGCGCCGGGAGCACGGGGCGGCGCTTGCGCTCATACGCGCGCGCCTGGCGCGCGAGCCGCCCGGCCGCGCGGTCGGGCGAGCCGATGCCGAGCGCGCCGAGCTCCCGCGACTGCGGCGCGCCGTAGTACGCGACGACGCGCTTCTCCGGGAGGATCGTGCGCCCGCCGCGCGGCAGCTCGGCCGGCGGCGCGGGCTGTTGCGCCGACCGCCGCTCCGCCGGCGCCGCCGCATCGTCGCCGCCGTCGAACGCGCCGGTCGCGAACGCGATGCCGAGCAGCAGCAGGACGAGCGTGCCGCCGGCAACGAGCCGCCGGCGGCGGTAGACGCCGGGGGGTTCCCGGCGCGGCGGTGCGGACGAAGCCACGGCGCGCCCCTACCCGGCTCCCGAGCGCGCGAAGCGGAAACCGTTGTCGAGCAGCCGCCGCGCCTGGCGGCCCGGGTCGCGCGAACGCAGCAGCACGACGGCCAGCCGCGTGCCCCCGCGCTCGGCCGACGCGACCAGGCAACGGCCGGCGGCGATCGTGTAGCCGGTCTTGATCCCGGTCGCGCCGCGGTAGCGCTCGCGCAGCAGCGGGTTCGTGTTGTAGAGGTGGAGCCGCCCGCTGCGGATCGGGAACGGCAGCACGGCCGAGCGGCGGCCGACGATCCGCGCCAGCCGCGGCACGCGCAGCACCGCGCGCGCGAGCGCCGCGAGGTCGGCCGCGCACGAGTGGTCGCCCGGGCTCAGGCCGCTCGGCGAGGCGAACCGCGTGCACCGCAACCCCATCGCGGCCGCGCGGCGGTTCATCATCCGTACGAAGCGGCGCACGCTGCCGCCCGCGCGCTGTGCGAGCGCGATCGCGGCGTCGTTGCCCGACGGCAGCAGCAGGCCGTGCAGCATCGCCTCGACGCGGATCAGCCTGCCGCGCGGCAGCATCCCGACGCCCGACCCGCGGTAGCGCAAGGTCTGCGGCGTGATCCGCACGCGCCCGCCGCGCGGCACCCGCTCGACGACGAGTAGTGCGGTCATCATCTTCGTCAGCGACGCGATCGGGAGCACGCGCGAAGCGTTGCGCCGCCACAGCACGCCGCCCGTGTCGAGGTCGAACAGCAGCCCGGCGCTCGGCTCGTGCTCGAAGCGCAGGCGCACCGGGTCGCCGCGCTCCGCGAGCCGTGGCGCGAGCGGCGACGGAGCGGTGCCCGTGCCGGCCAGCGGCGCCGGGCCGACCGACGGCAGCGGCATCGGGGTCGCCGCCGACGGCGCTGCCGGTCGCACGCCGCCCTGGTCGCCGAGCAGCAGCACGGCGAGCGCGCCGAGGGCCGCTACCGCCTGATGCCTGGCATCATCCGCGCCCTGACCGACTACCGGAACCCGTTCTCGATCCTCACGAAGGGGACGCTCGTGTTGCGCGACCTCGAGCTGCTGGTCGAGGCCGCTCGGGTGACGGACGTGTCCACGGCGTTCTCGATCGGGACGCTCGACGAGGACGCGTGGCGACGAAGCGAGCCGGGGACTCCGCATCCGAGGAAGCGGGTCGACGCGGTCCGCGCCCTGAACGACGCCGGCATCCCGTGCGGAGTGCTGATGGCGCCGATCCTGCCGGGTATCACCGACGACCCAGGGCAACTTCGAGAGGTAGTGGCCGCGGCGATCGACGCGGGTGCCACGCACGTCTCCCCGATCCTGCTGCACCTGCGGCCGGGCGTCCGCGAGGAGTTCCTGCCGTGGCTCCGCGATCACTACCCCGAGCTCGTGTCCCGGTACGAGGAGCTCTACCGGCGTCCGTACGCGCCGAAGCCCGAGCAGGAAGCGCTCGGTCGTCGGGTCGCGACCCTCGTGCGGGCGTTCGGCGGCGTGCGCTCGATCGACGAGGCTCCGAGGCGGTTCTCCCGTGGGGGGCACCGACGCGGCGACGGGCCGGAACAGCTCACGCTCGTCTAGTTGCATCGGCTACCCTGGCGCTCCGATGCGGGGCATGGACCGTCTCCTCGACCTCCAGGGAATCGACAGCGACATCGATCGGCTCGAACACCGGCGTGGTCAGCTCGAAGCTGGCGAGGAGCTCTCGGCCGCCCGCAAGGAGATGGAGGAGGCGGAGGCGCGCCTCGGCGAGATCCGGCTCGCTGGCGACGCCGTTACGAGCGAGTCAATGCGCCTCGAGCACGAGATCGAGTCGATGAACGCGAAGCTCGCCGCAGAAGAGAAGCGGATGTACGACGGCTCGATCGCGAACGCG
>Ga0081538_10002286_pt1 | contig 18925 bp, 14 predicted proteins | sample TabmetS5T2R1_FD_71022 | JGI IMG/M metagenome (GOLD analysis project Ga0081538, IMG submission 71022) | Tabebuia heterophylla rhizosphere microbial communities from the University of Puerto Rico - S5T2R1 | ecosystem: Host-associated > Plants > Roots > Rhizosphere ... | reverse complement strand
GGCCCGGTACTCGTGCTCGCCGTTGGCCGGGTCGACCCGGTGCGAGACGCGCAGCCAGGTCTCCGGCGCGGGGGTGCCGACCGCCATGCCACCCCACGACAGCCCGTCCGCGAACGGCATCTCCTTGCCGAACTCGGTCTGGCGGGTGTTCCAGATGGCCACGTGCGACAGGCGCAGGAACAGGTCGTCGCCGGCGTGGACGACCAGCCCGGCCTGCTGGAAGTTGCGGACCTCGTCGGTGCCCAGGTCGATGGCGACCTTGGTCTGCACCGTCCAGGGGCCGTCGGGGGGCTGGCGCAGCAGCGCCGAGGCGGTGGCGCCCGGGCCCACCAGGTCGCCGGCCTGGGTCGGCCAGCGGTAGACGCCGCCGGTCTCCTCGCCGGACGGCTCGCCGGCGAAGCTCCACGCCGGGTCCAGCACGCCGTCGTCGAACTCGTCGCTGAAGCCCGGCAGCAGCGGACCCACCTGCGGGGGCGGGGCCGCCTCGGCGGGCTGTCCGGGGCCGCCGCCCGGGGTGGTCACCGGGGCCCGCTGGGGTCCCTCCGAGGCCCAGCGGCCCGCCCGCACCGTCGGCCAGCCGTCGACCCAGTCCAGCCGGTCCAGCAGCATGGGCCGCTGGTTGATGCCGAACGGCTCGTCCAGGTAGGGGTCGCGGCGGTCGATCGCGTGGTAGACGAACCAGTCCTGCCCGGCCAGGCCGGTGACGATCGCGTTGTGCCCGGTGCCGACCCAGGTGTTGCCGTTGGGGGAGATGACCAGCGTCCCGCCGACCCTGGAGTCCAGCAGCGGGATCCCGTCGCGGTCGCGGAAGGGGCCCAGCGGGCTGGTGGAGCGGCCCGCGAACACGCTGTAGCCGGTGGTGGGGCCGGCGCAGCAGTTGGCCTCCGACGCGAACAGGTAGTACCAGCGGCCGCGGCGCACGACGTAGGCGCCCTCGTAGCGGTTGTCGATCGCCACCATGGTCGGCGCACCGGCCGGGCGCAGCCCGTCGGGGGTCAGGCGGGTGACGAAGATGCCGCCGTAGTAGGAGCCGTAGTAGAGCCAGCGGGTGCCGTCGGGGGTGGTGAGCTGCGCCGGGTCGAAGGTCCACCTGAAGTCGCCGGGGTTGTTGCTGTTGCCGCGGCGGGGCCCGACCACCGGGCCGCCGGAGTCGGTCCAGGGGCCGGCCGGCGTCGGCGCGGTCGCCACCCCGATGGCGTTGTCGTTCGGCTCGGGGGTGACGGTGGTCTGGGTGACCACGTAGTACAGGACGTAGCGGCCGTCCAGGCGGCGGATGTCCGGCGCCCAGAAGGCGGCGTCGGGGGCCGCCCAGGCGGGCCGGTTGCCGGGCCCGAACACGTCGCCCACGTGGGCCCAGGTGACCAGGTCGCGGGAGCGGGCCACCGGGATCAGGTGCGGGGTGCGCTCGCCCTCGCGCAGCGGGTCGGTGGTCCCGTAGGCGTACCACCAGCCGTCCTCGGCGCGGACCACCGCCGGGTCGGCGAAGGTGTCGGCGAACGCGCGGGAGACGGGGTTGCGGTAGGTGGCGGGCGCGGCGGCCGCGCGCGCGGGCGGCGGCACCGCCGCGGCGCCGAGCAGCGCGAGCGCCACCACCACGGCCAGGTGCGGGGCCAGGCTGCGCCGTCGGACCATCACGCGACCCCCTGCGAGCGCCGGGACACCGCCCGCCAGGATTCCCCCGTTTCAGCGTTGTAAACAACGTTGTAGAGGCGGGAGGGCGCAGCTTACAACGCTGTACAGTGCTGGTGGCCGGACGGCCAGGGCGACGAGGCGCGGGGAGGCCACCACGGTGGTGTCGAGGTCGGGGGCGAGGGCGAGCCTGAAGGACGTGGCGCGCCTGGCGGGCGTCTCGCCCAAGACCGTCTCCAACGTGATCCACGGCTACGCGCACATCACCGACGCGACCCGCAGCCGCGTCCAGCGGGCCCTCGACGAGCTCAACTACCGGCCCAACCTGTCGGCGCGGCACCTGCGCGCCGGCCGCTCCGGCGTGATCGCGCTGGCCGTGCCGGAGCTCGGCATCCCCTACTTCGCGGAGCTGGCCGACAGCGTCATCCGCGCCGCCGGGGCGCACGGCTGGACGGTGCTGATCGACCAGACCGACGGGCTGGCCGAACGCGAGCAGCTGGTGACCGCCGGCATCCGCGACCAGCTGATCGACGGGCTGATCCTCAGCCCCCTCGCCATGGGCCGCGAGGAGCTGCGGCGCCGCACCGACGACACGCCGCTGGTGCTGCTCGGCGAGCGCATCCACGACGGCCCCGCCGACCACGTCGCGATCGACAACGTGGCCGCCGCCGCCACGGCGACCGCCCACCTGACCGGGCTGGGCCGCCGCCGCATCGCGGCCATCGGCGACCAGGGCGACGTCGGGCCGGGCACCGCGGCGCTGCGGCTGGAGGGCTTCGCCCGCGCGCTGCGCCATGCCGGGCTGGCGCCGGACCCGCGGCTGGTCATGCCGGCCGCCTCCTACCACCGGCGCGACGGCGCCGAGGCGATGGCGCGGCTGCTCGACCTCGAGGCGCCGCCGGACGCGGTCTTCTGCTTCAACGACCTGATGGCGTTCGGCGCCATGCGCGCGATCCTGTCCCGCGGGCTCCGCATCCCCGGCGACGTCGCCGTGGTCGGCTTCGACGACATCGAGGAGGGGCGCTTCAGCACGCCCACCCTCACCACCATCCGCCCCGACAAGGAGCAGATCGCCCGCCTGGCGGTGTCGCTGCTCCACCAGCGGCTCGGCAGCGGGCGCGGGCAGGCGCCGCAAGAGCTGCAGGCCGACTTCTCCCTGGTCGTGCGCGAGAGCACCACCGGCAACGGCTGGCCCGGCACGGCGCCCGGCCTGCCACCGGCGGGGTAGGCGGCGCCGCGGCGGCTGCGCCGGGGGGAGTAGCCGGGTTGCCTTCGCCCGGACGACGCGGCGGGCGGACGCCTCCGCAACCATCGCGGTGAGGCATCCACCGCGAACGGGAGGGGGTCGACCCCACGGGCATGAGCGAGCACGAGCACCTGGTCCAGACCAGGGACCTGACCAAGGTCTACGGCGGCCGCATCACGGCGGTCAACCGCGTGGCGCTGTCGGTGCGCCGCGGCGAGGTCTACGGGTTCCTCGGCCCCAACGGCGCCGGCAAGACCACCACCCTGCGCATGCTGGTCGGCCTGGTCCGGCCGACGGCCGGCTCGGCGACCGTGCTGGGCAAGCCCCCAGGGCACCCGGAGGCGCTGGCGCGGACCGGCGTGCTGATCGAGTCGCCGGGCTTCTACCCCTACCTGTCGGGCCGCGACAACCTCCGCGTGGTGGCGCGCTACGCCGGCGTCGCCGGCGGCCGCGTCGACGACGTGCTGGAGCAGGCGAGCCTGAGCGACCGCGCCGGCGACCGCTACGCCGGCTACTCGCTGGGCATGAAGCAGCGCCTCGGGGTCGCCGCGGCGCTGCTGAAGGACCCGGAGCTGCTGGTGCTCGACGAGCCGACCAACGGGCTGGACCCCGCCGGCATGCGCGACATGCGCGCGCTCATCCGGGAGCTGGGGTCCCGCGGCCACACCGTCCTGCTCTCGTCCCACCTGCTGGGCGAGGTGCAGCAGGTCTGCGACCGGGTCGGGGTGATCTCCCGCGGCGCACTGATCGCCGAGAGCACCGTGGCGGAGCTGCGCGGCGAGGCGGGCCTGCTGGTGGCCGCCGAGCCGCTGGAGCTGGCCCGCGCGGCCGCCGAGGAGCTGCTGGGGGCGGAGAACGTCGCCGTGGTCGACGGCACCCTGCGGCTGCGGACCGACCCCGCCTATGCCGGCAAGGTCAGCACCGCCCTGGTCCAGGCGGGCTCGACCCTGACCGAGCTGCGTCCGCTGGAACGGACGCTCGAAGAGGCATTCCTGGAGATGACGGGGGCGGAGGAGGCAGGACGATGATCGGGAGCTTCTCGGCGGAGATCCTCAAGCTGCGCAAGCGGCCGGCGACCTGGGTCCTGGTCGGCGTGGTGGTGCTGCTGACGCAGCTGTTCGGGTACGTCCTGCCGTACTCCAGCTACGCGACCAGCGACCAGAACTTCGCCACCGAGGGACTCGACCCGCAGGGGGTGCTCGCCGGCACCCTGCCCGGCGAGCTGGTCCCCACCACCCTCGGCGGCTTCCCGGTGTTCGCCGGGGCGCTGGTGCTGGTCTTCGGCGCGCTGGTCGCCGGCAGCGACTACGGCTGGGGCACCCTGCAGACCGCCCTGACCCAGCGGCCCAGCCGGCTGCGCGTGTACGGCGGCAAGCTGCTGGCGCTGGCCGCGGCCGCGCTGGGGGTCGTGCTGGTCAACCTCGCGGCCGGCGCGGTCTCCAGCACCGCGATCGCGCTGGTGGAGTCCAGGCCGCTCGACTACCCGGCGGCGCTGGAGCTCGCCGAGGGCATCGGCTCCGGCTGGCTGATCATGACCATGTGGGCCGGCTTCGGCGCCCTGCTGGGGTTCACCTTCCGCAGCGTGGCGCTGCCGGTCGGGCTCGGGGTGGTGTGGGTCCTCGGGGTCGAGAACCTGATCTCGGCGGTCGCCACCAGCCTGCTCACCGCCCTGCAGCCGCTGCGCGAGCTGCTGCCGGGGGTGAACGCCGGGTCGCTGGTGTGGGCGCTGGCACCGGGCGGCGGCGCCGGCGGCGACGCCCCGCCCGGGGTGGTGGACGCGGTGACCGGCTCCCGCGCCACCGTCGCGCTGGCGCTCTACGTCGCCGCGTTCGCGGTCGCCGGCGCCGCGCTGCTGCTCCGGCGCGACGTGCGCTAGCGACCGTCGTGGGCGGGGGCCTGGCCGCGCGTCAGGCCCCCGCCAGCTTGGCGAGCTTGTCCGCCGCGTCGGTGCCGGGATCCGGGGTGTAGATGATCGCGTAGCGGGGGGCCTGGTCGTCGACCACCTGGAGCACGGTCTGCTTGAGGGCGATGTGGCCGACGGCCGGGTGGTCGATCACCTTCGCGGCGGCCTGGACCCGCCCGACGTCGTGCTGGGACCACCAGGCCGCGAACTCGCCGCTGCGCCGCCTGAGCCGGTCGACGAACGCCGGGAACCAGGGGTCGTCGACGAAGTAGCGGGAGGCGTCGCGGAACTGCGCCAGCACCCGCTGCGCGTGCTGCTCCCAGTCCAGCAGCAGCCGGCGCGAGTCGTCGGTGAAGATCAGCCAGACGACGTTGCGTTCCTCCGGCGGGATCTCGTGGAAGGCGCGGCCGAAGACGCCGAAGACCTCCAGCGCCGCCCGGTTCCACGCCAGCAGGTTGAGGCGGCCGTCGGTGACGTAGGCCGGGTTGTCGCCCTGGGCGTCGAGGACGTCCTGCAGGGTGGGGCTCACCGTGGTGGTGGGTGCCGGGCGCACGCCGAAGTCCTCGCCCCTGGCGAGGGCGAGGACGTACTCGCGCTGGGCCGGGGTCAGCCGCAACGCCTGGGCGACGCCGCGGAGGGCCCTCGCCGACAGCTGCACGTCCTTGCCCTGCTCCAGCCGGGTGTACCAGCTCGCCCCGATGCCGGCGAGCTCGGCGACCTCCTCGCGGCGGAGGCCGGGGGTGCGCCGCCGCCTGGCGTCGGGGGACAGGGCGATGTCGATCGGCCGCAGCGCGTGGCGCCGGGCGCGCAGGAAGGCGGCGAGCTCCTGGCGCTGCTCGCTGGTCGTCATGGCGGCTCCTGCCACGAGGGTCGGAAGGCTGGCACTGGTTGTCCTAGGTTACGGAATGGCTCCTACCCGGCGGGCCGCCGCGTTAGCCTCACGGCGGCGCTGCATCGACGTCACAGGAGGGGCCGATGCAGCGCCATCGGCGTGGTCAGGGGCACGCGGGGGCGCTGAAGTTGGCGTGCCGGCCGTCGGTGAAGCGGCAGCCGAACGCCGGCCTGGCCACCAGCGTGCGGCTGAGGACGGGGTCGCCGGCCGGCCGCCGGCCGCCGTGCACCCAGCGGACCAGGTCGTCGAAGCCGCGCCGGAGCTCGGCCTGGGTGAAGTCGCAGTGGCCGGTGGCGCGGATCGCGCGGGAGACGAACAGCCCCCGCTGCCCGTGCAGCAGGGTCCGCCTGGCGTAGGCCTGCTCCATCGAGAACGGCACGAACAGGTCCCCGAGGCCGTGCAGGGAGAGCACGGGGATGCGCGGGTCGCCCTTGACCGCGGGGATGCCGGAGAGGTCCTCGGAGGCCTTGGCGGTGGCCGCGACCCGCAGGACGGTGGCGTTCAGGCGCCGTTCCTCCGCGGACAGGCGCGGGTCGCCGTCCAGCTGGTAGACGGTGCGGCGGTTGTCCACCACGTTGCCGTCCGCCACGCCGATGGTGCCGCCGCTGAGGCCCGGGTACAGCCCGAACAGGAACGGGATGGCGGTCAGCGGCGGGAAGCCGAAGCTGTTCCAGTAGGCGAACGCCGAGCCGAAGCCGGGGCGGGTGCCGCCGCTGCGCTGCTCCACCGCCGCGCCCCAGCGCCGGCCGAGGGGGGTGAAGCTGGGCGGGGTGCCGGCGGCGAAGCCGCTGCCGAGCTGCGGCAGCTCGCCGAGGACCTGCCGCTGGTAGGTGAGCGGGTAGTCCGGGGGCGGCCGCAGCGGGAAGCTGATCGGGGTCCCGGTCAGCGCCGCGGCGGTGACGTTGGCGTCGGTGAAGTAGTCGAACAGCCTGGTGTCGCCGAGCACGCCGCAGACCGGCATGGCGCCCGCGAAGGTGTGCCGGAAGTGCTCGACGGCGACGGCGGTGACGTGGCCGCCCATGGACGGCCCGGTGATGAGCGGCTTGCGGGTCCGCAGGCCGGTGGCGCGGCGGAACAGGTCGATGAGCGCGTGGGTGTCGCGCACGCCCTGGCCGACGTCGTAGCCGTTGGTCTGGTAGCTGGACGCGGCCCAGGCGAAGCCGCGCCGCACGAGGTGGGCGCGCAGGCTGGGGTTGTCGACCCAGACGGTGGTGCCGCCGCCGCGGAAGCCGTGGGCGTGCAGGACCAGCTCGCCGTTCCAGCGCTCGGGCAGCTCCACGCGCCAGGCGGCGCCGGCCTCGATGCCGGCGTGGACCTGCGACAGCGGCGCGCCGCCGGGGTCGGCGAGGGGCGCGAACGGCGCGCCGCCGGGGAAGTCGCACCAGGGGTCGGCGACGCTGTAGCCGGGCTGGGTGTCGCTCGGCACCGGCGCGGCGCAGGTGGCCTGTGCCCGCGCCGGCGCGGCCGCCGCCAGGATCGCCGCCGCCAGGGTCGTGACCGCCAGTCCCGCCAGCACTGGCCGCAACCGAGCACGCATGTCGCACCTCCGGGACCGCCGGCCGCCGATGACCGTCCACCGGTTTGGTACTACGCGCCCGGGTCCTCCGCAAGTGCCGGCACCGGGGGGAATGCCCGCCTCAGCGGCCCCGCAGGGGGGCGGTGTCGACCAGCTCCACCGGGTTGCGCAGCTCGCCGAGGCCGCCGATCGCGACCGTCACCTGGTCGCCCGGCCGCAGGGTCAGCTCCGGCGGCGGCACGACCGAGGTGCCGGTGAGCAGCACCGCCCCGAGCGGCAGCTCCTGGCCGCGCCAGAGCCAGTCGACCAGCTCCGGCAGGGTCCGCTTCATGTCGCCGACCGAGCAGGCGTCGCGGAACAGCTCGGCGCCGTCGCGTTCGATCGTCAGGGTGATCCGCATGCCCGCCGGGTCGGGGGCCTCGGCGACCGGGACCAGGCAGGGGCCGAGCGCGCAGCTGCCCCGGTAGACCTTGGCCTGGGGCAGGTACAGCGGGTTCTCGCCCTCGATGGAGCGCGACGACACGTCGTTGCCGATGGAGTAGGCGACGACCCCGCCGCGCGGGTCGCAGACCACCGCCAGCTCCGGTTCCGGGACGTCCCACGACGAGTCGCCCCGGACCCCGATCGGCTCGCCGGGGCCCCTGGCGGTGCCCGGCAGCGCCTTGAGGAACAGCTCGGGCCGGTCGGCGAGGTAGACCTTGTCGTAGGCGTCCAGGCCCTGCGACTCCTCCAGGCGGGCGTCGCGGCTGCGCCGGAAGGTCACCCCGGCCGCCCACACCGGCTGCCCGCCCGCGGGGGCCAGCACCCGCGCCCGTTCCGGCACCGGGCCGGCGGCGGGCCCCGCCAGCAGCGCGGCCAGCGCGTCCGGGCCGGCGCCGAGCAGCCCGTCGAGGGTCGCCGGCGCGCCCGCCAGCAGCTCCGCCGGGCGGGGCCGGTCGGCGGGCCCGCGGGCCAGCCGGCGCCGCCCGTCCAGCTCCACCAGCCACAGCGCCACGGCTCAGCCTCCCTCGGGTAACACCGTGATCGTGCGGGTCGAGGTGTACAGCTCCCGCGCCGCCTTGCCCTGCTCGCGGGGGCCGAAGCTGGAGTCCTTCTCGCCGCCGAAGGGGGCGTGGAAGTCGACCCCGGAGGTGGGGGCGTTGACGCGGATCAGGCCGGTGTCCAGGCGGGCGGCCACCGTCAGGGCCCGGTCCAGGTCCCTGGTGAACACCGCGCCGACCAGCCCGTAGCGGACCCCGTTGGCGATGGCCACGGCCTGGTCCTCGTCGGCGGCCGGCAGCACCACCGCGATCGGGCCGAAGACCTCCTCCTGCGCCAGCCGGGCGTCCGGGGGTAGCCGGTCGACCAGGGTCGGCTCGACGAACCAGCCGGCCCCGTTCCCGGCGCGCCCGCCGGTGAGCAGGCGGCCCCCGGCCGCGGCCGCCTGCTCGGCCGCCTCCAGGACCGCCCGCCTGGCGGGCTCGTTGATCACCGGCCCCACCACCGTGCGCTGCTCGGCCGGGTCGCCGACGGCCAGGCCCTCGACGGCGGCGACCAGCGCGTCGGTGAACCGCGCCGGGTCGCCGACCACGATGGCCCGGCTGGTGGCGGTGCACTTCTGGCCGGCGTAGCCCATGGCCGCGCCGGCGATGGTGGCCGCCGCCCGCTGCGGGTCGGCGTCCGGCAGGACGATCGAGGCGTTCAGGCCGCCCATCTCGACCTGGGAGGGGATGCCGCGGGTGGTGGCGGCGATGGCCACCTGGCGGCCCACCTCCACCGAGCCGGTGAACGAGACGCAGTCGGCCCGCTCGATCAGGGCCGTGCCGGTCGCGGCGCCGCCGGGGACGACCTGGAAGAGCCCGTCGGGCAGGGCGGGGGCGAGCAGCTCGGCCAGGCGCAGCGCCAGCGCGGTCGCCTCGGAGGCCGCCTTGAGCACCACGCCGTTGCCGTAGGCCAGCGCCGGCGCCGCCTTCCACAGCGGGATGGCGACCGGGAAGTTCCACGGGGTGATCAGCCCGGCGACCCCGCGCGGCCGGCGGCGGCTCAGCAGCAGGGCGGCAGGGCTGGGCCCCGGGTAGGTCTCGCCGTCGGGGTCCAGCGCCTGCTGGGCGTAGTAGCGGAGGATGCCGACGCCGCGGGCGGTCTCGGCGGCCGCCTCGGAGGCCGGCTTGCCGACCTCGCGGACCATCAGGTCGGTGACCTCCCCGGCCGCCCCGGCCAGGGCCTCGGCGGCCGCGACCAGGGCGGCCGAGCGCTGCAGCGCGGGGGCCGCGGCCCAGCCGCGCCCCGCCGCGCGCGCCCGCCCGACCGCCGCGGCGACCCCCTCGGCGCCGGTCGGCTCGACCTCCAGCAGCAGCTCGTCGGGTCGCTGGGGGGAACGGCTCTGCAGCATCGGACGCTCGCCTCCGATCGGTCGGGGGGCCGGTCTGCCCGGAACAGTAGGCGCTCCCGCCCCGCCGGGGCCACGCCCCGGACCTTGACGGTGCCCGGCCTCCGTGGTGCCATCCGCTGCGGGGCCGGCCGCCGCCGATCGGGGCACCGGGATGACGCTAGGGCAACCGCGCGACTCGACGATCGCCGTGGTCGGCGACGGGTTCGGCTCGGCGCTGGTCTACACCACCGCCGTCTACCTCGGCTTCCGGCCCGAGCAGGTGACCGTCTACGGGCCAAGCGACAACTCGGTCGCGACCTACCAGCAGTTCGCCTACAACCTCGGCCAGACGATCCTGCGCTCGGAGTCCGAGTCCCACTTCCTCCCGGCCGACTGGCCGACCTTCGCCCAGCTCGACGCCTGGGCGCGGCGGAGCCTGGCGCCGCTGCTGCGGTCGGTCCGGCGCCGCTACAACCCGGGCGTCGCCGAGGTCCTGGCGGAGGCGACCACCGTGCAGCGCCGGCTCGGCTGGGACGACAACCGGCTGCCGCTGCGGGTCGGCTGGCTGCAGCGCGAGCAGGAGCCGACGCCGCACTTCACCCTGTACGACGAGCAGGCCCGCTACGCCGGCCGGGCCAGGCACGTCATGCTCGCGCTCGGCCACGGGCCGCTGGCGTTCCCGCCGGCGCTCGCCAAGGCCAGGGAGGACCCGGAGCTCGCCGACCGGGTGGTGCAGGCCTACGAGCCCAAGGCCTACGCCGCCGGCGGCAGCTACGTGGTGATCGGGGCGGGCATCGCCTCGGTGAACGAGTGGGCCAACGCGCTGGACGCCGGGGCCAAGGTCATCTCGCTGCTGCGCAGCCCCACCCCGGACGAGCAGGACCTGAACACCCCCCGCTGCTTCTTCGAGGCCCTCGGCATCGACGCCTACCAGGGCCTGCCGTTCGAGCGGCGCCTGGAGTTCCTCGGCGAGATCCTCAAGGGCACCGCGCCGCGGCGGCGGGGCTGGGCGCAGCGGGTCAGGGAGGGGCGCCGGGAGGGCCGCTTCGAGCAGCTCATGGGCGAGATCGACGAGGTCCGCCCCGGTCCGGCCGGGCTGCGGATCCACGTCGCCGGCCGCCTCGGCCCGGAGCCGGGCTGGCTGGACGTGACCGGGGTGGTCGCCGGCACCGGGTTCCAGAAGTCGGGCCTGACCCTGCCGCTGCTGCGGCGGCTGGTCCAGTTCTACGGCCTGCCGCTCCAGGAGGGCCGCCTGCTGCTGCAGAGCAACTGCGGGGTCCCCGGGCTGGACCTGCCCTCCTCGCGGCTGTGCATGATGGGCATCCACGCCAACCCGGTGATCCCCAACGGCGACACCATCGCCGGGCTGAAGTACGTCGCCCGCCGGTTCGTGGCCGACTGCGCCCGCGCCGAGCGGATCCGCTACCGGCCGTTCGCCTCGCGGATGCGGCTGCAGCTCGCCCTGGCCGCCGGCGCGGCCCGCGCCATGCGCCAGGTCCGCCGCGCGGAGCAGCTGGCCTGATGTGCCCGACGGTGCTGGGCCGCGTCCAGACCAGGGTGGCGATCCTGGTCGGCCCCGCGATCCTGGCCACGGTCCTGTCGCTGCTCACCCGCGACGAGGGCTGGATCGTCACCATCGGGATCTACCTGCTGGTCGGCGTCGCGCTGGACGTCCTCTTCTACCCAAGGGTGATCAGGTGGCAGCCGCCGTGGCTCACCTTCCTGCTGGGCGTGACCGAGTTCGTGATCGTGTTCGTGCTGGTCAAGGTGCTGCAGCCCGGTCAGCCAGGCTTCGGCGACCCGGAGGCGCTGCTCGGCCCCGCCGACGCCAAGCCGATCCTGCTGTTCTGGGCGAGCTGGCTGCTGGCGGTCGCCACCCGGATCGTGGTGCTGCCGATCGTGTCGCTGTCGTGGCTGGAGAACGGCGGCGAGTTCCGCGTCACCGGCTGGTCGGTCCCGCCGGAGGCGGAGCCGCTGCCGCTGCTGGCGGCGGTGAGCCCGGAGGCGTCCCGCGGGCGGCTGCTGCGGGAGCTCTCCTCGGTCCACGAGGCGCCGGTGCAGCGCCGCCCGCCGCTGTCGGGGGCGCACGCGCGGCCGGTCAGCGGGCGGTCGCCAGGTAGATGATCACCACCAGCGCCGCCAGGACGAACAGGGCCAGCGGCGCGGTCCTCGCCTTGCCCTTGGTTTGCGCGTCGAGCAGCCGGTCGAGCCCGTCGCGGGGCGTGGTGCCGCCCGCCGGGGTCCGCTGGGGGTCGGCGTCCAGCCCGGCGGGCAGGTAGTCGGGCGCCCGCTCGGGGACCGCCAGCGGCGGCGGGACCGGGTGGACCGCCGACGGGCGCTCGGCGACCTGCTCGGCGGTGCGCAGCTCGACCAGGGTGACGCCGAGCTGCAGCTGGTCGCCGGGCTCCAGGTAGGTCGGCCCGTGGACCTGGCTGCCGTTGACGAAGGTGCCGTTGCGGGAGCCGAGGTCCTCGACCACGGCGCCGGCGCCGCTGCGGCTGACCCGAACGTGCCGCCGCGAGACGAGCTCGTCGGCCAGGACGAGGTCCGCGTCCCTGCCGCGGCCGACCGTCAGCGGCGACGACAGCGCCACCCGGCGGCCCGCGCCGGCCCCCTCCACGACCTCCAGGCTCAGCTCGCTCACCGCGCCTCCCCTCAGGTGCCGGCCAGGCAGCCGGCCACGGCGGCCGGCAGCGGCCGGCCGCCGTCGGCCAGGTCCCAGTCCGACGGCTGGTAGCCCCTGGTGGGGTAGGGGGCCTCCGCCGCCACCCGACGTTGGCCCGCCGCCGGCTCCTCGACCAGCCACCGCCCCCGCACCGACCGGTCGGCCTCCTGGTAGGCCTTGACGTACCAGCGCCGCACGCGGTCCGGCCCGCGGAACATGCGCATGTCGACGCCGGCGAAGCGGCCGTCCACCCCCAGCCGCGCGCGGATGGCGCGCAGCGGCGCCTGGCGGTCGGCCGTCCCCGCCTTGGGCTCGACCCAGCCGCCGGCGCAGGCCGCCGGGGGCGGCTCGCCGGCGGTCCTGGCCCTGGCGAAGACCTGGACCGCGACCAGGTAGGTCACCACCGGCAGCAGCAGGAAGGCGAGGATGATGCCCCAGTGCCGGCCCCCGCGGCCGTCAGGCCGCCCGCGCGGGGATGGGGGGGCCGGCCGCACGGGCGGCCCGCTGGGTGGGCGTGGCGCGGCCGGCTGGGCCGGGGCTTGGGCCGGCCGCGCGGGCGGTGGGGCCGGCGGGGGAGCCGGGCGCGGGGCGGCGGGGTCGGTCCGCGCCGCGGCCCGCTCCGGGTCCGGCGGGGCGGCCCCGGCGGCGGCGGCCGCGCCGGGCTGGGCCGCTTCGGGCCTGACGCCCGCGGCGCCGGCGGCCGTGCCGGCGCGGGCCGGCGGGCGGAGCATGGTCCTGGTGTCGTCGTCGGGCCGCGGGCTCCGGGCGGTGGCGGCGCCGGCCGCGACCTGCGCGCTGGCGGCCTCCATCAGCGCCGAGCAGGTCGGGTGGCGGTCCTCCCTGTCCTTGGCCATGGCCCGCAGGAGCACCCCGTCCAGGCCCGGCGGCAGCCCGGCGACGCGGGAGGAGAGCGGCGGCGGCGGTTCGCCGAGGTGCGCGAAGACCACCTCGACGTCGGTCTCCCCCTGGTAGGGCGCCGAGCCGGAGAGGCAGTGGAAGACCACGCAGCCGAGCGAGTACACGTCGGTGCGCCCGTCGATCTCGCGGCCCTCGATCTGCTCCGGGGCCACGTACGGCACGCTGCCGACGAACTGGTCGGTGGCGGTCAGCGCGGCGGCCGCGTCCATCTCCTTGATGAGCCCGAAGTCGCAGAGGTAGCAGTGCTCGCTGCCGCCGCCCGCCGCCGGGAGCAGGACGTTGGCGGGCTTGACGTCGCGGTGCACCAGCCCGCGGGCGTGGGCGGCGTCGAGCGCGTGGGCCACCTGGGAGAGGATCGCCATGGTGCGCGCCGGGTGCAGGCGGCCCTCGCGCTCGAGCACGGTGGCCAGGTCCATGCCCTCCACGTACCGCATGGCGATGTAGAGCAGCCCGTCGTCCTCGCCCGCCTCGTAGACCGGGATGACGTTGGGGTGGTCGATGCCCGCCGCGATCCTCGACTCGCGCAGGAAGCGGCGGCGGAAGCCGTCGTCGGCCGCCAGGTCCGGGCGGAGGATCTTGAGCGCGACCTTGCGGCCGAGGCTGAGCTGCTCCGCGCGGTAGACCTCGCCCATGCCACCGCGGCCGACGCGGGCCTCGATGCGGTAGCCGCTGACGCGGATGTCGGGTTCGCCCTGCATGCTCACGGCAGAGTTGTAACACCGCGCCGAAGCCGGCAGAAGGGCGTTACCCGGGAGGGCGTGGCCCGACCGACGACCAGGTGAAGCGGGTGAGGCTGTCGCGGGGGGCCAGCGCGCCCTGGCGCGAGCCCCGCCGCACGAACAGCGTCGGGGCCGGCGCGGCCCTGGCGATCTGCGACCGCACCGGGCCGAGGCCCTCCTCGCGCCACCGCTCGGAGAGGCCGACGACCAGCAGCCCGGCGCCCGCGGCGGCGTGCAGGACGCCCTCGCGGCCCGGCTCGATCAGCAGCGGCTCGGCCGGGATCCCGGCGAGCTGCTGCAGCACCAGGGAGGCGTTGCCGAGCAGCCTGCTGGCGTCGCGGCGGCCCTCCTCGCCGGCGGCCGCGCCGAGCAGCCGCAGCGTCGCGCCGTAGGAGCTGGCGATCCAGGCGCCGAGCTCCAGCGCGGCCCAGTCGTGCTCGGCGCCGCCGAAGGGGACCAGCACCGGGTGGTCCGGGCCGGCGGCGACCGTGCCGCCGTCGCGCTCCACCAGGACGCCGACGTCGCAGGGTGCCCGCAGCAGCACCTCGCCGACCGGGCCGCGCGGCACGCCCTCGCCCAGCAGCGGGCGGCGGCCGTCCAGCAGGATCAGGTCGATCGACTGCTCGGACGCCAGCCGCAGCAGGTCGGCGGCGACGTCGGCGGAGGTGAAGGCCAGGCTGCGGACCGCGAGCCCGCCGGCCAGCAGCTGGGCGCGGCGACGGTGCAGCTCGGCGGCGACCCGGTCGAGCTCGTGGTCGTCGGCGGCCGGGCCGGTCGCGATGCGGGTCGGGACGAGCAGGCGCGCCAGGATCAGCTCCCGCCGCGGCTCCGCGCGGGCCAGCGGCACCGCCAGCGCCAGCAGGCCCTCCAGGTTCTTCCCGTCCTGGGGGGCGACCAGGATCGCCCGCTCGGGTGCCGGCGCCGCCGCCGCGGCGTGCAGCTCCTCCTCCGGCCGGACGCTGAGCCTGCCCCGTGGGTCGATCAGGCGTAGCACCGGGCCGGTCATGAAGGTCGTGACGAGCGCGACGACCACCATGGCGGTGAACAGCGCCGGCGTGATGACGCCGAGCTCGAGCCCGATGTTCAGCACGATCAGCTCGGTCAGGCCGCGGGTGTTCATCAGCGCCGCGATCGCGCCGGACTCGCGCAGCGAGAAGCCGGTGAGGCGGGCGGCGGCCATGGCGCCGACCCACTTGCCGGCGATCGCGACCAGCAGCAGGACCAGCGTCAGCAGCCACAGCGCCGGGCTGTCGAGCAGGCCGACCTGGACGCGCAGGCCGGTGACCACGAAGAACAGCGGCAGCAGCACGATGACGACGAAGTCCTCCACCCGCCTGGTGACGTCGTGGGTCAGGTCGGCCCGCCGCGGCATGATCAGCCCCATGACGAAGGCGCCGAAGATCGCCGCGATGCCGATCCGCTGGGCCGCGAACGACGACAGCAGCACGCCGGTGAAGATCGCCGCCACCCAGCCGCCCGGCAGGTGCCCGGCCTCGTCGTAGGCGCGCGACACCCGGGCCAGCAGCGGCCGGCCGACCAGCACCATGACCGCGCAGAAGGCGACCGCCAGGGCGACGATCCGGACCACCGCCAGGCCCGAGCCGCTCCCGGCCACCGCCGCCGCCAGCGCCAGCAGCCCCCAGGCGGTCACGTCGTCGACCGCGGCGGCGGCCATCGCCATGGCGCCGACCGGGTGCCTGAGCATGCGCCGCTCGACCAGGATGCGGGCCAGCACCGGGAACGCGGTGATCGACATGGCGACGCCCATGAACAGGGCGAAGGCCACGAACGAGGTGCCCGGCCCCACCAGCTCGTAGAGCGGCAGCGCCACCGCGATCCCGAGCCCCATCGGCACCGCGATGCTCGCGTGCGAGATGAGCGCCGCCTGCTCGAAGCGCTCCCGCAGCAGCTTCGGGTCCAGCTCCAGGCCCACCAGGAACATGTAGAAGGCCAGGCCGATGTCGGCGGCGGCGCGGATCAGCGGCACCACGAAGGCGGGGAACAGCAGCGCGGTGAGCCGCGGGGCGACGGTGGCGAGCAGCGTCGGCCCCAGCAGGATGCCGGCCAGCACCTCGCCCATCACCTGCGGCTGCCCCAGCCGCGCCACCGCCGCGCCGGTTGCCCTGGCGGCCAGCAGCACCGCGGCGATGGCGAGCATCAGCTGGCCGAAGGTCTCCTCGGCGCCCGGCGTCCTCGCGGCCGCGGTGGCCTCCGCCTCGGCGTCGGCCGGGGGGATCCTGGTCGCCGCCACCGCCGTGCCGCCGGCCGTCCCGCGCAGGGTGGCCCCGTCGGCCTCCAGGGTGAGCGGGGCGTCGCCGCCGCCGCGGCAGGTGGCGGTGCCCTCCAGGCGGCCGCCGCGCAGCCGCAGCCCGGCCGCGACCGGGCCGGGGCCGTCCAGGTCGACGAACTGGCCCGACTGCTGCAGCCGCAGCCGCTCGCCGCGGTCACCGAGGCACGGCGAGGGCTGGTCGAGCCGGTAGGCACCGGCGACCGCCGGCGCGGGGCTGCGGGCGGCGCCGGCCGGGAACACCACCAGGGCGACCGCGCCGACGAACCCCAGGAGCAGGACGTAGGCGAACGCCACGCGGCGGACGGATCGCCCGCCCCTGCCGCTCCCGCCCATGCCGGTATGATAGGCGGCGCGCTCGGACGCCAGAATCCCCGAGAGACCATGGATGCCAAGCTCGAGGCCGGCCGGCGGCTCGGGCCGTACCGGATCGAGGCGCGGCTGGGCCAGGGCGGGATGGGGATCGTGTTCCGCGCCACCCACCTCGGCGACGGTGGCGTCGTGGCGCTCAAGGTCCTCCGCGACGAGCTCAACCAGGACGAGGCCTACAAGCGGCGGCTGGCGCGCGAGGCCAGGGCCGCGGCCGAGGTCGACCATCCCAACCTCGCCCGCGTGCTGGCGGTGGGGGAGGCCGACGGCCGCTCGTACCTGGCGGTGCGCTACGTGGAGGGACGGTCGCTGGCCGAGCGGCTGGCCGCCGAGGGGCCGCTGGCCCTGCCCGCGCTGCTGCGGCTGGCCGCCGAGGTCGGCGCCGCCCTCGACGCGCTGCACCGCCGCGGCCTGGTGCACCGCGACGTCAAGCCGTCCAACCTGATGCTGGCCGCCGACGGCGGCGCGGTGCTGGGCGACTTCGGCCTCGCCAAGGGCCGGGCGTACACGGTGCTGACCCGGCCCGGCCAGGTGCTCGGCACCCTCGACTACCTCGCGCCCGAGCTGATCCGCGGCCAGCCGGCCGCGCCCGCCAGCGACCTGTACGCGCTCGGCTGCGTCCTCTTCGAGTGCATCGCCGGGGCCCCGCCCTTCGCCGGCCGCGGGATCCTGCGGGTCGGCATGGCGCACCTCGAGGAGGAGCCGGGCGACCCCGCCGCCGCCCGCGGCGACCTGCCACCGGAGGTCTCCTGGACGGTGCGGCAGGCGCTCGCCAAGGACCCCGGCCGGCGCCCGCCCACCGGGACCGCCCTGGCCCGTATGCTGCGCCTGGCGGCCACCGGCAGCCGTCCCTAGCGGAAGGAGCGTCGCGATGCGCGGGGTCGTCTTCACCAGCGGTCCGCTGGCCGGCCGCCAGGTGGAGGTGACCGCCATGCTGGTGCTCGGCCGCCAGGCCGCCGACCTGCCGATCGACGACCCGGAGGTGTCCAGGCGCCACGCGGCGCTGCGCCCCGCCGACGACGGCCTGGAGGTCGAGGACCTCGGGTCGCTGAACGGCACCTGGGTGAACGGCACCAGGATCCGGGGGGCGGTCCGGCTGGCGGCCGGCGACCGCGTCCAGCTCGGCGAGACGTCGTTCGAGGTCACGATGGGGCCGGCGGAGGCGACCGTGGTCAGCGCGCGGCCCGCCGCCGGGCCGGCGGCGCCCGCGGCCGCGGCGCCGGCGGCCGCCCCGGCCGCGGCGTTCAGCCCGCCGTCCCAGCGGCGCCCGCCGCGGCGCCCCACGGTGGCGACCCGGCGGCTGACGCCGACGCTGCTCTCGTTCGGGGTGGTGATCGCCACCGCGATCGCCCTGGTCCTCTACTTCGCCATGCGCTAGGGAGCCGGTCGAGTCCCGGTACCTCGATGCCGGCCTGGTCGTGCCCGTTGGCGTGCCGGTACCATGTCGGCCGGCGCCCGTCCACGCCCAACCTCCGGCAGCCCGCCCCAGCCGGGTTCCCACGGAGGCAAAGGGAGGTCCACCTCTCGGCCGGGTCTGGTCGTCGATCGTGCGCCCGCCGCACCGGTCGCTGGGGGATCCGCGCGCGGGCCGCGGGGGATCACGATGACCAAGCAGGCCGACTTCAAGCGACGCGTGCGCGCCCGCATGGCCAAGACCGGCGAGTCGTACGCGACCGCCCGCAGCAGGCTCCTCGCCGAACCGCCGGGCACGCGGACCCGCCCCGCCGACGAGTGGATGGCGGCGGCGTTGCACGTCAGCAACGGCGACGCCACCGACCTGCCCGGGACCGGGCTTGCGCGGCAGGTGCTGTCCTGGCGTGACGTCCTGCACGAGGGGCCGGTGCCCGCGCTGGGGCCGGAGGAGCTCCGCCAGGTCAGGGCCGCCTTCCTCGCCCAGGGCAACGCCGACGACCGGGCGGAGGGCGCGAGCATGTTCCTCGACCGGGACCGCACCCTTGCCGCCAACCGGGACGGCCGGTACGTGCTCTGGTTCGAGGCGGACCTGTACGACCAGCTGCAGATCATCCAGGTCCTCGACCGCCTCGCCGGCCTCGGCGTGCCCGCGGCACGGATCACCCTGATCTGCATCGGCGAGCACCCGGGCATCGCCCGCTTCGGCGGGCTTGGCGAGCTGACCGCCGGGCAGCTGCGCGAGCTGCCGGCGACCAGGGCCTGCGCGCGGCTGACCCCGGCCGCGCTCCCGCTCGCCGCCCGCGCGTGGGCGGCGTTCCGCGCGCCGGCCCCCGACGGTCTCGGCGCCATCGCCGCCACCCGCTCGGGTGAGCTGCGGTTCCTGGGCGAGGCGTTCGACCGTCTCAGCCGCGAGTACCCGTCGGCCCGCGACGGCCTGTCGCTGACCGAACGGCGGGTGCTTGCCGCCGTCGCCGACGGCGCGCCCGACGCCGGGGCGGCGTTCGTTCGCGCGGGAGCA
>Ga0081538_10002285_pt1 | contig 18925 bp, 21 predicted proteins | sample TabmetS5T2R1_FD_71022 | JGI IMG/M metagenome (GOLD analysis project Ga0081538, IMG submission 71022) | Tabebuia heterophylla rhizosphere microbial communities from the University of Puerto Rico - S5T2R1 | ecosystem: Host-associated > Plants > Roots > Rhizosphere ... | reverse complement strand
TCAACGCCCTCTGGGAGCGGCTCGTCCGACCGCGTGGCGGGCGCGAGCGCGCCCCACAACCGGCCGCCCACGCTGACCGGCGCCGCGACGGCCGCGCGGTAGCCGAAGCGCCGCAGCCTGTCGGCGAGGCTGCCGCTCGCCTCCTCGTAGCGATCGACGCGCTGCGGGCTGCTGCTGCGCAGCACCCTGGCGACGACGGTGTCGCCGTCGAGATCGATCGTGCTCCCGACGGGGATTGTCGGCAGCCCGTCGCCGCTCCAGACGCCGACGACCGTCGCCGATCCGCCGCCGTCGTAGCGCACCACGCTCGCGCTGGAGACGCCGAGCAGCCGCGCTACCTCCTGGGTCACGCGGTCGAAGACGTCGCCGGGCGCCGCTTCGCTGGCGACGAGCGTCGCCACCCGGCGCAGCGCCGCCTGCTCGTCGGCGAGCGAGCGCTGAGCCGCCTCGCTCGCCGCCAGCGCGGCCGTCGCACGCGAGCGCTCGGCCGTCAGCGCGGCAAGCAGCAGCGACGTCAGCGCGGCGATCCCGATGAACAGCTGCGTCGCGAGCAGGCTGTCGGTGATCGAGTCGCGCACGAACGGCCCGTCGTTCTCCGCGGTGTTCCAGACCGTGATCGAGCACACGACGAGGATCGCCGCGGCGGCCCCGCGCGGCCCGAAGCGCAGCGCCGCCCACAGCAGCACAGGGAAGACGATGTAGGGGACGTCGCGCTGCGGCGGCAGCTCGGCCAGCGCGACGAGCAGGACGAGCACGACCGCCCCCTCGATCAGCAGGCGCCGCGTGATGCCGCGGACACCCGTGGTCGCCCAGGTGAGGATGACCGGCGCGACCAGCAGCGCCCCAGCGGCGTCGCCGAGCGTCCAGGTGCGGAAGACACGGCCGAGCTCGTCGGCCGCGATGACGTCGCCAAGCCGCAGCGCGAGAGGCCCGAACGCCGCGCTGACCAGGGCCGTGACCAGCGCGCACGCGACGAACGCCAGCACGTCCGTGACGCGGTCCAGGTGGCCGCGGCGTGACGTGAGGCGGCGGAGCAGCAGCGCCCCGACGACGACCGCGAGCGTGTTCCCGAGCGTCTGCGCGAGCACCGTCGCCAGCGGCGTCGAGAAGTCGCCGAGCAGGAGGTCGCCGATCACGACCCCGGGCCACAGCCGCGGCCCGTAGAGGAACAGCAGCGCGAGGCCGACGCCCGCCGGCGGCCACAGCGCCGCGACGGCGCCGTCGAGGTACGCCAGCTCCAGCCCGATGCGGCCGGCGACGTAGTACACGAGCGCGACGAGCGCGACCGCGGCGACATAGCGAACGCGCTCCGCGTGCTGGCCGCGGTACAGCGCCTCGATCCTTCGAATTGCCGGACGTGCGCTCATTGCACCTGCGACCGAGTCTAGTCCCGCTATTTCGGCCTTTCGGGCGCGTCGAGTACTGTCTCGACCCCGTGGTGACTCCGGAGGAGATCGGCGGCGTCCCGCTCTTCGCGGCGCTCGACGCCGAAGAGCGCGAGCGGCTCTCGCGCGTGGCCGCCGACATCAGCCTCATCGCGGGCGAGTACGCCGTGCAGCAGGGCGACGAGCGGGCGCTCTTTGCCGTGCTCGAGGGTCGGATCGAGCCAGTCAAGTCGGTCGACGGGATCGAGCGCGTCGTCGGCGTGCGTCACCCGGGCGAGATCTTCGGCGAGTTCCCGATCGCGCTCGGGACGGTGTTCCCGGTCGGCTTCCGCGCGGCGGAGCCATCGCGCGTGATGCGGATCGAGGCGCGCGACTACCAGGCCGTCGCGGCCGCTGCGCCGGAGCTCGCGAAGGAGGTCGGCAGGCTCGCGGCGCACCGGATGAGCGGGCTGCGCGGGCTCCAGGCGCTCGCGGCCGATCCGCCGCCGCCGCGCGCGATCGTCGTCGGCCACCGCTATGACGCGCACTGCGCCGACCTGCGGCGCTTCCTCGACCGCAACCAGGTCACGTACCGCTGGGTGACGCCCGACGCGCCCGATGTGGCCGAGGTGTGGGGTGGCCCGGTGCCGGGCGATGAGGACCTACCGGCGATCCAGGTCATCGGCGGCAAGACGGTGGTGCGGCCGCGGCCGCGCAGGGTCGCCGAGCTGCTCGCGCTCGGCACCGAGCCCGACGCCGCGGAGTACGACACGGTGATCGTCGGCGCCGGGCCCGCCGGCCTGGCCGCGGCGGTGTACGGAGCTTCGGAGGGCCTGCGGACGCTCGTCGTCGAGCGCGAGGCGCCCGGCGGCCAGGCCGGCAGCTCGTCGCGGATCGAGAACTACCTCGGCTTCCCCGCCGGCGTGTCGGGCGACGAGCTGGCGAGCCGCGCGCTGCAGCAGGCCCGGCGGCTCGGTGCCGAGATCCTCGTGACCCGCTCGATCCGGCGGATCGACCCAGCGATCCGGCAGGTGCATTTGGACGGCGGTGACGTGCTGCGGGCGCGGACGATCATCCTCGCCTGCGGGGTGACGTGGCGGGAGCTGTCGGCGTCCGGGTTCGAGCGGCTCTACGGCAAGGGCATCGCATACGGCGCGGCCCGCAGCGAGTCGGCGCACACGCACGGCCTCGACGTCCACATCGTCGGTGCCGGCAACTCGGCCGGCCAGGCGGCGCTGTTCTTCTCCACCCACGCGCGCAGCGTCACGATCTTGTGCCGCGGCGAGGGGCTCGAGAAGAGCATGTCGCGCTATCTCGTCGAGCAGCTCGCGACGCGGTCGAACATCCGTGCGCTGTTCGGCTCCGAGGTGGCGGCCGTGCACGGCGACCTCTCGCTCGAGGCGATCGACGTCCGCAACACGCGCTCGGGCGAGACGACCCGGCTGGCGTCCGGGGGCCTGTACATCTTCATCGGCGCCGATGCGCAGACGGCGTGGCTGCCGCCCGAGATCGCGCTCGACCGTCATGGCTTCGTGCTGACCGGCTCCGACATGCGGGCGGCGGGGCACTGGGCGCTCGACCGCGACCCGTACCTGCTCGAGACGAGCGTGCCGGGCATCTTCGCGTGCGGCGATGTGCGGTTCGGCCCGGTCAAGCGCGTGGCGGCCGCCGTCGGAGAGGGCAGCATGGCGATCGCCTTCGTCCACCAGTACCTCAAGGAAGCCGGCGCCGCCGACGGCAAGCCCGGCGACGTCGCGACGGCCGCGGCCGCCTCGCCGGCATGACGGCGGACGCCCGCCGCATCCTGCTCGACCGGCTGATCGACGACGCCGGGCTGTTCCCGCCCGCGCGCAAGCCGATGGAGCGCGCGGTCGCCGATCACCGGGCCGCCCGCACGGGCGCGCACGCCTGGATGCTCGGGCGGTTCCTGTGCCCGGTGTCGCGGCTCACGGAGCTGGCGGCAGCCGGGCCGGACGCGGACTGGCGGCTCGGAGCGATCGCCGACGGCGAGGACTGGCGCGCGGATCTGCGTCGGGTCGCGGCGTACGACGGGCCCGGGACGGTCGACGCGTTCGAGCTGCGGCTGCCGGACGAGCTGGGCGAGCTGCCGCGGGACGTCGATGTGTTCGTCGAGGGACCGGCGGACGCGCTCGACGAACGGATCGGCGCGAAGATCCGCTGTGGCGGGCTGACTCCCGAAGCGTTCCCGCCGGACGAGGCGGTCGCCGAGTTCATCTCGGAGTGCGTACGGCGCGGTCTGCGGTTCAAGGCGACGGCCGGCCTTCACCACCCGTTCCGAACGCGCGACGAGGAGATCGGCGTGCTCCAGCACGGGTTCGTGAACCTGCTCGCGGCGACCGCGCTACCAGGAGCGGACGCGCCGGCCATCATCGCCGAGGCCGATCCGCACGCGTTCGAACTGAGCGCGGACGGCTTGCGCTGGCGCGATCGCTTCGCGGACGCCGGGGCGCTCGCGCGGGCGCGGCGCCTGTTCACCGCCTACGGCAGCTGCAGCTTCGAGGAGCCGGTGGCGGACCTCGTCGCGCACGGGGTCCTGGATCCGACGCCGGCGCGTGCCTGAACCGGGCTTCGGGATCGAGAACCTGCCGTACGGCGTCGTGCGGCGCGGCGACGGGCCGCCGCGGCCGGCCGTCCGGCTCGGCGACGAGGCGATCGACCTCGCCGGCCTGGCGCTGCAGTCGGTCCCCGTGGGGACGTTCGAGCACGCGTCGCTGAACCCGTTTATCGCGCTCGGTGCGCGCGCTTGGAGCGCGGCGCGCGACGAGATCGCGGAGGCGATCGGCGCGGGCCGCCACGAGCAGCACGCGGCGCCGCTCGCTGACGCCGACGCGGTGCTCCCGATCGCGGTCGGCGATTACGTCGACTTCTACGCGTCGATCGAGCACGCCTCGAACCTCGGCCGCATGTTCCGGCCCGACAGCGATCCGCTGATGCCGAACTGGCGGCACCTCCCGGTCGGCTACCACGGTCGCGCGGGCACGGTCGTCGTGAGCGGGACGCCGATCCGCCGCCCGAGCGGCCAGCGCCCGCCGGCCGAGCCGGAGGGCGCGCCGTCGTTCGGGCCGGAGCCGCGGCTCGACATCGAGCTCGAGCTCGGGTTCGTCACCGGCGACGGCCCGCCGCTCGGCACGCCGATCGCAGCGGCGGAGGCGGGCGAGCACATCTTCGGCTTCGTGCTCGTCAACGACTGGAGCGCGCGCGCGATCCAGCGCTGGGAGTACCAGCCGCTCGGCCCGTTCCTCGGCAAGTCGTTCGCGACCTCGATCTCGCCCTGGGTCGTGCCGCTCGCGGCGCTCGCGCCGTTCCGGGGCGCCGGCCCGGAGCAGGACCCGCCGCCGCTCGACTACCTCCGCACCGCCGAGCCGTGGTCGTTCGATCTCGCGCTGGAGATCGTGTTCAACGACACCGTCGTGTCCCGCACGAACGCACGCCACCTGTACTGGAACGCCGCGCAGATGCTCGCCCACGCGACCGTCAACGGCGCGACCGTCGCGGCCGGCGACCTGTTCGCCTCGGGCACGATCTCGGGCCCGGAGCCGGGAACCTACGGCAGCCTGATCGAGCTGAGCTGGGGCGGGCGCGACCCGATCGCGACGGCGCGCGGCGACCGGACGTTCCTCGAGGACGGGGACACGGTCGTGCTGCGCGGCGGCGGCGCTTCCGGCGACGACCGCCCGACTGTGTCGCTCGGCGAGGTGCTAGGGACGGTCGCTCCGGCCGGATGATCCCCGCTGGCTCACGCCAGCAGGCGGGCTTGCGATGCCGTGCCGATCATTCCGGGTAGGCTCCATGCAGGGAGCCCAGTATGACGTCGCTCGTTCGGTGCCGCCGCACGTGTCGAGCGCGTAACGCCACCTGATCTCCGCACATCCACGTCGTCAGGAGTCAGGTTGTCCCGCGAACGCTGCACTCACTCGTGAGCCACTCGCGCTGCGCTGCCGGCGTGCGACGTCGGACGCGCCGGCGCAAGATCCTCACGACCGCCGCGGGAGCGCTTGCGGCGACCGCGGCCATGGCGTTCATCCTCGCCGACCATCGGGACGAGTTCGCCGCCGCGCTCGGCGCCGCGCCGCTCTGGATCCTGCTGACGGCGACCGCGCTGCAGGTCGTGGCGCTGGTCTCGCGGACCGAGGCGTGGCACGTATGCGTCGGTGCCGCCGGCGGCACGGTCGCGCGCCGCCGCCTCTATCGGGCGGCGAGCGTGGGTTACGTCGGCTGTCAGCTCAACAGTCAGGTCGGCACGGCGGCGCGCATCGGCGCCCTGCGGCGCGCCGCTCCGGACGAGTGCCCGCGCGTGCCGGCGCTGATCGCCGCCGAGGTCCCGATCCTGGCGTTTGAGGGTGCGCTGGCGGCGCTGGCGTCGTTCACGCTCGTCGGTCCGCTGGGGCTGCCGTGGTGGCTGCCGCTCGTGTTCCTGACGGCTGCGGCGCTCGTCGTGGGCGGCTTGGGCAGGGCGGCGAGCCGTTGGCGTGACGGCTTCTGGAGCGGGTTCGCGGTCTTGCGCAGCATGCGTGGAAGGAACGGCGTCATCGCGTTGATCCTGGTCGCGGTCGGCGCCCAGATCGCGCGTAACTGGATCATGCTCGAGGCCGTCGGAGTCGAGGCATCGCTGCTCGACGCCACCGCCGTGCTGATCGCGATGGTGACGCTCAGCCAGCTCCCCATCGGTCCGAGCGTCGGCGCTGCGGCCGTCGTCGGGATCCTCGGCGCCAATGGCGTCGCCCTCGCGGCGGCCGCAGGCGCCCTGCTGACCGCCACCGGTACGGCCGGCGCGCTGGCCTATGCGGCATGGGCGGGAATGGATCGCCTGTGGATGCTGCGACCCGGCGCCAGCCATCGATCCGTTCGTCCGCAGCCGCATTCCCATGTCTCCCGCGGAACCCCACGACCGGCGATCGGAGTCACGCGATGAAGAGCACACAGGAACGAGCGCAGGAGCGCCGCCGCCAGAAGCTCGCTGAAGTCGAGGCGCAGATCCGCAGCGGATCGCTCGTCGTCCGCCAGATGACCCCAGCCGAGCGCGCGCGCAACCTACCCCGCCCCGCACCGCCCAAACGCGCCGGATGAGTGGGCGAGGGCGCATCCGCAAGAGGTTGGGCTTCCTCCGGCACGCGAAGCCGCAGGACCAGGATCGGCGGCGCCTGGATCAACTCGCGCAGCGCCTCGAGCACGTCGAGGCCATGGTCGAAGGGCTCCAGGACGCTGTTCATCGCGACTCGGTCCGCCACGAGCAGCGGATGTCGGAGCTGGAGCGGAGAACGGAGCCGGAGGCGCTGGCGAAGACGCTGAGCGACGACGCACGCAGGCGCGGGCTTTGAAATCCCGCCCGGAGGCACGGCGCGGCGAGTGACCCGGCGCGCGCCGCGCCGGCGCATGCCGAGGCCGCCGTCAGTCCTCGTCGACGACCAGCCTGATCGCAGCGCCGTTTACGTAGACGGTGCGTCTGCGATCGCCCGCGACGACTTCCTCGAGCTCGCACCAGCCGCCGTTGGCGCCGGCCGCGTGAACGAGCTTGACGACGACCTCCTCGCTGGTGCCCGTCACGCTGAGGCCGTCGCGCCGTGGCGCCGGGCGTTGCGCAGCGCCCCTCGTCTCGCTCGCCATCGGCTCGAGGTCCGGCCCAAAGCTGATCCACGACGTCGCCATCGCCTGCTCCAGACGGCCACTGGCCCCGCAGTCAGTCCCGTTCGCCTGAGGGTGCGTTGCCTCTGCGCGTGGCTCGCGCTTCGGCGTATTGCCGCTCTCGGGCCGGGATTTCTAGTCGCGGGGCCAGCGCTGGCTCCACCCTACTCCGCCGGTGCCGCCGCCGCTAGCGGGCCTCTACGCCGCATCGATTCACTGACGGGCGCGCAGACTCAGATGGTGCGCACGTGGGCGGCGTTCGGGCCCTTCGGGCCCTGCTGCGCCTCGTACTCGACCTTGGCGCCCTCGGCGAGCGACTTGAAGCCCTCGCCGGCGATGCCCGTGTGGTGGACGAACAGGTCCTTGCCCGAGTCGTCGGGCGTGATGAAGCCGAAGCCCTTCTCGTCGCTGAACCACTTCACGGTTCCAATAGCCACTGGTGTACCTCCGGTTGACGGTGCTGCGAAACGCGGAGGATGCTGGGCAACGACTGCGAAGCGCTGGCACTGCTTTCGCTGGGCGGACGCCCAGCGCTTACGCACAGGCTAGCGCCCCTGCGACTATCCCTACGGCATATGACGCTCACGGCGCACGAGCTGTCGCTACACGGCCACAGCGTGACCTACCGCATGGCCGGTCGCGGACCCGCGCTCCTGCTCCTGCACGGCGTCACCAACTCCTCCCAGACCTGGGAACGCGTGGCGCCTCTGCTGAGCCGTCGCTTCACCTTGATCGCACCCGACTTGCTCGGGCACGGCCAGTCGGCGACGCCGCGCGGCGACTACTCGCTCGGCGCGCACGCCAGCGGCGTGCGCGACCTCCTCACCGCGCTGGGGCACGAGCGCGTCACGGTGATCGGCCACTCGTTCGGGGGCGGCATCGCGATGCAGTTCGCCTACCAGTTCCCGGAACGGTGCGAGCGCCTGGTGCTCGTCTCCAGCGGCGGCCTCGGCCGCGAGGTCCACTTCCTGCTCCGAGCGGCCGCCCTCCCGGGCGCCGACTACGTGCTGCCGCTGCTGACCTCCGGGCACATGCTCGGGTTCGGCCGCGGAGTCGGGAGCGTGCTGCGGTGGGCGCGCCTCGCGCCGGGCGGCGACGTCGACGTGCTCGCGCGCGGCTTCGCGTCGCTCCAGGACGCGGGCTCGCGTCAGGCGTTCCTGCACACCGTCCGAGCCGTCATAGACGTCGGCGGGCAGCGCGTCAGCGCACACGACCGGCTCGAGCTCGCGGCCCTCATCCCCACCTTGATCGTGTGGGGCGAGCGCGACTCGATCATCCCCGTCGCCCACGGCGAGGCGGCGCACGCGGCGATGCCCGGCAGCCGCCTCGAGGTCTTCCCCGGCGCCGGCCACATGCCTCACGACGCGGACCCCGAACGCTTCGCCCGCGTGTTGACCGAGTTCTGGAAAGGCACCGACGGCGCTCGGCTCGCCGCAGACCACTGGCAGCCGATGCTGGGAGATTCCCCGTAGCGGGACTCGCCGCCGCCATCAGCGCGACTTGTCGTACTCGTCGTGCAGGTTCCACCACTGGTACGGCGGCGTCTGCGGGTAGCCCTCCGGCGAGTCCTCCCACTCCTCCTGCCGCCCGAGCGCGGTCACGTCGAGGTAACTCCAGGTGCTGCCCATTGCCTCGTCGCCGCGGTTGTTGACGAAGTAGGTGCGGAAGAGCTTGTCGCCGTCGCGGATGAACGCGTTGGTGCCGTGCCACTGGTCGACGCCGAAGTCGGCATCGAAGTCGTCCGTGATCGTGTACCAGGGGATGTCCCAGCCCATCCGCGCCTTCCAGCGCTCGATATCGGGCTGCGGCGCGCGCGATGCGAACGCGAGCGTCGTGTCACGGGCGTTCAGATGCGCGAGGTGGGCGACTTGGTCGGCGAGGAACGAGCAGCCGGGGCAGCCGCTCTCGGGCCAGCCGGCGACGCCCGGCTCGTAGAAGAACCGGTAGACGATCAGCTGCCGGCGGCCCTCGAACAGGTCGAGCAGGCTCGCCTTGCCGCCCGGCCCCTCGAAGACGTACTCCTTCTCGACGGCCATCCACGGCATCCGGCGGCGCTCGGCGGCCAGCGCGTCGCGCGCGCGTGTCAGCTCCTTCTCCTTGACGAGCATCTGCTCGCGCGCGGCGTCCCATTCCGCGCGGGAAACGATCGGCGGTGTCTTCATGTCGATGTAGATCCGGCGGGTGGCTCAAACTTATCGCTGGTAGCGTCGGCCGCATGAACGTCCGGACGTGGCGGCAGGGCAATGCGCTGATGGCGTCCTCCCCCGACGCCCCGTTGGACGCCGACACGCTCGCGATCGTCAGCGAGCGGGCGCGCAAGCGATGGCCGTGGATCCCGGACGTACCGGGCATGCTGCTGGCCGAGGACCTCGACGAGGAAACCCGCGCGCTAGCGCGCGAGCAGCCCGAGATGGCAGGTGACCTCCGCCAGGTCGACGGCCTGCCCGACGGCTGGGCGCTCGCGTGGGTGGACCCCGACTCGCTCACCGCCTGAAGTTCGCGGTCGCGGCGGCCGGGTACGCCGAGCCGGAATGCGCTCTCGCCTTACGCTCGTCGCGCTGCTGGCCGTTCTCCTCGCCGGCGGTGCGGGCTGCGGCGACGACGTCGGCGAGCGCATCGAGCGGACGCGCCAGGACATCGAGGAGCAGATCGACCGCGCGCGCGACGAGTTCGAGGAGCGGCGCGAGCGCTTCGGCGAGCGCATCCGCCAGGTGCTCGACGACCTCGACAAGGTCTTCCCCGAGGCGGAGCGCACGAGCCCGACGGTCCGTTCCCGCGGCCGCAACGAGCCGACCACGATCGACGTCTTCCTCACCGGGCTGCTGGAGGACATCGACCGCTACTGGACGACCACGTTCGAGGCCGCGGGGCTGCCCGAGCCGCGAGTCGGCTACCACTGGATCCAGCCCGGCGGCGTGGTGATGACCGGCTGCGGCCAGCCGGCCGACGATCGTGCGGCGCTGTACTGCCCGGCCGACGACACGATCTACGTCGCACAGCAGTTCGCGGCCGATCTCTACAACGGGCTCGCGCGCGGGTTGCCGGGCGAGTCGGCCGGTTACGGGCGGGCGGTCGGCGACTTCGCCGTCGCGTACGTGCTCGCGCACGAGTACGCCCACAATCTGCAGCAGGAGCTCGGCGTGTTCGACAACGCCGTCACGACGTCGGCCAGGCCGTTCGAGCTCCAGGCGGACTGCCTCGCCGGCACCTGGGCGCACTCGGTCTACGAACAGGGACTGCTCGAGCCCGGCGACCTCGAGGAGGCGACGAACGCCGCGCTCGCGGTCGGCGACTTCGACGTCGGCAACGCCCAGCACCACGGGACGCCGGAGGAGCGGCGCGACGCCCTGCTCGCCGGCTTCCGCAGCGGCGATCCGTCGCAGTGCGGGGCCTGAGGCGGGGTCCTGCCGTCAGGCCGCCGTGGCGGCCGGTCGCTTGGCCCGGTCGACCAGGACCTGTTCGAAGACGCTCACGATCTCGGGGTCGAACTGCGTGCCGGCGCAGCGGCGCAGCTCCGCGAGCGCGGCCTCGAGCGTCTTTGCCGGCGCATACGGCCGGTTCGAGATCATCGCGTCGAACGCATCGCAGACCGCGATGATGCGCGAGCCGAGCGGGATCTCGCCCTCCCGGAGGGCGTCGGGGTAGCCCGTGCCGTCCCACGCCTCGTGCGAGGAGCGGACGAGTCGCGCCGCGCTGCTGAGCGCCGGGGCCGCCGCGATGATCCGCTCGCCGATCAGCGTATGGCGGCGCATGAACGCCCACTCGTCGCCGGTCAGACGCCCGGGCTTGGTGATGATCGCGTCGGGGATGCCGACCTTGCCGACGTCGTGCAGCGCGGCGGCGTGATGCAGCTGCGTGAGCTCCTCGCCCTCGATTCCGATCCGCCGGCCGACCTCGATCGCAAGCTCGGCGACCCCGTCGAGGTGGTCGCCCAGATCCGGATGTCGCTCGGCGAGCGCGCGCAGGAGCACGTCGCTGCTCTGGCGTCCGGCGTTCGCACGCCCGGAGTGCTTCTGCGCGTACATGGCCTCGTCGGCCTTGCGCAACGCCGCGGTCGCATTGGCCGCCTCGTGCGGGATCACGACGGATCCGAACGCCGTGGTGACCTCGAATCCCTCGCCCTGCTCGGAGAGCGCGCGGCACGCGGCGAGCTCGATCGCGTCCCGATGCGCGGCGTCGGCGATGACGCAGAACTCATCCCCACCAGGACGGTAGGCACGCCCGCCCAGCGGCGCGACGGCCGCCGCAAGTGCGGACGCGAGCCGCAGCAGCAGTGCGTCGCCCGCGGGATGTCCGAAGGTGTCGTTGTAGTCCTTGAAGCCGTTGAGATCGAACAGCGTCAGCAGCAGCGGCTCTTCGGTGTTCGCTGACTTCGCTCTGCGTTCGAGGTCCGCGATCAGCTTGCGGCGGTTGGCCAGTCCCGTGAGCCCGTCGGTGGTCGCCTGCAGCTCCAGCTGGCGCCGGCCCGTACGCAGCGATGCGCCGGCCAGCGCCACGATCAGCAGCGCGACCGCGAGCATGCCGAGCGGCGCGGGGCCGATGTCCGCGAGGAAGCTGCCGACGGGGGCCCTGGCGGTGGCGACGACGATCCATTCGTTGGCGTTGCCGACGCTCGGCCGCAGCCGGCGATACGCGGCCAGCCGCCCGTCGACCTCGGTGACTCCTTCCCCAGCGGCGCCTGCGACGGCCACGAAACGGCGATCGTGCGGAACGCCGAGGCGGGCACCGACGCGCTGGTGACGGGTACCGTCGATGACCACCCTGCCCGTACGGCCGTCGACGACGCGCAGCTCGGACCCGCTCGCGGCGCCCATCGCGCGCCGGAAGCTCTCGATCGTCACCTCGAAGTGCGCGATCGCCCGTTTGCGGCCGTCGCGCTGAGGGATCAGCGTCGCGTTGGCGACCACCCATTCCTTCGTGTCCGGCGACACATACGGCCTGGTCTGATGCACCGCGCCGAACCGCAGCCGGAAGGTGGGCGCGAAGAAGACGGTCTGCTCCTCCTCGGTCGAGAGCTCGCCCGGGCGCGCGACGTCGCCGCGCACCACGCGGGCGAACTCGGCGCCATGGGCGTCGATGAAGCACGCCTCGCCGATGCTCGCGGGATAAAGCCGCTCGAGATACCCGAGCTGATGGGTGACCTCGCGGATGCTGCGGCTCTGGCGGCGCACCTTCTGCGCCCGCGTGCCGGGCTCCGCGAGCACGTTCGCGAACGCCGGCGAGTTCGCCGTCAGGAGGATGATCGAGCGTGCGCGCGCGAAGTAGCTCTCGAGCGCGCCGGCGTGCTGGTCGGTCTTCGCCACGAGGCCGCGCTCGACCTCCGACATGGCGCGGTCGTGATCGAGCTTGGCCACGCCGAGCGCCGTCGGGATCAGGACGACGCCGACGATCAGGGCTGCGAACGATACGGACCGCATCGCCAATCCATCGGACGACCGCGACGCGGGCTTGAGTGCGAGTCAAGCTCGTGCTCGGTCGCGACGATCACACCTGGAATGCGGCCACCCGCAACGGACCCGACCTCCCGGGCGCCCATCCCCGCCCTGATCGCCTTGGCGCTCCTGCTCGCGCTGGGACCGGCGATGCTGGTCGCCGACCGCGGCGCGGGCTCGAAGCGCACGCCGGCGGCAACTCTGGGCGACCTCGCACGGCGCGCCGGCTGCCAGCTCAGGGAGTTCGAGGACGGCGCGATGCGCACCAATCCGCCGGTGACCGGCAGCTTCGTCGAGCGCATCCGGGCGCGCGACGGCTCCTACGCCGGCCGTAAGCCCCCGAGCCCGATGGCGACGATCCACGCGCTGCTGCACGGGCGCGTCCTGATCCAGTACCGCGCGGACATACGCGACGGCGAGTTGCGGGCGCTCGACAAGTTGGCCCGCCGCGACACCGAAGCGCTGCTGCTGTTCGAGAACCAGACCCAGATGCGAGCGCGGGTCGCCGCGACCGCCTACCTGAGCGTGATGACCTGTCCCCGGGTCGACCGGCCCACGCTGCGCGCCCTCGATGCCTTCCGCGCCCGCCGCCGCGGATTCGGCCAGAGCTTCTAGCGCGCGGGCGCGATATCGGCGACGATCCGTCCGCAGGAGCGAACGATGGCCGCGATGGGATCGACCGCGCAGGACTGGCAGGCGCGCGCCACCTCGGCGGTGGATGCGGTGTCGTCGATCCGCCCGGGCGACCGCGTGTTCGTCGGCACGGCATGCGCGACGCCGCGCACGCTCGTCGATGCGCTGGAGCAGCTCGACAAGCCGCCGGCCGGCGTCGTCCTGACGCACTTCCTGACCGACCGCGTCGGCTCCGGCGACACGCGCTACCGGCATCGCGTCTTCTACGTCGGCAGGGACATCCGCGGCCTGCGCGCGCCGACCCGGCTCGAGTACCTGCCGCTCTCGCTCGCCGACGTGCCGGCGCTGCTGAGCAGCGGCCGCATGCCGGTCGACGTGGCGCTGATCCAGGTCGCCCCGCCGGACGCGCACGGGATGTGCAGCCTCGGCATCTCGGTCGACGTGACGCGCGCGGCGGCGTTCGCCGCCAGGCGCGTGATCGCCGAGGTCAACCCGGCCATGCCGCGGACGCGCGGCGACAGCCGCATCCCGCTCGACCGGATCGACCGGCTCGTCGTGGTCGACCGGCCGCTGGCCGAGTACGTCCACGAGCCCGCGGGCGGCGTCGCCGACCAGATCGCCGCCTACGTCGCGCGGCTGGTCGACGACGGCTCGACGCTCCAGGTCGGCGTCGGGCGCGTGGCGAACCAGATGCTCGCGCATCTGACCGACCGCCGCGACCTGGCGATCCACTCGGACGTGATCACCGAGCCGGTCGTGGACCTGATCGCCGCGGGCGTCGTCACGGGGCGCGTCGTGACGAGCTGGGCGATGGGCACGCGGCGGCTCTACGACCTCGTCGACGACGACGAGCGCTTCGCGTTCCACCCGATCGAGCACGTCTGCGATCCCGCGGTGATCGCAGCGCAGCCGCAGATGGTGTCGGTCACCCAGGCGTTCGCGGTCGACCTCGGCGGCCAGGTCTGCATGGAGTCGCTTGACGGCGAGCTCTATGGCGGCGTCTCCACCGGCCCGGCGTTCCACCGCGGTGCGCTCGCGGCGCCCGGCGGCAAGGCGATCGTCTGCCTCGCGTCGCGGACGCCGGCCGGCCGCCCCGCGATCCGCCCGCAGCTCGACCCGGGCGAGGCCGTCGCGATCGCGCGCGGCGACGTGCACTGGGTGGTGACCGAGTACGGGATGGCCTACCTCTTCGGCCGCTCGCTCAACGAGCGCGCCATCGACCTGATCGAGATCGCACATCCCGACGACCGTGCCGACCTGTTCGCCGCCGCACTCGAGTTGGGCCTCGTCGGCCCGCGGCAGCAGCTGCGCGAGCGCGCCGCCTACCCGGTCGCGGAGGAGCGCGGCGCGCGCCTGCGCGACGGCCGCGAGGTCCGCATCCGGCCGACCCGCACCGGCGACTTCCGCGCGCTGCAGGATCTCTTCTACCGCATGCCGGAGGAGGACGTGCGGACGCGCTTCTTCCAGGCGCTCACAGCGCTGACCGACGTTGCCGCGCAGAACCTCTGCAGCGTCGACTACGAGCGCGACATGGCGTTCGCGGCGGTCGTCGGGCCGCCCGAGCACGAGCGCGTCGTCGCGACCAGCTGCTACTTCGGGAACGCCCGCGGCCTCGCAGAAGTCGGCTACATGGTCGACCCGGAGTGGCAGGGAGCCGGCCTGGCGAGCATCCTGCACCAGCGGATGGTCGAGTATGCCCGCGCACGGCAGGTGCGCGGCTTCGTCGCCGAGGTTCTGACTAGCAACCCCGCGATGCTCCGCGTCTTCTCGCGCGGAGAGCACGAGACGCGCGTCACGACGTCGGACGGCGTTCACGACGTGCGGATGCTGTTCGCGACCCCTTAGCGGTACGGCAGGGTTGGAGGCAGCCGGAAGTGCCGGAAGGCACCGGTGTCGGCGAACGAGGTGATCGCCGCGATGGCGTCGCGTTCGAGCGTGAGAACGATCATTCCGTACGTGCGGGCGATCGCCGCGTCTGCATCTGGGAGGTAGCAGCCGAACGCCGGCTGGGTGTTGGCCCAAGTCGGCACGACACGCAGCGCGGCGCCGCCCGATGGCGGAGGAAGGCGGCGATCGCCTCGTGTCCCTGGTATTCGAGCGGCTGCGGCGGCATCGTGAGCAGCGCGTCCTCGGTCAGCAGGGCGACGATCGCGTCGACGTCGCCGCACTCCGCCGCGTCGGCAAAGCGCCGGACGAGCCGGCGCTCGCGAGGCCTTGTAGGGCGACGACGAACGCGAGCTCGACCGCCTCCCGGGCCTCGAAGCGCGCCGCCGGCCCCGGGGAGCGGTCCGGGATCTCCTCGAGCGCCACGTCGGGGTACGGCTCGACCCAGGTTGGCTCGATCCGGCGTGTCGGCGGCGGCGCGTCATCCATGGTGCGCAGCTCGCGCGGTCGTCGCGACCTGGCGCCCAGCGCGTTCAGGCAGCGGCTCGTCGCGACCCGGTACAGCCAGGCGCGCACGGAAGCTCGCCCTCGAACGCACCCAGGTTCCGCCATGCCGCCAGCAGCGTCTCCTGCACCAGGTCCTCGGCGTCCTGCAGCGAGCCGACGATGCGGTAGCAGTGCAGCTGCAGCTCGTGGCGGCCATCACCGTAATGAGACCACCTCGTGCGATCCGCCTTCGCCGTGCACAGCACGTCGACGCCGTGCTCGCCAGCTCGATGGCGGCCCCGCAACCCAGCGGCGCCGCTGCCGATCACCAGCACCCCGGTCGCTATGCGGCGCTCTTCCACGGTTCGGTCGCGGCGTGGCGGATCGCGACGACCGAGTACACGTGCGGTGTGGCCTGCGCCAGTTCGCCCGCCCGTCTGGCGTATTCCTGCGCCTCGGGATCAGCCAGGGCGGCCTCGACGTCCTCGAGGCTCTGCCACTGGGCGTAGTTGACGACTCGGGTGCCGTCGTTGCTGGTGAGCAGGTTCACCGACACGAACCCGGGCCGCTCTCGCATCACCTTCTCGGTGCCTTCGGTCAAGAGCTCGACGAGCTGCTGTTGCTTTGATGGTTCGACGTCGAAGACGTTGATCAACGTCATAGGTTCGTCGCCGACACGGATGATCGTGTTGTTGTTGTCGGTCATGAGAAGAGGCTGCCACGGTCGTCTCCGGAAGTGAAAGACGAACTGACGAGCGACTATTAAGGTGAAGCCGATGAATCGCCGTCGGCTCTGGCTGCGCACGGGCGATGAGCGCCCGCTCGCGTCTCATCGCCCGCGCAGCTCTAGCGCGACCGCGCCCATCACCAGGGCCGCTCCGACGCACGCGCCGGCCCAGAGCGGCTCGTCGAGCACGGTCGTGCCCATCACGGCGCCGACAAGCGGCGTGACGTAGGCGTAGGTACTGACCAGCGGCGCCGGCGCGCTGGCCAGTAGGCGTGTGTAGAGCATGAAGCCGACGAGCGAGTCGAAGACGAGCAGAAACACCGCCGCCCCGGCGGATGTCGAGCTGACGTCCGACCAGCGAGCCGGATCGAGCTCGCCGAGCGACAGCGCGAGCAGCAACAGCACCGTGCCACCGGCGAGCAGCTGAACGGCGTTGGCGACCACGCGATCGTCCGGTCGGTCGGCGTGCGCCGTCAGCACGCTTCCCGCGGCCCACAGGATCGGCGCGACGCAGAATGCGGCGACCGCCCACGGCGCCCCGCCGATCGCGCTGTTCGGCGCCGTCAGCACCACGATCGCGATACCGCCGAACCCGGCCGCGAGCCGCACCTGCGACGCGACCGATACAGGGGAGCCGATCAACCCGCTCAAGACCACGACCCACAGCGGGATCGTCGCCGCGAGGATCGCGCCGAGGCTGGCGGTCACCTCGGTCAGCGCCACCGTCGCGAGCCCTTGGCCACCTACCAGCAGCAACACGCCGGCGACCGCCGAGTGCCGCAGCTGCACGCGCGTAGGCGCAGGCCGCCCACGCGCCGCCACAGCCAGCACGAGCCCGGCGACCAAGAAGACCAGCGCCGCCCCGCCGAGCGGCGGCACCGTGTCGACCATCAGCTTCATCGCCGGAATCGCCGAGCCCCAGCACGCGTAGAGCGCGAGCAGCAAGAGCACGGTGCGGTCGGAGGTCGGCGTCGCCGTCCGTGCAGGCACCCGCCGCCGCGCGGCTCGCCCGGCGCGGCCACGGAACCGGCTCGTCGCCGCGCCGCTGATCATCGCGCAGCGTCAGCGCGGGACCACGGGCTCGATCGTCTGTGTCGGGCGAGCGTGCGCTTGAAGAACGGGATGTGCGTCGTCGTGGTCATGGGACCATTGTCGAGCTGAGGGGGCGGTGTCACATCGGGCAAATGGCGCCTCCTCACGTACAACCGGCCTTAGTTGCCGGCCGGCGCTGCCGCGTCGACGGTCGCCGGCTCAGGGTTTGCCTTGCGCGATCATGCGGCCGCTTTCTCGGACCATGACTCGTGCCCACGGCGGAGCGGAGTCGCTTGGCGGCTAAGCCTGTCCCCGAGAACGATCAGTCCGCCGATGACGGGAAGCAGCCAACCGGGCGAGGCGGGCAGCGCGGTCGCGAAGATCAGCCCCCAAGCGAGGATGATCCAGCCGATCCAGGCCGGCACGCGGTGGCCTTGCTGCGTCGACCACACGATGTAAGAACCAAGCACCAGCAACGGAACGCCCCAACTGCCGAGTGTGACCCAGAAGGTCTCCGAGCGCTCGAATTGGGCCAGCGTGGTCGAGTCGTCGAGGGTGAACGTGTTCCACCACCCGTCGTCTGCGGCCTGCGACCAGACGTCGCGGCTGTCGCTCTCCAGCGGGGCGACTATGACGTGCACGGCGCCGAAGGCAAGGGCGATCCACCCTCCGATTTTCGTCAGTCGAACACCTCTCCTCTCGGAAAGAGCGCGACGGTTGGTGAGTTTCATCGGGAGTCTCATGAGGCTCACGGTGCCACGACCGGCGCCGGAAGTGAAAGACGAACTCTCGAGCGACTAATCGGGCGAACCCGATGAATCGCCGGCCGCGCTCTCGGCGGCAACCCGGCGGGCGAGATCGACCAGCGCCTGCACGACGGGCGTCTCGTCCGCCGCGCGCCAGCCCAGCGCCAGCCTCGCCGGCGTAAGGTCCGCGACCGGCCGGAAGGCGATCCCCGGCCAGGCGGACGCCCGGCCCTGCGAGCGCGGGAGAGTGGCTACGCAAAGGCCGGCGCGCACCGCCTCGAGCTGGCCCTCCATCGAGTGCACCGTCGGCCCGCGCCGCGCCGGCGCGTCACCCCGAAACTCGGCACAGGTCCAGAAGGCCTGCGCCACGGGGTCGGGGTCTGGGTCCTCCACCCACGGCCCGTCGACGAACTGCTCGACGCGAAGCTCGCGCGCGCCGGCTAGCGGATGGCCCGCCTCCAACGCAACCACGCGCGGCTCCACATGCAAGACCGCGAAGCTCAGCCCGGCGTGCTCGAACGGCAGCCAGACGAACGCCGCGTCGACGGAGCCGCCGCGCAAGCCCGAGTGGTCGTCCCAGCCAGTCTCACGCAGGTCGAGATGCACCTGCGGACGCGCCTCGCGAAACGCGCGCAGCACCGTCGACACCAGCTCGAGGCCGGCGGTCGTGCCGGTCGACACGCGGATGCTGCCGGTCTCGCCCCGGGCCGCCCGCGACGCCTCGGCGAGCGCCTCGTCGGCCTCGGCCAGGATCCGCCGGGCGCGCGAGAGGAACTCCTCGCCCGCCGCGGTGAGCTCCACCTTGCGCGTGGTGCGACGCAACAGCTCGACGCCGAGCTCGTCCTCCAGGCGCCGGATCTGCTCCGACAGCGCCGGCTGCGCGATGTACATGCGCTCTGCCGCGCGCGTGAAGTGAAGCTCCTCGGCCACCGCCACGAAGTACCGCAACGTACGAAAGTCGAAGGCCATCGCCGTGAT
>Ga0081538_10002284_pt1 | contig 18928 bp, 19 predicted proteins | sample TabmetS5T2R1_FD_71022 | JGI IMG/M metagenome (GOLD analysis project Ga0081538, IMG submission 71022) | Tabebuia heterophylla rhizosphere microbial communities from the University of Puerto Rico - S5T2R1 | ecosystem: Host-associated > Plants > Roots > Rhizosphere ... | reverse complement strand
CAATGCGGGCCGAGACCGCGAGGTGCTGGTGCCGGACCCGGCCGTGCGCAAGCGGATCTGGACATCGCTGGGCGGTCCCGGGACCGTGCTCGTGTCCGGCGAGGTCGCCGGGCTGTGGCGCGCCGCCAAGAAGGGCAAGAAGCTGCTGGTCACAGTCGAGCCGCTGCGCGAGCTTGCGGCGGCGGCGAAGGACGAGCTCGCCCCCGAGGCTGAGCGCATCGCACCGTTCCGAGGCGCCGACATTGGCGAGCTGCGACTGGGGACGGTCTGAGGCGAGTGACTCGCGCGGGGCCAACCCCCGAGCGGACGACCGGTTGCGCCAACGCATACGGAAGCTAAGAGGGGTCCGACACGAAACGGCGATATGTCCGCCGCAACGTGACGGACCCCGAACCGGCCGCGGGAGCAGGGCCCTCCCTACGTGACCGCCCGCACGGCCCGGATCAAGTCAGGCCTAGCGCCTTCGACTGCTCCGCCTGAAACTCGGCGAGATCGACACTCGTCCCGTCTGGAAGCGACACCCGTAGCCGCGGAGCGCCAGCCACCTGGACCCACTCGGCGCCAATGCTCGATCAGGCAGCGGCCAGCTTCGGCTGGACCGGCTCGGCCGGCACAAGCCGTGCGTAAGGCCGACCTCGGCGGCTGATCCGGATCTCCTCGCCCGCGGCGGCGCGTTCGAGGTAGTAGCCGAAGTGGTTGCGGAACTCGTGGCAGCCAACGTCGACGGTTGAGGGAGTGGAGCTGAGGGGACTCGAACCCCTGGCCCCCAGAGTGCCACTCTGGTGCTCTTCCAGCTGAGCTACAGCCCCAGCGAACTCGTAATCAGAGGCAAGATTAATGCACGCGCGCTGCGCGTTGCGGGAGGGGGACACACGAAGGTAGATCGCCCGCCTGCCCGCGACGAGCGAGCCCGGCAGAAGGTAGCAGCGGGCGAGATCGCCGCAGTAGACCGCGAGCAAGTCGATCTCGTCTTCCGCGTAGGAACTGCGGACGTAGCCTTGCGGAGACAGCCACGAGCCTTGCAGGCCAACCTTGATGACCCCAGCGGCCTCATGTAGCGACGCCCACTTGCACTGGACGCGAAGGAGGTGACGACCTAACTCAAAGGCGAGGTCGTAGCGCTCTCGCTCGGTCATAGGACGGAGAACCGGAACGCCCAGCTCGGTCGCCGCTGTGGCGATCTTCATCTCGGCGATCGCCCCCTTTCGATTCGAGTCCACTGCGAACACATGTTCGCATAGCGCCCGGACGGACTCAGCCCACGCTGCGCGCTGGCGCCTCGCCCCAGAGCTGTTCCAGGCGGTAGTACTCGCGCGCGTCCGGCGTGAAGATGTGCGCCACCACGTCCAGGTAGTCGATCAGGATCCAGCGTGCCTCGCGGTCGCCCTCCGTTCGGCGGGGCAGCAGCCGTTGGCCGGCGTGCTTCAGGTCCTCGTAGATCGCGTCGTGGATCGCCTTCGTCTGGCGCTCGGTGTTGCCCGAGCAGATCACGAAGAAGTCCGTGTAGGACACGATCCCGCGCAGGTCGATCACGCGGACGTCCATCGCCTTCCGGTCCGCGGCTATCGCCGCGATCCGCTCCGCGAGCTTCGCGGAGTCGGTCTGCCCGGACGTCATGCCGGCACCGCCTTGGACGCGTTCTCCGGGTCGGTCTGCTCTGCGCCGTACAGGCCGTTCGCCCCGATGTAGTTGGCCACCTTGTCCGGCACGAGATAGCGGATCGGCTTCCCCTCGGATACCCGGCGGCGGATCCCGCTCGACGAGATCTGGATGATCGGCATGTCGAGGTAGCGGATCCGCTCGGCGCCCCGCAGCCTTCCGATCTTGATACCGATCGCGTTGCGCGACCAGTTGCTTCGCTCCACGACCGCCACCGTCGCCAGCGAGAGCACGGTCTCGGGCTCGTGCCACGAGGGAAGCGCAGCCGCCTGGTCGCCGCCCAGAATCAGGAAGAGCTCGTCGCCAGTCGCCTTCTCGCGGAGCTCTCGCAGCGTGTCCGCCGTGTAGGACGGGCCCGGCCTGTCGAGCTCGGCGCGCGAGGTCGCGAAGCGGGCGTCGTCGCCGGCGGCCAGCTCTACCATCTGGAGCCTCGCCTCCGCGCCGGGGTCGTCGTCCAGCTCCCGGTGCGGAGCCTGCCCCACCGGCATGAACACGACCTTCTCCAGCTCGAGCTGCACCAGCGCCTCCTGGGCGCAGACCAGGTGGCCGAGGTGCGGCGGGTTGAAGACGCCTCCGAGGATGCCGACGCGCAAACCGAGCTACTCGCGGACCTGGCCGGATCCCTCGATCACGAACTTGTAGGTCGTCAGCTCGCGCAGGGCGATCGGGCCACGGGCGTGGAGCTTCTGGGTCGAGTTGCCGATCTCGGCGCCCATCCCGAACACGGCGCCGTCGGTGAAGCGGGTGGAGGCGTTCACGTACACGCAGGCCGCGTCCACGCCCTCGGTGAACGCCCGTGCCGATTCGGTGGAGCCGGTCACGATCGCCTCCGAGTGCCCAGAGCCGTAGCGGCCGATGTGCTCGATGGCCTCCTCGGCTGAGTCGACCACCTTCACCGCCAGGATCAGCGCGTGGTACTCGGTGCCCCAGTCCTCCTCGGAGGCGTCGGCCAGCGAATCCGCCAGGTCACCCGACACCGCCCGCGTGCGCCCGTCCACGCGCAGCTCCACGCCGCGCTCGCGCAGCTCGGAGAGCACGGCCGGCAGGAACTCGCCTGCCACGTCTGCGTGCACGAGCAGCGTCTCCGCCGCATTGCAGACCGACGGCCGCTGCACCTTCGCGTTGACCGCGATCGCCGCGGCGTCGTCCAGGTCCGCGCTCGCGTCCACGAACACGTGGCAGTTTCCGGCCGCGGCGTACATGACCGGCACGGTGGCGTGCTCCTTCAGCGCCGCCTTCAGGCCCTCTCCCCCACGCGGGATTATCAGGTCGACCACCCCGTCCTGGGTCGAGATCTGGCGGAGCTCGTCGCGGTCGCCCCCGGTGACGATCGAGATCGAGCCCTCGGGCAGCCCGGCGCCGGTCGCGGCCGTGGAGGCCACCTGGGCGAGGACCGCGTTGGAGTGGGCCGCCGTCGAGGAGCCGCGCAGCACGATCGCGTTGCCCGACTTGAGGCAGAGCGCCGAGCAGTCGATCGTCACGTTCGGCCGCGCCTCGTAGACCACCGCCACGACTCCCAGCGGGGTGCGCACCCGGCGCACGTCCAGCCCGTTGGCGAGCCGGAAGCCCTCGATCGTCTCGCCCACCGGATCTGGTAGCGCGGCGATCGAGCGAACGTCGCCGGCGATGCCGGCCAGCCGCTCGTCGGTCAGCTTCAGGCGGTCGAGCAGTCCCGAGTGGAGACCGGCCTCGCGGCCCGCCTCCATGTCGCGCTCGTTTGCCTCGAGGATCTCGTCCGTGCGCAGCTCGAGCGCGTCCGCCATCGCGTGGAGAGCGTCGTTCTTGGTCTCGGTGTCGAGCCGTGCGAGCGTGCGCGAGGCGCGCTTGGCGCCGGCGCAGATCTCGGCGACCGACTGGGCGGTGGTGGCCATCGGGGCAAGGGTACCGGGCGAGGCCAAGGCGGCTAGGCCGGGGCCCGCTGCGCCCCGACGATGGCCCACCGCCGTCCTCTGAAGCGCCACCCGCAGGTGCCGAGCCGCACGGCGATCAGGCCCAGCAGCCCGGCCCATACCCCGACGATGCCGAGCCCGAGCGCGAGCGAGCCCAGCGCCACCGGCACGTAGACCCCGAACGACGCGACCAGCATGCCCCACATCAGGAAGCGGGTGTCGCCCGCGCCGATGAGGATGCCGTCGAGCGCGAACACGGCGCCGTTGGCCGGCTGCATGAGGGCGAACAACGGCCAGATCTTCTTGGCCTCCTCGATGACCGCGGGGTCGGAGGTGAAGGCGCGCGGCAGGACGTCGATCAGCGCCAGCATCACGAGCCCGAACAGCGCGCCGGCCGCCACCGCCCACTCGATCATGCGCCGCGCCGCGCGGTAGGCGTCGTCCGCCGCTCCCGCGCCGAGCGAGCGCCCGACGATCACCTGCCCGGCGATCGCGATCGCGTCGAGCACCAGCGCGAGGAAGACGAACAGCTGAAAGGCGATCTGGTGCGCGCCGAGGGCATCCTCACCGACACGCGCCAGCACCGCGCCGGCCACCAGAAAGGAGCCGTACAGGGCGGCGGTGCGCACGAAGATCTCGCCCCCGATTTGGGTGAGCGGTCGCATGGCGGGCAGCGACGGCCGGCGCGAGGTGGCGGGCCACCGGAGCAGGATGGCGACGAACGCCGCGCCCATCCCCGCCTGAGCCACGACGGTGGCCCAGGCCGAGCCGGCGAGGCCCCAGCCGAACCCGTAGATGAAGAGGACGTTCAGCACGACGTTGGCGGCGTTCGCCACGACCACGATCACGAGCGGCGTGCGCAGGTCCGACACCCCGCGCAGGAAGCCCTGCCCCGAGAGGGCGATCAGGGCAAAGGGCAGGCCGAGCGACCCGATCCGGAGGTACATGACGGCGAGGTCGCCGGTCCTCCCCTCGCCGCCCATCAGGGACACGAGCGGCTCTGCCAGGCCGGCCAGCAGTGCGGTGAGCGCGAGCCCGAGCCCGCTCGCCAGCCACACCGCCTGCGCGGCGAGGCGCCCCGCCTGGTCGTGCTCCGCGGCGCCGGACAGGCGCGCCACCTGCGCCGTCGTGCCGTAGGTCAGGAAGTTGAAGAGCGTGAAGGCCCCGACGATCAGGGTGCCGGCGATGGCAAGCGCGGCCAGCTCCTCGGTGCCGAGGTGTCCGACCATGGCCGTGTCGGCCAGCAGGTAGAGCGGCTCGGCCGCGAGCGCGCCGAGGGCGGGCAGGGCGAGCTTCAGGATCTCCCGGTCGTAGGGCGAGCGGAGGCTCATTCCAGGACGAAGTAGTCCCGGTGAACGGCCTCCTCGGTCGCCCGGGGAAGGAGCTCGCGCACCTGGTTCGTCTTGAGGCCCTTCACCCGCCGCAGCTCCTCGGCCGAGTAGCCGGCGATGCCCTTGCCCACGGGCCGGCCCTCGCAGCGGACCTCCACCGCGTCGCCGGCCTCGAACGTCCCCTCCACCTCGACCACTCCCACCGGCAGCAGGCTCGTGCCGCGCTCGCGCAGGGCCCGCTCCGCACCTTCGTCCACGGTCAGCCGGCCCCGCGCCGGCTTGGCGTAGCGCAGCCAGAGCTTGAAGCTCGACACACGCCCGCGCTGGGGCGGGAAGAGCGTCCCGGCGCGCGCTCCGGCCAGCGCCCGCCCCGCCTCCCCCGGTTCGACTCCGCTGGCGATCGCCACGGTGATGCCCGCGGCCGTGGCCATCTCGGCGGCCACCACCTTCGAGCGCATCCCGCCCGAGCCCAGCGGCGAGCTCGACACGCCGATGTCGTAGGCGTCGAGCTCCTCGACGTCGCGCACCTCCTCCACCAGCCGCGCGGACGGGTCGGCGCGCGGGTTGGCCGTGTAGAGGCCGCCGGTGTCGGTGAGCAGCACCAGCCTGTCCGCACCGATCAGGATCGCCACCTGGGCGGCCAGGAAGTCGTTGTCGCCGAACGAGATCTCGTCCGTGGTCGTGGTGTCGTTCTCGTTGATCACCGGCACGACGCGCCAGTCGAGCAGCTTTCGGAGCGTGTGGCGCGCGTTCAGGTAGTGGGTGCGCGCCGACATGTCGAAGAAGGTGAGCAGCACCTGAGCCGACGGCACCCCGCGCGCCTGGAGCAGCTCGTCGTAGTGGCGGTAGAGCTTGCCCTGGCCCACCGCCGACGCGGCCTGCAGCTCCTCCATCGCCCTGGGGCGCACGGACAGTTCCATCAGGCGCATGCCGCGCGCGATCGCGCCCGAGGTGACGACGATCACCTCGTCCCCGGCCTCATGCCGGGCAGCGACCGCATCGCACAGCGCCTCGAGCAGCTCCGTACGGACCTCGCCGGCGTCGTCGGCGACGACGCTGGACCCGAGCTTCACGACGACGGTGGCCACGACTACCCCTTTGGGATTCTGCCTCAACCGAATGGGGCGCCGGGGTCGAGCTCGAACACGATTCCGGCGATCTCAACGTCGTCGCCCGGCTCGAAGCCGGCCGCCTCGAGCGCCTTGATCGCCCCCAGCGCCCGCAGCCGCTCCTCCACGTACCGGAGCGCCTCCTCGTTCTCCACGTCGTGGCGGGCGATCAGGCGGTCCACCCGCCCGCCCTCGATCCGGAACGCGCCGGGACCGACCTTCTCGACCCGCAGGGCTTCGCCCTCGCCGGGCCGGTACACGCGGTGGGTGGCGGGCCGCACGCCGGCCTCGGGCTCCGGCTCCGCCTCGGGCACGTGCTCGAAGATGGCGTCGCGAATCCGGTCCAGGCCGTCGCCGGTGGCCGCGGAGGTGGCGAACACCGGCACGCCGAGCCGCGCTTCCCATTCCGTCACGGCGGCCTCGGCCTGCTCCGGCGGGACCAGGTCGGTCTTCGATAGGCAGAGGATGCGCGGCAGGGCGGCCAGGCCGTGGCCGTGCTCGCGCAGCTCGGCCTCGACGGTGGCGTGGTTCTCGACCGGGTCGGAGCCGTCGAGCGGGGCTAGGTCGAGCACGTGCACGAGGAGCCGGCAGCGCTCTACGTGGGCCAGGAACTCGTGGCCGAGACCGGCGCCTGCGCTGGCGCCCTCGATCAGGCCGGGGATGTCGGCGAGCACGAGCTGGCGGTCGTCGCGCTCGAGGGTGCCGAGCACCGGCTCGATCGTGGTGAACGGGTAGTCGGCCACCTTGGGGCGCGCACGGGTCAGCCGGGCGAGGAGCGAGGACTTGCCGGCGTTGGGCAGGCCCACCAGGCCGGCGTCGGCCAGCAGCCTGAGCGCGAGCACCAGCCGGCGCTCCTGGCCGGGCAGACCGTTCTCCGCGAAGCGCGGCGTCTGGCGCGTGGCCGTGGCGAAGTGCTTGTTGCCGCGTCCGCCGCTCCCGCCGCGCGCCACGACGGCCTGCTGGCCGCCGCTGGTGAGGTCCCACCGGTCGCCGCGGTCGGGGTCCTGGACGGTGGTGCCGGGCGGCACGCGCACCTCCAGGGGCTCCGGCGTGGCGCCGTGCTTGTTCGCACCCTGGCCGTGGCCGCCGCGCTTTGCCTTGAAGTGGGCGCCGCGGCGAAACGAGGAGAGGTCGCGCAGCGAGGGGTCGCAGACGAGGACCACGTCGCCGCCCCGCCCGCCGTCACCGCCGTCGGGCCCGCCCTTTGGCACGTGCGCCTCGCGGCGGAAGGAGACGACCCCGTTGCCCCCGTCCCCGCCGCGCACATGGATCGTGGCGCGGTCGTGGAACACCGCTAGACGAGTCCGCCGCGGGGCGGAGGCGCGGCGACGGCAGGGCCGCCCGGAGGCGGCGTGACCGCGGCCGCCTCCTCCTCCGGCACCGGGGCCTGCGGGGAAGTCACGTCCTGCCGGCCCGTGAGGGTCATGCGGGTGACCAGCTCGCGGTCGTCGGGGAACAGGCCGGCCTCCGGCAGGCGGCGCAGCAGCTCGCGCCAACCCTCGCCCTGCCGGTAGGCCCGCTCCAGCATCGGGCGGGCCTCCTGCTCGCGTCCGCTCGCGGCCAGGGCCACGCCGTGCCAGAACGCGAACTCGGCGCTGTCCGGCTGCTCGGCGTGGGCGGCCGCGTACTCCGCGAGCGACGCCTCCACATCGCCGGCCGCGGCGAGCTCGTCGCCCACGTCGACGCGCTCGTACGCACGGCTCAGGCCGAGCAGGCGGCGCAGCTCGCCCACGGGGTCCGCGTGGTCGTCCACGCGGAGGTCGAAGAGGCGATCCTCGGTCGGCCGCCCCTTGGCACGCGGCGCGACTACGACGAGCGCGGCGGACTGGCGCCCGCGCAGGTCGCCGCCCTCGCGCTCGGCGGCCTCGAGTGCCTCGAGCAGACGATCGGCGAGATCGCCCCGGGATGCGCGAAACGCCGCCACCATCGCGTCCGGGACCGTGGCCCGCTCCATGATGTTGGCCTGGGCGGAGACCCCGTCGGCCACACGGTGGCCCGCCTCTCGGATGCAGCGCGCGCCGGTGTGCGCAGCCACCCGCCCGTACCGGTCGATGAACGCGACCTGGCGCACCCGCTCCTGGCGGTCCTCCGCCAGGAGGCGGTGGAGCGCCTCGGGCGCGGACACTCCGCCGCGCATCAGCTCGAGGCCGCGCGGCCCGTACGCGGGCTCGGCCACAGACTGCGTGGCGATCGCCCCCACGCCGGCCTCGGCCCAGCTGACAAGCGAGCCGACACCGAGGAAGTGCGACTGCACGGCCACGCCGAGCTCCCCGCTGCGGTCGTCTCGCGCGACGATGGAATAGGTCACGGCCGCGATCGTAGCCGTAGGACGACTCCGTCAAGCATCATGTGGCGATGACCGCCTCCGGGGAGCTGATCGGCGGGCGCTACGAGATCGTGGCCCCGATCTCGGAGGGGGCGATGGGGGCGGTGTATCGGGCGGTGGACCGCGCCGACGGCGACAGCGACGTGGCCGTCAAGCAGCTCGTCGACATCGGTCAGTTGGCCAGCTTCGAGATCGAGGCGCGCCTGCTCTCGAGCCTGCGCCACCCGCGCGTCGTCCGGGTGCTCGACTACCTGAGCGAGGGCCGCGACAGCTATCTCGTCATGGAGCTGATCCGCGGCCCTGACCTCGGCCGCGCCCTCGAGGAGCGCGGAGCGCCGGGGCTGCCGTTCGAAGAGGTGCTGGACATCTCACGGCAGGCGGCCGACGCGCTCGAGTACGTGCACAGCCAGCAGATCGTGCACCGCGACGTGAAGCCGCGCAACCTCATCGCCTGCGACCGTGGGGTGGTGCTCGTGGACTTCGGCGTGGCCCGTGAGCTGGGAGACGACCCCGGCACGCGCGGGGTCGGCACGCCCCGCTTCATGGCGCCCGAGGTGCTTTACGGCGAGAGCGTGTCACCGCGCAGCGACGTGTATGGCCTTGCCGCGACGATCTGGACTCTGCTGGCGGGCAGGCCGCCTGCGTATGGCCAGTCCGACCCCCTTCCGAATGTTGCGCCGGAATTCGAGCTGGCGCTGAGACGTGCGCTCGACAAGCGCCCGGAGCGCCGCTTCGCGTCCGCCGCCGCCCTGGCGGACGCGCTCGGCTCGCCGATCGAGGCTCTCGCCGGCGAGTCGCTCGCGGCCAGCATGGTCGAGGCCGGCCCGCAGCGCCGGCGCCTGCTCGAGGCGGTCGTGCGCACCGCCGCGGGCGTGTTCGAGGCCGCGGCCGTGTCGGTGGCGCTGCGCGAGGACCCAAGCGGCGAGCTGGTCTACCAGGCGGCCTGGGGCACCTCCGCGGACGAGATCATCGGGGTCCGGCTGTCGCCCGGTGAGGGCATCGCGGGCGCCGCGGTGGCGACCGGCGAGCCGGTCGTCGTGCCGGAGTGCCGTTCCGACCCGCGGTTCGCGGCGCGGATCGCGGCGGGGACCGGCTACGTCCCGAACACGCTGCTCGCGGTGCCGCTCGTGAGACAGGGTGAGGTGGTGGGCGTGCTTTCGATCCTCGACCGGCGCGGCGGCGGGCCCTACGACCAGGCGGACGTCACGCGTGCCGAGCTGTTCGCGGAGCTGGCCCTCGCCATGCTCTGACCCGGCCGCGCCCGCGCTGAGCGCCGGCTACTCGGCCGGCTCGACCGAGATGACCCGGCCGCGGCGGCCCGAGGAGAACTGCACCGTCCCGGGGCGCGTGGCGAAGATGGTGTGGTCACGGCCCAGCCCCACGCCCTCGCCGGCCTTGAAGCGGGTGCCGCGCTGGCGCACGATGATCTCGCCGCCGCTCACCGTCTGGCCCGCGAACACCTTCACGCCGAGGCGCTTGGCGTTCGAGTCACGGCCGTTCCGGCTCGAGCCGAGGCCTTTCTTATGAGCCATCCTCGTCCTCCTGCTTCTTGGCGGGGCGCTTTGCGGCGCCGACCTTGATGTCCGCGATCTCCAGGCGGGTCAGGTCCTGGCGGTGCCCGTAGCGGCGCTTGTAGCCGCGCTTGGGCTTGAACTTCAGCCCGTGGATCTTCCTGCCCCGCTCATGGCCGGTGACGGTGGCCCGCACCGTGATCCTGCCGAGCTCGCCGGGATCGAGCAGCGACTTGTCGCCGTCCGCGTACAGCAGCGGCTGGAGCTCGACCTTGTCGCCCTCGTCCGCACGCATGCGGTCGACGACGATCGAGTCGCCCTTCTCCACGCGGTACTGCTTGCCGCCCACTTTGACGATCGCGTAGCTCATGACAAAGGAATGGCGCCCTCGACGAGTAGGCGCCGGAGGCCAGTCTAGCGGGCGAACATCAACATCATGACGATCGGGTGCCGGCGGCGCGTGTGCCCAGCCGCAAGCACTCGGCTCGGCCGAGTGCGCGCGGATTGGACTCCCTTTGCTTCACGCCGCCGGCGATATTCGCCGATCGTGAGGCCCGGCTGCACACTCGGCGGCTCCACGTAGAAGGGGTCGCCGGCGAGGGAGGCCGTGGCGTACGTGGAGCGGTCGAGGGCGGTCCAAGTGACGGGGTCCGGGTTCATGCGACGATCTTCCGCCGCACGGCCCCCCGTTTCATCGGGGAGGACCCTAGTCCCGCACCCTGATTTCTTCCCTGCTCACCCTTAGGCGCCTGAGATTTCCCCCACGCCAAGGCGCGGCCTGCGCGATCAGCAGCCCGGCGGCGACGAGGCCGGCGCCCGCCAGGGCCCGCAGCGTGATCTCCTCGGAGTAGAGCGCCGCGCCGAAGACCAGCGCCCCGAACGGCAGCAGCATCGCCAGGAAGGAGGTGGCCTGGGCGCTGATGTGCCGCAGCAGCACGGTCAGCGCCACGAACGGCACGGCCGACCCGATCAGCGCCAGGTATGTGATCGACCCAACCGACTCGGGGGTCCAGGCGGCCTCGCCCCAGCTCTCGCCGATCCCCGAGGCGGCCAGCAGCAGCACGCCGCCGGCGAGCATGCCCCAGCCGTTCAGCGCGACCGCGTCGAGCTCCCCGCCGCGCAGCTTGAGCGAGATGTTCCCGACCGATGCCCCCAGCGGCGCCGCGGCGAGCGCCGCCGCGCCCGCGATGGCCAGCTCGGGGTCACCGCTGTCGGCGCTCTCGGCGAACGCGAGCGCCAGGCCGCCGATCGCGATCAGGATGCCCGCCACGAGCCGGCCGCGCAGCGGCTGGTCAGGCAGGAAGACGGCGCCGAGGAAGGCCGTGTAGAGGGGGAGCACGCCGAACAGGACCGCGGCCAGCCCCGAAGGGATGTGCTGCTCGCCCCAGTAGACGAGCCCGTACGCGAACGCGAACGGCATCAGCGCGAGGATCCCGGCGAGCCGGGCGTCGGTGCGAAGCGAGCGCCCCCGCACCGCCGCGAAGCCGAGCAGCACGACCCCGGCGAGGGCGAACCGGATGCCCGCCCCGAGCAGCGGCGGGCAGTCCTCGAGCCCGATCTTGATGGCCACCCAGGTGCTCGACCAGACGAGCACGAGCAGGCCGTACAGCGTCAGCACCCAGGATCGACTCACGCACGCCGACGTTAGCGGCCAGGTTCTGCGACCTTTCGCGCAAGCTCGGGCCCCGGTCGCGGTAGCCTGCCTCGATGCCCGAGCGGATCGAGGCGCCGGTGCGCGTGGAGGCGGCCGGCGAGCCGCACAAGCTGATCGAGGAGTTCGCCGGCCGGGCGAGCAACTCGGAGGAGCGCGTGAGCGTGGCGCGGATGCGCTCGCCCGCCGGCTGGATCGAGCCGGGGCAGCGCCCGGACTTCGACGAGTACACGGTGGTCCTGTCGGGGACGCTTCGCGTCGAAAGCGAGGACGGCTCGCTCGACGTCTCGGCCGGCCAGGCCGTGCTGACGCGTGCGGGAGAGTGGGTGCGCTACTCCACACCCCAGGGGGCCGAGTACATCGCGGTGTGCCTGCCGGCGTTCTCGCCGGAGACGGCCCACCGCGACGAATGAAGCGGGGCGCGTTGGCGCTTCGATGCGCGCCGCGCCGCGCGGTCCGGCCGGAACGGCCCCCACCTCACCAGTGTGGGCTGTCTAAGTCACGCATATGGCGCCTTTGACAGCCCACACTCCGCAGAGCGGCATCCCGCCCCCGGGAGTGTGGGCCCTTTCATGCACCTATACGGTGCCTCAGAGGGCCCACACGGATTGCACGGCTTAGCGCTGGCCGAGGCAGGGCCTCCTCGCTACCGGCACCAGCCAGACCCCCCGCTGATTGCCGTCGTTGACCCCGGTCGAGCCCAACGGAAAGCAAGAAGGTCGCCGCCGCTAACTCGACGTCTCCGCCTTCCTGCGCCGCCCGCGCCCTCCGCGCCGTCCGCGGCGCCGCCGGCGCCCGTTCCCCGACGACTCCGAGGAGGCCGGGGTGGCGATTCCCTCCGGCGGGTCCACCAGCGAGGCCTGCGCGGCGCTCCGGCCGACCTTCTCGATCCGCACCAGCGTCCGCTCGCCCACGAGCGTCGCCGCGCCGAACACCGAGATCACGTAGCCGTCGAGCTTCGCTACGGCGTCGTCGTCGTTGTACATGTGCGGCTCCTCGATCCTGACGAGCACCTCCTCGCCCTCGCGGAACGGGAGCGCTCGCTCCTCCACCTCGTCGCGGCTGCCCTCGAGCACCACCTCGAAGTGGTCGATCGGCAGCGCCTCGGTCCCCTCGAAGTGGAAGTGGCGGCCGGTCTCCTCCTCGATCTCCACGATCGGGCCGGGCACGCCGTGGCCGCCCACCAGGATGGCGGCGACCTTCGGGTGCACGCGGACCAGGAATGCCGGCGCCTTGCGCTCGGCGGCCACGTCGTGTAGCCAGCGGTCCACCTCGATCGCCACGGTCTCCTCGGACAGCACCACGCCCTCGCCCTCGCAGGTCGGGCACGGCTTGGTGAGGATCTCGCGGACGCCGTCGGTCACGTTCTGGCGCGTCATCTCCACCAGCCCGAGCGGCGAGATCTCGACGACGTAGGTCTTCGTGCGGTCCTCGTCGAGCGCCTTGCGCAGCACCTTCAGCACGGCGTCGCGGTTGCGCGCCCGCGCCATGTCGATGAAGTCGATGACGATGATTCCGCCGATGTCGCGAAGCCGCAGCTGGCGCACCACCTCCTCGGCCGCCTCGAGGTTGGTCCGGGTGATCGTGTCCTCGAGCTTGGCGCCCTTGCCGCGGCCGGTGAACGAGCCCGAGTTGACGTCGATCACCGTCATCGCCTCGGCGTAGTCGATCATCAGGTAGCCGCCGCTCGGGAGGTCGACCCGGCGCCTGAGCACCGACAGGATCGCCTCCTCCACTCCGTAGCGCTCGAAGAGCGGCTCCTCGTCCTGGTAGTACTCGAGCCTCTCGAGCAGCTCCGGCGCGGTGCGGTTGAAGAACGACTCGAGCCGGTGGTGCTGCTTCTCGTCGTCCACGATCGCCTTCTCGAACTCGCCCGAGAAGATGTCGCGCGCAACCCGGACCGACAGGTCGGCCTCCTGGAACACCATGGCCGGCGACGGGGTGTCCTTCGCGCGCTGTTGCAGCACGTCGTGCAGCTTGTGCAGGTACTTGATCTCGCGCTCGAAGTCCTCGCGCTTGGCGCCCTGGGCGGCCGTGCGGACGATCACGCCGCCTTCGCCCAGGTCCGCCTTTCCGGCGGCGCGACGCAGGCGGTCGCGCTCCTTGTCCTCGAGCCTGCGCGACACGCCGACCCCGTCGCCCTGCGGCACGTAGACCAGGTAGCGACCGGCGATCGAGAGCTGCATCGACAGGCGCGGGCCCTTGGTCTTCAGCGGGTCCTTGATCGCCTGGACCAGGACCTCCTGGCCCGGCTTCAGAAGCTCCGTGATGCGCTTGCCCTTGCCCCCGCGCCCGCCGCGCCCGCGGCGGGCCACCTCGATGCCGGGGAACACCACGTCATCGGCGTGCAGGAAGCCGTTCTTCTCGAGGCCGATGTCGACAAACGCCGCCTCGAGCCCGGGCAGGACGTTGTCGACCTTGCCCTTGTAGACGTTTCCGACGATGGACCGCGATCCGCGGCGCTCTATGTAGAGCTCGCCGACGCGCCAGTCGTCGCTTGCCTTCTTGCCGCGGCCCCTAGATGCCGTCCCCTGCGCAGCCGGCCGAGCCGGCTGCTTCGTGCCTCCTCCGGAGGTGGCGGCGGTCCCCTCCGATTCCAGGATCGCGACTCTCGTTTCGCCACGGTCCACCGTGACGAGCAACTGCTTTCTCAAAAGGAAGTCCTCTCATAAGTTCACAGGCCCTTGGCGGCAGCCGTTTCGCGCGCCTGCGCGTGTATCGACTGCAGTAGGCCTATGGCCATCAGTGTGGTGATCACCGACGACCCTCCATATGACATTAGTGGCAACGGGATGCCGGTGATGGGCATGATCCCGATGGTCATGCCCACGTTGACGAAGACCTGGAACATCAACATGGCGGTGATGCCGCCGGCGACAAGCGCCCCGTAGAAGTTCTTGGACATCGTCAGGATCCTCAACGCCCTCCAGATCATGAGCGCGAACAGCGACAGGACGAGGGCGGCCCCGACGAACCCGAACTCCTCCCCCACGACCGAGAAGATGAAGTCGGTGTGGTGTTCCGGGAGGAAGTCGAGCTCCGTCTGGGTGGCCTCCTCGCGGCCGGTCTTGCCGCCCGCACCGATCGCCGTCAGCGACTGGTTGATCTGGTAACCCTCTTCGGCAGGATCGTCCGAGGGGTTGAGGAACGCCGTGAGGCGGTCCTTCTGGTACGGCTTGAGCACCTCGACCCCGGCGGCCGGGGCCACCAGCAGCACGACCGCGATCGCGGCCGCGCCCAGCACCCCGAGCGCGGCGAAGTGCGTCCATTTCGTGCCCGCCACGAACAGCACCGCGAGCACGATGGCCAGGTACACGAGTCCCGAGCCCAGGTCCGGCTGGGCGATCACGAGCATGGCGGGCACAACCGCCAGCAGCACGATCCGGCTGGTCGTCTCGCGCTCCTCCAGCCTCCGCATTCGGTCGACCATGAACGCGGACAGGGCCAGGACCAGCAGGAGCTTGCCCAGCTCCGAGGCCTGGAAGTTGACGAAGCCGAACTCGATCGCCCGCTTCGAGCCGCGCGCGGAGAACCCGAGCGCGTAGACGAGCAGGATCGTGACGAGCATGAGCCCGTACACGCCGAACTTCCAGTCGCGCAGCCGCGAATAGTCGAAGCGCGTGAGCAGGAACATGATCAGCAGGCCGACGCCCGCGTAGGCCAGCTGCCGGTACATGTAGTAGTTCGGCTCCCCGGGGATGTCGCCCGTGGTGCCGACCCGCACCGTGTAGACGCTCGCCGCGACCAGCCCGAGTGTGGCGAGCAGGAGCAGTGGGTCGATCCGCCAGAGGCGCGGCCCCTCCTCGCGGAAGTCCCGGACCGGGGTAGGGGTCATCGGGCCGTCGACCATCAATCCGGCGCTCCCCCGCCGGCCACGAGCTGCCGCTCGCCCACGTTGAACAGCTCCGCCAGGATCAGCCGGGCCATCGGGGCGGCCGTGTCGGCGCCGAAGCCGCCGGCCTCGTCGGTGACCGCGACCACGTACTTGGGATCCGGCCACGGCGCCAGCGCTACGTACCAGGACTGGTCGGCGCGCCCGAGGCCCTTCTCCGCCGTGCCGGTCTTGCCGGCGATCGGGATCGGGAAGCCCTCGAACACTTCGGTCGACGTGCCGCCCGGGGCGCTCGCGGCGCCGCGCAGGCCGTCCAGGATCGCCTGCCGGTACTCGGCGGGGATCTTGAGCCGCCGCGCGGTCGGCGCCTCCACGTTCTGCTCGGCCTGGCCGGCCGAGTTCTCGATCCGCTGGCCGAGCCGCGGCCGCAGCACCTTGCCGCCGTTCGCGATGGCGGCGTAGGCCACGGCCATCTGCAGCGGGTTGGCGGCCAGGTCGCCCTGGCCCACGGAGAGGTTGACGTTGTCGCCCGTCGACCAGGGCCGGTCCTGCCAGCCGCACTCGCCCACCGAGATCTCGACCGGCGTCGGGTTGGTGCGCTTCACGCAGCGCGCGAACTTCCGGTACTGCCGGTCGCGCCAGGCCCTCGAGGGCACGAACCCGGGGGCCTCCTCGGGCAGGTCGATGCCCGTCCGCCGCCCCAGGCCCAGGCGCCGCGCCCACGTCTGGAGCGCGTTGCCGTCGCCGCGGCTGTCCATGTCGCGGCCCAGCTGGTAGAAGAAGACGTCGCTCGACACGGTCAGCGCCTGGCGCAGCGCGAGGGCGCCGTGGGCGACCCCGCCGGCGTTGTTGAAGACCACGTTGCCGACGGTGAGCGAGCCGGGGTCGTTCAGCACGGTGTCGGGCGTGATCAGCCCGCTCTGGAGCGCCGCCACCGCGGTGACCAGCTTGTAGGTGGAGCCGGTGGGGTAGCCGCCGGCCACGGCGCGGTTTGTGAGCGGCGCCCCGTTGTCCTCCGCGGTGAGAGCCTTGTAGTCGGACTCCCGCACCACCTCGGCGAACAGGTTGGGGTCGAACGAGGGGTGCGAGCCGAGCCCCAGCACCTCGCCGTTGTGGATGTCCATCACCGCGAAGGCGCCCAGCCCGGTGCCGCCGGCCAGCGCGGCCTGGCCGGTGCGCTGGACGTCGAGGTCGAGCGCCAGGCGCAGCTGCTTGCCCTGCACCGTCCGGCGTCCCGGCAGGCGGCCCTTGAGGTTCCCGAGCGCGTCGACCTTGACCCGGATGGCGCCGTTGCGGCCGCGCAGAATGCTGTCGTACTCCTGTTCGATGCCGGCCTTGCCGATCCGGTCCCCCATCTCGACGCCCTCGAACTGCGGATCCTCGAGGTCCGCCTTGCTCGCCTCGCCGAGATGGCCGAAGAGATGGGCGCCGATCTGCCGGTGGGGGTACACGCGCAGGAAGACCGGCTCGATCTCGACGCCGGGGAAGTCCTCGCGGCGCTCCCCGATGTACATGAAGGTCTCGCGCCGCACGTCCTGTTTGACGGTGGCGAGCGAGAACGGCAACTCATCGAGCTGCTCCTCGACGCGCCGTTCGACCACCGCCGGGCGCATCCGCAGCAGCCTGGCGAGGCGCCGGTAGAGCGCGCGGCGCTCGCTCGCGTCCTCCGGAAGCCGGTCGGGCGTGAGATTGACCGCGTAGCCGACCCGGTTGCGCACCAGCACACGGCCCTCCCGGTCGACGATCTCGCCGCGCGGCGCCTGCACCTTGATCTCGCGCAGCCGGTTGTTCTGCGCCTCGGCGACGTACTTGTCGCCCGAGAGCACCTGCAGGTACCAGAGCCGGAAGAAGATGACCGCGAAGGCGGCCAGTGCGACGCCGCCGATGATCGCCACTCGGAAGGCGAGCTGCGGCGTGAGCGTGGGGCGGCGCTCGTTGTCGAGGTACATCAGATCTCAAGCCCCCTGAGGCCCAGCGGCCCGGCCTCGCGCGGCTGCTGGCGGCGGCGGCGCACCTCGACCGGGTCGCGCGCGAGCGACGGCCGCAGCAGCCTGCGGACCCCAGCGAACACGGGGAAGGCCAGCAGCGCGTTCAGCAGGATGGTCACCACCATGTCGCGCAGCACCAGCGGGCTCACGCGCGCTCCGATGTCGAGCATCAGCGACACCGCCGCGAAGGCCGTGACCCAGGCCGCGGTCGCGGCAGCGCCCACCGGGATCGGCAGCAGGCCGTGGCTCGGGTCGCGCACCTCGCGGTAGCGGCCGACCCCGTAACCCACCGCGGTCAGGACGAGCGACGAGGCGCCCATCGTAGCCCCCGTGAGGAGGTCGAGCAGGAAGCCGGCCGCGAAGCCGGCCGCCGAGCCGGACACGCTGCCCCCGTAGTAGGCCACCGCCGCCACGGCCAGGACGACGAGGTCCGCGTGGCCGCCCGCGATGCCGATCTGGCTGAACGCGGACAGCTGGAGGATGACCGCGAGCAGCAGCAGCAGGCCAACCCGGACGAAGGCGCCCGGCGAGAGGATCACCCGTCGCCCCCGGCGAGGGAGGCCGCCTCGGTCGCCACGCCGCGGCGCGTGAGCACCTCGACGAGATCGAGCCGGCGGATGTCGGCGAACGGCTTGACGTGCACACGCTGATAGGTCTCGAGCTCGTCGAAGTCGACCTTGCTCACGCGGCCGATCGGGATGCCGCGCGGGAACAGCGACTCGAGCCGCGAGGAGGTGAACCCCGACGTGATCACGAGCGTGTTCTCGGTCACCCGGCGGTCGCTCTCGACGTTCTCGAGGAGGAGGTCGTCGGGGTCGCCGACCTCCGGCCGGACCACGCCGGACACCCCCGCGGGGAACACCTGGGCGGACACGCCGCTCTCGCCGTCGGTGATGAGGCGCACCTCGGCGGTGCCGCCGGTGGCGGTGGTGACCTTCCCAACCAGGCCGCCCGCGGCCACCACCGGCTGGTCGACGCGAACGCCGTCGCCGGTGCCCTTGTCGATCTTGACGCTCGAATGCCAGACGGTGGGCGACTTCGCGATCACGCGGGCGGTCACCGGCCGCGTGGCCTGCGGGAAGTAGTCCTGCTCGTGAAGCTCGGCGATCTGCTTGAGCTGGCCGGAGTCGCGCACGGCCGTCTGGGCCTCGGCGAGATCGCTGCGGAGCTGCTGGACCTCCTTCTTCAGCGCCTCGTTCTGGTCCTTGGCGTCGATCGTGTCGCCGGCCCAGCCGAAGAAGTCGCGCACCGGCTTGAGCGCGCGGCTGGCGCCGCTCTCGACCGGCGCGAAGGCCTCCTGTGCGCCCCGCTGGAGGGTGTGGAAGACGCCGCCGCCGGACTCCCCGAAGTAGGCGGTGAGGATCGCGATCGACAGCGCGACGAAGATGCCGAGCACCGCCCGCCTCCTGCGGATCGCCTTCCTGTCATGCATCGCTAGGCCTCGACCGCGGCCCGGCGCCCCGTTAGCGCCGCCGGCTCGTTCGGGAATTCTTGTTGGCGCGGTGGATTGCCTCGAACTCCTCGAGGCTGCGACCGGAGCCGACCGCCACGCAGGTGAGCGGCGACTCGGCCAGGTGGGCCGGCATCTGGGTCTCGTCGCGGAGGCGCTCGTCGAGCCCCTGCAGGAGCGCG
>Ga0081538_10002283_pt1 | contig 18938 bp, 17 predicted proteins | sample TabmetS5T2R1_FD_71022 | JGI IMG/M metagenome (GOLD analysis project Ga0081538, IMG submission 71022) | Tabebuia heterophylla rhizosphere microbial communities from the University of Puerto Rico - S5T2R1 | ecosystem: Host-associated > Plants > Roots > Rhizosphere ... | reverse complement strand
GAGTGACCATCGCGCCACTCTCTTCAATCGCGACTTTCAGATCTCCCAGAACCCGATCCAATAACACCTCACAATCGGCGGGTACGAATTCCCTGCCCTTGGTGCCTACTCTGGAATAGGCCAGAAGATCTTGAATCAATCTCTGCATCCGAGTGGCTCCATCCACCGCATAGGTGATGAACTCCTCCGCATCCGAACCCAGTTTTCCTTTATAGCGCCTCGCCAGTAACTGGGTGTAGCTTGACACCATGCGGAGCGGCTCCTGAAGGTCATGGGAAGCCACGTAGGCGAACTGTTCCAGCTCAACGTTAGAACGGGCTAATTCCTGCGCTTTTTCGGCCAAGGCCGACGCCGCCCGCTGACGCTCGGTCACGTCCCTAAATGATATGACCGCGCCCGTCAATTCTCCGCGTTCGAGAATCGGCGTACTTACGTAGTCTACGGGAATAATCACTGCATCCATGCGGTGGAACAGTTCCTCTGTTCCTTGACGAGACACGCCGTCTCCGAGGGTTGCTAGGACCGGGGAAGCACCGGTAGAAAAAGCTGTTCCATCCGCCTTCGTGTGGTGCACGATCTCTCCCATCGACTTGCCGACGATTTGACCACCTTCCAAGCCCAACATCTTAATGGCCGCGGGGTTGATAAAGGTCACTTTCCCTTCCATGTCCAGGCCGTAAATCCCGTCGCCCGCAGAATCGAGAATCAACTTCGTCCGAGAAAACGCTGTCTCGTTGAATCGCCAGGCGATGACGCTTGCGACTGAAGCCCAAAGCACGAAGAAGGCGTGGATGCCGGCCCAAGTCCAAGGAGCGTCAAACGCAGCAGCGTGGTTGAAGACAGCCTCGGGCCACAACACGCCCACGACGCCGTGATGGATGGCAACGTAGACGATAGCCAGGAGGTAGGGAATCCAATCCTGGTACAGGGCTAGGAAAGCAATCATCACAAAGAAATGAAAGTGGAGCTCGATATATCCACCCGAAAGATGCACCAGGATGGCGGACGAAGTCATGAGGCCAAAGCCAACAGCGGTTGCTCGAAACGCCCGGCTTGCCCCTCTGTACGCCGCCATTCCGGCGAATAGAGCCACTGGAAGCGATTCGCCAATCGTATGGAGCACTGTGCCGTCCTCGAACCAAGCCCCAAGACTTAAGTCCCAACGATACCCAAACAGAGGACCAACGAGCGCGATGATCGCGACGTGAGCCCATGTCAGTGTCAGAAGAAACCGGTGCCTACTGCGCCAAACGTCCTCGGGCAAAGAACCGCCCGCCGGTAAGAAGTGCAGGAGATAGTTGATAGCTAAGGAAAGCAAAGACCATGTTGACTTAGCGTTTCCATTCACTCTTCTGGCTCCTGAGCTCTTGGTCATCGTCATTCTGAGAGGAAACTACCTTGCGAAACGGCAGGTGTCCTGACTGCAGAAAAGTTAATGGTCGTGGGAGCAAACCATATACCAGAACAACTACCCTTCAACTAGTTGATTTCACAGAGAAATAATTTAATCCCTCATTGCCAAAGAATGACAGGAACGTTAATCGATTTACAAATTTGTCAGGCGGGGCGACTTCATTGATCCGCGCACACGAGAAACACAAAAATGGTCGGCTAAAGCTTCGAACTGAGCTTTCCTCGTAGCGAGGGGATCCATTCCGCCGCCGATCAGCGGTATCCTTCGGCCTGCATGCTAAAGAGGTGGGCGTAGATGCCTTCCCGACGCAGGAGATCCTGGTGGCTGCCGATTTCGGCAATCCGGCCTTCTTGAATGACGACGATGCGGTCGGCCATACGCACGGTGGAAAACCGATGGGAGATCAAGATCGCCATCTTGCCTATGGTGAGGTCTTGAAAGTGGCGGAAAATCTCGTATTCGGTTTCAGCGTCCAGAGACGCGGTAGGTTCATCCAAAACCAATATCTCGGCATCTCTCATGAAGGCCCGGGCCAGAGCAATCTTCTGCCATTGGCCTACGGAAAGCTCATGGCCGCCATGGAACCAACGCCCGAGCATAGTCTGATAACCATCCGGGAGACTCTCAACGATAGCATGGGCGCCGCTCTTGCGGGCGGATGCGATGATTCGGTCCATTCTGTCCAGCGCTTCGATCTGGCCGAAGCCAATGTTCTCGCTCGCCGGCAGATGATAGCGCACGAAGTCCTGAAAAATGACGCCGATTCTTTGCCGGAGATCGAGCGGATCCAGTTCGCGAATATCGATGCCGTCGATCAGGATCGTACCCTCCGTAGGATCGTAGAGCCGGGTCAGCAGCTTGATCAAGGTCGTTTTGCCAGCGCCATTGGGCCCCACGAGCGCGATTTTCTCTCCACGGCGGATTGTTAAGTTGATATCACGCAAAGCCCACTCCTCGCGTTCCGGGTAGCGAAAGCCGATAGCGCGAAATTCGATGCCGCTGCGGAGGGGAACCGGTAGCGCGTGATTTCGGGCGGCGACACCCATTTGAGGTTTTAACCCCAGAAAATCGAAAAGGTTGGCCATGAACAGATTGTTCTCATAAATGCTGCCGACCGCCGACAGAATCGCCTGAAAGGTCGATTGGCCCTGCCGAAAAATGGCCAGGTAAAGTGTCATGTCACCGAGAGAGATTTTCCCCTGTACGGTGTGCCAGACAATCCACGCATAGGAGCCGTAAAAACCCAGGGTGGCGATGAGACCCAGGCCAAATCCTGCGACGGCTCGTCGCATCGCCAGCGATTTGTCTTCGCGAAAGAACTTGTCGAACAGAGTCATATAGCGCGCCAGTAAAGTGTCGCCAAGATTAAAGAGCTTGATTTCCTTGGCCGAGGCGTCTTCCGTCAGCAGCCGCGCAAGGTAGTTGATTTGCCGTGTTTCGGGCGCCCGGCGTGTGAGGAGCCGAAAGCCCTCTTCCGAGAAACGTGTCTCAGCAATAAAAGCGGGAATGCTCGCGGCTAAAAGAATGATTATCAGCCAAGGGCTGAAGCGCAGCAGGAGGACAGCAAAGGAAATCAAGGTGATTGTGTTTTGCACGATAAGAAAAGTGTCATTGATCAAATCCACTGGCTTGTAGCCCGACTCGCGGCGCGCATTTTGTAACCGGTCGTAAAAGTCAGGATGCTCGAAGAAAGCCAGATCCAAGCTCAACGCTTTCCCGATAATCTCGCCGCGAATACGGTTGGCAAGCTGAAGCTGGATCAGTTGCTGGATAAGCCTCCGCGCCTGATTGAGCCCGGTAGCGAGCAAGAAAAGAATTAATTCGAGAATCAGGTAAACAAAAACGCTCCGGATCCGTTCGGGGTCCGGGCCTTGCTGGATCGAGCTGACGACTCCATCCACGATCAACTTCCCCACCCAGGCTTGAGACGCGGGCAAGAGCGCTGCAGCCAGCGTAAGAAATCCCAAGCACACGGTGGCCCAGCGGCTGGTTTGCCATACCAGCTTCACTGCTCCGGGTGTGTGGGCAAAAGACCGGCGGACCTCTTTCCACTTCGGTAACAACGGGGTCATAAGAAACGCCTCCCACGGAAATCGGCTTGTCCAGGAGTCAGCCCCCGATCTCGGCGCAGAACAGCACGACGACGTTTAGAATAGCACGGCCGGCATTTCGCGAGAGGATATTAGTTCGGGAGTGAGAACGTGAACAGCGGATCGCCTTTACAATCCCAGTTCTTTTTGTGCCTGCTTGAGATAACTCAGATCCACATACCGTTCCGGGGAGGGCAAGGGCTCTTTTAGAACTCCATCCCGCGCCTGCACCTCGATATTCATCTTTAAACCGTCCAGAGTAACGGCGCCGTCGATCGGGAATATCTTGTTCTTGGTGAAATAGTCCACACCTCTGCGAGCATACGGCGGTTTGACTCCCATCTCTTGAGTAAAAAACTCCGCGGCCTGATCAGGATACTCGTAGATCCAGCGCAAGCTCCTGATATGCGCCTTAAGAAACCTAACCACGAGGACGCGATTTTTCTCCGCCCACGTGGGATTGATGGTGACGGCATTAAATTGATAGGTGGGAATCAATTCCAGCGTGTCGCCCAGCCGGTTGAATCCTTGATCAACGGCGATGTCAGAATATGGGATGCCTAAGACCCCACCGGCAATGGCGCCGCTTTCAAGCGCTGTCAAGCGCGCCGCGGTTCCGCCTGAGATGACCACCATGGAAAAATCTCGGGGATGGACAAGCCCTTTGCTCTTAAGGTAGTCTAATAGAATGGACGTCGCTCCCCCGCGTAAGGCCGACACGCCGATTCTCGCGCCTTTGAGATCATCGATCTTTTTGTAGGCCTTGCCGCCGACCAATATGTAGGGCGCGGAATTATCAACCCCGGCAATAACCTTGAGGTTTCCTCCCTTTTCGTTGATGACGATCGTGGCGTCGGCATTTAAACTGCCGATCTGCAGTTCTCCCGCGAGCAGCGCGGCAAGCTGCACGTCGCTGCGTCCGATCAACACGGGCTCGATCCTGATGTTTTCAGCGGCATAAGACCCCTTCTTCTGGCCCACATAGTAAGGCATAAAGAAAAGGGTCTTTGACGTGATTCCAACTTTTACGGTTTGTGCGAAGCCGATCGGTACTGTAACTAGCCCGCCGAAGAAAAACATCAGGAATCCACTAATAATCCTTGCGATCATTGGCAGTCCTTTTCATGGTGGAATGGAAACGCATCTTCAATATGTGGCAGCGTATCTTATATGGAACGCCGCACCGGTGCCAAGCAGAAAAAACGTGAGAAAACCAGGCCCCCTCTTCTGCCTTAAGCGATCTGTTAAGTATCAATGAACATTGGGTTAAAGATTGGCGCCAGACCGACATTCCAGCCAGCTTGATTCAATCTCACTAGGCCAACTGTGTTAGAGCCGCTATCGCACTCCCTGCCGGAATTCATTTGAAGTTAACGTCTTCTTCATCCTGCCGTTGCACACCAGACTGATATTACAACCGAAATTATTAAAAACACCGTTCTTGACAGTAGCACTGTTAGAAGCAAGGGCAATTTACACAAAGGAGATTCAGCATTGAAGATCATTCAGCATCATTATGTAGAACGCGATACCGGTCAGGTTTGCTCGGAGCGTCCGATCGGCGATTGGATTGTCAATTATCTCTACAGCAAAAGGCGCGAAGAAGTGCCGTTCGTCTATCAACTGCTTGGAAGTCAGTGGTTTTCCGGCTTTCTTGGCTGGGTTAATTATGATTTTCCGTTGGGACAGAACATGACGGGTATCCGGCGCTTCCTGAAAAACTGTGCCATCGACTTGAGCGAATGCATCGACAAGCCGGAGAAACTCGATTCAGCCAGAAAAATTTTCGAGCGGCGAATCCGCTATTGGCAATCGCGTCCGATGACTGAATACGACTCGGCAATCGTCTCCCCCGCCGATTCGAGACTTCTGATCGGCTCCTTCCAAGATACCTCTAAACTTTTCCTCAAGGGAAAATTCTTTGAATACGAGGAACTCTTGGGTTCAAACAAGGGTTCCTGGCTCGACGCATTTCACGGCGCTGATTTTGTCGTCTGCCGACTGACTCCCGAGAAGTATCACTACAACCACACTCCGGTCGCGGGTGTGGTTCGCGATTTCTATGAGAACGATGGAAACTACCACTCGTGCAATCCGGGGCCGGTCCTTAGCTTGGCCACTCCATACTCAAAAAACAAGCGAGTGGTGACTGTGATCGACACCGACGTCAGCGGCGGCACCGGTGTCGGGTGGATTGCGATGATTGAGGTCGTCGCCCTCATGGTAGGTGACATCGTCCAGTGCTACAGCCCATCGGAATACAAAAACCCGCAGCCGGTTAAGACTGGGATGTTCCTCCAGCGCGGCTATCCGAAAAGCCTTTTCCGCCCTGGAAGCAGCACCACGGTCTTATTATTTCAAAAGGACCGCGTCGATTTTTGTCACGATCTGATTCGCAACATGTATCGCACCGACGTCGAGAGCCGATACTCGGAGGGCCTCGGCAGACCGCTAGTCGAGACCGATATCAAAGTTCGCTCGACGATCGGCTATCGCAAACGAAAAAAAGGAGGTTCCGATGATTTCTAGCGAAGCCTTTGTGCTGTCGTTGGCGTTATTTATCGGAAGCCTGGTCGCCTGGGCTTTCAAACGTCTACCGGATGAACGGTGGCAATTTCTCGCCTCGGTGCCGATTATGAAAGACGCGAATGGCCGTTGGCACGGACTCAATTTTACCTACTATGGTCTACTCACCGCCAATGCCCTGGTCTTCGGTGTAGCTTTGCTCATCGTACTCCTAGGGGCTTTGCATATCGCAACGACCGTAACTTTAGCACTCATTCTCGCCGTGTTGCTGTTTTGTTTGCCCGCCGCTAGATGGGTAGCGAAGCTCGTCGAAGGTAAAACCTGCACCTTCACGGTGGCCGGCGCCTTTTTTGTTGGAATTTTTGTTACTCCTGCGGTTCTTTATGCGTTTAACTTGGTGTCGCCCGGCATAGGCCTGCGACCCGTGCCGATCGTGCCGGTATTAGCTGCGGTGATGATTGCGTACACATTTGGCGAAGGCCTCGGTCGTTTGGCTTGCATCAGCTTCGGTTGCTGCTACGGTGTGTCGCTTTCTGAAGCTCACCCGATTCTCCAAAAGCTTCTCGGTCATCGGTACTTCGTCTTCTCCGGTAAGATGAAAAAGATTTCTTACGCGAGCGGCATGGAAGGCATGCAAGTCATTCCCATTCAGGCGATGACCTCCCTAGTTAACATCCTGGCGGGTCTGGCGGCGACGTTTCTCTTCCTCAAAGGAGTTTTTGGCGTCGCTTTTATGGTGACGATAACGCTGACGCAGGGGTGGCGTACGATATCTGAAACGCTGCGAGCCGACTATCGCGGCAAAGGGCGAGTCTCAGCGTATCAAATCATGGGTATTTTGGCGATCGCTCTTGCCCTTGTGCTGCTTCACCTGCTTCCTGCTGAGCACGCCACTGCGCCGGATCTCTCGGAGGGTATACAAGCGGCCTGGCGCCCAGCGGTCGTGCTTTTCCTTCAGGGTCTATGGGTGATCGTCTTTGTACTGTTTGGGAAAAGCATGGTCACGGGAGCTGAAATTTCCTTTCACCTCCATCACGACCGGATTTAGGGAGAGCTGAGTCGAATCGGGTGCTCCCCTCCTCCCCGCGGAGTTGAACCGAAAGGTGGCACTATGCAAGATAATCATAACGCTCACCCAGTCGCCACGTCCTCAGGCGCTTTATCCCAGCATCACCCTTCGCTAAGTGAACTACCGCGCTGCCAATGCTGTAACGCAGCCATACCGACCGGCAATTTCGCGCCAGCAGTCAATGCCGCTGCCATCAGTTGTATCGTCTGCGGCCATCAAAACCAGCCCTCCGACTCATTCGCTCTCTACGATCGGGTGGCGAGCCGATAACCAGTTCTGCGCTCCCCCTGAACCAGTCCGTGGAAAAAGGAATCTGCTAGAACTTTTCTCCTCAAGTCGTGGTTTATGAACTTGATTGACAAGTGAACCGCGACGGCGATAGTTTCGTTGTAGACGAGTTCAGCGAGGAGGAAAAATATGGATTTTGTTAGTTTGGATCGAAAGATCGATGAGGCCGGAAAAGAAAAAACAAGAAATACTCATCTTTTCGAAGCAGAGAATTTTCGCTCATGGATGCTTTACTTCGAACCCGGGGACGGCACTCCCATGCACTTTCACCAATCGCCGGAGACTTTTTTGGTCATCGAGGGCAAGTGCTCGATTAAAAACATTCAGGGAGGAGAGCGGATCGTTGAAAAAAACGAAGTCGTTTTTTTCCCGGCGAAGGAATACTATCAGCTGACGAACGTCGGCAACGGGCCTCTGGTTCTGTTCGGCAATCGTTCCGAACCCTTCGGCATACGTCCTGTTAGAGCCGGTGAAGAACAAGCCACGGAAAAGGGCGCTTGATGTACCAATGTGCTATTTAGCGATGCCCCCATACATCAAGGAGGAGCCATGCCCACTGAGTTTATCGATCTTTTCGATCTCCCGTTATCGCAAAAAAGTGCTGTTCACCTCGGATGATTTTTCCATACCCGCGTTCACGGCGATTACCCGGGAACCGACAAAGCTGTTTGGGAGCGCAGCATTAATCGCTGTATGAGATTTACACTCGGCATGACGGTGAAATCAGGACGCCTCGCTGCTTCTGGCTCTTTGTTGCTGTAGCCTGAGCTATAAATTCTTCAGAAATTGCCCACGCCATCCGGTTCGATCGACGGGCACATCGATTGCACCGCCGTAGGGGAGCCTAGTTTTTATTGATTTATCTATGGCTAATCATAGCGATCGGCTCCGCCTGGGGGCAGTAGCGGATCTACACTGCACCAGGAAGGCGGCCGATAGCACTAGAAATCTGCTGTCAGCCATGGCCCACGATACTGACGTGCTATTGCTGGGTGGAGACCTCTGCGATGCTGGCTTGCCGGAAGAAGCCGAAATCCTCGCCCGGGAAATATCGATCTTGAAGGTTCCCGCGGTGGCTGTACTTGGGAACCACGATTTCGAAGCCGGCAAAGCGCCCGAGATAATAGAGATTCTCTCAAACGCCGGCGTGAACGTTTTGGACGGAAAGTCATGCGAAATATACGGCGTTGGCTTCGCCGGCGTGAAGGGCTTCGCCGGCGGATTCGGTGAAAAAGCGTTGCAGCCGTGGGGCGAACCGATAATCAAAGCTTTTGTCCATGAAGCCGTCGAAGAGGCGCTAAAGCTCGAATCAGCCCTTGCCGGGCTAAGAACGCCGAATCGAGTCGCTCTGTTACACTATTCCCCTATCGTTGAAACGGTAATTGGAGAGCCACCGGAGATTTTTCCATTTTTAGGTTCCAGCAGACTCGAAGATCCATTGAACCGCTACCCCGTTGCGGCGGTTTTCCATGGCCACGCCCATCGTGGTTCCCCGGAGGGTGTGACCAAAGCGGGCGTTCGTGTATTTAACGTCGCCAAGTCCCTCCTCCAGAACATCATCTCAGATGCGCCACCATTCAAGATTTTCGAAATTGATGGCGTTAAAGACAGGAGATGAAATGGAGCTTCCAGCTAAAGATGCCAAAACCTCTTTCTTTTACCGCCAGGTCATCGGCGTGCTGAACCGTAGCTGTGTTCCGTTTTTGTTGGGAGGCGGCTTTGCTTTTGAATTTTATACTCACCTGGGCAGAAGCGTAAAGGATATGGATATATTTATCCGGCGCGACGACGTGGAGAAAACATTTGAAGTTCTAAATCAAGCGGGGTTGCGGACAGAACTTACTTTTTCCCATTGGCTTGCGAAGGTCTATTGTGAAGATAACTTTATCGATATTATTTTCAGCTCCGGCAACGGTTTGTGTGAAGTGGATGATTTTTGGTTTGAGCATGCGATACCCGGCGAGATCTTCGGCTTTCCCGTCAAGTTTTGTCCCCCGGAAGAAATGATCTGGTCGAAGGCTTTCGTCATGGAGCGTGAACGCTACGACGGAGGTGACGTCGCGCACTTGCTGCTGAAGTGTGTTGAGCGGCTCAACTGGCATCGTCTGGTCAGCCGGTTCGGACCACACTGGCGCGTTTTGCTGAGCCACCTGATACTGTTTGGTTATATCTATCCGTTCGAGAAGCAACGAATACCGCAGGAAATTATCGGCGAGTTACTGCGCCGGTTGGACGCCGATTTGACTGCGCCTACCCCTGCTGCCGATCCAGCCTGTCAGGGACCTTTACTCTCCAGAACTCAATATCGCGTCGATGTAGAAAAAATGGGTTACAAAGACGCCCGTCTGCTACCGGACAGCAACATGTCCCCTGAAGAGACAATTGACTGGACCGTTGCAGGAGAACCTGAACAACGGAAATAGAAACCCCTACCCTTTGTGCCGCTTCCGCTGATCCAACAACGCTCCTCCTGCAACAGAAAATGTCACAAGATCGGAACCCATTGGCTTCCCATCCGACATAGGATCTAGTGTGTAGGAATTTTCCTCAGTTGCATGAATAGTAATGCGTTAAACGAGGACACTTTTGCTATTCCAGCGTTGCAAGACACGCGAAAAACTTCAGGCCGGTGTCTTTCAATGAAGCAACTGATTACGCGTCACCTAAAATTAGAGATCGCACGCCTCGCGCCGAACGGTCCTGGTATACTGCTTGCACTGCCTAAGAGACAGCCGTAAGAAAACAAGGAAGAAAGCGAGTGGCGGCCGAGAGTAACCGACGAGCGCTAGAAACAAACTAACGCTCCCATCCCACAGGTTTACGATACATTCTTACGTAAACAATAAAGGAGGTTTTCTGCAATGCGTCTGGGAGAAGTAATGACGAGGAATGTCGAGGTTATCGGCACGAGCGCACCGTTGATAGAAGCGGCGGCAAAAATGAAAGAACTCGACGTTGGACTGATCCCGATCTGCGATGGGGAAGAATTAAAGGGAACACTCACCGACCGCGATATCACCGTGAGAGCTACCGCCGCAGGACGTAACCCATCAAAGACAAAAGTGTCAGAGATCATGTCCACCGACCTCGCGTACTGCTTCGAGGATCAGGAAATCGGGGATGCGGTGAGTCTCATGGAAGCGAGACAAATCCGGCGGTTGCCGATACTCAGTCGGGAAAAGCGCCTCGTGGGAATTGTTTCGCTCGGCGACCTGGCAGTGCATTCCGGCGAAAATGAAATGGTCGGCGACACGCTTAAAGAAGTTTCTCGTCCGGCAGTGCCCCGGCGAAAAAGAGGTTAAGCGAAGACACAGCCGGTCCTGCACGCAAGACAGAATTAATCCGATGGCTCGCAGGCGACGAAATAAAAGAAAAGACGCGGCCCCCGTCCAAAATGAAACCCCTGTGCCACGTGGGCGCACGGTTAAGGTGAAGCCTCGCAAGGAAAAGCCATGCATCACCAGAAACCCAAAACCGATAACGTAACCTTGTGATGTAAGGAGATTTCATGGCCCGTGGCAAAACATCGAAGTCAAAGAAACGGCACAACCTCAAAGCAAAATCCGGCGCGAGGCCGCTCTGGCGAGGCAGCATCAATTTCGGGTTGGTCAATATTCCCGTCGCCCTTTATTCGGCCGAAGCAGATGGTTCTATAGATTTCGACTTGCTTGACCGGCGTGATTTTGCTCGTGTTCGATATCGACGCGTCAATGAGAAAACAGGTCGGGAGGTACCTTGGGATGAAATCGTCAAGGGTTACGAATACAAAAAGGGCGAGTACGTTGCACTGACCGATGATGATTTTCTCAAAGCAAACGTCGAGGCAACGCAGTCCATCGAAATTCTTGACTTCGTCGATAGCGCTGATATTAGCCCGATCTACTTCGACAAGCCTTACTATTTGGCGCCGCTAAAAAACGGGCAACGTGCGTATGGGCTATTGCGTGAGGTTATGAAACGAACCGGCAAAGTCGGGATCGCCAGAGTGGTCATCCGCACGCGGCAGCATCTAGCGGCTCTGCTCGTCGATGGACCCGTGTTGATTTTGAACCTCTTACGTTTCTCCCATGAGTTACGCGATGCCTCGAAGCTTGGCGTGCCCGAACCGAGGTCCGCCGGAGGATCGAATCAGGAACTCAAGATGGCCGAACAATTGGTCGAGACTATGGCCGGCAGGTGGGATCCTAAAAAGTATCGGGATGAATATCACCAGGATCTGCTCAAGATGATCAATAAGAAAATCACGTCCGGTCAAACTAAAACTATTGAGCCGACGGAGGTCGCACTGCCACCCAAACGTCAAGGCAAAGTCGTCGACATCATGCATCTGTTACGTCAGAGCATGGAGCAAGCCCACAAAAAAAATGAGCCCACGCGGAGACGTAAAGCAAGCTAGGCTCTCGAAGATTTCCCTCTGTTTGCCTGACTATGCGCCCAGAAGCACCCCGCCGCAAACGTAACTTTCCTAGAGCGCCCCGTTCGCCAGGAAGCATTCTGGCATCGAATTCGCCAGGCAATGTGAAGATCGCCGGCGTCAAGCTTACCCACCCGGATCGCGCTCTTTATCCTCATCAGGGAATTACTAAACTTGAGCTCGCTCGCTATTATCAACAGGTTGGTGATTGGATGATCCGACACGTCGAAAAAAGGCCCTTGACCCTTGTGCGCTGTCCGGAAGGGCATGAGAAGGAATGTTTCTACCAAAGGCACATAACCAAATCGATGCGCGGTCCGATCCACGGCATCCGTGTGCGAGAAGGACGGTCCACCGTTTCGTATATATCGGTTGATTCGACTCCCGGACTTATCGCACTCGTGCAGATCGGAGTTTTAGAAATTCACACGTGGGGCTCGCGCCAAGACCGGCTAGATCAGCCGGATCGCCTCACCTTCGATCTTGATCCCGATCCAGCGCTGCCCTGGAAGAACATCCGAGAAGCAGCCTTGACTTTGCGCCGACGAATGGCAGACCTGGGCCTCGGTGCCTTCGTCAAAACTACCGGCGGCAAAGGTTTGCACGTAGTGGTGCCGATTATTCCAAAGCACAATTGGGACGAGGTAAAGGCTTTTACAAAAAAAGTGGCGGCGACAGTGGCCATAGAAGAGCCTAAGCTTTACACGACTACGATGTCCAAAGCGAAGCGCAAGGGCAAGATCTTCATCGACTATCTACGTAACGCCCGGACTGCGACAGCGGTCTGCGCCTATTCGACCCGGGCCTCTGCAGGAGCACCTGTTTCGGTGCCCGTAAGTTGGCAGGAGCTTGCAACCGATGTCCGAGAGGCACGTTTTACTATTCGGAACGTTCCTCAACGTCTGGCGCGCCTGCGCAAAGATCCTTGGGACGGTTATGAGGCCGCCCGTGTGAATATTCCGCATGCGATGCTGGGCAAATTGTAGGAATCGTGGACGAAAGAGTCTTTCAGTTGTTTTGCAGGAGGTGTTTATGAAGATCAAAACCCTACCAACCGTGATTAAGGCAACGGCGTTAGGTGTCCTGACCATGTATCTATTCGATCCTGTGATGGGGCGCCGGCGTAGAGTCCTTGTTCGTGACAAGCTTATCAAACTCGGGAAGACCACCAAGCAAACTGCTGGGGTCACTGCGCGCGATCTCAAAAATCGAACTTTGGGAACCGTCGCTGAGGGCCGAGCGACGCTCTTTGAAGACACAGTGGACGACTTGGTGTTAGTAGAGCGGGTGCGATCGAAACTAGGGTTTGTTGTCCGTCATCCTTCCTCGATCGTCGTACAGGCGAGCGAGGGCGTTATCACCCTGAGCGGTCCGGTGTTAAGCGATGAAGTTCAGCGACTGATAGCCGACGTTGCAGCCGTTCGAGGTGTACGCGAGGTAGAGAATCGTTTGGATGTGCACGAAACCAGCGATAACGTACCGGGGTTGCAGGGCGATATCTCTAAACCCACAGGGGAGTTGCTCGATGTCTTTCAAGGCCGTTGGTCCCCTTCCACCCGTTTTTTGTTAGGAACAGCTGGAGTGCTCTTGCTCTTCGGCCTTAATCCCTTTCGTAAAAGTGCCGCCGCCTGGTCACTCCTCACGGGACTCGGACTCTTGTCTTGGAGTGTCGCAAAAGAAGAATGGAGGGAAGCAAGCCGAAGCGATCAGCGCGATGATGAAATGGACAAAGCAGCGGCCGCTTGGTCTGCATGATCCAGCAAAGGTTCCGATGGTGACAAACAGGAGGGGCAGGTGAAATCTAAGTTAATTGACGAGCGAGGGCAAAAGACTTTTGCGGTCATATTCGACAAAGGAGATGAGTTCCTGAGTGAATTGACTTCTTTTGCTAAGAAAAACGATCTCGGCGCCAGTCATTTTACGGCGATCGGCGCCTTTCGGGACGTGATGCTTGGTTATTTCGATCGCGAGAAGAAAAAATACCAAGAGATACCGGTTGTCGAGCAGGTGGAAGTGCTCTCGTTGGTCGGTGATATTGCCCTCAAAGACCACATCCCTCAGATCCACGCACACGTTGTGGTCGGCAAAGCGGACGGAACCGCTCACGGCGGTCATATTCTCGAAGCGCACGTATGGCCGACCTTGGAGGTCGTATTGACCGAATCGCCCAAACACTTGCAGCGGAAGATCGACCCGGAGACGGGACTGGCTTTGATTGAACTAGGCTAATAAGTAGTATGGCGGCCGAAAGAGCGATTTACGCCGCCCTCATGAAGAAACTGGAAGTGTCGGCCGATGCGATCGTCGGCGCACGATCGCCAGAAATGCGGTGGAAACGCCAAGGGATATTGCGCTGAAGTTGCGTGATGGAGCCATGCTCAACGGCGACGCCGGTACGCCGACTATCCTATCTGATGGTTAATGGGCAATTGCGATGCCACGAATCTGAGAAGAATAACGCCGAACTCTGCTTTTCGCCCGAAGGCTAAGAAGACGTTGGTTCGCCGTCGATCTCTAGCGAAAGGAAAGAACCGACACGTTGTAGAAAATTCCGGACACACCGCGGCTTACCGCTATCAAGACAAACACGAAACATGATGTAATTCTTATTTTGGGCGTCGCTCCCACGTGGCATAGGGATTGCGCCATCATATGGCTTTCGTTCAGAAAATCAGTTGGAGGGCTAACCATGAAACGGATAGCCACTTTGAATGTTTTGGTCATCTTATTTCTTATCTTGTTGCCATTGTTCTCAGGTCCTGGGCTGAGCCAAGATTCGACTCCGAAAACGTCTGCTCAGAGCCCTGCTACATATCGGGGTAATTTCGCCGCTTTGGCAAAAGCGGTTGGCCCCGTCGTCGTCAATATTTCTACCACTCAAGTTATTAAACCTCCTGCCCAGGGATCTCCAAGGCCATTTGGTGGCGCGGAGCCTTTCGAAGATCCTTGGGAACGATTTTTTGGTCAACCTTTTCCGCGCGGTCCCTTTCGGCAGCAGGGTCTCGGTTCCGGGTTTATTATCGAGCCCGACGGCATCATCCTGACAAATAATCACGTGGTGGCCAACGCTGAGAAGATCGTTGTGAAGCTTCAGGATGAAAGAGAGTTTGAAGGACGAGTCGTCGGCAACGACGCCAAGACCGATATTGCAGTGATCAAGATCAATGCCAAGAATTTGCCCGTCGTCCCACTCGGAGATTCCGATCGCTTGCAGGTGGGAGAATGGGTTGTCGCGCTCGGCAGCCCTTTCGGTCTCGCCAATACCGTCACCGCTGGCATCGTGAGCGCCAAAGGGAGGTGGATCGGAGCGGGACCTTATGACAATTTCATTCAGACTGATGCTTCTATCAACCCGGGAAATTCGGGAGGACCGCTGGTTAATTTGCGTGGCGAAGTCGTGGGGATGAATACTGCCATTTTTTCGCGGGCAGGAGCTAACATCGGCATCGGCTTCGCGATACCCATTAGTCTTGTGAAAGAGCTGCTGCCGGAGCTGAAAAGCAAAGGCAAGGTAACCCGGGGATGGCTTGGTGTGTCGGTCCAAGAACTTACTCCCGATCTCGCAGCATCGCTGGGTATGGACAGCTCCAGAGGCGCGTTGGTGTCGACCGTCGAGGATGGCAGTCCTGCTGAGAAGGCGGGCATCAAAGTCGGCGATGTCATCGTTGAATATAACGGCAAGCCGATTCAGCATTCGAACGAGATGCCGATCTTGGTGGCGCGCACGGACGTAGGCAAAAGTGTACCGCTCAAGATTTTTCGCGGTAAAGAGGAAGTACGGCTTTCGGTAACAGTCGGAGAACTCAAGGAAGACGAAATTGTCGCCTCGACCGCGAGGAAAAATGATCTTGGCTTAACCGTCCAAAATGTTCCATCTGAAATCGCCCGCAGCTTGGGTTTAGAAGACACCCAAGGCGTCATCATTACTGCCGTAGACCCTAGAGGTGCTGGCGCCGCAGCCGGCTTTCGTCGCGGCGATGTCATCTTGGAAATCGATCGAAAACCGGTGCGCAGCCTGTCCGACTATGAAAAGGCCATCGCTGAGGCTAAAGACAAGAACCTGCTATTCTTAGTCCGCCGCGGGGAGGCTAATATTTTTCTTGCCCTCAAGTCGTAAGCGCCGTATCTTCATTAAGGCACGTCGCGGCATTCTGCGTTGACACGCAAGGAAAACGGAGAATCGCATGCTACGCTAGAGCAGTGAACATTCGAACCGCGTGGCTGCAACAAAGAAAAACTTACAAGAGTGTTTTTCGTAGGGTAATACGATGGAGAACCGCGATCTTCAAGCGACCTGGGCATATCATAACGGAACCAAGCATTCCTATGAGAGTATTCGGGCGAATCGCCATTATCTGGATTGGGACAACCAGCCGGTTCCCTTTAAAATCTACTCTGGACTAAAGCCCATACCGTTACCCCAACAGCTGTCCTCGGCGGGCGTGGCCGCACTGCAAACGATCGCGACTGCCGCGGCGGAGAAAACAGAGGCGGCCGTCACCTCGCTGCAAATCTTGGCGGAAATACTTTATCTCTCAGCGGGTATCACCAGGCGCCGGAACTATCCGGGAGGAGAAATCTTGTTCCGCGCGGCGGCGTGCACCGGCGCGCTGTATCATATCGACTTGTATGTCGTCTGCGGCGATGTGCAGGAATTGCCGGCAGGCGTTTATCACTTCGGCCCTCATGACTTCGCTTTGCGCCAGCTCCGTGCCGGCGATTATCGGAATGTTCTGGCGCGGGCGAGCGGCAGAGAACCCGCGATAGTTAATGCCCCCGTGATCATCGTCTGCGCGTCGACTTACTGGCGCAATGCCTGGAAGTACCAGTCGCGAGCCTACCGGCACTGTTACTGGGACAACGGCACGATTCTCGCCAATTTGTTAGCCGCCGCCGTCGCGCGTTGTGTACCGGCGCGCATCGTCCTGGGCTTCGTAGATGATGCGGTGAGACAGTTTCTAAGTCTGGATGCAAAGCGCGAGGGCGCGCTGGCACTCGTAGCTTTGGGCCACGCCCCGTCTCTGACGAATGAATCCGCACCGGCGGTCGAGCCTCTTGTATTTGAAACCGAACCGCTTTCCAAAAGTGAAGTCGATTATCCGGCTATCCCGGCGATGCACGAAGCGTCGTCTCTGGAAACCGAAGCGGAAGTCATAAACTGGCGTCATGAGGTGGGAGCTGAAAGTCCGAGTCCAATTTTAAAACCGCGCTTGATCCCTCTGGACCCACTTGGCGACGGAGAAATTCCGCGCGATACCCTCGAGGCTGTTATTCAACGGCGTGGATCAACGCGGCAGTTCGCGCGCCAGTCGATCAGCTTTGAGCAGTTGTCCACCCTGCTCGACCGCAGCACGCGCGGAATCCCGACCGATTTCCTCAAACCCGACGAAGCACCCCTCACCGATCTCTATCTCATCGTTCACGCCGTCGAGGACCTCTCTCCCGGTGCCTATGTACTTCACCGAAAAAGTCGGGCTTTGGAGCTCCTGAAGGAGGGCGATTTTCGGCGCGAAGCCGGCTATCTGGGACTCGGACAGGAGATTCCGGCAGATTGCAGCGTGGATGTGTTTTTTCTGACGGATCTCAATAAAGTCTTAGAACGCTTCGGCAACCGAGGTTACCGGGCAGCACAGCTCGAGGCAAGCGTCATCGCCGGCAAACTATACATCGCGGCCTACGCCCAGCGCCTTGGCGCGTCGGGACTGACCTTTTTCGACGACGACGTAACGGAATTTTTTTCGCCTCACGCCGCGGGGAAGAGCGTTATGTTCTTATTGGCGCTGGGCAAATCGGCAAGGAAAGTTTCCTAGCCTAGCCTTTGCCAGATTCACATTGAACTGTTTCCATTGTCCAGCGATCTGATCCCAGTTCATCAATCGTTTCCTTTCAGACGTAATATTGCGTCATTCTGCGGCAGACTCCCTGCTAGCTGTATTGAACCCTCATAACCCGGCTCTGCCCCGGCCCATGATAAGACTGACGAGAAATAGCACCAAGAAAACTACGAACAATATCCACGCGATCTGAGTTGCCGTGCCGGCTATACCAGTGAAACCAAGTACTCCCGCGATTAACCCAATGACCAAGAACGTTATCGACCAATTCAACATGACGTTTCACCTCCTCTCAAACAAAGCGTTCTAGTTTGAAGGTTAGCAACGTGAATGCCAACAGCAACAATAACGAAGAGATCAAAGCTTACGAGTGAAAAACAAACTTATGATAATTAACGCGTACGCTTTTCACTCACAACGATGAGGAAAACTGGCACAAGAGAGGAAGAAACCAAAACGGGAACAAATACATTTACAAGATGCTCAGCATACGCTCGATTGGAACGCGCGCCCGCGCCGCAAGATCTCGATCGACGGTGATTTCGTGAACGTTGTCACGCAACGAAAGGTAAAGCTTCCGAAATGTATTCTGTTTCATATAAGCGCATACCGCTTCGGGACTGGCCGCAACGATGGTCTTATCGGGCGCGGCTTTGGATAAGGGATAGATGTTACCGACCTCGGTCGCCATGATTACGACCTTTTGCGGCGTCTCGCGCACGAACTGCGCCATCCCTTGGGTGGAGCGAAATTGCATCATGTGCGCGGGAGTCATCCCTTGCGCCATCTGGCGCATACACGCGCTCGTGCAGCCGCATTCGGGATGGACAACCACCGCAGCATCGGGGTAATTCCTTTTTTGCGTTTCTACGTGATAGGGGCGAATCCGGTCGTGCACGTGGCAGGCGCCCATCATGAGCCACAATCGCTCCAGCGACTGATTCTGCTGCTCCAGGAGCTTCGCTGCGTAAAAACCCAGATAAACATCGGGAAGAAAAAGAATCGGTTGTTGCTGATCGGTATGGGCCAACACGTAAAGAATAACCTTTGCGGCATTGGCCGAAGCGCAGCAGTAATCGCTTTCAGCCTTTACGTCCAGATAGGTATTGACGTAACTGATCACGACGCCGTTGGGATGAGCCCGCTTCCACTGGCGAATCTTCTCCGGATCGGCATGAGCGGCCAGCGAGCAGAGCGCCCCCAGATCCGGCGCCAGCACGCGCTGGTGCGGCTTTTTCATGATCGCCAGGATTTGATTCATGAACAGCACCGAGGCTTCCAGAAGGATGTCGGCGTCGGACTC
>Ga0081538_10002282_pt1 | contig 18948 bp, 21 predicted proteins | sample TabmetS5T2R1_FD_71022 | JGI IMG/M metagenome (GOLD analysis project Ga0081538, IMG submission 71022) | Tabebuia heterophylla rhizosphere microbial communities from the University of Puerto Rico - S5T2R1 | ecosystem: Host-associated > Plants > Roots > Rhizosphere ... | reverse complement strand
CCAACCAGACCGGCGAGGTGCGCAAGGAGCTGGAGGCCGCGCTCGCCGCAGCGGGCGTGACCGACTCGAGCGGCCCCGGTCCGAACGGCAACGCGTTCGGCCACGACAAGAAGGGCAAGGGCAAGGAGGGCGACGACTAGCCGGCGAGCTCTGGGTCCCAGGACCCCGACACTCGCCAGGCCGCGCTAGCCGGCCGTCACGAGCCGCTGGATTGCGTCGCGGACCGGGGTTTCACCGCGGACCATGTCGAATGCAAGCCGAGCCGTTCGGGGCTCGTCGAGGCACGCCAGCAGGGTCGCCGCGACGTCGTCGCGCTCCACCGGGCCGCTGTGCTCCAGCGGCATGCCGACCTCGATCAGGCCCTGGCCCGGATCGTCGGTGAGCCCGCCCGGGCGCACGATCGTGGAGGAGAGGCCGGAGGCCACAAGCGCCTCGTCGGCGTCGCGCTTGGCCTCGAAGTAGGGGCGCATCTGCTCCGACCAGCGGTCGGGTCGGTCGACGCTGATCGCGCTGATCATCAGGTAGCGGTCGACGCCGGTTGCCTTGCAGGCGTCGATCAGCTTCGCTGCAGCGCCGTAGTCGACCGTGCGCTTGCGCTCCGGACCGCTGCCCGGACCGGCGCCGGCGGCGAACACCGCGGCGTCGGCACCCTCGACGTGCTCGGAGATGTCGTCGGTGGCCTCGACGTCGCAAACCACCGGCTCTGCGCCGGCCTCGGTGAGATCCGGGGCGTGATCGGGGTTGCGGATAAGGCCCCTGGCGCTGTCGCCGCGCTCGGCGAGCAGCGCAGAGAGCCGCAGCGCGATCTTGCCATGCCCGCCGACGATGACGACCTCCATGCGCCGAGCCTACAGCTCGGCCTCGTTCGGCCTACAGCTCGGCCTCCGCCACCTCTTCGCGGTCGCGGTCGAGCAGCCTGATCTCGGCCAGCTCGTGGTAGTCGAGCTGCATCGTGTGGCCGGCGCTGCCGGCACCGGCTGAGACCTCCAGCGATCCCCAGGGGATGCGACGTCCGTCCTCGGTCACGAGCTGCATCTCATAGGAGCCCGAGCGAACCCCCGGCCCCTCCTGGGAATCGACGACCACCATGCACCACGACGGATCGCCCTCGTAGCCGAAGACGGTGCCGATCCGCCTTTCGCCGGCCGCCTCAAGCGGCGCGGCTGCGAAGTACTCCCCGTCGGCGGTGGCGAGGGTCTCGCCATAGCGGTCGGCGACCTCGCGGTCGGACTCGGTGACGTTCCAGACCCCGGCCGCGGCGATCGCGGCGGCGACGGCTGCCGCCGCCACCGGCACGAGGGCGCGCCGCCAGGGACGGCGGCGCCGAGGCACGATCTGGCCCAGCACGCGGCCCTCGAATCCCTGCGGCGGCTCGTGCGCTGGCGCCAGCAGCAGCAGCTCGTCGGCGGTCACCGAAAGCTCGTCCAGGTAACGCCGGCAGTCCGGGCAGCGGGCCAGGTGTTCCAGCGCCTCGGCGCGCTCCTCGCCGTCGGCGATCCCCAGCCCCAGCTCGGGCGCGAGCTCGCGCACCCGCTCGCACAAGGGATCCGCGTTCATCGCTCCGTCTCCTCGAGCTCTTCGCGCAGCTTGATCATTGCGCTGCGAATCCTCGTCTTGGCGGTGCCCAGCGGGGTGTCCTCGATCGCCCCGATCTCGCGGGCGGTGAAGCCAAACAGCGCCGCCAACAGCAACGCCCGCCGTTGCTCGGCAGGCAGCGTGGCGAGTGCGCTGCGCAGGTCGACGAGCTCGTCGCCGGACTCATCGACGTCGACCTTCGCCCACATCGCGCTCTCGCGGCTGCGCAGCTCTTCGGGGTCGACGGGATCCGTGCGCCGCATGCGCAGGTGATCGATCGAGACGTTGCGCGCGATCGACAGCAACCAGGTGGCGACCCGCCCGCGGCGCGGGTCGTAAGCGCCGGCGTGACGCCAGGCGCGAAGGAACGTCTCCTGCGCGATCTCCTCTGCCACGGCCCGGTCCCCCACCATCGTCAGCGCCAGCCCGTAGACCCGGGCCTGGAAGCGACGGACGAACGCCGTCGCCGCCTCGGCATCACCAAGCGCGAGCCCCGTTACGAGCGCTTCGTCGGACAGTGGCCACATGAGGAACTACGAGCTTCGCATTTGCAGGGATTGCGCAATCCCCGCGGCGTCCTCGTCCGTAGGAAAAGTCGGACTAGTTGAGGAGGTACTGGTGCGCAGACTTCTGACCGTGCTCGCGGTGGCGGTGCCGCTGGCGGCGTTTGGCCTTGCACTCGCGGCCTGCGGCGACGATGACGACGACGACGGCGAGCCGACCGCGGCCGCCGAGACGACAACCGAGGAGACGACGACCGAGACAACCACCGAGGAGGCCGCCGGTGGTGGGGGTGGCGGCGGCGGTGGTGAGACGGTCGACGTCAGTCTGACGGACTTCGCCATCGATCCCGCGGACCCGACCGTCCAGGCCGGGACGGTGACGTTTGCGGTCTCCAACGACGGCCAGGCGCCGCACAACCTCGAGGTCGAGGGCGACGGCGTCGAGGAGGAGCTGCCGGCCGACCTGGCGGCCGGCGAGAGCGGCGATCTGACCGTGGATCTACAGCCCGGGACGTACGAGTGGTACTGCCCGGTCGGCAACCACGCCGCGATGGGCATGGAGGGCGAGCTGACCGTCGAATAGCCGCACGCGGGACCTCCACCCGCGAACGGGCACAGTCACACGGCGAGCCGCGTCCGGGCGGGACGGGCGCGGCTCGCCTCGCGTGAGGCCGCCAGGCGCGGCGCCGAGCGGGTGCGGGGCGATCGGCTATCTGCCAGGCGAGGTCGAGACCGACCTCTCGACGATGTTCCCGCCGAGACGCTGGCGCGCCTGCGGGAGGTCAAGGCCGCCTACGACCCCGACCACGCGATCCGCGGCAACCACGCCGTCCGGGCGAGCTAGGTCGCGGCCGCGGGCGGAACCCAGCCGCCGAAGGCGCGCTCGAGCTCCATCGCAACCGCGATCGAGACGTGATCGCGGTCGCGTCCGGCGGCCACCTGCACGCCCAGGGGCAGGCCGCGCTCGTTGAGCCCCAGCGGTACCGCCGTCGCCGGCAGGCCCAGGAGGTTGAAGAGCGCCTGCGGAGCCAGCACCCAAGGTCGCCCAACGGTGCGCCCGTGCCGGGGAGCGACGCGGGCAAACGGTGGATGGAGAAGCACTCCGTCGCCGATCGCCCCGGTTACGGCTTCCGCCAGCGAGCGCTCGGCGGCGGCGGCGCGGCGCTCGAGTCGCTCGGGCAGGTACGGGGAGAGGCTCTCGGCGGCGAGCGTGAACAGGATCGCGCTCGAGTAGGCGCTGCGGCCGCGGACAGCGTCGGCGAGCAGGCGGCCAAACCCGGGCACCACCGTTCCGTCCTCGGTCAGCAGCTCGCGCAACCCGCCCGACTGGCGGACGGCATCCATGTAGGGCTGCACGACCGTCCGGATCCCCGGAAGCGAGGCCGGGCGTACACGGGCGCCGGCGGCCTGCAGCGCCTTCGCCGCGCGAACGCGGGCGTTGCGCAGCTCAAGCGACACGGGCAGAATCGAAGCGTCCTCGGAGATCGCGACGCGCAGGCCCTCGATCGAGATCTGCGCGGGATCGCCCAGCTCAACGCCGCGAACGGTCGTGTCCTCGCCGTCGGGTCCGGCGACGGCGCGCAGGAACGGCATCAGGTCCTCCGCGCGGCGCGCCAGGGGACCGATGCCCAGCATCCGGGACCCGCGCTCGTTCGGCGCCGGGTAATGGCCGGTGTGCGGGACGAGGCAGGAGGTCGGCTTGTGCCCGAAGACGCCGTTGAAGAAGGCCGGCTGACGGATCGATCCTCCGAAGTCGGTGCCCAGGCCGATCGGCGCAAAGCCCGAGCCGACCGAAGCCCCCTCGCCGCCCGACGAGCCGCCTGCCATCCGCGCCGGGTCGTAAGCGTTGTTCGTGCGCCCGTAGACGGTGTTGGTCGACTCGACCCACAGCGTCAGCTCGGACAGGTTGGTGACTCCGAGCGGAATCGCGCCGGCGTCGACCAGCCGCGCCACGGCCGTCGCGCTCCGGCTCGCGATCACCTCGCGTCGCGCTCTGAGGCCCGAGCTGTTCGGCATCCCCTGGAGCGCAAACGACTCCTTGATCGTGCACGGCACCCCGAGGAGCGGCGGGAGCTCCGCGCCGTCGTCGGCCGCGGCGATCCGCGCGTCGGCGGCATCGGCCTCGGCCCGCGCCTGCTCGAACCGGGTCGCAACGACCGCGTTCACCCGGTCGTTGTGCCGCTCGGTGCGTGCGATGTGGGCATCGACGACCTCTCGCGAGCTCAGCTCGCCAGCCCGAATCGACGCCGCCAGCTCGAGCGCGGAGCGCTGGGTGATCGGCCGCGTCGCCTCGCTAACCGCCGCCACGCGCCCGGACGATACTGCCGGTCGTTTTCCGTGAGTGTTGAGAAACCGACCGTATGGGTCGGTAACTCGACGGTCACTCGTCGGCGGACCTGGCTCCGCCTACCCAGCCATTGCACCGCAGGGGCGCGCGCCCGCTGGGGAGGGCGGGCGCGCGCGGGTGGGGACCGACGGGAGTCTCAGGCGGCGGCTTCGGCGCGGCGCATGCCGCGCACTGCCCAGACGCTGAACAGGGCCGCCAGTCCCAGGACCACGGCGAAGGCGAGTCCCAGCTCGACCGGGTCTCCGATCACGAGTCCGCGGCCGGACTGCAGCACCGCCGTCACGGGGTTGACCTCGGCGACCGCGTGGACCCACCCCTCGATGAGGTCGAGGGGCACGTAGACGGGGGCCGTCAGCAGGAGCACGAACACGGGCACCTGCATCAGCGGCGCGCCCTGCAGGCTGCGCACGCGGAAGGCGATGCCGGCCGCGAACAGGGTGAAGCCGATGTTGAAGATCAGCGCCAGGCCGAAGAGCCCGAAGAGGTCGAGCCCGGAGCCGGTGATGGAGGCGCCGCCGATCAGCGCCACCACGACCAGCACGCTCATCACGAGCGCGGCGCGGGCGAGCGCGACCAGCGCATACCCGACGATCAGCGCGGTGCGGTCGTGTGTTGCCAGCAACAGCCGGCGCGCGAAGCCGAACTCGAAGTCGCCGGCGACGGCCAAGCCGGTGAACACGCCGCCGAACGCGGCCGACTGCAGCAGCACGAACACGAACTGGAAGCTGTCGTAGTCCGGGTAGTCGAAGCCGGGCGTGCCGTCGACCGCCGAGAGCCCGCCCGCGAAGGCGAGGAAGAAGAAGATCGGCATGATCAAAGGCGGCAGCAGCAGCGCCGGGTTCCGCAGCATGTTGTGGAGCTGGCGCCAGGCCACGGTCGTCGCGGCGCCAACGAAGCGGCGGCGGCGCGAGATCGCGGGCCGATCTCCGAGGGTCGCGGCGACCGCGGGTGTGGCCCGGGCCTCGGTCACGTTCTCACCATCCTGGTCTTGAGCGCCGCGTTCGCGGCGAGGATGCCGATCGCCAGCAGCGCCGCGGCGAGGCCGAAGCCGAGCGCCAGCGCCTCGCCATCCCAACCGTCGACGAACAGGCTGCGAATGCCCTCGAGCATGTAGCTGACCGGGTTCCAGTCGGCGACCGTCCGGAACCAGTCGTTGGCGATCAGGTCCCGCGGCAGCGCCATCGAGCTGAAGAAGAGGACGATGAAGAGGATCGGGAACATCCCCTGAACCGCCTCGCCGGACCCCGTCCGCAGCCCGAGGAACAGGCCCACGGCCCCGAAGGCCATCGAGATCAGGATCGACAGGGCGAACAGCACCAGGACGCCGGCCGGGCCGGCCTCGAAGCTGCCGCCGGCGATCAGGCCGACCGCCAGGAAGACCACGGCCTGAACGAGCCCGAGCGTGACGACGCCGGCGAGCTGGCCCGCGAGCAGCGCCGGGCCTCGCAGGGGCGTCAGCTGAAGCCGGTTGAAGAAGCCGCGCTGGATGTCTTCCGCGAGGCCCTGGCCGCCGTTGATGGTCGCGAACATCGCCCCCTGCATGAAGGCGAAGGCGATCGCGAAGGTCACGTAGCTGTCGGTGGGGAAGTCCGGCAGCTCCGTTGCCGCCTCGAGTCCGCTGGCGTTGACCGCCAAGAGGATCAGCGGGAAGGTCAGGGCGGGGACGATCATCGCGGGCTGGCGCATGACTCGCGTCACCGAGCGCTTCGCCAGGAAGCCGATCTGGGTCAGCGTCGCGCTCACGCCGCCGCGGGCTCCATGGCGAGCTCGCCGGTAGAGGGCTTGGCTGCCTCGCTCTCGTCGCCGGCGCCCTCGAGGCGGCGGCCGGTCTTGTTGAGGAAGACGTCGTCGAGGCTCGGCGCGTGGATTTCGAGATTGGCGACCCGGATGTTTTCGCCGTCGAGCGCGCGCACGATCTCGGTCAGCTCCTCGACCCCGTCGGTGAGGCGCACCGCGACCGCGCCGGGCCCGGCGGGCTGAAGCGTCCCGAAGCGCTCGAGCGTCGCGCCAAGACGAGCAGCATCGGCCTCGTCAGAGGGGGCTGCCTCAACGGTCGGGCGGCCGATCTGGGCCTTGAGCGACTCGGGGGTGCCCTCGGCGACGAGCTTGCCGTGGTCGATGATCCCGACCCGATCGGCGAGCTGGTCGGCCTCCTCGAGGTACTGGGTGGTCAGGAAGACGGTCACACCCTGCTGCTTGGCGAGGCGGGCGACCTCGTCCCACAGCGCCGCCCTGCTCTGGACGTCGAGACCCGTCGTGGGCTCGTCGAGGAACAGGATGCGCGGCTCGTGGACCAGGGCCAGCGCGAGGTCGAGGCGGCGCTTCATGCCGCCGGAGTAGCCGCCCACGCGCCGGTCGGCCGCGTCGGACAGGCCGACGCGCTCGAGCAGTGCGTCGCTGCGGCGGTTGCCCTCGTCGCGGCCGAGCCCGTGCATCCCCGCCTGCAGGCGCATGTGCTCGCGACCTGTGAGCAGCGGGTCGAGCGCCGCCTCTTGGAGCGCCACGCCGATCGCGTCCCGGACGTAGGCGCCCTGGCGCACGACGTCGAAGCCCGCGACGCGGGCCGCCCCAGCGGTGGGGGGCAGGAGCGTGGTAAGCACGTGGACGGTGGTCGACTTGCCCGCGCCGTTGGGGCCCAGGAAGCCGTAGATCTCGCCGGGGGCGACGGTCAGGTCGATGCCGTCAACGGCGCGCGGCCCCTTCTTGAACTCGCGCACCAGCCCCTCGACCTCGATGCCGCCTTCCGACGAAATGGTCGCGGGGGGCGCGTAGCCGTTGCGTCTGGGTCCGTCTGCGTCGCTGGTCACCATCGAGCCTCCGTTTCGCGTCCTGAATCAGGTCGAAGTCGAGCTCAGTGCTCATCTCAATCAGATTGGCACCCCAAATTTCAGATGGGGTAAATAGTTGTTACCTTCAACCTTCGAAGGTGTAGACTAGCAACGAACTCAACTTCGCGCTGCGTCATAGCGGTGACGAAGGCCACGGACCCGATGTGACAATGAATGCGTCCTCGCCAGAGAAGGTCATCGCCGCCGGCACCAAGCCGGCGTCCCCGCCGTCGGTCAACGTCGAGCAGTACGCGACAACCCCGGCGTCACAGGCCTGGGCCCTGTTGACCCGGGTGTTCTTCGAGCACGGAAAGCCGCGGATGATGGCCGTCAATTCCGAGTTCGACCTCTCCCCGCCGCAGGCGATCACCCTGCGGCTGCTCGACGAGCCTCGGCCGATGGGCGAGCTGGCGGTGCAGATGCACTGCGACAACTCGAACATGACCGGAATCGTCGACCGGCTGGAGGAACGGGGGCTGGTGGTCCGCGGGGTCGCCGAGCACGACCGGCGCGTGAAGCTGATCGCGCTGACCGACGAGGGTCGGAAGGTCCGCGACGAGCTCGACCGCCGGATGGCCGACCCCCCGGAGGCCATCGCCAATCTCTCCGCGGCCGACCACCGCGCGCTGCGCGACATCCTCAAGCGCGCTCTCGCCGACGACTAGGCGCCCGAGCGGCGCGGCGCGGCGCGTGACGTAGGCTCCGTCGTCCGATGGCGATTCGCGACGCGACCGACTCCGACCTGCCGGCGCTGCTGCCGCTGCTGCGCGCCTACTGCGATTTCTATGAGGCCAGCCCCACCGACGAGGGCCTTGAGCGGATGGCGCGGGCCGTGATGGCCGCGCCGGAGGAGCAGGCCTTCCTGCTCGTCGCCGAGGACGACCCGGGCGAGGTCGTCGGCTTTGCCGCCTGCGCCTGGAAGTGGTCGAGCCTGCGGGGCGCGCGCATCGTCGTTCTCGACGACCTCTTCGTCGACTCAGCGGCGCGGGGCCAGGGCTTCGCCGACCAGCTGATTGCGGCCACGGCCGAGGTCGCCGGCCGCCACGGCGCGCCGGTCGTCACCTGGCTCACCGCACCCGACAATCACCGCGCCCAGAAGGTGTACGACCGGGTCGGCGGCAAGGCCGAGCCGTTCCTCGAGTACGAGCTCGAGCTCGACTCGTAACGGGCCGCAGCGCGGCGGGACCGATCAGGTATGGAACGCGCGCTGATCTGGACCGGGGAGGGGGAGGATCAGGACGGCGACTGGCACGTCGAGTTCGCTGCAGTCGAGCTCGGCGAGGCGGGTTTGCGGGCGAACGGAACTCAGCTCGGCGCCGTCCCCGTTCCGTACCGGCTCGACTACCGGCTCGACGCCACGGGCGAGGGCTTCGTCACCCGCAGCCTCCGCGTGGACGCGGTCGGCGAGGGCTGGGAACGGCGGCTGCGCCTTGAGCGCGCCAACGACGGCGAGTGGGCCGTTGAGGTGGGAGGTGAGGGCGAGGCCGACATGCCGGCGCCGGGCGGCGACTCCGAGGCGCTCGGCGGGGCGCTCGACTGCGACCTCGGTCTGTCGCCGCTGACCAACGCGATGCCGGTGCATCGCCACCGGCTCGACCGCGAGCCCGGCTCCGTCGACTTCGCGATGGCGTGGGTCTCCGTGCCGGACCTCGCCGTGCACCTCTCGCGCCAGCGCTACGAGCATCTCGGCCGCGATGCGGACCGCGGGACCGTCCGCTTCGAGAGCTTCGACGGCGACGAGGTCGAGTTCACCTCCGACCTCGAGTTCGACGCCGACGGCCTGATCCGGGTCTATCCCAAGCTCGCCCGGCGGGTGGAATCCGCAAACAGCTAGCTCGAGTGTTTGCCGACGGCCGGTCGCCCGGATAGGCTCTCGGCGGCTCGGTGATTGTGCGGGTACGCGAGGAGCGTTGAGATGAGCGACGAGCAGAAGTCCGGGGACAAGAAGGGCAAGGACGGGCCCAAGACGCCGACGGCCCGAAAGCAGGAGCAGCGACGCCAAGAGAAGCTCGCGCTCGTTCAGCAGCAGATCGACGATGGCTCGCTGACGATCCGCCAGATGACCCCGGAAGAGCGAAAGAAGTATCCGCCGCGCCCGCGCAAGCAGCGCAAGCAGCGCTAGCGGGCTACGCCGTCGCTTCGGCGACCGCGGCGCGGATCGCCGCGGCCGAGCGTCGCACGTCGTCCTCGGTGGTGAGCCAGTTGCTGAACGAGACGCGGATCGCCGGCCGTCCCCGCCAGGTGGTGCCGGAGAGCCAGCAGGTTCCGTCGCGCTGGATACGCTCGATCACATCGGTCGTCACGGCGTCGTCGGCCGCGCCCGGGATCGCCACCAGCACCTGGTTGATCACGACTTCGTTCAGAAGCTCGAGCGAGCCATCGGCGGTGAGCTCGTCCGCCATCCGACGAGCGAGCTCGCAGCAGCGCTCGATCAGCGCGACCACCCCCTGCCGGCCGAGCGAACGCAGGGCGGCGTAGAGGGCGAAGCCGCGTGCGCGCCGCGACGACTCGGGTACGAAGTCATAGCCGTCGCGCGCGTCGTCGGCTCGGGTCAGGTACGCGGCGCTGACACCCATCGCCGCTCGCAGGGCCGCGGGGTCGGCCACGGCGATGAAGCCGCTGTCGTAGGGGACGTTGAGCCACTTGTGCGAGTCGGTCGACCAGGAGTCGGCCCGCGCGAGCCCGTGGGTGAGGTCTGCGAGGCGCGGGCTGGCGGCAGCCCACAGCCCAACCGCGCCGTCCACGTGCAGCCAGGCACCGTGGCGAGCGCAGATCTCGGCGAGCTCGTCGAAGGGGTCAAAGCAGCCGGTGTTGACCTCTCCGGCCTGGGCGCAGACGATCGCGGGCCCCTCGCTGCGGTCGAGCTCGGCGGCGAGCTCGCTGGGGATCATCCGCCCACGCTCGTCGGCCGCGACGGTGATCGCGTTCTCGGCGCCGAGGCCGAGCATCCGCAGCGCCACGGCGATCGTCGCGTGCGCGTGCTCGCCGACCAGCACCCGAACCTCGGGCGCGCCGTGGAGTCCCCGAGCTTCGACGTCCCAGCCCTCGCGCTCGAGCACCGCGTGGCGGCCGGCCGCGATGCCGGCGAAGTTGGCCATCGTGCCTCCGGTCGTGAGGCCGAAGCCGGCCGACGGAGGCAGCCCCAGCAGCTCGAGGACCCACCGGCCCGAGACCTCCTCGGCGACCGACGCCGACGGCCCGCAGACATACAGGCTGCCGACCTGATCCCACGCGGCGGCGAGCCAGTCGGCGCTCAGGGCAGCCGGGAGCGCCCCGCCGATCACGAAGCCGAAGTACCGCGGGCTGCCGGTGGCGATCACTCCCGGCTCGGCGGAGTCGGCAAGCGCCTCGACGACGGCCACCGGGTCCTCGCCCGTCTCCGGGAGGTCACGGTTGAGCCGGTCGCGAAGCTCCTCGACGCTCTCCCGCTCGCGCACCGGGCGCTCGGGCAGCTCGGTCAGGTACTCCTGCGCGCGGCGACTCGCCACCTCGAGGGCGCGCTCGTATCCGTTCGCGCTCACGGATCGAGGATGCCAGGTCGCGCTGAGCGGCTCGACGCGGCGCTCAGCCTTCGCGTTGATTCTCGTCGGCAGCCTCGCGGATGTCCTGACTCACTCGGTCCTTGAACGGCTTCAGCTTCTCGAAGACTTCGTCGGGCGGGACCTCGTCGTCGCCGCTGTCGCCGACCAGCCATGGCGCGGCCTCTACCGCGGTCTGCCAGCCGGCCTCCTCGGGGTCGGTGTCGTCCGCGCTGGGAGACGCCCCGCCAGGGGCCGGCTCGGCTGCGTCGAGGTAGACGTTCGTGTAGTCGCCCCGCTGCTGCTCGTGGAACTTGATCCGCGCGCGGGAGCCCCGCAGCTTCTTGGCCGCTTCGCCGATCCGCTCGCGAAATGTCGTGTATTCGTTGCCCTCGGTATCGCGGAGCACGAACCGCGTCGTGCCCGTCTTGGTCTCAAACTCTTTGACGCTCTCGACGTCGACCACCGCTTCGGGCATTGCACCTTCCAAGTTCCCGTTTTCGAGCGGAGTTATGCGGCGGACAGCTCGACCGGGATCCCGTTCAGCACCGCGTTGCCCGACAGCGGGTCGACCTCGGTGGGCGCGAGCAGGTTCGAGTTCACGCCCGCGTGCTCGGAGGCGACGCGCAGCCGCACCCCGGGCGCGTCGTGGCCCCAGCCGTGAGGGATCGAGATCACGCCGGGCATGATCTCGTCGGTGACCTCGACCGGGGCGGTGAGATCGCCGACCTGTGAGCTCACGCGCGCCTGGCCGCCGTCGGCCAGCCCGAGTCGCTCGGCGTCGGCCGGGTTGACCCACACCGTGCAGCGGTCCTTGCCCTTGACCAGCGCCGGCAGGTTGTGCATCCAGGAGTTGTTGGAGCGAAGCTGGCGGCGGCCGATCAGGACCAGGTGCCCGTTGCCGGCGGCGAGCTCGGCCTCCAGGCGCGGGACGTCGGCGACGATCTGCTCCGGGGCGAGCTCGATCTTGCCCGACGGCGTACGCAGGACGTCGGGGATCCGCGGGCGCATCGGGCCAAGGTCGACGCCGTGCGGCGCCGCCTCTAGCTTCTCCAGCGTGAGGCCGTCGGGATCGGCTCCGAACGCGTCGCCGAAGGGGCCCGCGCGAAGCATGAAGTCGAGCACCCGCTCGGGTCCGCGGCGGCCGTCGAGCGACTCGATCAGCTCGGCTGGGTCGCGTCCCTCCAGGCGCGAGCCCGGCAGGGCCACCTCGCGGCTCACCAGGGTCTGCAGCACGAGCCCGTCCCAGGCCTCGAGGTCGGCTTCCGGTCCCTGTCCGGCGGCGATCGCGGCAAGGCGCAGCAGCGTCTCCCACTCGTCGGGATGCCCGGGCGCCCGCTCGATCACGGGAGGCGACCAGTTGGCGACGCTGCGCACGGCCAGCTGGTAGAGCGCGAAGTCGTAGTGCGCCTTCGCCAGCGGCTCGGGGGCCGGGAGGATGACGTCGGCGTGACGGGTGGTCTCGTTGACGTAGATGTCGATCGCGAGCTGAAAGTCGAGCGTCTCGACCGCGCTCTCCAGCGCCGTGGCGTCGGGCGTTGAGACCACCGGATTGCCGGCGATCGTCACCAAGGCCCGCACCTGCCCCTCGCCCGGCGTGGTGATCTCCTCCGCCAGGCAGACCACCGGCAGCTCGCCGTAGACCTCCGGCAGCCCGCGCACGCGGCTCGTCCAGCGACCCAGGTTCACGCCCTTGCCGGTTGGGCCGCGGCCTGCGGAGTTGCGCTGCGCGACGGCCGCCAGCGGGAACATCGCTCCGCCCTCGCGGTCGAGGTTGCCGGTGAGGTAGTTGATGACGTCGACGAGCCAGCTGGCGAGAGTGCCGAAGCGCTGAGTGGTGGTGCCGATGCGCGCGTAGACGGCGGCGGACTCGGCCGCGGCAAGCTCGCGCGCCAGGCGCCGGATCTCTGCGGGCTCGATCCCGCACAGCGACGCCACCGCCTCCGGGGTGAACGGCGCCGCGAGCTCCGGGATGCGCTCGGCGTCGTTGGCGTGCTCGGCGAGCTCGCCGGGGTCGGCGAGGTCCTCGTCGAGCAACACGCGGACGATCGCCATCAGCAGGGCGGCGTCGGTGCCCGGGCGGATGAAGTGATGCTCGGTGGCCTCGCGGGCGGTGCGTGTGCGGCGGGGATCGACGACCACGACCTTGCCGCCCCGCTCGCGAATCGCCCTGATGCGCCCGCGCATGTCGGGGGCGGTCAGCAGCGACCCGTTGGAGACCAGGGGGTTGGCGCCGAGGATCAGCAAATGGTCGGTGCGGTCGACGTCGGGCACGGGCACGCTGAGCCCGGCCCCGAACATCAGCCCGGCCGATACCTGCTTTGGCATCTGATCAACGGTCGACGCGGAGAAGATGTTCTTCGTCCCGAGGGCCTTCAGGAACGCCTGGCCGTAGATCATCGGCCCGAGGCTGTGCGCCGACGGGTTGCCGAGGTAGACGGCGACGGCGTCGCGTCCGCCCTGCTCGAGGATCGGCGTCAGCCGCCGGTCGACCTCGGCGAAGGCCTCCTCCCAGGTCGCCTCGCGCAGCTCGCCGTCGCGGCGCACCAGCGGAGTCCGCAGCACGTCCGGGTCCTCATGCAGCTGCTTGAGCCCCTGCGACTTCGGGCAGAGGAAGCCGTGGCTGAAGACGTCCTCGTCATCCCCGCGAACCGACACCACCTCGTCCCCGCGCATCCGCACCTCGAGACCGCAGGTCGCCTCGCAGAACGGACAGGTGCGGTAGTGGACCGTCTCGGTTGCCACTGCGCGGAGCGTATCGGTTCTCGGCTCGGTGCGTTGTGTGACGCAACTGACTCTGGGTCAGCTGTGACACAGCGCACGCCGGTTCGCCCGCGTCGGGCTAGCCTGCGAGTCGTGGCGCAGATCGCGGCGGCAAACGAGGAGGCGACGGCGGCGTGGAACGGCGTGCTGTTCGACCGCTTCGTCGCCTTCCGCCACATCATCGTCGACGGCCTTGCCGTCCACGGCGAGGAGGCGCTGCGCACCGACCCGCCGCAGCGCGGTGATCGCGTGCTCGACGTCGGTTGCGGGTTCGGCGATACCACCCAACGCCTCGCGGGCATCGTCGGCCCGAAGGGCGAGGCCGTGGGCGTCGACGTCGCGGGGCGATTCATCGAGCAGGCCGAGGCCGAAGCGGCGCAGGCCGGGATCGAGAACGTCAGCTTCAGGACCGCGGACGTGGAGGTGACGGAGTTCGAGCCGAGCTTCGACTACGCCTACTCGCGCATGGGGACGATGTTCTTCGCGAACCCCGTCGCCGCGATGCGCAACGTCCGCCAGGCCCTGGTGCCCGGCGGCAAGCTGTGCTCGGTCGTCTGGCGCCAGAAGATCGACAACGAGTGGCTCTACGTCGCCGAGCAGGAGGTCGAAAAGTACGTCGAGGAGGACCCGGACTCGGACGAGCCGACGTGTGGGCCGGGGCCGTTCTCGATGGCCGACGCCGACACGACGAGCCACATCCTGCTCAACGCCGGCTTCGAGGAGGTGGCGCTGCGCCGCTACGACGCACCCTTCCGCATGGGCGCCGACCTCGACGAGGCGGTCGCTTACGTGATGGCCCTCGGCCCGGCGGGCGAGGTGCTGCGCCTCGCCGGCGCCGAGGCAAAGCGCCTCGAGCCCCAGATCGTCGGCGGCCTGCGCGAAGCCCTCGCCGGATACCTGCGCGACGACGGCGTGTGGGGAAACATGTCGACTTGGATCATCACCGCCCGAGCTCCCGGCTAGGGCCGCTGCCGGGGACGGCTAGGCGGGCGCGGCTGCCGTCTCCAGCGCGGCCCCCCAGAGGATGTCGTGCTCGGAGACCGCGATCTCGGTGAGCCCGAACGCGCGCATCGCCTGGATGAGGATCACGACCCCGGCGACGATCGTCGCGGCGCGACCCGGCTGCAGCCCCGGCACCTGAAGGCGCTCGGCAAGCGGCTTGGCCGCGAGCTCGGACAGCATGCGCTGGATCGAGTCCAGGGGGAGCCGGTAGCCGTGCACCCGCTCGGGGTCGTAGGGCTCGAGGCGCTGGTCGATCGCCGCCAGAGAGGTCGGGGTGCCCGCGACGGCGACGCCCTCGTTTGCCTGAGCGATCGCCGCCCCCTCGAGTGCCTCACCGATCAACTCGCGCACGTCCGCCGCCAGGTCCTCGAGCTGTGCGGGCTCGGCCGGGTCGGCCTTGAGGTAGCGCTCGGTGTGGCGAACGGTTCCGGCCTGAAGCGAGGCGTAGAACCCGACCTCCGGCCCGTCGCCGACGATCAGCTCGGTCGATCCCCCACCGATGTCGACGACCAGCATGCGCTCGCCGGGCTCGTGCTCGGCAGAGGCGCCGGCATAGGTGAGACCGGCCTCCTCGGCGCCGTTCAGGATCCGCGCGTTCAGTGCGAAGCGCTCGCGCAGCTCGGCCAGGAACATCTGGGCATTGGAGGAATCGCGGACGGCGCTGGTGGCGATCGCCGTCACGCGCTCGGCGCCCAGGTCCTCGTACAGCGCGATGTAGTTGCCGACCACGAAGCAGACGTCCTCGATCGCCTCCGCCGACAGCTGCGCGGAGGTGTCGACGCCGCGGCCGAGACGGGTCACGGTCGAGCGCCGTGCCACTTCCTGCACGCGCCCGTCGGCGACGTCGGCGACAAGCAGCCGCGTCGAGTTCGTCCCGATGTCGACAACGGCAACCCTCACTCGCGATCCGGCGGGATGCTACGACGCGGCGGCGGTGCGCCGGCTTCGCAAGTTCAAGCGCGGGAGGTGGCGACAGTTCGGGTGCCGAGCGGGGAGCTTCTGCCGCGGCTAAGGTGCGCCGGGTGAACGGCGACTTCGAGGCGTGGGAGGCCGACCTCCACGGACACCGCGCGATCTACCGAACGGTGGGCAGCGGACCGCCAGTGGTGCTGATCCACGGGATGGTCAACTCATCGCGTCACTGGAGGGAGGTCGCGCTGCGCCTGGCCGACCGCTACCGCGTGGTGGCACCCGACCTCATCGGCCACGGCGACTCGGCGACTCCGCGCGGCGACTACTCGCTCGGCGCCCACGCCGCCGCGATCCGCGACTTGCTGACCGCGATCGGGATCGAGCGGGCGACCGTCGTGGGCCACTCGCTCGGAGGCGGTGTGGCGATGCAGTTCTTCTGGCAATTCCCGCAGCGGGTTGAGCGCCTGGCGTTGATCTCGAGCGGCGGGCTGGGCCGGGAGGTCAGCCCCCTGCTGCGGGCGGCGGCGCTCCCCGGCGCCTCGGCCGCGCTCTGGGTGGCGGCACAGCCGCGGGTGCTCGACCTTCTCGACGTCCTCGGCGAGCGCCTCGACGCGCGCGGCGCCGACCGCGGAACCTACGTGCGGGCGGTCGTGCGCGCGCTGCGGCCGCTGGAGGTCTCGGGTGCGCGGGCGGCGTTTCTGCACACGCTGCGCTCGGTGATCGACATCCGCGGCCAGCGAGTTGGCGCGATGGATCGCCTGTATCTGCTCGGCCCCGTGCCGACGCTGATCGTCTGGGGCGAGCGCGACCGCACGATCCCGATCGAACACGGGCGCTCCGCGCAGGCGGCGATCCCCAGCAGCCGCTTTCGAACCCTCCCGCGCGCCGCACATTTCCCGCACCTCGAGGATCCAGCAGGACTCGCGGACGCACTGGAAGAGTTCATGGCGGAGACCGAGCCGCACGCGATCGAGGACGCCGATTGGGGCCAGCTCCTCGAGTCGCGGATCCCGCGGCGCCGGCGGCACCTGCGGGTCGCCTGAGCCGTCGATGGCACATGAGCTGATCAATCCGGACGGGCTGCGGGTGCCTCTGAGCTATACCCACGTCGTCGTCGCCTCGGGCACGCGGATCGTCTTCGTCGCCGGACAGGTGGCCGAGGACGCCGACGACAACCTCGTCGGTCCCGGCGACCTCGCTGTTCAGGCCCGCCAAGCGTTTGCGAACGTCGACCGCTGTCTAGCGGCCGCAGGGGCGAGTCCGGACCAGGTGACGATGCTGAGGATCTACGTGGTCGGGCATCGGCCCGAGTTCCTGCCACTCATCTCCGACGCCCGGATTTCGGTGTTCGGCGAGCACAAGCCGGCCGACACGATCGTCGGGGTGGAGCGGCTGGCTGAGGACGGCCGCATGATCGAGGTCGAGGCGACCGCCGTCCTCGACTAAATGCCTGAAATCGGCTTGAACGACCAGGGTTCCCGCGCTAAGCTTGTTGGTCCGCCGCGGGGTGGAGCAGTCAGGTAGCTCGCCGGGCTCATAACCCGGAGGTCGCGGGTTCAAATCCCGCCCCCGCTACTAGAAGGGCCCGGAGGGAGAAATCCCAAAGGGCCCTTCGTTGTGCGGGAAGCGGGCCCACCCGCAGGGGGTGTAGTCGACATCCGCCTCGGATCGCGGGCAGTCCGTGGTCCCAATTTGGTCCCATTTTCTCGGTGAGCCGTCTTAGAAGGGCTTGCGCGCCCGAACGATCGCGGACCCGGCATGCTCGTGGACGCGGTGCGTTTCCACGATCTCGACGTCCGTGAGTCCGGCTTGCCCAAGCCCGGCCCGGAACTCGCCCTCGGTCAGCGCGCCGGCGATGCAGCCCGTCCACTGGGCAAGATCCCGCCGCGTGGCCTCGTCCATATCGGAGTCGGCGACGATGTCTGTGACGGCAAAGCGCCCACCAGGCTTCAGCACCCGCGCCGCCTCGCGGAAGACCGCCTCCTTGTCGCCGGAGAGGTTGATCACGCAGTTGGAGATGATCACGTCGACTGACTCGCCCGGGAGGGGCACCGCCTCGATCGTTCCCTTCAGGAACTCGACGTTGTCGACGCCAGCCTGGTGCTGGTTGCGTCGTGCCAGCTCGAGCATCTCGTCGGTCATGTCGAGGCCGTAAGCCTTGCCCGCAGGGCCGACTCGGCGGGCGGAAAGGAGCACGTCGATCCCGCCCCCGGACCCCAGGTCCAGCACGGTCTCGCCCTCGTTCAGCGCGGCAACGGCGGTCGGGTTGCCGCAGCCCAGCGAGGCGAGCCTGGCGGCATCGGGTACGACATCGCGCTCCTCCGGCGAGTAGAGCTCGGCGCCGAAGTCCTCGAACCCCTGCTCGATTCCGCTCGGATCGGAGGTTCCGCACCCACACGACGACCCGGTCGGGCTGCATGACGCCTCGAAGCCGGAATCGGCCACCTTTGCGGCCTCGGCATAGCGCTCGCGCACCGCCTCGCGGATCTCGTCCTTGGTCCTCAGCTGCTCAGCCACGCGCTCACTTCCTCCAGGGCGTCGGGGTAGACGTAGTAGTAGGCCCACAGACCACGGCGCTCCGAGCCGACGATGCCGGCGTCGCGCAGCACCTTGAGATGGTGGGAGACCGTGGGCTGGGAGAGGTCGAAGAGGGGAACCAGCTCGCAGACGCAGACCTGGCCGGCGTGCTTTCGCAGCACGTCGACGAGCTGCATGCGGATCGGGTCGCCGAGCGCCTTAGCGACCACCGCCATGCGCTCGGCCTCGGCCCGTTCGATCTCCGGGTAGGCGACCGGCTCGCAGCACGGCTCGCCCGCGGGGCGCTTCTGCTTCGGCGCCAGCTCCAGATCGACCGTCATCTATTTACATATATCAATTGAAAAGACCGCTGTCAATCGAATATCCTCGCCGCACCGATCCCGACGGGCGCAGGAGGAGGCATAGCGTGGCCACGCAGCTAGAGGAACTCAGGGTCGACGTGATCACCCGCAATCACCTCGAGAAGGGGCTCGAGTCGCTCAGCGAGGAGTTTGAGGGCATCTTCTCCGCGGAGACCGTGGAGCGCTTCATGACCGAGTCGCTCGAGGCCCTCAGGGACTCGCGGCTGAAGGACTTCGTGCCGCTGTTCGTGCACCGCTTCGCCCGCGAGCGCCTGCGCGCGCTCGGCCAGGTCGAGGGCACGATCACCAAGGACGTCCCCGAGATCCTCTTCGTCTGCGTCGAGAATGCCGGACGAAGCCAGATGGCCGCCGGCCTGCTCGACAAGTTGGCGGAGGGGCGCGCTCACGTCCGGTCTGCGGGCTCGGCGCCGAGCGACCAGATCAATCCCAATGTCCGCGAGGCCATGGCGGAGGTCGGCGTCGACCTCGGCAAGGGGTTTCCGAAGCCGATGACCGACGAGGTGGTCCGGGCAGCCGACGTCGTGGTGACGATGGGCTGCGGGGATGCCTGTCCGATCTACACCGGCAAGCGCTACGAGGACTGGGAGGTCGACGATCCCG
>Ga0081538_10002281_pt1 | contig 18953 bp, 14 predicted proteins | sample TabmetS5T2R1_FD_71022 | JGI IMG/M metagenome (GOLD analysis project Ga0081538, IMG submission 71022) | Tabebuia heterophylla rhizosphere microbial communities from the University of Puerto Rico - S5T2R1 | ecosystem: Host-associated > Plants > Roots > Rhizosphere ... | reverse complement strand
GGGCTTGGGCCGGGCGGCCCCGCCGAGCCGCACGTGACCCACAAGGGTGTAGAGCTCGTCGCTGTGGCGAGCGGGCTCGTGCAGGTTCTTCTCAGCACCGGCAGGCCGGTGCTCAGAGCCGGCGAGGCGCTCCTCGTCGACGACACGCCGATCTCAGGCTGGCGCAACCTCGCGGCGTCGGAGGCGTCGCTTTTCTGGATCCTCCGGGATGCCCGCCGCGACGCCTGAGGGCGCATCGATCATCCCCCGCGTGTGAACGGGGCGGGTCCTGGCGGCACACGGTGCCCGGCGGCGGGAAGCGTGCCGGTCAGACGGCGATCGGATCCGCCCGTCCACGGGTCCCGGTCGGCGAGGCGACGCCGCTGCTCTGGCCTGGCTCGGCGGCCTAGCCAGGTAGGCGCCGGGCACGTACGCAACCCATCGCCTGCGTAATTCCCCGACGCGCCCCGCATGAGGTGCGCCTGTGAGACATTGACTATGCGGCAGGTCGTCCGCCAACGAGGAGAGATCATGCGTTCTCGCAAGCCGCGGTGGCTGATCGGCGGGGCCGCACTCGGTGCGCTGGCGCCTGGCCAAACCGCCGCCGCCGCCAAGCAGGGCTCGGCCCGCACCGTCGCCGCGGACTAGACAAGTGGTCGCGACGGAAGTCATCGACCGCGATAGGGAGCTCGCTGAGCTCGGGCGCTTCCTCGATGCCGTCGACGAGCTCCCCGCCGCGCTTCTCCTGGAGGGCGAGCGGGGAATCGGCAAGACGGCGCTTTTGGCCGCCGGGCTCGAGCTCGCCCGGAAGCGCGGCTTCCGGGCGCTCGCGGCGGCTCCGGCGACGGCGGAGAGGCGCCTTTCGTTCGTGGCTCTTGCCGACCTGCTCGAGCCCGCCCTCCCCGACGTGCTGCCGGCGCTGCCCGCGCCACAGCGCCGGGCGCTCGAGGTGGCGCTGCTGCTTTCAGAGCCGGGCCGTCCGCCTCCGGACGCCCGCGCCGTGGCCATCGCCCTGCTCGGCGCGCTGCGCTGGCTCGCGAGCCGGCCGTTGCTGGTGGCGGTGGACGACGTTCAATGGCTCGACGGGCCTTCGGCGGCAGCGCTCTCCTTTGCCGTGCGTCGGCTAGAAGCCGAGCCGGTCGCGGTTCTGCTGACGCTACGCCCGGAGGACGCGGGAGAGGTTTTGCTCCCACTCGATCTGGGGCGCTGGACGCGCGACACCGCCCGACTCGAACTCGGGCCGCTGAGTGCCGGCACCCTCCACCGCCTGCTGCGGTCGCGCCTCGGCATCAGCCTGCCACGGCCGACGCTCCGCCGAGTGCAGGAGGTCGCGGGCGGAAACCCGTTCTACGCGCTCGAGATCGTGCGGGCGATGCAGGGCCGCGAGGACGAGCTGATCCCTGGTGAGGTTCCCGTGCCCCGCCAGCTGGACGAGCTCGTAGGCGAGGCCCTCGCCCCGCTTCCGGACGGCACGCTCGAGGCACTGCTCGTCGTGTCGGCCCTCCGCGAGCCGACGATTCAGCTGCTCGAGGAGTGCCTCGGTGCCGAGGCGAGGGCGGCGCTGCGGCCGGCACTAGAGGCGCGCGTGGTCGAGCTCGATGGCGAGCTGCTCCACTTCTCCCATCCGCTGCTGGCTTCGAGCGTCTATGCGCACGCAGAACCCGACGACCGAGTCTCGCTGCACCGGCGCCTGGCTGCACTCGTGGATTCGACGGAGGAGCGGACGCGGCACCTCGCCCTGGGGACCCGCGGGGCCGACGCCGGGGTGGCTGCGGCGCTCGACGCCGCGGCGCGCCAGGCCGCCGCCCGCGGCGCCCCCGCGATGGCGGCCTACTTGCTCGAGCTCGCGATCGGACTCACGCCGGAGGTCGACGAAGCCGAGTCGACGCGTCGCAAGCTCGACGCGGCCGCCTGCCACTACTCCGCGGGCGACGTCCCTCGGACTCGCGCGCTCCTCGAGCCGCTGCTGGCCGAGCTCCCCGCGGGGCGCGAGCGCGCCCGCGCGGCGCTCGAGCTCGCGTGGACCACCGACATGAAGCTGTCGAAGCGACGGCTCGAAGGGGCGATCACGGAGGCCGGAAACGATTCGGCGCTGCTGCTCGGTGCCCGCTACAGGCTCGCCTACGTCACCCTCGTGCTCGGCAGTGTGGGTGAAGCACGTATGCATGGGCGGGTGGCTCTCGGGCTGGCCGAGCAGGCAGCAGACGAAGGCGTCCTCGCGCAGTGCATGTCGGCCGCGATCCTGCTGGACACGCTCGCCGGTTGGCAGGTCGCGGACGACGTCGCCGAGCGCGCGCTCGCTCTGGAGGCGCGCAACCCGCAGATGCCGACCCACTACCGGCCCAGCCTGACCTGCGGCCAACGGGCGATGTTCAGGGGCCGCTTCGACGATGCTCGCGAGCTCCTCCATGCTGCCCACCGGCGCGTGCTCGAGCGCGGTGACGAGACGATGGTTCCCGTCGTCCGCCGGCACCAGGCCGAGCTGGAGCGTCGCGCGGGTGACTGGCAACAGGCCGCTCGCTACGCGGTCGAAGGCTGCGAGGCGGTCGAGCCGCTCGACTCCGTCAGCCAAATCCTGCTCCTCCACGCCCAGGCGAGCATCGACGCCCACCGAGGTCGGGTCGAGGAGGCGCGCGCCGCCGCCGATCGCGCCAGGGAGCTCAGCCGCGTCCACGTCGGCGAGCACTCCACCTTCGACCTCCTCAGCCAGGCCGTCCTGGGATTCCTCGAACTCTCGCTCGGTAACGACGCCGCGGCCGTCTGCCGCCTACGCACAGTCCCGGGCGCGCTCGCCGCCGGGGGCTTTGGCGAGCCGAGCCTCTGCACGGCGTTGCCCGACCTATGCGAGGCGCTCGTGGCGCTCGGCGAGGTCGAGAAGGCGAAGCGGTCTCTATTGCGGCTCGAGCGGCAGGCGCACACGACCGGCAGCATCTGGGCCCGGGCGCTCGCGGGCCGCTGCCGCGGCCTCGTCCTGGCGGCAGCGGGCGAGCTCGATCCGGCCTTCGCCGCCCTCGAGCGCGCGCTGGCAGAGCACGAGCGTCTGCCCGAGCCCTTCGAGCGCGCCCGCACCCTGCTCGCTCTCGGAAGCGTTCGCCGGCGCGCGCGCCAGCGGCGCCGGGCGCGGGCGGCGCTGGGGGAGGCGCTTGCCCTGTTCGATGCCCTCGGGGCGACGCTGTGGGCGGCGAAGGCGAAGGCCGAGCTCACCCGCATCGGCGGACGTCCCCCCGCCGGGGCGGAGCTGACCGCAATCGAGGAGCGAATCACCCAGTTGGTCGCCCGAGGGCTGACCAATAGGGAGGTGGCGGACGCGATGTTCGTCAGCCCGCGCACGGTCGAGGGCCACCTCACGCGCGTCTACGCCAAGCTCGGGCTGCGCTCGCGGGCCGAGCTCGTGGGCCGCGTCGCGAATCGACGCTAGTCGGCAGCAAAGTCAGGGGGTTTCCCCCTACCCGTCCCGGCGCGAGCGTCCTACGGTGGAATCGGGCCCGCGAGAAGAGGAGCCCAATGGACTCGTCCAGACGCTTGGTCATAGAGCCCCCTTCGGGCACTGTCGTGCCGGATCAGCCGGCCGTCGAGCTCCGAGCTCCTGTCAAGGTCGCGACCGACCGCCCCGAGCGCGATTGGCTGAGCATCGCCTGGAGTGCGATATTCGGTATCTACTGCGCTGCTGTTCTCCCTCTCCTGGGCTGGGCGGTCGTTCAGGCGCTCTGACCGAGACCCGGCTCCAGGCCCCTAGGGCGACCTTTTCCGGCCTTTACGTGAGCCGGGGAGTACCCCAGACTGGGGACGTGGCGGCCGTCTTCGGACGCGACTCTGAGCTTGCTCTCGCCGACTCCTTCCTAGAGTCCGCTAGCGAGCGGTTCGGCGGCCTGCTGCTCGAAGGCGAGGCCGGGATCGGCAAGACCACGGTCTGGCGCGAGGTCGCCCGCCGGGCGCAGCAGCGGGGCTTCCGCGTGCTCACCGCTCGCCCGGCCGAAGCGGAGACAAAGCTCGCGCTGTCTGCCGTCGCCGACCTCTTCGGCCCCATTCCGGCGGGGACTCTCGCCCGGCTGCCCGGCCCTCAGCGGCGCGCGCTCGACATCGCGCTGCTGCGCTCAGAGCCCGACACGGCGGGGCTCGATCGGCGCACTCTGGCCACCGCAGTCCGCTCTCTGCTCGCGGAGCTGAGCGCCGAGGGGCCGCTCCTCGTCGCGATCGACGACGTCCAGTGGCTCGATGGAAGTTCGGCCGCGGTGGTCGAGTTCGCCCTTCGGCGCCTCGTTGACGTTCGGGTCGGCTGGCTGTTCGCGCGCCGGCTCCCCGAGCCCGCGCGGCTCGCGGGGGACGCGCTTCTTCCAGGCGAATCGCTGAACCGCGTGACGCTCGGTCCTCTCACGCCCACGGCCCTTCACCATTTACTGAAGGACCGGCTGGATCGGCCGCTCTCGCGCCCGACCCTGGTCCGCGTCCACGAGGCGTCCGGCGGTAACCCGCTGTTCGCCATTGAGATCGCCAGCGAGCTCGATCTGGGCGCGCCGGTCGAGGCGGGTGCTCGCCTCCACGTTCCCCAGGGCCTTCGCGAGCTCGTCGCCCGCCGCATTCCCAAGCTGCCCGTGGACGCGCGGGAGGCGCTCCTCGCGGTCGCCACACTCTCGCATCCGACGCCGGAGTTGGTCGAGTCGGCGTCGTCGGCGGCGGGGCTGGCGACTGCGGAGGAAACGGGCCTCCTCCGTTTCGATCAAGGCCGGGTCGCGTTCGTCCATCCGCTGTACGCCTCGGCCGTCTACGAGACGGCCTCGCGTGCGCGCCGGGCCCAGATGCATCGACGCCTGGCCCAGGTGGTGACCGATCCGGAGGAGCAGGCCCGCCACCTCGGAGCTGCCACGACCGAAGCGGATGAAGGCGTTGCCCGAAGGCTCGAGCAAGCCGCGACGGTCGCCCGCTCGCGGGGCGCCTGGGAGTCCGCCGCCGAGCTTCTCGGGCAGGCCGGCACCCTGACGCCGCCCGATCGGCTCGACGAGGCGCGGCGGCGCCGCATCGCAGCGGCCGAGCACCACGTCCACGCCGGCGACCGCGCTCGGGGGCGGGCGCTGCTCGAGGAGATGCTCGCGGAGCCGCTGCCGCGGTCCCTGCGGGCCGACGCGCTGCGCCTGTTGGCGGAGATCAGCTACAACGACGAGCACGCGGCCGAGGCCTTGCGCCTGTTGGAAGAGGCGCTCCAGTCCGCCGATGAGCCCCGGCTCGCGGTCACGATCGAGCTCGGGCTCAGCTACGTGAGCGGCCACGTAGCGGACAACCGGGCCGGCCTCTTGCACGCCTACCAGGCGCTCGAGCGGGCCGAGGAGGTGGAGGATGAGCCACTCGTCGGCGAGGCGCTCAGCTATTGCGCGATGTTCGAGTTTGGCTGCGGACGGGGTGTCGACTGGGACAAGGTGGAGCGGGCGCTCGAGCTGGAGGAGCCCGACAGGGTCGCGCCGCTGCTCGGGAGTCCAAGCCTTGTCGCTGCCCTCCTCCTCCTCTACGTCGGCCGACATTCCGAGGCGCGCGAGCGTCTCACCGCCATTTGGACCACGGCGAGCGAGCGCGGCGACGAGAGCGACCTCGGCTTCATCCTCTTCTGGCTCGGCTGGCTTGAGACCAGGAGTGGAAACCTCGGTTCGGCGGCCGCGCTGGCCGAGGAGGCCGCTTCCGTTGCCACGCTGACTGGAAGCGAGTCGATGTACGGTCAGGTGCTCGCGCAGCGGGCATTCGTGAACGCGCACCGTGGAGAGGCCGCGGAGACTCGGCGCGACTGCGGCGATGCCGCAGCCCTCCTCGAGCGCTTCGGAAACGTCTGGGTCGGCGTCTGGATCGCCGCCTCGATCGGCCTGCTCGAGCTGTCGCTCGGGAACCCGGAGGCCGCCTGGCACGCCTGCGAGCGCGCGACGGCGGCCGTCGAGCAGCAAGGGATCGCGGACCCCATCTTTCCGTTCTTCCTTCCCGACGCGCTCGAAGCGCTGATCGCCGTCGGCCGGCTCGACCGCGCCGAGTCGCTGCTCGACACCTTCGAGCGCCGGGGGCGGGAGCTGGATCGCGCCTGGGCATTGGCGACCGGGGGGCGGTGCCGTGGGCTTCTGCTCGCCGCTCGCGGCGACGTCGCCGGCGCGGTCCCGGCGCTGGAGCGGGCGCTTCGAGAGCACGAGCGGCTCGAGATGCCCTTCGAGCTCGCCCGCACCCTGCTCGTCAAGGGGGTAGTCGAGCGCCGGGCGCGCAGGCGCGCCAGGGCGAAGGAGTCGTTCGAGCGGGCCCTGGAGACATTCGAGCGGCTGGGCGCCAAGCTGTGGGCCGAACGGGCCCGGGGGGAGCTGGGGCGCGTCGGCCTCCGCCGTTCCTCGGGCGACGCGCTGACGGCCGCCGAGCGGCGCGTCGCCGAGCTCGCCGCGCAGGGGCTCACGAACCGACAAATGGCCGAAGCACTTTTCCTCAGCCCCAAGACGGTGGAGGCCAACCTCACCCGCGTCTACCGCAAGCTTGGGATCGGCTCGCGGGCCGAGCTGGGGGCGCGCATGGCGGAGGAGGTGCAAAAGTAGGGAAACACCCGATGTAAATCGCGACGCTGCGCCCTAAGGTCGGCTCCGTGACGGCGATGACTCGCACCTACGTGGTTGAGTGCTATTGGCCCGCGATCGACCGCCAAGCCGTGGAATTGTCCGCGCGCGGCGAGCGACCGCCGCGGCCGTCGAGCTGCAGGGCCGCGGCCGCCGCATCGAGTACGTGGGCGCGCTCTTTGTCCCCGGGTGTAGGCGCTCGACCCGGCGGCCTAGCCGCCGGCTCACCGCTCCGCGTCGACCTCGTCGGCCTGGTCATTTCAGCGCACGCGCTGCCGAAAGCGCGCTTGCTCATCTAACGAATATGTGATAACACATTAAGAGCGTCGATCTAAAAACCGCAGCCCGATTGGAGGAGGTGGGCCGATCATCGTAAGCAACGGCGTGGAGTCGGGAACCGACGCGCCGCTGCTCGAGCGTGAGGCCGAGCTGGCCGAGATCTGCGGGCGGGTCGGTGCGGCCCGAACGGGCGAAGGTGGAGTCCTAGTGCTCGAGGGATCTGCAGGGATCGGCAAGACGGCGCTCTTGACCGCGGCCGAGGAGCAGGCCCGGCGCGCCGGCATGGCCACGCTCACCGCCCGCGCCGGTGAGCTCGAGAGCGGCCTGCCTTGGGGGGTTGTTCGAAACCTGTTCGAGCCGGCGCTAGCCGCGGCGTCGAAGGCCGAGCGGCGGCAGCTGCTCTCGGATGCTGCCGGCCTCGCTCTGATTGCGCTCCGGCCCGGCGCCGAGCAGACAGCTCCCCGAGGAGCGCAGGCGCTCGGCGCAGCCTTGCACGGCCTGTACTGGCTGACGGCGAACATTGCCGCGAGGCGCCCGGTGTTGCTGGCCGTCGACGACGCCCACTGGGCCGACGGGCCGTCGCTGCGCTGGCTCGCATATCTGGCGGCGCGCGTGGAGGATCTGCCGGTCTTGGTGGCCGTTGCGGTCCGGCCGGAAGAGCCCGGGACGCCGTCGGGGCCCATCTCGGCGATCACCCAGGCGGGGCGCGTACTGCGGCCCTCCGCGCTTAGCCGCGAAGCCGTCGGGACCATGGTGCGCACCGCGCTCGGGGAGGATGCGGGCACAGACCTCTGCGGATCCTGCCACTCGGCGACCGCCGGCAATCCATTCCTCGTGGAATGCCTCCTCGAGGAGATGCGCGACCACTGGAACGTCTCGGACGGCGCCCCCGTGGAGGGGGTCACGGAGATGCACTCGGACGCGATCAGGCGGGCCACGGCCGCCCGGCTCGCGCGCCTGCCGGCGGTCGCGCGCGAGCTCGCGTCAGCTATCGCCGTGTTCGGCGCGCCCTGCTCGCTTTGGGACACCGCCGCGATCGCCGGCCTGGACGAGGATGCCGCCGTCGCGGCCGCGGACGCGCTAGCTGCGCACGGGCTGATCGCCCCGAACGAGCCACTGGAGTTCGTGCACCCGATCGTAAGGACGGCCGTCTACGACCAGATCCCGACTCATCGACGGGCATGCGGGCACCGCCGGGCAGCACGGCTGCTCGACGATGCGGAAGCGCCGGTCGAGGAGATCGCCGTCCACTTGCTCGCCGTCGCGCCGAGCGGCGAGCCGGCGGTGGTCGGCATCCTCCGCTCCGCGGCGCGCGCCGCGCTGGCCGCCGGCGCGCCGGAGTCCGCCGTCCGGTATCTAGGTCGCGCCCTGGCCGAGCCGCCCCCTGAACGTGTCCGCGTGGAGATCTTGCGCCAGCTCGGGGCCGCAGAAGTTTCACTTCACCGCGCCGCCGGCGCCGACCACCTGCTGGCGGCGCTCGAGCTGAGCTCCGAGCCCGGGGAGCGCGCCGAAATCGCCCGGGACCTCGCCGTCCCGCTTCTACACAGTGGACAGGTGAGGGAGGCCGTCGATCTACTCGAGCAAGCGACCAGCGAGCTCGCGCCGGACGACCGCGAGCTGCGGCTCGAGCTCGAAGCCGACATCATTGGGGCACGCCGGCTGCACCCCGCCCTGCGCCCGGCGGGGCTGGAGCGTGTGCGGGCCCTCCGCGCGGCCCGCCTGAGAGGACGAACGTCCGCCGAGCGCGTGGCGCTGTCGACGGTCGCCCTGGAACCCGAGTCGGCCGGCGGCACCGCCGGGGAGTCGATCGAGTACGCGAAGCGGGCGCTCGGCGCCGGGCGGCTACTGGCGGACGCGGGGGTGGAGGCGCCCTCGTTCTGGTACGCGGCGAGCGCGCTCGTCCTTGCAGAGGCGTTCGAGCTGGCCGACTCTGTGCTCGAGTCGGCGCTCGACGACGCCCGGGCCCGCGGCTCGAGCGCGGGTTTGGCGCTGGGCTTCGGCTTCCGGGCGTTGCTCGAATACCGGACTGGACGGCTCGCGGACGCCGAGGCCGATGCACGCCAGGCGATCGATATCTCCCCGAGCAGGCGCTGGGCGGGAAGCGTCTATGCCCTGATGTTCCTGATTGAGATCCTGCTCGACCGCGGTCGGCCCGAGGAGGCCGCCCAGGCGGTCGCGGAAAGCGGCCTCGACCACGACGACGGTGCGCTTTTGCCGCTCCTACTGCTTCGCCACGGCAGCGGTCGGCTGAGGCTCACGCTCGGAGAGACAGACGCCGGTTTCGCTGACATGCGACCCGCTGCCGCTCAGCTCGAGGCGGGCGGGTTCCCACCGCAGTTCTGGCCATGGCGATCGGCCCACGCGCTCGCGCTCGCGGCCGCGGGCGAGAGCGAGGAGGCTCTCCGACTCGCCGACCAGGAGCTTCGGCTGACACGGGCGTTCGGCGCCCCCGGCGCGCTCGGAGTGTCGCTACGAGTACGGGGTCTCGTCGCGCCCGGAGGCGCCGACCTGGACCTTCTTCACGAGGCCGTCGTCGTGCTCGCCCGGTCGGGGGCGGCCCTGGAGCACGCCCGCGCCGAGGTGGATCTCGGAGCCGCGCTCAGGCGGGCAGGGCGCCGGGCGGACAGCATCGAGTCGTTGCGCGAAGGATTGGATCTCGCGCACCGTTGCGGGGCAGCCGCGCTCGCCGCACGGGCCCGCGCTGAGCTCGTGACCGCCGGCGCGAGGCCGAGACGCGACGCCCTCCGCGGCCGTGATGCGCTTACGGCGAGCGAGCTCCGGATCGCGCGCATGGCAGCGGAGGGGCGGACCAATCGCGAGATCGCGCAGGCGCTCTTCGTCAGCCTGCGCACTGTCGAGACGCACCTGACGCACGCGTACCGGAAGCTCGCCATCAACTCCCGCGACGCGCTTCCGGGCGCGCTGGTGCCACGCGCGGCGTAACGCGATGTACAGCCGAACGGGCGCCGATCGCTCGGCGCCCGTATGGCCCAACACACGTCTGGTCGGCTACGGCGCGGTCCACCGCGGGCGCGGTCGCCGCGACAGGGCGACGAATCCGACAGCGAGCAGAGCGATGAACAGAGCGCAAGCCGAGAACACGATCGCTAGCGTCTGGCCGCCGCCCTCCTCCACGGTGACCACCGTGCGCGGCTCGACGGGAGCCGGCGCGGGAACGGACCGCGGGCCCGTAGTGATGCCCCGGGCAGCCTCCCGCGCATCCGGCGAGCGCAGGTCTTGGGGTCCGCTAGCCGCCTGGGCCGCCTGCTGGGCCGCCAACGCGGCATCGCGCGTATCCGCCGAGCGCAGGTCTTGGGGTGCGCTACCCGCCTGGGCCGCCTGCTGAGCCGCCAACGCGGCATCGCGCGTATCCGCCGAGCGCAGGTCTTCGTAGCCGCCATTCGATGTCTGCGCGAGCGCCGTCGGCGCCGCGACGATGAGCACGCACACCGAGAGGGCGAGGACCACTGCCAGGCGGCGCCTGAGCCTAAACCTCCGATTCATCCGAGCCTCCTTTCGCCGACCCCGCCGCTTCGCGGGGTCGTGGCCAGTTAGGAGGCGATCTTGCCGCCGGTCCCGCTCTCTCGCCTCGTGGCCGAGACCACGATTTTTCGTGGCCGAATTCTGCCGAGGCCACCAGGCGCCGTGTGAGGATCCGTCGTCGACCAAGAGCCGAGCATCCGGTAGGCGATGGCAAATGCCGACGGGCCGAGCTCGTCCAACCGCTCCTCGGTCATCGCTCAGGCGAGTCCCTGCGCGAAGCCCTGCCGCCAGCTCGCATAGCGCGGCTTCCAGCCGAGCTCGCGCTTGGCCTTCGCGTTCGAGGCACCCCGCGCCTCGGTCATCATGAGCGTTGCCATCTCACCGGCCAGGAGCCGACCGAGCCAGCGTGGGATGCGCCGTGGTGGCTTGGCACCCAGCGCGTTCGCCAGCACGGGCAGCCATTCCCGCACGGGCGCGGGCTCGTCGTCGACGACGTTGTAGATACCCGGCCGGCCGTGCTCGACCGCGATGGCGGTCGCCGCCGCGGCGTCCTCGATATGGATAAGCGACCAGACACCACCACCACCGCCGACGATCGGGAACCGACGCTTACGGATGGGCCCGGCCATCACCGCATCCGGAGCCAGGCTGATCCCGGTCCCCGGACCGTAGAAGCCGCCGTAGCGCAACGCGAGGCCCTCGCCCCACTCGATCGTCGTCACCGCCTGCTCCAGGTAGAGGATCGCCTCCAGCCCCGTCTGCCGAAAGTCGGGATCGGTGGGATCGGCCTCGGTCTGCACCGGCCCGCCCGTGCGAGCGAACCGGAGAGCCCCAAAGCTCTGCGCCACGAAGCGCCGTGCCCCGACGGCGCGGCCGGCGGCGAGGAGATGGTCCGTCGCCTCGGTGCGCAGTCGGTTGGTCATTTTCGCCGCGGAGGAGCGGTCGGGGTGCCGCGCGTCACGCAGGCTCATCGGCCCGGATAACGCCGTGAGCTCATGCACGATCACCTCGGGCTCGGCGGACGCCACCGCCTGGGCGACCGCGTCGCGATCGAGAGCGTCGACCACAACCGGGCGCGCTCCCAGGCTGCGCACCAGGTCCTGCTTCGAAGCGCTTCTGGTCATCCCGACCACCTCGTGGCCTCGCGCCACGAGCTGCGGGACTAGCGCTCTGCCGAGAACGCCTGTGGCGCCGGCTACGAAGACCTTCATGACTGCCCCTCTCGTCTCATTTGCCATGAGACGAAATCGAGGCGTCGCCTGTGACAGTGCTCGGCGCTCAGCGCGCGCCGCGCCGACGTGATCAGGGGAGGGTCCCGCGGCGGGGACGCGCTCGCGTTGGCCAGGACGGCAGCCTGGCTCGCCGGTCGCTAGGCCGGGATGAGTTGGCTGGCCGGCACGCGGCTGAGCTGGTTGCGCGACGTGATATCGAGTTTCAGGAAGACCTTGCGCAGGTGGTACTGCACCGTGCGGGGGCTGATGAACAGTTGTGCGCCGATCTCAGGGTTGGAGAGACCATCTCGGGCGAGCCGAGCGATGTGTGCCTCCTGGGGTGTGAGCACGCCGCGCCCGTCGTCGGCACGCCGCGCAGTCTCACCCGTGGCGGCGAGCTCGTGACGGGCGCGCTCGGCAAACCCCTCGGCCCCCATCCCGTCGAACATCTCGTGGGCGGCTCGGAGTTGCTCGCGCGCGTCGACGCGCCGGTTCTCGCGACGCAGCCATTCGCCGTACAGGAGCCGGGCACGGGCGAGGTGGATCGCGCCACGGGTGCGCGCGAGCCGCTCGACCGACTCGCGGTAGAGCGGCTCCGCCTCTTGTCCCTCGCACAGCAGCGCCCGCGAGCCGGCCTCGATGCCTAGCGCCCATTCGGTGCCGCTCGCTTGCGTGCGTTCGCTCAGGCGATCGAGCGCGGCGGCGGCCTCGTCCGGCCGGCCGACGCGGACGCCGGCCTCGATCAGCTCGACGAGGGCCCAGCCGTACGCCATGACGTCCTCGTGCTCGCATGCCTGCCGCGCGGCCGTGAGCGCCTCGCCGTAGTGGCCGTGGCCGTTGTGCACCAACGCGAAAAGCCACCAGAAGAGGCCAAACGCCGAGCCCTCGCCCCGCTCCGTCACGTCCGGGAACCAGGATTCGTAGAACGCCTGCACCTGTGCCTGATCGCCGCGCGACGCGGCCTGCATGACGGCCGCATACTTGAGCGGCGCGAGACCGGTCGCCTGCGTGATCGCATCGACCTCGTCGATCAGCGCCGCGGCGGCGGCGAAGTTCCCGGAATGGACGTTGAGGGCGGCGAGGTAGTTGGCCGTGTTCGCGAGCAGGTTGAGCGCGCCGGTGTCGCGCGCGACGCGCACCCCGCGCGTCGCGAGCACGTGCCAGAGCTCGTCATCCCAGAGATCCTGGGCCAGGCGACACGCCAGCCACAGCCAACGCACGTCGCGTGCAGCCAATCCCTCTACGTCCCCGAACGCGTCGAGCGCTCTGCGGAGCGGCGGCACACCGGCCGAGTAGCCCTGCGTGAACCTTGTCACCAGCGCGTCGAGCAGCAGGTCGACCGCCCGTAGCGGCAGCGGCGCCGCCGGCGCGCTCCGAGCAGCCTCGGCAGCCTCGCGGACGCCCGGCTTGTCGCCGAGGCGACCGGCGAACATCGCCGCTGCCAAGGCCTCGAGATGCGTCTCGCGAGCCATCGCGGCGTCGAGCGGTTCGAGGCGCCGGGCGGCATCGAGCAACAGGGCGGGAGCGTCGCTGCCGTGCGTGCGGGCGAACACGATCTCCGCGCGCAACCGCTCCAAGCGCGCGCGCTGAAGCTCGTCGAGCGGGGCAAGCTCGGCGGTCGCCAGCAACTCGAGCGCAGCGTCCGCTGCGGCAGCATCGAACTTCGCCTGCGCGGCAGCCAGGGCCCGCCGGCCGCGGTCCGCCGGATCGGGGGTCAGCTCAGCCGCGTGCGCCAGGAACGCCGCGGCCGCCGCCGCGCCCCCACGGGCCCGCGCCCGGTCGGCCGAGCGCTCCAACTCGCTCGCCACCGCTTCATCAACACCCAACGCCGCGTGAGCACGATGCCACGCCCGGCGATCGGGATCGGTCTCCGGATCGGTCGCCTCCGCCAACCCGCGATGTGCAGCTCGCCGCTCAGAAACGGCCGCCGCTCGGTACACCGCGGATCGCACCAGCGGATGCCGGAAGCGGACACGGGCTCCGACTTCGACCAGCTGCGCGTCTTCTGCCGGGCTGAGTGAGCTCCTTTCGATGCCGAGCCGATGAGCAGCGCGCCAGACGAGCGTCGTGTCCCCCATCGGCTCGGCCGCGGCCAGCACCAGCAGGCGCCGCGTCGCCTCAGGCAGTTCACCGGCGCGCTGGAGATAGTGGTCCTCGAGGTGGCGCGGGAGGTCCGTCGCGAGGAGCTCGAAGCCCCCTGCCAGCTCCCCGGCGCTCATGCTCCGTGGCAGGTCGAGCAGAGCGAGCGGGTTGCCGCGGGTCTCCGCGACGATTCGGTCTCGGACGCGGTCGTCGATCCGACCCGGGACCACGCTCATGAGCAGGGTGCGCGCATCCTCCTCCGCCAGCCCGCCTAGCCGCAGCTCGGGCAGGCCGTCGAAGTCGTGCCCGGTGTTCGGCTCGCGGACGGCGACCACCATCGCCACCGATTCCGCCAGCAGCCGCCGGGCGACAAAGCCCAGGATCAGTCCTGAGGCGGCGTCCAGCCATTGAGCGTCCTCCACGACACAGAGCAGCGGCCGCTCCTCGGCCGCGGCAGACATCAGTCCGAGCACGGCGAGTCCGACCAGGAACCGGTCCGGCACGTCACCGGCCGCGAGGCCCAAGGCCACATTCAGCGCGTCCTGTTGCGCCTGAGGGAGCGAGTCGAGCCGGTCGAGCAGCGGCGCGCAGAGCTGATGGATCCCGGCGAACGGCAGCTCCATCTCCGCCTCCACGCCCGTGACCTGCGCGACACGGAATCCGGAGGCATGACGAGCGGCGTATCGAAGCAGCGCCGTCTTTCCGATGCCCGCCTCGCCTCGGATGACCAGGACGGCGCGCTGCCCCTCACGCCCCTGTGCCAGGAGCCGGTCGACCGTCGCGCGCTCGCTGGTCCGGTCCAGAAATCCGGACGCAAGTGTGTTGCCCACTCCTAGCAAAGCTACCGGCCTCCGCAATGCTCCCATTTGGGCGCCCGACCTCTCGGCGGTGTATGGATCGTCCGCCTTGAACTCGCCACAATCCGTCGCAGCGATGAGCGCGCTCACAGAGATCCAGAGCCGATGCGACCTGCTGCGGTCGCTGCAGCGCCCGGGCGATCCCCTCCTGCTTCCGAATGCCTGGGACGTGGCCACGGCGAGAGCCGTGGTCACGGCTGGGTTCCCGGTGGTTGCGACCACCAGCGGCGGCGTGGCCGCCACGCTCGGCTATGAGGACCACGAGGGTGCGCCGGGCGAAGAGATGCTTGCCGCGGCGGCGCGGATCGCAAGGGGCGTCGAGGTGCCCGTGACGGTCGACGCCGAGGCCGGGTACGGCATGGAGCCGGCCGAGCTGGTGGCTGCGCTGCGGAGCATAGGGGCCGCCGGATGCAACCTCGAGGACAGCGACCACGCGGCCGGCGGCCTCCGCGATCCCGACCGGCAGGCGGACTGGCTCAGGGCGGTTCGCCAGGCCGCGTCGGAGGACGGCTACCCGCTCGTGATCAACGCCCGGGTGGACGTCTTCCTCGGCCCTTTCCTCGCCGGCGCCGCCCCCGGGGCCCAGGAGGAGCTCGTTCCCGAAGCGCTGCGACGCGCGAATGCCTACCTCGAGGCCGGCGTCGACTGCGTGTTCCCGATCCTCCTGTGGGAGACGGAAGCGCTCCGCCGCTTCACCTCGGAGGTCCGCGGACCGGTGAACGTCGTGCCCGTGCCGCAGGCGCCGTCGCTCGCCGAGCTGGCCGCGCTGGGCGTTGCACGGGTGAGCTGGGGAGTCCTCCTCCACGGCGCCGCGATGGCTCGCTTCGCGGACCAGCTCGCCTCGCTTCGGGAGTGAGGTTGCGTAAAGGCCGCCGCGACTGGCCAGCCAGGCTGGCCACCCGGCCGATGCGACGGCGCCCCGCCTAGGGGAACCTCGTTGCATGACACCTCGCCCTCTATTGAACCCACAGGCGAAAGGCATGAGATGAAGATCGTTGTCATCGGCGGAACCGGCCTAATCGGCTCTAAGCTCGTCGAGAAGCTCCGCCAGGACGGTCACGACCCGCTGGCGGCGTCACTCGACACCGGCGTCAACATCATCACCGGCGAGGGCCTCCCCGAAGCGCTCGAGGGCGCTCAGGTCGTCGTCGATGTGGCAAACGCGCCCGCCTGGGACGACGCCGCCGTGCTCGACTTCTTCGAGACCTCGTCCCGCCACCTGCTCGCCGCGGAGACGGCCGCCGGGGTGGGGCACCACGTCACGCTGTCGGTCGTCGGCACGGACCGTCTGCCAGAGAGCGGCTACTTTCGCGCCAAGCTCGCCCAGGAGGACCTGGTGAAGACCGGGCCGGTCCCCTACACGATCGTCCGCGCGACGCAGTTCTTCGAGTTCATCGGCCGGATCGCCGATTCGAGCACCGACGGCGACACCGTCCGCCTGTCGCCGGCCCTGGTTCAGCCCGAGGCCGCCGATGACGTGGCCAGCACACTGGCCGACGTCGCGGTCGGCACACCACTAAACGACACCGTCGAGCTGGCCGGCCCCGAGGCGTTCCCCCTCGACGAGCTCGCCCGCCGGCTCCTGAACGCAAACGACGACCCGCGGCAGGTGACGGCCGACGTTCACGCGCGTTACTTCGGCGCCGAGCTGGACGACGGCTCGCTCGCCCCCGGCGACGACGCACGCATCGCTCCAACCCGCTTCGAGGACTGGCTCAGCCAGTCAGGCAGGTAACACCGACCCCCAACCGGAAGGAGCTTCTCATGAAGTCCACCATCGTCCTCGTCCACGGCGCCTTCGCCGACTCGTCGAGCTGGAACAGTGTCATCGACCAGCTCGCCGACGACGGCCACACGATTATCGCCGCCGCCAATCCGCTTCGAGGTCTCGCCTCCGACGCCGCCGCCGTAAGCGACGTCGTCCGTTCGGTCGAGGGGCCGGTCCTGCTCGTCGCTCACTCCTATGGCGGCTCCGTCATGACAAACGTCGCCGCCGACGCCGGCGAGATCACCGGCCTCGTCTACGTCAACGGCCTCGCGCCGGACGCGGGCGAGAGCGCCTTCGAACTCGCGTCCAAGTTCCCGGGGAGCACGACTGGCGACTCGGTGCGGCCGACTCCGCGCAGCGACGGCACCACCGACCTGACGATCGCGCCGGAGCTCTTCCAGGACAATTTCTGCGCCGACCTGCCGGAGTCGCAATCCCTCCGGATGGCGGTCACCCAGCGCCCGGCCACACTCGAGGCGCTCCAGGAGCCCTCCGGCGAGCACCCGCTCTGGAAGCAGGTGCCCTCGTGGTTCGTCATCGGGGAGGAGGACCGCAACCTCCCTCCTGAGCTCCATCACTACATGGCCAAGCGTGCCGGCGCGCGGAGCACGATCCCGGTTCCCGGCGCATCGCACGCCGTTGCGCTCTCCAAGCCCGAGGCAGTCGTCGAGTCCATCCGCGACGCCGCGACATCAGCCGTGGCCGGGTAGCCGCTCAGCGCCCTTCGAACGAACAGGAGTAAGCCATGTCAGCCACCACCACGGATCCGCCCGTCGTGCTCGAGCAAGCCTCGCAGGACTTCGTCGAGGCGACCGCCAAGCCGCCGTTCCTGCCGCGGGCGTCCCCGTCACGGCTGTCCGCTACGACGGCATCACGCACGACTTCATGATGCTCAATCCCCTCAGCGGCACGCACGCTACCCGCGCCGCGGTCGCACAGGCCATCGCCTTCCTGCGCAAGGCGCTCCACAGCGCCTAGGAGATCCGGCCTTCACACCGCGCCGCGCCTTGCCCCATCCAGAAGGCGCGGCGCGGTCGCCACACCGACGCGGCTCCAAACTCGACGCTCGATCAGCGCTCGCGTGCTGTCCTTCGAGGCGCTGCTGCCCTGCGAGCCAAGCGCGAGAATTGTCGGGGGAAGGAGGAGAGAGTGTTCCTTGTTGCCGCTTCCGACACAGCCGCGATCGCCGCGTCGGCCTCCTCGGCCGTGGTAGCGATCGCTGTTGCCATAATCACGAATTACTACGCACACAGGCGCGACCGCGATCGCGACCGTACGGAGCAGGGACGTCTGGACCGGCAGCAGCGCGTCAAGCGAGGGGACGAGCTCCGAAGCGTGGTCGATCAGAGCGCGGCGGCTCTGACCCAGGCCCTCTTCGCATATGACAGGCGGAGTGTGGCCCGGGAAAGCGACGTCCGCGACGCGACTGGCGCAGCATTCGATGACGCAGTTCTGGAGGTCAGTCGATGCGAGAACGCGATACGTCTGCGCGTCGGCACGTCTCGCGAGCTGTTTGGGAGTTATCAGAACGCGCGCCGGGAATTCGACTGCCTATCGCGGCTCGCCTGGAAGGCCGGGGAAGCTGTTCTGAGCGAATGGGACGACGCCGAGGCGGCCCGCAAGAAGGCCGTTGGTGCGATTGACCAGTTCCTTGAGGACGCGAGGAGCGACATGGAAAAAGCGGGTTTCGATGGCGACTTGAGCGCCGGCTCGTGACCGTCAGCGCCAACGGAAGCTTTCCGACAGGAACCGCTCGCCGTCGCGTTCGAGAAGCGGCTTAAGCAGGCCTTCGCAGCGGGCGGCAACCTCGCTGAGCCTGGCGCCGGGCGCAAGGACGTCGAGCCCGGCTTTAACACTGTCGCGGGCCGCAGCGAGAAGCTCCCGTTGGGCCTCGTTCGGGGGCTGCCCTATCACCCGGGTGCGCGCGAAGTCGAACAGCTAGCCGCCCAACGAACCGTAGGCATCGATGCGCAGCAGATCGCCGGGCGCGAGTCGGCGATCCCTGAAGGGAGCCGTGCCGGCCGGACCCCCCGAGGGCGCGAGGGTGTGCGCGAAGGCACCGGAGGACATGACGATGTCGTACAGAGCGCCGCCGCCCCGGACCAAGGTCTCGATAAAGGGCCCGGCGACATCGGCTTCCCGCGCGCCGGGGAGCGCGGCGGCCATCGCGTTGTCCATGGCACGTGCGCCGAGCGCGCCGGCCGCGCGAAGAAGCGCCTGCTCGGCCGGGCTCTTGCGGCGGCGCAGCTTCCAGCCGAGCTCATCCGCCTCGAAGATCTCGGCGCCACCGAGCCGAGCCTCGAGGTACACCTCGAGCGCGCGCGCCCACCGGGCGGGCAATGCGTCTCCGCCAAGCAACGCGAACCTTGGCCGCGGCGGGCGGTTACCTTCGCCGCCTCCGGTTGCGGCGAGCAGGTCGGAGACTGTGCGGATCGGATCGGCAGAGACCACCACCTCGTCGGCGACTGGTTGAGGATCCTGCAGGTATGCGCTGTCGACGACCAGCGTGACGGGACCGTCCGTGGGGATCACCACGGCCGCGTGACCGGCCGCGCGCCATCGCCATTCGCTGCCGGATCCCGCCTTGGACGCCAGATCCGGGACGAAGGGCTGATGCGTGTCGAAGCCGGTGAGGTAGTACACGTCGGCGTAGCGATCTTGCCCTCCCCCGCCACGCGACCAGGCGACCACACCGGCATAGCCTTGCTCTAGGGCAAGCGCCCTGAGG
>Ga0081538_10002280_pt1 | contig 18954 bp, 13 predicted proteins | sample TabmetS5T2R1_FD_71022 | JGI IMG/M metagenome (GOLD analysis project Ga0081538, IMG submission 71022) | Tabebuia heterophylla rhizosphere microbial communities from the University of Puerto Rico - S5T2R1 | ecosystem: Host-associated > Plants > Roots > Rhizosphere ... | reverse complement strand
GCGAGGGATGTCTTCCGGCGAACAGAAGATGCAAGGCTTGCGTGACATGCAGGAGCAACTGCGCAAGCGCAAACAGCAACAACTCGACAAGTACGACCTCAACTCGCTCCTGAATGACATTCGGGAGCAGCTCGATCAGCTGCTGCAACAAGAGCGCCAAGCCATCGAGGGGCAGCTCCAGAAGGCCCAGATGCCTGCGGCAGACGGGGCCCCACAGCCATCCTCACGGCCGACCGCGGGCCTCGAGCAACGCCGCGACTTCCTGGATAAGCTCCCGGACAACGTACCTCAACAGATTCAAGCGCTGCGCCCATACGATTTTCTCGATCCGCAGGCGGCGCAAGCCTTCCAGGAATTGCTCGAAGAGCTGCAGAAGCGTGCTCTGCAATCGCAGTTGAATGGTACTCAAACACCGTCTGACAGCTCCGCTGCCGATGCAGCCCAGGCCCAGCGCGACATGTACCGCGATCTTAACCAGCAATTGCGTGAGAAATTGCAAGGGCGCCAAACCGATTTTCAACAGTTCAAGGACCAACATCCGCAGTTCCCATCGGCCCACGACGAGAACATCGAGGAGCTGATGCACCAGCTCCAACAACAATTCCAGCAATGGCGTTCACTCCTGGAAAGTCTCTCAGAGCCGGTGCGCCGTGAGTTGGAGCAGCTGATGGACACCAGCCTTGACGCCGAGCTGCAGGCGGAACGTACTCAACTTCAGGAGTTGCTCGACCAGTTGGCGGAAAAAAAGCTGACACCCCAGCGCTATCGCTTCAAGGGACGCGAGGAAATCTCGCTCGAGCAGGCGCAAGAGCTGATGGAGCAACTGCAACAGCTCGAGGCACTTGAAAAACAACTAGAGGGCGTGCGCTGGGATGGTGATCCGCAACAGGTAGATGCTGAGAAGCTGCGCGACCTGTTGGGGGATGAAGCCTTTCAAGCCGTACAGAATATGAAGGACATCGCCAGCGAACTGGAAGAGTCCGGCTACATTATGAAGACGAAAGACGGCTTGCAGTTGACCCCCTTGGCCATGCGCAAGATCGGCCAGAAGGCTCTGCGCGACATCTTTTTCTTCATCAAGCGGGATCGCTTTGGAGAGCATGACACGCGCCAGCGTGGCGGCGCCGGGATGCCGACTGAGGACACCAAGACCTACGAATTCGGTGATCCGTTGCTGCTCGATCTGGGCGCTACGGTGTTCAACGCTGTGAGCCGTGAGGGGACGGGCACGCCGGTGTCCTTACAGCTCGACGATTTCGTGGTGAGGCGACAAGAGTTTCTGTCGCACACGTCGACGGTCATTCTCATCGACATGAGCGGCTCGATGGCCTGGAACAACTGCTTCTATGCTGCCAAGAAGGTCGCTTTGGCCCTCGACAACCTAGTCCGCAGCGCTTTTCCGCGTGATACCTTGCAAATCGTCGGTTTCTATACCGCGGCGGAGGAGATGAAGCCCGCTGATCTGCCCTATGTCAAACCGAAATCGTTTGGCTACAACGCTTCCCTGTACAGCGATTATTATGATATGTTGATGGGTTATATCGATGTGCAGCTTGATTATCGGGACGTCGTGCGCGGTCGAACGAACGTCCCACAAGGCTTTACGAACATGCAGCAAGGATTACGCATGGCCGAGCAGATGCTCTCCAAGCGGCAGAGCCCGAACAAGCAGATCATCCTGATCACCGACGGTCAGCCAACGGCCCATTGCGAGGGCGATCGGCTGTACTTGCAGTATCCCCCCAGCCAGCGGACGATTACGGCGACGCTGCAGGAGGTCAAGCGCTGTACCCTCAAGGGCATTGCGATTAATACCTTTATGCTGGCGAAGAGCTACTACCTGGAGCGTTTTGTAGACCAGATGACCAAGATCAATCGTGGCCGTGCGTTCTATACGACCCCAGAACAGCTCGGAGAATATCTTGTGGTGGACTATTTGGCGAAGAAGCGCCGCCGGATTGCCTGAGCGCGCCAATTGTCTCGGGAAGTGCGCTCAGCAGTTCGGGGCTTCAGGATGAGGGAGGTCTAGCGATGGCTACGCCACTCGAGCAATGGGTTAACGATGCTGCCAAGATGACGCGCCCGCAGAAGGTGGTCTGGTGCGACGGCTCGGAGGCTGAGTATGAGGGCTTGATCGAGCACATGCTCGACGATGGCACCCTGATGCGTCTCAACCAGGAAGCTTACCCTGGCTGCTACTTACATCGCAGCCATCCCAGCGACGTCGCTCGGACGGAACATCTGACTTTTATCTGTAGTTCGGAGCGTGACGATGCCGGGCCGACCAACAACTGGATGCCCCCCAAGGACGCCCGCGACAAAGTCGGGAAGCTGTTCGAAGGCAGCATGCAGAGCCGGACGATGTACGTCGTGCCCTACATCATGGGACCTATCGAGTCACCTTATAGCAAGGTAGGAGTGGAGATTACCGACAGTCCCTACGTGGCCGCCAGTATGCGCATCATGACCCGCATGGGCAAAGTCGCTCTGGACCGCCTGGGCGCTTCCGATGATTTTGTGCCCGGTCTGCACTCCGTTGGCGACCTCAGCCCCGAGCGCCGGTTTATCCTGCATTTTCCGGAAGAGCGTCTGATCTGGAGCGTCGGCTCGGGCTACGGCGGCAATGCGTTGCTCGGGAAAAAATGTCTGGCACTCAGGATCGCCAGCGTCATGGGCCGCGACCAGGGTTGGATGGCCGAACACATGCTGATCCTGGGCCTGGAGGATCCCACCGGCGAAGTGACCTACATGGCCGCGGCGTTTCCGAGCGCCTGTGGCAAGACCAACCTCGCCATGTTAGTGTCCCCGCTGGAACACTTGGGGTATAAGGTGTGGACCGTGGGAGAAGATATCACCTGGATGCAGAAGGGCCCCGACGGCCGTTTGTGGGCCATCAACCCTGAGGCCGGGTTCTTCGGCGTCGCCCCTGGCACGAGTTCGAAAACCAATCCCAACATGATGGCGGCGATTCGGCACAATTCGATCTTCACGAATGTGGCGGTCACTCCACACGGCGAGCCCTGGTGGGAGGGGATGGATGGCCCCGTCCCGCCGCAGCTCACCGACTGGCGTGGCGCGCCATGGGCCCCCGGTAAGGAGAAGGCGGCGCATCCGAATTCGCGCTTCACGACTCCGGCCCGTCAGTGCCCGAGCATCTCCCCGCATTGGGAAGACCCACAAGGCGTGCCTATCTCGGCGATCATTTTCGGCGGACGCCGCGCGCGAGTCGCGCCGCTGGTGTATCAGTCCTTTAACTGGCAGCATGGGGTATTCATGGGCGCTTCGATGGCCTCTGAAACCACTGCCGCGGCGACCGGGGCCGTTGGTGTGGTGCGTCACGACCCAATGGCGATGCTGCCCTTCTGCGGCTACAACATGGCAGACTACTTCCGCCATTGGTTGAAGATCGGGCAGAGCATCGCACATCCGCCCCAGGTCTTCCAAGTCAATTGGTTCCGCACCGATGCTCAGGGCGATTTCCTCTGGCCCGGATTCGGACAAAACGTGCGTGTGCTGAAATGGATCCTGGAGCGGGTGCGCGGTGGTGGTAAAGCCGTTGAAACCCCCATCGGTTGGATTCCAACCCCCGATGGCATTGAGCGCGAGGGACTCGATATATCCACCAGCACGCTCGAAGAAATGCTACAGATCGATCGGGCAGACTGGGAGAATGAGATCGCCTCGCAACACAAGTTCTTCGAGCAGTTTGGCTCGCGCTTGCCGCGTGAGATTCAGGAGGAGCACGAGGCGCTGGCGCGGCGCCTCCACCGAGTCAACGTGCCGGCTGGGGCGAAATCTTAGGGGCGTGAAAACGCGCCCTACCTGTTTACTCATCTCCTGGATCCAAGCTCTCTCCACCTGCATCCTGTTCCATCAGTAGGGAGGATGCAGGTGGGGATTGCGGATGAGTCTCGTCCAGCGCACGCGAATCAGGATGAACCTCGACGACGGTGGCCCCCGGTAGACGACCTCCCATTCCGGTTCCAGATGTAATATCTGCACATCTTCGCCAGGCCAATACGACAAATATGCGCTCATGCTGTGTCGACGACGTCTGATCATCTCCTGATAGGCTAGGGTCAAGTTGATCCTCGTCTGTCCGAGCCAGGCGCGAAACTCTGCCCCGGATAGTCCTCGGGTGTGATAATCGGAAACATCGCATTGTGCCGGAATAGCCAGGTTCCCGTGAACTCACGGCTTGGCCCGCAAAGTATCCGTTTGCCGTCAAAGGACGGCATATGCAGCAGGCGATACATCTTGGCTGTTGCCTGGTCCCCAAAGTCAATGGCTAGGGGGGCCTGAACGTCGCGCCAAGCCAGTTGCACAAGACACACGACGCATAGTGCTGCCAGTAGTCACGGTCTGGAGTGTAGAGATGGGCCTCGGAGTTGTAACGTTTCAGGCTTCGGTGTGTCCAATGCTAAGGTGATGAGGTGAAGAAGTCAGATGGGTTGTGAGAGGAGCAGGACAAGATGGGCCTAGAGCTGGACCGGGAGGACGACCCTTGATGGACTTTTTTAGTTACTTCCAGTTGCATAGTGTCATTGATATACTGCTGGTGTCATTCCTCCTCTACCAGCTCTATCTCTGGGTACGGGAAAGCCGTGCTCTACGCGCCTTAGCAGGTCTGGCGGTCATCGGTCTCCTGTCACTGCTAGCCCGTTGGACGGGGATGGTGATGACAGGGTGGCTGTTTCAGTCCCTCTGGTCGATCATCCTATTGGTTATCGTCATCGTGTTTCAGCCGGAAATCCGACGCATCCTCGAACGGATGAACCCCCTCGACTTGCTGCGCGGCCAGCCGATCACGCTGCAGCGGGAGACACTGGTTGAGCTGACTGAAACAGTCTTCGACATGGCGCGTGAAAAGGTGGGCGCATTGATCGTGCTGCCCGGCCATGAGGCAATTGACGAATATCTCCGTGAAGGGGTGCAGCTGGAGGCGGTCGTCAGCCGTGAGCTGGTCCGCACCCTGTTCCAGCCGCCATCCCCCACCCACGATGGGGCCGTGGTGATTCGAGCCAATCGAGTCGAACGCGCCGCCTGCTTTCTGCCGATGACCACGGCGATCGGCCTGCCCTCTGAGTATGGGGCTCGCCACCGTGCCGCCATTGGCCTCACCGAGCGCTGCGATGCGTTATGCCTGCTGGTGTCTGAGGAGCGCGGCACCGTTTCCTTGGCACGCAAGGGCACCTTGATTCCGTTCTTTGAACCGGCGCGTTTGCAGCAGGAGTTGGAACAGGAACTTCAGGATACACTCTCAGGTGATGCGGACAAGCGCAACTGGTGGGCCATCCTCACCAACAACCTGTGGGCCAAGGGCATGGCGGTCGGGTTGGCGGGGTTGTTGTGGGTGGCACTCGCTGGTCAGCAAGGGTCTGAGATCGCCATGACAATCCCCGTCGAGTACCAGCAAATTGCCCCCACCATCGAGCTGCATGGCGAAGTGCCACGGGAGGTGAATGTGCGCTTACGCGGCTCTCAACTGGCGCTGGAAGCTATGCGATCGCGGCCGGTGCGCGCTCGTGTGAGCCTCGCGCAGGTGCGAGAAGGGATTAATTACTTTCTGCTCACCAAGAATCAGATCGATCTGCCTGCGGGCGTGGAGATCACGGAGATTCGACCAGCCCTCCTGCTCCTCGAGGTCCAGAAGAAAGAGGCATCTGCCCCACCATCTGAGCAGTGACGGACATCTCCACGTCTCCTGCGCCGCCCCGCCATCCGACATCGGGGGCTGCCTGCTCGACACCATATGAAAAACCGTGACCATTGGCCCAAGAGACGCGTATGGCGCGAAAAAGTCGGTTGCAGTTGATTTACTCGCCATGATATATAGTAAGCATGCTCGTGTATTTCGGTTTTAGCTGTTCACACTGCATCAACCCCCATGAAGCCAACCAAGAAAGACTCCCTCGTGGCTGGGCTGGAGGTTGAGTGCGAGTTTCGGACCCTCTTCGGGGAACGCATTCTCGCCAAGGACCACCTCCGAGTGTGCCCCAGGTTCGAACGCATGCACCACCTGGGGGGGTCGGCTCATTTCGATCGGGACGACTATGAGATCTCGACCTTCCCGATTCTTTACAGCTTACGTGACCTGCCAAGCGCCAAGCTGAGTCTCACCCTCAATCGCTTGCTGGCGACCATCGAGAGCGACCTTTACAAAGCTTCCGAAATGCTCTCAAAGGCCACCGGCAAAGAGGTCTTTGCCGTTCCCAACAATATCCACATCAGTAAAAGCAGCGCCTGTCACGACTCCAATCGCAACTATCAGCCCATCGGTGTGATCGAGCGGGGCTTCGTCTCCGAACGCATCATCTATGATCAGATTACCAAATCCCGCGTCCCCAATGTCCGCACGACCCGCACGAAGTTTCGCAAGGAGATCCTGACCGTTTACCGCCTTGACCTCGAGGTGGAGGTGGACCGGGAAGTCCTCTCCGACGTTGAAGGAGATTTGCTCGACCTCTCTGAAGTCTTTGGAGACGACCCAGTCGTTGAGCAGGCTTGGCGTGAGTATCAGGCGCTCCCGAAGCAGAGGTTATTGCTGAACTACCGACAGGCCTGGCTCAACTTGGCATTATCCGTTCTGGAGCATGTCGAACACTGGAATTGGGCTCTGGAATGGAACACCGTCGTCACACTGCGCAAGATCAATAAGATCACCGTTGGCGGGTGGGATGTGCCGATTCACGGGGAAAAGTCCTACCGCGAGCTACTGCGCTGGCTTCTGAGCAAGCACGAATTTCGGCGCGGTCTCCTCAAAAATGGCCCCCTGGGGGACTATATCCTTGTCAAGGCCGTCGCCGAAGGATGCCTCGATCGCAGTCCATATCGCACCGATGAACTTATTCGCCTTGAGGGTGAGGTGCCGATCGTCGATGATCTCATGATTCATGCCCTGGGCGAAGAGTATATTGCCACACGGCAGTCTGTCGAGGTTCAACCCAGCATCCCGACCACGCTCGAAGCACTCGAGATCACCTATAAGACCGAGCCCTCCGCGGTCAGTGCAGGCATGGGTACGAAGTATGCGGTGGTCTTCCGCCAGCGCGGTAAACCCAAGGGGCCAGAGCGGGTGATTCCGCTCCATCAGGTCGAGGCCATTCAGCAAGCCGTTGAGATTGGGCGGGATTGTGCCGGGCGACGCGAGATTCTCAACGATCGCTTATTTGATGACCGCGCCTTCGCGGCGTTGTTCGGGATGCACGATTTTGAATTCACACGGGTTGGGCCCCGCGGCTTGATCACCTATAGCCAGGACAATAAGCGCCAGTTGATCTATCACGATCCAGGGCTTAAACGCTCGAAGGTGCAGAAGCTGGTGTCCCACCTCGAACGTTCGCTTGGTACACGCCTGCAGAAGGCCGAATACGAAGAGACGATCCCCTGCGAGCTCCTGCACGTCAAGAAGAACAGCCTGATTGTCGAGGGCAACGGATTCTTTCTTAATCACCACGTCTACCATTTCAAGCCCAATTACGATTCTCTAATCGGCATCATTATGCTCTTCAGCATTGGGACTATTTTGTTGATTTTAAGCCTCACTATGGATTATCATCATCTCCCAGAGGTGGCCTTCCATAACGAAATTCGGCGGACGATCCTGCCATTTGGCATCATCCCTGGGATCATCTTTGAGATTGGTGCCTGTATCTACACCTGGTTTACGACCAAGGCCACCTACCGGGAGATGAAGCTGGTTTCGTGCTACACCAACCGCCTCGTTTCCACCGATGCGGCGGAGGTGTTCGAGATCATTCTCCATAATAAGTATTCGAAACGACACCGCTTCTTTCGTGGACTTTCCTTCGGACTCACGATCGAGCGGCAACCGAGTACAATTCAGCGTGAGCTGGTCAAGCTCTTAAAGTTTGACGCACTTCCCTTAGAAAGACTGTCCGCAGTGGACGGCATGGGGTCATGACGGTTCGCGAGGGAGGGACCGCTATGTTTGAGAAAACACGCGAGGTAATTCGGAAAGATCGCTATGGGTTGCCGGATGAGGAGTTCCCGCACCGGGTTGTCATCATGGGAAACCCTCAGGTCGGTCTTTCCCGTAAAGAACTCTCGTTGATGACTGGATGTGAGCCGATTCTGGCTGGTGATATCCAAGACAACGCCGCCTATGATCGTAGCCTTCCCCCCTCCCAGGAGAATTTCCTCTTTACCGTCACAGTCACGGTCGACTTGCTTGGCGGGACTCGCAACCTGGTCTGCGACGGCAAGACGCTCTACCTAGTCCATGGCGAGCGCAAATATTGGCTTAGCGACGAAGGGCTCGTGCGGAAGCGCGCTGCGCAACTCGGGATCAAGGCTAGGGAACTCGCCAAAGTTTTTGAGGGTTTGGAAGAGCGCATCCTCCAGGCGGTGGCGGAGGTTCGGCCAAGCGGGATCGATCGCTCAATGCCTGTCTTAAGACGTTAGTGCGCAACGCCTCCCTCCCTGCTCCATATTGACAGCGTATGAGAGGACGAGGTTCGGGAGGCGTTGCCTCGGGCAGCCACCTTCCGTATTTCCCGCGGTAACGTATCGCGCGACTGGATGCGCAAAAACAGACCACTGCCGCAGCGAGTAAAACATTCCTACCCCTCATCCCATGTGCCGTCATGGCTTGCATGTTGCTTGTGTGTCTTCGCTGTCGTTCTCACTGAGACGCCCCTCTGGAATTTTCCATAGCCCAGTTAGGCCCTGCACTGGCGCAACTGCGACGGCTTGTTTTTCTCAGGCAAATTGACCTGATCTTGAAGATTTTGTATGATGCATTTTCTGCGCTCGGAAACGCACTTTCTCGCGCTGCCAGTGGTGATATGATGTCGACAATGTTGAACGATAATAGCCCGGTGGCACCTCATATTCGCCAACCCAGACGCTCCCTTTGGCGATGGCTATTGTATTGTTGGGGCATCTGCCTTGAACTTCTCGGTATGGCATTTATGGGAGCGGTCATTGTGATGTTTTTTGGACAGGTGGACGCGCGGGAGCTGTTATCGCTGACTGCCGGGGGAATGGTTCTATTTTACAGTGGATGGTTTTGTGTGCGACACGCGAGTCGAGGAGCCGCTAAGGCCTCACAAGAAAGGGGATGAGCAGCATGCGTGTGGAGCGGGAGCGTGAGTTGCGGAGACGTCGGAAGCGTCATGAAAAGGCGCGCAAGGGGCGTCGCAAAGCTGCCTTGATGCAAGCTGGGAAGTGGCCGCTGACCCCAATCAAGGCATAAGTGTTAGCCAACATGCATCAGTTCAAATTTTTGCCGCCAGCGGTTCATGAGTGCCTGACGCAGAACGGCATGTTCTGGGCGGGATAGGTGGGGATCCCCGGCTACCAAGGCGAACGCCTCACGACGAGCTGCGGTCAGGATGCGCTGGTCACGGATGAGATGGGCCACCCGCAGCTCAGGCAGTCCAGATTGGCGCGTGCCCAGAAACTCCCCCGGGCCGCGGATCTCCAGGTCGCGTTCAGCGATCACAAAGCCGTCGTAATGTTCCGTCAGGGCCTGTAAACGCTGCTTGGCCTCTTCAGACATGGGGAACTCGGCCATCAGCAGGCAATACGCCTGGTGATGGCTACGTCCCACACGTCCCCGGAGTTGGTGCAGCTGGGCCAACCCAAAACGTTCCGCGTGTTCGACGAGCATGACGGTGGCGTTAGGGACATCGACACCGACCTCGATGACGGTAGTGGAGACCAACACCTGCAGGTCGCCTGCTGAGAAAGCTCGCATAATGTGCTCTTTCTCGTCGCTTTTCAAACGCCCGTGCAGCAATCCCACACGGAAATCGGGGAATATCTCGCGTTGCAGCTGCTCGGCCATGGCGGTAGCGGCACGCAGGTCTGTTTTCTCCGATTCCTCGATCAGTGGGTACACCACATACACCTGTCGCCCCTGACGCAACGCCTGTCTCATGAGCTCATAGCTCTCGCCGCGACGACTTTCGTAGCACAGCTTGGTGATGACCGGCAGACGCCCGGGCGGTAGTTCGTCGATGATCGAAACCTCCAGGTCGCCATAGACGGTCATGGCGAGCGTGCGCGGGATCGGCGTCGCCGTCATCACCAACACATCTGGGGAATACCCCTTGCGCTTCAGCGTCGCCCGCTGGAGCACGCCGAAGCGATGTTGCTCGTCGATCACCGCCAAGCCAAGCGCCTTGAATTCCAACCCTTCTTGAATCAGGGCATGGGTCCCGACGATGAGGTCGACCTCGCCTGTGGCGATCGCCTCTAAATGCCCCCGCCGTCTGCTGCCCTTGATGGCGCTCGTCAGCAATGTTACCCGCACCCCCAGGGGTTCCACCAGGCGATGCATGGTCAGATAGTGTTGCTCGGCAAGAATCTCTGTAGGTACCATGATCGCCGCCTGGAAGCCACTTTCGATGGCCAGCAGCATCGCCAGCAGCGCGACGATGGTTTTCCCGCTTCCTACGTCACCCTGGAGGAGGCGGTTCATCGGGTGCGGCTGCCGCATATTCTCAATAATTTCAGCTAACACTCGCTCCTGCGCCATGGTGAGTTTGAACGGTAGCTGGGTGCGCAATTCGTCCGCGAAAACGCCGGTGCCGCGGTATGCGACCCGGCGTTCCTCGATTGTGGTTTCGCGCTGCCGCAGCGCGAGCCCAAGCTCGAGGAGGAAAAATTCCTCGAAGACGAGTCGGTGATGCGCTTCAGAGGACCAACGGTTCAACGTCTCAAGATCGGCTGTTGAGGAGGGAAAGTGGACCTCTCGGAGCGCCTGCGAAGCCTCCATCAGATGTAAGCGCTCTCGCAAAGCGGGCGGTAGACAGTCCTGCACCTGGTGGGCAAATTCATCCACGATGCGCTTGATGACGGTGCGTAACGTTTTCTGGTGCAGGCCTTCGGTGGCCGGGTAGACAGGCACGATACGCCCCGTATGGAGAGGCTCATGCTCGTCGGCATCAACGACCTCCAGATCAGGGTGATGCACCTCCTTGCGATGGCCCGCGTAAGGGTTGATGCGAATCTCGCCAGTCACGATCATCCGCTGGCCCGTTCGATAGCGCTTGCGCATATAGCCTTCATGGAACTGAAACCACAGACAGCGTATGGTCCCCGTGGCATCGCCGACGATCATTTCATAGAGACGTCTGCCCCGGCCTGTTCGGCTGCTGCCGGAGACCAAAATGGTACCTTCGAACGTCTCTTGCATTCCGACCTGCAGGCTACGGATCGGCTTCAGATTGGTGCGGTCATCGTATCGACGCGGCAGCAGGGCAAGAGCATCGCCGATGGTCTCGATCCCCAAACGCTGGAGCATCTGCGCGCGAGTGGGGCCTACACCTTTGAGAAATTGGATGGATTGGGCCAGGAGGTCGACAGATTTTTCCGAGTCAGAGGTGCTCCTTCCCTCCTGGTGAGGGGAGGCCGAGGTGGAGGGAAGGGTAGGACGTTGAGGTTTTTCAGAGATCGGCCTATCGACGAGTGCCATGAGATGATCGAGACGACCGAGGGCTGTGGTAATCACCTGGACCTTCGTGGTTGGATCGGCCCGGTCGAAACCGGTGAAGAGCCGACGGCAGGCATCCAAATTGGCGACGATGTCTGCCGGTGGTTGCAAAGCCGTGGCCGCATCCAACCATTCGAGAAGGCGCGCTTCGAGGTCCTGGAGCACCGCGATCTTGCGAACGTTCTGGCGTGCCGCAAACTGGAGAGGACGCCGCATTTGCTGCAAGCGCTCGATGAACTGGTCACGATGAAAGGCCATTTCCGCCACCCGTGTCGATCTTCACGACTCCCTTCAGCCGGCGGGTGAGGAAAAAACGTTGAGCGCACCGATAAGCTCTGCTATAGTATCGCCGCCGCCGACGGAACACTCACTTCTTCATGCGGAGGTATCAGGTATGGCTCGGAAGTGTGACATCTGCTCTAAAGCCCCGGTTTTCGGGCACAATATCAGCCACGCGCACAACGTCACTAACCGGCGCTGGACGCCAAACATTCAGCGCGTCAAGGTGCGCCACGAGGGGAAAATCCGCCGCATCCGCATCTGCACGCGTTGCCTCCGGTCGGGCAAAGTGGAAAAGGTGATATAGGGGCAAGAGGATTGAATGGGCGGACCCGTCTTGCCGTACCCGACTGGCTAACGTCACCGCTCAAGGATGGCGTTTCCGCGGCCAATCTTTCACACGCACGACAGAGATGACCCCTTTAACTTGACGAATCGTCTTCATCACCCCTAGGAGATGATTCAGGTCGTTAATATCGATGACGAAATTGAGAAATGCGCGCTGTTCATCACTCGTGGTCACGGTGGCCTCACGGATATTCACGTCGCAGAGAGCGATGGCCGCACTGATCTTTGCTAACATGCCGGTGCGGTCGACCGTTACCACCGAGATCCCGACTGGATGTGGAATCACCTCCTCGACATCCCACTCGACCTCAATCATGCGTTCTGGGGTAAATTCGACGAGGCGTGGGCAATCCGAGGTATGGATGGACACGCCTCGCCCGATCGTGATGAAGCCTACGATATCGTCCCCCGGCACAGGGTTACAACAGCGGGCATAGCGGGTCATGATGTCCTCGACGCCGCGCACCTTCACCCCTCCTACCTCATGAGGGGGGGCTTGTTTCGGGCCCGCCTTAGCGGGTTTCTGGCGCGCTTCCAACACCTCCTTTGGCAGGAGTCTTGTCAGCACCTGAATGACCGAGATTTTGCCGAAGCCGATTTCGGCCATCAGGTCGATCGGCGTATTGAGACTGAAACGCTTCGCGACCTCGCTCATCTCCTCCGATTTCAGCACACTCCCAGGATTCAGCCCGTACTTCTGGATTTCGCGCTCAAGCAGTTCCTTGCCAAGAGCGATGCTGCGCTCTTTCTCGGCAGCCTTGATCCAGGCTCTGATCTTGGTACGGGCGCGCGACGTCTTGACGAGTTTCAGCCAATCTTTGCTCGGGAAGTGGTTAGGGTTGGTCAGAATCTCAAGTACGTCTCCATTGCGCAACTGATACTTCAGCGGCACCATGCGGTTATTCACCTTGGCCCCGACGCACTTATGCCCGATGGCGGTGTGAATCGAATAGGCGAAATCGATCGGGGTGGCGCCTCGGGGAAAAGATTTGACGTCGCCGCGCGGTGTAAAGACATAAACCTCTTCGGGGAAGAGGTCGATCTTCAACGTCTCCATGAAATCGTGTGCGTCCCCTGCCGTATCCTGCTGCCAATCTAACAGTTGCCGCAGCCAGGCGAATTTCTCGGTCGCCTTCTCGTCGCCCCTACTCCCTTCCTTGTAGCGCCAATGCGCGGCAATCCCCTGTTCGGCGGTCCTATGCATGTCTTCGGTGCGTAGCTGGAATTCGACCCGCTCCCCTTGTGGTCCCATCAGCGTCGTATGCAACGACTGATACAGATTGGGTTTGGGCAGGGCAATAAAATCCTTGAAGCGGCCTGGGACCGGGGTCCACAGCGCGTGTAAGGTGCCGAGGGCGGCATAGCAATTGCGCACACTGTCAGTGATGATGCGTAGGCCGATGACATCATAGACATCGTCGAAGTTGATATGTTGCCGCATCATCTTCTGATAAATGCTGAAAAAGTGCTTTGGGCGCCCGATCACTCTGGCTTGAATCCCGGCGCGCTCCAGCTCGACGGAGACGCGCTCCCGGATCTTCGCAACATACGCTTCGCGCTCCTGTCGCCGCGCCGCGATCTGCTCCTTCAAATCGTGGTAGGCCTCAGGGTTTAGATACTTGAAGGAGATGTCTTCAAGCTCCGACTTAACCCAGTGAATGCCTAGGCGGTTCGCCAACGGGGCATAGATGTCCATCGTCTCTTGGGCGATACGCTGCTGTTTGTGCTCCGGCAGATATTCGAGCGTCCGCATATTGTGCAGGCGGTCCCCAAGTTTGACTAGGATGACACGGATGTCTTTGGCCATGGCCAGCAGCATTTTGCGAAAGGTCTCAGCTTGCCGCTCTTCCTGACGCGAGAATTCAACCCGGCCCAACTTCGTCACGCCGTCAACGATCAGCGCCACCTCTTCACCGAACTCCTGCCGCAATTGCGGCACCGTCACACCGCAATCTTCAACCGTGTCATGCAGCAAGCCGCTACCGATGGTCACCGAGTCCATGCGCAGGTCAGCCAGGATCATCGACACGCCAAGAGGGTGGCTAAGATATGGTGAGCCGCTGGCGCGCCGATGCCCAGCATGGCTCCTTGCTGCAAAATCGTAGGCGCGCTCGATGAGCCCAAACTCAGCATTGGGGTTATACAACTGAACTTTCGCTAACAGATCTTGGACACCGGCCACCCCATTATCTGACATGGCGTGATTCCTTCCGTTCTGTTTCATCCGAGGGGGTGGGGGTCACATCTGTCTCCCCACCCCCCTGCGCCATCTGTTTAAAATTCCGGATCGCCTGCCGAAAGTTGTTGCCCACCTGCGACAATCGGCCCCAGCCGAACACGAACAGCACCGCGCCCAAAACCAGCACAAGTTCTGCAACACCGAGTCCGAACATCATTTCTCCCGCAGGTGTGCGGCATGCGCAACCGGATACTAGCCGTTTGGAGTCGTCGGCTAGCCCGCGTATGATCATTGACCACAGCCGCCGTGGCGCATTGCCGCTCTAGGCCGCCTCTCGGAATTGAGTCTAACAAAGCTGACCCATGGGTGTCAACTAGCGCAAAGTGTGGCACCAACGCCCTCGTTGACACCTGAACACCCCTGTGTTACGGTAGCTGGCAAGCATCTTTTGGTCGATCGACATGAGGTTCCCAGGGATGACCACGCGCGGCCTATTCATGTTCTATTTCGCCGCCGGGATAGCCTTTCTCGGCTTCGCCCAGGTGTATTTACTCGGAAAACTCTACCGTCTGATGCAACAATCGCAGCTGCCGCCCCGCCTACGTCAGATCCTTTTCGGAGTGGCGTGCGCCTTTGTGCCCCTGATGTACATGCCGTACCCCCTCCGGCTCCTCTACAAGTGGCCAGAGCAGGAGGTCTCCGCTGTCGTGCTGTACAGTCTGCTCTATCCCTTCAGCCTCTGGGGAATGGTCTCCGTCTCGATCTTTCTCATCGTATTTGTAAAGGATCTCGGTGTCGGCATCTTCCACCTCTGGAGACGTTCGCCTCCTACGTGTGCCCCCTCAGACAAGCCCCTTGCCGCGCCACCGTGCACCACGCGTAGAGAGTTTCTGCGCTGGAGTTTTGGAGCGGTGGCGTTGTCGCCAGCGGGGGTGTTTGCTTATGGAGCAGCCATCGGCAAGGAGCGCTATGAGATCATCGAGCGCACCATCAGGCTTCCTAGACTCTCCGCCGGGTTATCCGGCTTACGCATTGTCCAACTCACGGATATCCACGTGGGAAATTTCATGAAGCAGGCGAAGCTGGAATGGTATGTTCGAGCAGTGAATGACCTAGACCCGGATATCATCGCTCTTACTGGCGACTTCATTGCTTCGTCGGCGCAATTCATCCCAGCGTGTGCTGCCGCTCTGGAGAAGCTCGAGGCCCGAGATGGCGTGTTTGCTTGTCTGGGCAACCATGATTATTGGGTCGGTGCACAGCGGGTCACAGAAGCCTTGCAGGCAGCGGGGGTCGAAGTGTTGCGCAACGAGGCCCGCACGCTGTCGTTGAAGGGCGCCATCTTAAATGTCGCGGGGGTGGACGACCCGTGGCGCGGCAAGACTGACTTCGACCGCGCGTTGTCGATGGCCAACCCGAACGCCCCGACGATCATGCTGTGCCATCAACCAGACCTCTTTCCTGCTGTGGTGCAACGGGAGATCGATCTCACCCTGGCCGGACACTATCACGGGGGGCAGGTTAAATTGCAATTCCTCGGTATGGCGATTTCGCCAGCACACCTCATTTCTGAGTTTGTCGAGGGGCTTTACATCCAGGGCCGCTCCCAGTTATATGTCAGCCGCGGCATCGGCATCACTGGGCCGCCAGTGCGACTCAATGCTCCGCCTGAAATCACCCTGTTGCACCTGACGTAACCTTTAAGGGGCGCACAGTAACTCGCCGTTCCGGCGCTAACGATTCCCTATGTTGATTCTTAGCCTACCGCTCGCATGCGACTTTGAGGACTTCCTCAGGCTGGCCCTTGTCAATCATCACCTGTCCCTCACCTCAGAAGGCTGTGATCGAAGGCTCCACATGGTAGGCAGGGCTTATTCCATAAACCAGTAGTCATAGAGGCGATTGTCTGCGAAGAGGACGGCCACGCCACGCTGTTGCAGGGTCTTACGTTTCTCGTTATACAGTCCCAGGAACAAGACCCAATGCTCTTCAAGGCTGTAATCGTAAATCCAGGCCTCGCGATCTTGAATCACCGCATGGCGGGTAGGAACGCCCAGCACCCGTAGGACGTCGCCCTTAGTTGACAGGCCCGGTTGCAATTGGGCCAGCAGCAGCGGGTCGATTTCCGTCCCACGTTGCTTGCGGTCGACTAGGCAGCCTTGAAGGAGCAATGGCAACACGAATACCAGCACCCACCATCGATGCATGTACACGCACTTGGTCCCCATTTGCGCTAACGCCCGAACAGCCGCCAGATGAGGCTGACTTGTGGAATCTCCTCCGGCACGACGGCGGCGGTCCTGGTCAGGATTTGGTCCTGGTGCTTGATGCGCACCTCGCCAATGACCTGCCCGCGATGGGCAGGGGCCGATAGATCTTTGGGGACCTGTACATCGGTCACCAGTTGTTTCTCGATGCCCTTTTTGACGACCACAGCAATATCCTCCTGAGCCACCGCCCGGATCCGACGTAGCGTGCTTCCCGACACCTTGATTTCTGGGCCGATCGGGGCATCCTTCCGCAACACCACCACCCTCCTGTAACTACTAAAGCCCATCGCCATCAGGCGTTTGGCCTCATCGAATCGTGTCGTGCTGCTTGGCGCTCCCATCACCACCGCGATCATCCGCAATCCATCGCGTTGCGCCGTAGCCGTGATGTTGAAGCCCGCCTGGGCGTGAAAACCGGTTTTGAGCCCATCGACACCGGGAAACTGGTAGACGAGTTTATTGGTATTCGTTAGGATGAATTTACCGTCTCGTAGGCTATCCTCCTTCATCGCACTCCAGGTGAGGATCTCGGGATACTTGGTGAGTTCGCGGGCCACAATGGCCATGTCGTATGCACTGGTCAGGTCGCTTGGCTCCCCATTGCTTGGTGGCAACCCATGCACCGTTTCAAAGTGTGTGTCATCCATGCTCAGGGCCTTGGCCCGCTCATTCATCAAAACCAAGAAGCCCTCGACCGTTCCTGAAATGTGCTCGGCAATGGCCACACAGGCGTCATTTGCCGAGGCAATAGCGATCGCTTTCAGCATTTCTTCGAGCGTAAAGGTTTCCCCTTGGCGCAGGTAAACCTGGGACCCCCCCATTTTGCTCGCATGCGCCGTGGCGGTGATGGTGTCGCTAAGGTGCAACTCGCCTGCATGCAACTTCTCCATGACAATGAGCATGAGCATCATCTTGACCATAGACGCCGGGGCGCGTTGCTTATGAATGTCTTTCTCGAAGAGGATGGCCCCTGTTGCCGCTTCCATGAGGATGGCCGATTCGACCGGCGGTGGCGTTGAAGCGTTGGCCTGCCGCCGCTTCGCGCGCTCTCCTGCAGTTGCGGGGGAGACCAAGGCCACTACACAGAGAGAGACTACCAATACCCCGAGCAGTCCTCTGCGCGCTGCTTTTCGCGGCATTCCCACCCCCCTTTGATCAAGTGTCATGCAAGCGTCATCCCTCTGAACAGGTCTGGCGCATCCTCTCCCCATTGGTGATCCTCGCAGGGAGATCGGCTCTGGAAGAGAAGGCGTCGATCGAGAGCTTTTTGGAGAAAAAGGAGGCTTTTGCACCACATGATCGACGGTTTACAGGTCCGCGATTCCTGCACTGGAAACGATCTTGCCGATCAGGTGCGATCCATCTGGAATGGCCACGTCATTCAGGACGATCGAGCGCTCAATCGTCACCCCTCGCCCTAGGCGAACACGTGGCCAGAGCACGCTCTGCACTAGACGCACATCGCGAGCGAGCTTACAGCCCTCTCCCAGGATCACCTTCGGCCCAACGCAGGCGCTGGCCTGCACCTCGATGCCCGGCGGGACAGCCACCGGTGGGCGAATCACGCCTGCCGACCTCCCATGGACCTGAGGGGCCATTCTCAGGTCATCCTCTGCTGGTGGTAGATTCACAGCCGAGCCGACACGACCACCAACAGCGTCCATATTGGTTTCCCAGTATCGACGAGGTGTGCCAATGTCTGACCAATACCCATGCATCAGATAACCGTACAATCGCGACGGGTTCGTGAGGAGACTGGGATAGACATCCGTTGTCAGGGCTGCGACGCCTGCGGCAGGAATGGCATAGAGCACCGCTGGGTCAAGGACTTGCACGCCGGTGAAAAGCGTTTCGATGAGAGGGCCGGAGACCCAAGGGGCCTGCTGGTCAACGAACTGGGCGATTTGCCCATGAGCGTTCACCCTGATCTTGCCGTAGTTGTATCGGTGGTGTGCAGGATGCAGCACCAGCGTCGCCAGTGCCGCGCGGGAAAAATGATACTGAATCACGGCTGATAAGTCAACGTCGAAAAGAATGTCACCGTGCACGATGAGGGCAGGTTCGTTGCCGAAGAAAGGCCGAATACGCCCCAGGCTGCCAGCTGATCCAAGCAGCTCGGCTTCCTCAGAATACGTCACCTCGACTCCGAGATGTTCCCCACGGCCGAGCCAGCTGCGGATCTGCTCCCCGCGGTAGTGCAGGTTGATGGCGATCTCATGGATGCCGGCCTGCCTCACTTGCCTGATGAGATACCAGAGGAGCGGGCGATTGAGGATAGGTACGAGCGGCTTGGGCAGATGCGTTGTGAGTGGGCGCAGCCGGCTTCCGAGGCCGGCTGCCAAGATCATGGCGCGCACCGTTGGGGTCTAAGCTGGGGAAGGCGCCGGGGAGGCGCCCAGCAAGTCGCGAAGCTCCTC
>Ga0081538_10002279_pt1 | contig 18960 bp, 23 predicted proteins | sample TabmetS5T2R1_FD_71022 | JGI IMG/M metagenome (GOLD analysis project Ga0081538, IMG submission 71022) | Tabebuia heterophylla rhizosphere microbial communities from the University of Puerto Rico - S5T2R1 | ecosystem: Host-associated > Plants > Roots > Rhizosphere ... | reverse complement strand
CGACGGGCACCGGCTGACCAGGGAAGACATCCTCGACATCTGCTTCCTGTTCTTCATCGCCGGGCTCGACACGGTCACGGCCTCGCTCGACTGCTTCTTCGCCTACCTCGCCCGGCACCCGGAGCAGCGGCGCCGGCTCGCCGAGGACCCGGGCATCATCCCGGCCGCGGTGGAGGAGCTGCTCCGGTGGGAGTCGCCGGTCACGACGGTCGCCCGCGTGGCGGTCGAGGACACCGAGTTGGGCGGTTGCCCGATCAAGGCGGGCCAGCACGTGAGCGTGCTCATCGGGTCGGCCAACACCGACGACGCCGAGTTCGGCGACGGCGACGAGGTGCGCTTCGACCGCGACCCCAACCGCCATCTCGCCTTCGGCGGCGGGATCCATCGGTGCCTGGGCTCACACCTCGCCCGCCACGAGCTGCGGGTGGCGCTGCGGGAGTGGCATCGGCGGTTCCCCGACTACTCGATCAAGCCCGGCCACACGCTGTCGTACACGCCGGGCGTGCGCTCGATCGACCACTTCCCCATGCTCCTGGGGCCGTCGGGCTAGGGGCGGGGCGCCCTCCGCCGCTGAGCCGCCACGCCCCGCTCCACGGCCTGGCGGATGATGGCGTCGTTGTCCCTGGAGATGAAGCGGTGGACCCGGGCCTCGAGGAGCCGGCGGGCGATCGGATTGAACGCCTCGTAGGTCTCGCCGAAGCTGACCCGCGTGCGGCCGCCGCCGAGGTCCTCGATGCTGTGCCACCCGGTCGCGTGTGACCACAACGGCTTGCCGACTGCCTCGTAGCGGGAGAACTCCGGGGGCCGCGACTCCGCGATGACCTCCCAGGACCGCCCGACGCCGCCGCTGAGCAGGTACCGAGGTACGCGGAAGCGGCAGAAGCGCACCAGGCCCAACCCGTTCTCGTCGCCGGCGTGGACGATCTCGATCCGGACGTCGCCGTGCTCGATCACCCGGCGCTCGCCGTTGGGCAGCGGCGCGAGCGGGGGATGCAGCGTCCGCCACACCTCCTCGGGGGTCGCGTCGATCTCGAACGAGAACTCGTGCTGCCTCACGGCCCCGATTATGGCCATGAGGCCCAGGGATAATCTGCGTCCACCAGATCCCGCTCGTTCGGGTGGAGAAGGGGGACCGGCGTGGAGGATGTCTTGGGCTACGACGGTCGGCAGGTGATCGTCACCGGGGCGGCGTCCGGGATGGGCGAGGCGACCGCCAGGATCCTGGCCGAGCTCGGCGCGGAGGTGATCGGCGTCGACATCAAGCCGACGGCCGTCGACGTCGCCGAGTTCTTAGAGGTCGACCTGCGCGACAAGGCCGCCATCGAGGCGGGCGCCGCCAGGGTCAGGACACCCGTGCATGCCTTCTTCAATTGCGCCGGGCTCCCCGGGCCGCCGTTCCCCGACGTCGACGTGATGCTGGTCAACTTCGTCGGGGCCCGGCACCTGATCGAGCAGGTGCTCCCCAAGATGCCCGTGGGGTCGGCGATCGCCTACGTGGCCTCCAACGCCGGCCTGGGCTGGCAGCAGCACCTCGGCACGCTCATGGGGCTGGTCGACACCCAGGGCTTCGACGCGGGCAGGGCCTGGTGCCAGGACCATGCGGACACGATCGGTGCCGCCAGCGCCTACGCGTTCTCCAAGCAGGTCGTCAATGCCTGGGTGGCGTCGAAGGCGGGCGGCTACCTGGCCGATGGCGTTCGCCTCAATTGCACCAACCCCGGCCCGACCGAGACGCCCATGATGCCGTTCTTCCACAAGTCCTACGGCAGGGCGATCATCGACGCCGCCGTCGGTCCCCTCGCCCGCTACTCGACGCCCGAGGAGCAGGCCTGGCCGCTCGTGTTCCTGAACAGCCCCCGGCTGTCGTGCGTGACCGGCGAGGCCCTGTATGCCGACGGCGGCTTCTTCGGGGCCCTGCAGACGGGCCAGGTGGACTTCTCCGACGTCAGCGCCGCGACGTAGCCGACGCCGGGACCCGGACCGGCACGTTGGCGAAGCCGGCGACGTTGGACATGTGCACGCGGCGCAGGCCGTCCTCGTCGATCTCGTAGCGCGGCCAGCGCCGGACCATCTCCTCGATGGCGATGCGGCTCTCCATGCGCGCCAGCGCGGCGCCCAGGCAGCTGTGGATGCCGAGCCCGAAGCCGAGTGACTGGCTGGGCGGCCGATCGATGTCGAAGGCGTCGGGATCGTCGAAGAAGCGCTCGTCGCGCGTGGCCGAGCCGGTGATCAACAGCACCGGATGGCCGGCCGGCAGGGTGATGCCGTGGAACTCGGTGTCCCGCAGGGAGAAGCGGCCCTGGTATTGCGACGGCGGCCAGATCCGCAGGATCTCCTCCACCGCCGCCGGGATCGCGCCCGGATCGTCGATGACCCTCCGGTACTGGCCCGGATGGCGTGCGAACAGCACGAACGCGTTGGCGACCAGCTTGGTGACGGTCTCGGCCCCGGCACCGCCGAGCAGCGTGGCGAAGCCGGCGATCTCCTTGTCGTCCAGCTTCGTCACGCCCTGGCCATCCTCACGGTCGACCTCGGCCTGCGTGAGGCGGCTGATCATGTCGTCGCCGGGGTGGCGCCGCTTCTCCCTCACGAGCCCGTAGAAGTAGGCCCCGGCCTCCGACGACGCGGCCTCGCCCTCGGCGGTCGGCCCCAGCCGGCCCGGCTCGCGGTGCAGCTGGAGGTCGAGCCAGTGGCGGATCTGCTGGCGGTCGCCCTCGGGGACGCCGAGGATGCGGGCGATGATCTCCACCGGGAACGGCCCGGAGAGCTCGGTGACGGCGTCGAAGCGGTCGCGCCCGTCGAGTGGCTCGACGTAGGACTCGATCACCTCGCGCACGATGGGTTCGAACGACTGCACGGCCCGGGGGGTGAAGACCCGGCTCACCAGCGCCCGCAGCCGGTCGTGCGCGGGCGGGTCCATCATGATGATGCTGCGGAACATGGCGACCTGGTCGGGCGGCGTCGACAGCGTGTGCAGGTCGACGCCGTGGCTGCTGGAGAACGTCTTCCAGTCCTTGTGGGCCTCGACGACGTCGTCGTAGCGCGACAGTGCCCAGAAGTCGTAACGCTCGCTGTGGTACACGGGCGCCTCGTCGCGCAGGCGCCGGTACATGGCGTAGGGGTCGTCGAAGAAGACCTCGGAGAAGGGATCGAACTCGACCCCCGCCCCGCTGGTCGCCTCACCGGTCGACACGTCGGACATCCAAGCAACCCCCTGGCTCGGTTCGAGGTGTAAAGGCAATTCTCCAATGGGCAGTGCGTAGCTCTCGGCCTGAAACTATTCTCGGCCCAAAACGCGCAGCGCTCCAGGGGGTGGCGATGAACATCGACGAGATGATCATGGTGAGCGTGGACGACCATGTGGTCGAGCCACCCCATCTCTTCGAGGGACGGCTGCCGGCGCGCTATGCCGACCTCGCGCCGCAGTTCGTCACCCGTGAGGACGGCACCAACGCCTGGCGCTACGAGGACCAGGAGATCGCCAACGTCGCACTCAACGCCGTGTCCGGGCGCCCGCCCGAGGAATACGGCATGGAGCCGACCTCGTTCGACGAGATCAGGCGCGGGTGCTGGGACATCCACGAGCGCGTCAAGGACATGGACGCCAACGGCGTCCTGGGATCCCTGTGCTTCCCCTCGTTCCCCCAGTTCTGTGGCCAGCTCTTCGCCCGCACCGAGGACAAGGACGTCGCCCTGGCCATGCTGCAGGCCTACAACGACTGGCACATCGACGAGTGGTGCGGCACATACCCCGGGCGCTTCATCCCCTGCGTGCTCCCCGCCATCTGGGACCCCGAGGTGTGCGCCGCCGAGGTGCGGCGCACCGCGGCCAAGGGCGCCCACGCCGTGACGTTCTCGGAGAACCCGTCCAAGCTCGGCTGGCCCAGCATCCACTCCGACCACTGGGACCCGTTCTGGACCGCGTGCTCCGACGAGAACGTGGTCGTGTGCATGCACATCGGATCCTCGTCGCAGCTGGTGATCACGGCCCCCGACGCCCCCATCGACTGCCTGATCACGCTCACCCCCATGAACATCGTGCAGGCGGCCGCCGACCTCGTGTGGTCCCAGGTGCTGCGCAAGTTCCCCGACTTGAACATCGCGCTCTCCGAGGGGGGCATCGGCTGGATCCCGTACTTCCTTGAGCGGGTCGACTACAACTACGAGCGCCACCATCGCTGGACGGGGCAGGACTTCGGTGACCGGCGGCCGAGCGAGGTGTTCAACGAGCACATCATCACGTGCTTCATCGACGACCACTTCGGCGTGGCCAGCCGCGAGTTCCTCAACATGGATCGGGTCTGCTGGGAGTGCGACTACCCGCACTCCGACTCGACGTGGCCGACGGCGCCGGAGACCCTCGCCAAGCAGCTCGACGGCGTTTCCGACCACGACATCGACCGCATCACCCACCTCAACGCGATGCGGCTGTTCAGCTTCGACCCGTTCAGCGTGAGCCCCCGCGAGGAGTGCACGGTGGGTGCGCTGCGCGAGCGTGCGGCCGGCCACGACATCAGCATCCGCTCGACCAACCGGTCGCACGTCGGCGCGCACAGGGCGCTGTCCGCCGACCTGGAGGTGCCCCGCTGACCCGGATCCAACCGGGCGTAGCTGACCCCCCGACCCAACTGGGTGTAGCCGTGCGGCATATCACCGCACGGCTACACCCGGTTTGAGGCTGCGGCGGGCGTCGGCAGTTCGCGGCGCAGCTCCAGCCGCGCTACCCGGCGAGGGCGGCCGCCGACGGGTCGACGACCTCGGCGGCGTAGCGGCGTAGCCCCTCGATCGCATCCCGCGAACGCTGCCAGGGCCGGACGATGACCCGCCCGACACCGGCGTCGGCGTAGCGGGCGACCTCGCCGACGTCGGTCGGCGTGCCGCCGAGGGTGATCTCCACCCGGCCGTCGCGCCCGGCGGCGGCCCGCAGATCGGCCAGGCGGGCAGCCTGGGCCGGGATCTGCTCCAGCGTGTGGTTCATGGGGACCCAGCCGTCGCCCACGCTGGCGGCGCGGCGCAGGGCCGCCGGCCCATCGCCGCCGACGACGAGCGGTGGGTAGGGCTGCTGCACGGGCTTGGGCTCGAACATCACCGGCCCGAAGTCGAAGAACTCGCCGTGGTGCTCGACCACTGGCTCCGTCCACAGACGGCGGCACACCTCGATGGCCTCGTCGACCCGGCGGCCGCGGCTGTCGAAGTCGAGACCCACGGCGTCCCACTCGGCCCGCAACCAACTGGCGCCGATGCCGAACTCGGCCCGGCCGCCGGACACGATGTCGAGCGTGGTCACGGCCCGCGCCGAGACGAAGGGGTGGCGCAGCCCGATGTTGTACACGTGGGTGGCGAAGCGGATGCGCTCGGTGCGGCCGGCGAGGAACCCCAGGTAGGTGAACGCGTCGAACACCGGCACGTCGGCGGGCACCGGTGGATGGTCGGCTCCGTGGAACGGGCTGCCCTCGGTCTGCACCGGGAAGACCAGGTGCTCCGGTAGCCAGACCGAGTCGTAGCCGAGCCGATCGGCCTCCTCGGTCACCTCCGGCCAGACGCGGGGGTTGAGCATTCCGAGCGAGATGGCGAACTTCACGGCGGCTCCCTGCTCCGGAGGTCGATCAGCGGAAGGTGGTCTCGGTGGTTCCGGTGGTCTCGGTGTCGCCGGCGAGGCCGTCGAACGGGTCGGCGGCAGCGGCGGCGGCGCGGGGCGTGGTGCGGTCGTTCACGGGCTTCCTGGGCTCGGCAGCAGCGCACCGAGGTCGGCGAGCGAGCGCAGGGTGTCGTTCAGGTGCGTGCAGCTGGACGTGCCGACGAGCTCGCGGCGGACGCGCAGCCGCAGGTCATCGAAGGTCGTGCCCTGCAGTCGTTCGGCACTGGCGACGGCGGCGGGGCATTCCGCCCACGGCAGCACGAGGGCCTGAGCCCACAGGTCGACGATCAGCCGGCGCCGGGCGTCCACGGAGCCACCGGCGGCGTACTCGTGCACCACGGTTTCGTGGCCGTCGCCGTCCACGTGGCTGTCCCGGAAGTGTGCGTCGATGGCGTGCAGGCCTCCGGGCCCGGGCGCCAGCACGTCGAGCCGGCGGCGCCGGCGCGTCGCGTCGGGCGGGAGCGGCGCCATGGCGTGCCAGGCCTGGGAGTCGTCGTCGGGCGATGCGAGCTCCGGCGCCGGCGGTCCGTGGGGCGTGGCCAGGCGGCCCGTCTCCCGCAGGTTGGCGATGAAGCCGCCGTCGAGGGCCCACCCGGCACACTGATCGCCCAAACGGGCGGCCATGGCGTCGACCAGTCCGTCCCGCCGCGGCAGGGCGTCCGCGTGGAGCAGCGAGTAGCCGGAGACCAGCACGGCGCCCACGAGGTCGTCGAGCAGCAGGTACAGGAGGGAACCGCGGTCCCGCTCGGTGGGCAGCGCCCGGTCCAGCAGGCGGCGGAACCCGGAACCGACGCTGGCGCCGACCAGGGTCCGAAGGCCGGGGAGGCCGTCGGGGCCCGCGCCTGCCCCGTCGGCGCGGATGGCCACCAGGACGTGGGTGGCGGGCTCGAGGCGCAGCGCGAGGGCCACCTCCCCGAGGACATCCCCACGGTCGACGCCGTCCGGGCCGGTGCTGAGGTCACGGCCCCGGGCGTCGACGACCAACTCGCCGTCGGGCCCGTCGGGGCGAACGGTGTCGATCGACGTGGTGCGGCGGACGGACCCTGGAGCGCGTGGCGGCGTCGCGAGGGCCGGAGCGTGGGGGCCTGCGACCAGGGGTGGGGTCGTCACCGGCACGCCTCCACGCCGCTTGCCGAGGCGCTCGGTTCCACCGCACTCCCCTCCTCGGACCCGCTGTCGCGAGTGCTCTTCTCGGTGAGCGGAAAGGCTAGTGGCCCCACTAATCTCCGGTCGCGCTCCAGCTCACCGGCCAGGACGAAGGGATCCATGCCTGACTACCAGTTCGTGACCTACGAGACGCTGGACGACGGGACCGTCGCTCGCATCATGCTGAACCGGCCCGAGGCCCGGAATGCGCAGAATCGGGGCCTCCTCGTCGATCTCGGCAATGCCCTCCTGGAGGCCGAGGCCGACGACCGGGTGCGCGTCGTCATCCTGGGTGGGCTGGGACCGATGTTCTCCTCGGGTCACGACATGGGTTCCGAGCAGGCCATCGCCGAGCGGACGCCCGGTCCGTCGCAGCACCCGACCGTGGCGATCAACGGCGGCACACGGAAGGGTGCCGAGGCGCTGATGCTCCAGGAGTGGCACTACTACTTCGACAACACCCGGCGCTGGCGCAACCTCCGCAAGATCACCGTCGCCCAGGTCCACGGGACCGTCTACGCCGCCGGCCTCATGCTCATGTGGGCGTGTGACCTGATCGTCGCCGCCGAGAACGCCAAGTTCGCCGATGTCGTGGGCACGCGGCTGGGCATGTGCGGGGTGGAGTACTTCGCGCATCCGTGGGAGTTCGGGCCCCGCAAGACCAAGGAGCTCATGCTCACCGGCGATTCCATCGATGCCCATGAGGCCCACCAGCTCGGCATGATCAGCAAGCTCTTCCCCGAGGACGAGCTGAGCGAGCGCACCCTGGAGTTCGCCCGGCGCATCGCGCAGCTGCCGACCATGACCGCGCTCCTCATCAAGGAGTCGGTCAACCAGACCGTCGACAACATGGGCTTCCACAACGCCCTCAACGCCTGCTTCACGTTGCACGAGCTGAACCACTCCCACTGGGCCCAGGTCCACGAGAACAAGTACCCGGTGGGGCTGCCCGAGGACGGCATCGCCGACTGGCGCTCCGCGCCGCCCGTCAAGCCGTCCCGCAAGGACATGGCCGACGCGCCCGCCCCCTGAGGGAGCGCCGCCGACCCAACGTGTACCGGCGTTCGAACGTGTATCGGCGTTCGAAAGCGCCGGAATCCGTAACATCCGAACGCTGGAACGGGCGTGCGACCATGGGGCGATGCCGACCGGTGCGATCGAGGCGCGCTACGACGGCCATGCCGAGTTCTACGACCGGCTGTTCGCCGCGTACACCGACGCGACCGAGTCGCCCGGGGCCGACCTGGCTCGACTCGTGGGACCCCCGAGCGGCGACGGGTGGGTGCTGGACGTGTGCTGTGGCGGCGGACTGAGCGGGCTGGCGCTGGCCGCCGCGGGCTGGCGCGTCATGGGCGTCGACATCTCGCCCGACCAGTTGCGGCTGGCGTCGAGGCGACTGGGCGCCGTCGTACGAGCCGATGCCCATCGCCTGCCGGTTCGATCGGGCTCGATCGGGCACGCCGCAGCCATGTTCGCCCACACCGACGTCGACGACTTCGGCGCCATGGTCGGCGAGGTCGCCAGGGTCCTCTCCCCCGGCGGCCACTTCGCGTACGTGGGGACGCATCCCTGCTTCGTCGGACCGCACATCGACAGTCCCCTGGTCAGCGACGAGCGGCTGTCCATCAGCGCGGGCTACGGCGACGCTCGCTGGGTGCCGCCCGAGGCCTTCGACACGCCGCGCTTCGGTCCCGGCATCCGACGCCGCGTCGGCGCCCGGCATGTGCCGCTCGCCGGCCTGCTGGCAGCCTTCATCCACGCCGGGTTGGTGCTCGAGCAGGTCCGCGAGGCCGGGGGTGGCCTGGTCCCCTGGCGCCTCGGCGTCGCCGCGGTCAAGCCCGGGGACGGGTAGAGCTCGAGTCGAAGCCGCCCGGCCAACTCATGGTGCACCGGGTGGTCCGCTATCCTGAATCGTCCCGTTCGGGGGTGTAGCTCAGCTGGAAGAGCGCTTCGGTCGCATCGAAGAAGTCGTGGGTTCGAGTCCCATCACCTCCACCAGCCGAAACCCGCGAAGCTGCAGGTCAACGGCGATGCGGCCGGTCCTGGGTCTTGTCCACAACAAGCATCCAGAACCGGTAGTCGTCCAGTGCTAAGGGCGCGTGGAGGGCACGAACCTGACGGCGTGTCAGGTTGGTGCCGGATGGGCGGCGTTTGGCGGTGGCGATGTCGCGGTCGACACGACGGAGGTCGGCCAGCAGCTCCCGGGCGAGACGCTTGCGTTCGACCCCAGTAGCACCCTGCGGGCGGACACTGCGCAGCAGTTTCGCAGCCCGGCTAGCGCTCATGCGGCGGGCGCCCCACCGGCGATGACCTCTCGTAGCGCCACGTGCAGTCGGCAGGCCGCCTGGGTGCGTAAAGCCACCAGATCGTCGTCGCGGTCGATCAGCGTGCGCAGCACCGCGATGTGGTCCTCGACCCGTACTGCCCGAAGCTCGCAGTGCCGCAACCCAGCGATGGCGGTGGCCAGCGCGTCGTTCGGGTCATTCTTGGACGCCTTGGTCGAGCCCAGCACCCGCACCCTCGCCCCCAGGGTCGGGGGCACGTCGATGACGTGCTCACCCACCTCCAAGAGCGGCTGGGCCAACAACTTGCCCAGCCCCCCAGCGGACTCGGCCCCCCAGGTCGCTGCGTGCCCAGCGGCTCCGCCCAGGCCAACAGCCGCTGGGTCTGGCACCGGTCAGCGACCAGCTGCAGCCGGGCCAACGGCCGCTCGTCGCGGTCGATCGCCACCGCCGTGTGGGCGCCTTTGTGCGAGTCGATACCAACCGTCATGGAAGTCCTCCTCGTGGACGCGTGTGAGCGTCACGACGGGCACTCCTGATGCAGGTGCTGCTCGCCTCTTTCGAACCACGCCCTGACCGAGCCTCGACCGGCTGGTGCTTCGTTCGAAAGCCAACCCGACACGCGAGCAGCAGGCGGTTCGAGAGCCAGCCGGCCCAGGCCCGATGACGCTACGAGCCCACGCTCACGCCCGCCCAGATCCTCCATCAGGCAGTTCTGGCGCGGTGTCGCGGCCCCGCTCGGAGCATCTGGATCAGCGATGCCACGTCGGCCTCATTCGCTCGTCAGCTCCGGCGAGCCCTCATCGAGTTAGGAAGCCGTCAGCGCGGCTGACCTGCCACATGTGGCCGTCGGGGTCGGCGAAGGCGCCGGAGTATCCCCATTTCTGGTCTCCAGCTTCCATGACGATCTTGGCGCCGGCGTCCTGCGCGCGACGCATCAGCTTGTCGACTGCGGCATCGGTGGCCAGCCCAATCACGACCAGGCACTCATGCGTATTCCGCGGCGATCGTTTGCGATCACCGATCACCCATCCGAAGCCCCGCGTCGGAATCAGCATCACACGCAATCCGACGCTGATCTCGAACTGCAGGGGCTCGGGTAGCCCGTCGTCACCCAACTCGCCCACGGTCACGAACCCAAGGGCGGTGTAGAAGGCGTGCGATACCTGGCGATCTTTGATGGGTAGGCACACCGTTGCTCGGTCAAGCTTCACGATTCCGACTCCCGACAGTGGTTCGCGCCGAACGACGACCGTCGGTTCAGCTCAGTATGTGCTGGTGGTCCAGCAGGATGCGGCCGTCGTCATCGAGTACGAGCACGTCGTAGCCGCTCCCGGCGACGGTCCCGTCAGCGATGGAGACCATGTCCCATGCCAACCCGACGAGGGCGGGTGCCATAAGAACGGCATCGCCGTCTGTCGCCTTGAATGTGTATTCGCCGGGCTCGATGAACCTGGTGTACGCCTGGGTCACCCGACGATCGATCTCGTCGTGGCCGCGCACCTCGAGACGAGGCACCGGGAATGCCGATTCGGTGGCCGCTTCCCGCATCGCCTGGGGCGGGTCCACCAGTACCATTGCTCGCCCACAGGTCGGCGACCTGCCTGGATCGCGCGTGCGGGTCGGCTTCGGTCCACAGCGCGAACCATCGTCTGGTGAAGTCCACCAGAGTCTGGTCATCGAGTTGCGTCCCCATGATGCTTCCTCATCTCTCCGGGTGGTGCGTAGCTCTATAGACGGGGACCACGTGCAGGATTCATCGCCGGAACCCCTTCCCCTGGCCTCACGCCACGATCAGGGTCCACCAAATCGGGTCAACTCCAGTTCATCGTCTGTCGACGCCAACACTGCGGTGCCGCCTTCGGGCTCGGCCTCACGCCACCGCCGGTGGTTCGCCGGCTTGCTGCGGCTGCTCCCTCTTAGAGCGAATGCGGCGTCGAATCAGGTAATACGCAATGAGAGCGATGACAACTACGACCACGGCGACGCCGATGGCGACGACAGCTGAGACGAGCCACTCGGCCAACGCGACTCCTGCTAGGACGCCAAGCAGGAAGATCGCGAGCACGACGACAACGGTGGAACGATTCACGACACCCTCCTCAGGTCGCTGCCTCATTAGCTCAAGTCAACCCGCCTCGGGCGGCCGTGTAACCGTGTTTGCGTGCGCCCCTGGCCTCTCTCCCATCACCACTGTCGGCCGGTTCGACACGGTCGAGGCGGCACAGCTGGCGACAGACGAGGTGTGGGCGGCGACGTGAGGCCACGTCTCACTGGCAGATATGGGCGGCTACTCCTCCTGGGCCTGCTCCCGCCACCTGTCTGCCTGCATGCGCTGGATCCGCATGCCCTCGCGCCCGGTCCTCGTGAAGAACCAGACCCCGATGGCGAAGCAGACCCACAGGATGCCGATGCCGACGAGCAGGACCCCGACTCCAATCAGTGTCTCCAAGGCGCACCTCCAAACGGGCGGCCCTTTGGCGGCCCGATCTTGCCGGACCACGATGATCGACGCAGCCGGGCATTGAAACTGTGCTGCGGTACACCGACTGCCCGCTGTGGGCGGCCCCGCGCCCGGCGAATCCTCAGGACAGAACGAAGCGGCGCGAGATCGGCAGATTATGCGCTATTCGACCGGTCTAGACCCAGGACGCGAGGGTCGGGGTTCCGACCGCGTCCACTCCTTGACGATCGACGCCCGACGGCGCGAAGTTGCGAAGGAGTCGCTGACCTGGTCCGAGAGGCAGAACGTCGCCCCGAACCAGCCGACCTAAATGTGACCGGTACCGTTCTCGCCCCGCCGAAAGGAAGCCCGAACATGGTGCCTTCAGACCAGCTGACCAAACTCGCCGCACGAGCCAAGGAAGCAGAGGACCGGGCCATCGCCGCGCAGAACAAGGGGAGTGCCGAGCTCGAGCAGGACGTCAAGACGGCGCGGGAATCGGCCAAGGCTCAAGCGGACCAACTGAGCAAGGCCGTCGAGGACCAGAAGGCCAAGCTCTCTGCGTGGTGGACCAGGCTCCAGCGCTCGTGGGACGAACACATCGCCGAAATGCGTCAGAACATCGATGAGAAGCGGGCCTCCCACAACGTCGAGGCCGCTCAGCGGGACGCCGACAGCGCGGAGGAAGACGCCGCGTACGCGGTCGGTTACGCGTACGCGGCGATCGAAGAGGCTGAGTACGCGGTGCTCGACGCCCGTCTGGCGAGGATGAACGCTGACGACCTCGCTTCAGGATCGACCTCCTGAGGGAACGCACCAACCCGCGCCGCTGGTTGCTCGACAGCGGCTCGTCGTTAGGACGTTGGCGAGAAGAAGGCGACCGCCCGGCATAACGTGGGGCGGCCGTGAACGCTCTCGTCGCCGCTGCGTCGGGTCGACTGCGTCATACCGGCGACGCGCCAGATTGCCCGAACCGCGCACCCCTCGCCTGCCCGATCCTCAGCACAGAACGACACGGCGCGAGATCGGCAGATCTGGATCGATCGCCGGACGCTGACTACACAGGGACGGGTCCGACAGCCTCTACCGTCGCGGCCGCGCACCGGCCGGTCGGCCAGGCGGGGTGAGGAGGAGTACACAATGGAATTCCTGGTCGGATTCGAGATCAATGTTCCGAGCGGAACTCCGGAGTCCGAGGTTCGGGATCGCGAGAGCGCCGAGGCAGGCGCGGCGGCCCAGCTGGCACGCGACGGGCATCTCGTGCGCGTCTGGAAGCTGACCCCCCAAGCCGGCGAAGCCAAGGTCCTTGGCCTGTACAACGCCGACAGCCGAGCGCAACTCGACAGGCTGCTCCGCGCCCTGCCGATCTACGAGTGGATGCGTGTGACCGTGACCCCACTCGAGCCCCATCCCAACGACCCAGCGACGACAGGGAGCCACCAATGAGCAAGGAGCTTCCTGAGCCTCGCCTCACCCAGGTATACCGCCTGGAGGCCACCCTCGCTCAACCGCTCGACCTCGGCGAGACCGCCCAAGGCCACCGGCGCATCGTGCCCCTGACCGGCGGGACATTCACCGGTCCGGAACTCAATGGGAAGCTGCTGCCAGGCGCCAGCGCCGACTGGCAGATCGTGCTGCCAGACGGCACCGCGCTCGGCGATATCCGCTACACCCTGGAGACCGACGGCGGTGACCTGCTCTACGTCCAAGCACGAGGTGTGCGCCACGGCAGCGCCGAGGTCCTCGCACGTCTCGGGCGCCGTGAGGATGTCGACGCCAGCGAATACACGTTCCGCACCGCAACCCAGATCGAGACCTCCGCCCCCCACCTCGACTGGTTGAACAAGGGCATCTTCATCAGCGTCGCCGGCCGCCAAGCCACAGGCGTGATCTACGACACCTACCTCGTCGGATAGGTCCGCCGTGCGGCAACCCGCACCCCGCGCCTAATGCCCTAGCCGCCTGCGTTCTGCCCGCCCGATCGAGCACAGAACGACGTGGCGCGAGATTGCGGCTAATGCTGCCGCGAGTCGCTCGCGCGATTGCAGCCGCTGCCGCAATCCATCCCCGGCCAGGAGTCACGAGCGCATACTGCCCGCGCACCTGTTGCCTCTTGAAGTTGACCCGGTTCGGCGGACACCTGATTCTGGCCAGGACGATCGCCAGCAGCGCCGTCCCCGGCCGCAGCAAACGACGGTTGAAAGCCTCTGGCCTGTGGAACGGGAGCACATCCAAGGCGCGGTCGGTCGCGTGGCCGAGCTGACCTGCTGGTCCAGTCAGTCGGTGATCGGTCCTGAGGTGTGACGAGAGAGGATTTCGAGGTCGGCGATGAAGCATGTGGGATCGCCCGCGCTGGTGCGGCCGATCCATACGGGATATGTGCCGTCGCCCATACCGCAAGGGAAAGCAACCACGTTCAGGCCGGTCGCCTGATCCAGGACTATGTTGACCGCCTCCCCGTTGATAGTGGCGGTATTCATCTCGTCCGACTCGAACTCCTCGGGCTCCTCTAGTTGCTCCACGCGACGGCTCAACGGCGCCACGGCAGACTCATCGAGAAAGGCACCCACAGCAGCGTCCACATCGAACCCATAGAACTCTCCCGGCCCCAAGTCGGCGAGATTCTCCCCCGGCCGCAAGGCCATATCCCATGTCGTTGCCGGCTCGTCGCGGATGGTCAGCCTCGCCGCGGCGCCCAGCCGCGGCATAAGCGGCGGGGGGTCGGTACGGTCCAAGCGGGCGAAGGAGACAGCGACCGGGTAGCGGCCGGGTAGCACACTCAGGGTGAAGGCAGCGGCACCTCCCGCGAAGACCCACCACGGGTCGGTTGCGACCAGTCGTCCGGTCGCAAGGTAAAGGTCGCCGACGTCGTCCACCTCGACGACCGCCTCGCCGCCGCCGATGTTCTCGTCGAATCGATAGCGGACACCGGGCTGGAACATCGCCGCGAAATCTGGGGGGTCCAGGGTCCTACCTGCGGACCTCGCCGGCGGGTCGTCGCTCGCACAGCCGCCGAGGCCGAGCCCGACGCCCAGCCCGACGGCGCCCGTGCCCAGAGTGGCTACACCGGCCGAGGCGCCACCGAGCAATCGCAAGAACGCCCGCCGCTCAAGCACGGCCTTGCCCGACGGCGGATGGTGCGCCGCCTACCATCGATCGCCCACCTTGACGTCCTCCGATGCCGTGACAACCCGAACGTACGAAGCCAGGTCGATCGCACCAGCGCGGACGCCCGTCCGAGCGCCCGCTCGGCGCTCGCGATAGAGGCGCTCCTGTCGTCGCAGGAAAAGGTCCGCGAAGTAGTACAACGGCACCACCGTCAGCCTAGGTATTGGTCGTACCAAGCGGCAGTTCTGCGCTGCTCAGGAAGGCCAGGATCTGAGAGACTTGAGCATTCCGATAGCACGAGCTGCCGTCGTCGATGATCCGTAGTCGAGGCGTCGTCGCGCTCGCCGCCGTCGCCGCGCTGTTTCTCTCGGCGTGCCCCAACAATGACGCCGATGCTGGCGACGTTGTCGACGCAATGACCGATGCGAACCTTCCAGAGGAGCAGGCCAGGTGCATGGGGCGAGCGTTCGAGCGCGAGTTCGGTGACGACCAGGATGTGTTCAACGACATCGCCGCCGCCGACGATCCGGATGACTGGCCGTCCGGCACCCGAGAGACGATCAATTCGATAATCGAGGAGTGCACCGGAGAGTCCGTGCCCGGCTCCGGGGGGTCGGACTCCGGGGGGCAGGATGGCGAGTCGGAGACCACGAGCACGACGGCAGCCGAAGGGAACTAGCCGCTACTGGGCCACCTGCGCTTGCACGCCAGGCGCACCGATTGCGCGCTGCGGACGGGAGTCGCAATGTCCGTCAGCAAAGAACGACGCGGCGCGAAATCGGCAGATTTGGCGCGTCCCCTTCTCCGATCGAATCCTCTTTGAGTCAAGTTGGGATTTGGCGGTGTCGTGGGGCGCGTGGGAGCGGCCCGCGATCGGCGGGCGTACGGTTGCTGGTGGGTCCGGGAAGTGGCTTGGTCCGAAGAGCCGGTGTGCAGGATGGAAGCCGGCCACGCTGGACGACAGAGACGTTCCTGGAGTGCCCTCCCGGGCCCGCCTACCCCCCTCGGTGCTGGTCCTCGACGAGCTTGCGGTAGACGGCGTTGCTGATGTGGCGCTTCAGTGAGCGGATGGCGTCCTTCTTGGTCCTGCCTTCGGCGAGCTTGCGCTCGAAGTACGTGCGCCCGTCGGAATGAGGCTGGCGAATCTGGCAGATCGCTGCGAGGTGCAGGGCGTGGTTGAGGCGCCGGTTGCCGCGCTGGGAGACCCGGTGCACGACCCGTCCTCCGGAGGATCGTTCGACCGGTGCGGTGCCGTTGTAGCCGGCGTAGGCGTCGCGCGTGGCGAACCTCGTGATGTCGCCGGTGAAGCCGACCAGGTAGCAGGCGAGGACCGGCCCGACTCCGAACAGCTCGGTCACCGTCGTCTGAGACGCTGCCACTGCGGTGCGGATGCGGCGATGCGACTGCTTGAGCTGCGCGTCGAGACGCTGCACGTCGGCGAGGATCTCAAGCGCCATGTCTCGTTTGGCCAGCTCGATGGGCGTGGTTGGCTCGATGCGCTCGAGGACCGCAACGGCGTCAGAAGCGTTGAGTTCCTTGGCGATCCCGCCCGGGACGAGTTCCATCAACACGTTGTGGAGCCGGCAGACGACGCGTGTGCGGTGGCTGCCAACGTCGATGTTGCGCTTCGCCAGCAGCCGCAGCACCTGGGCGTGATCGGCGGCGACGACCTCCCGCAACGCCGGCGTCCGCAGCGCTGCGACCGCCACAGAGAGCGCGTCGTTGGGATCGTTCTTGTCCGACCGCCCAGAGCCGAGCACACGGATCCGCGCCGCGAGCGTCGAAGGCACGTCCAAGACCGTCTCGCCCGCAGCCACCAGCTGTTGGGAGAGCAGGTAGCCAAGCCCGCCTGCGGACTCGACCGCCCACGTTCGCTTCCCCAATGGCTCGGCCCAGCGCAGCAGCTGCTGCGCCTGCTTGCGGGTCGCCCGGACCCTGGCCCGTGCGAGCTCAGCTTCGCTGCTGTCGATCGCTACCGCGGTGTGCGTCGCCTTGTGTGGGTCGACGCCGATGATCACTGACATGAGTTCCTCCCCGGACTCGTGGATGGGTCCGCGAGGGCACTCCTGCTTCAGATCGTTGGTGCACGTTCCTCTTTCGGGCCACCCGCGGCGAAGACCCCGACGGGGAGCTCATCGTTCGACAGCCAACCGGCATGGGCCAGCGGCAGGCACTTCGTGAGCCATCCCGTCAGAGACCCCGAGACGCTACGAAACCGATCGCTGCGTCCACCTGAAGTCTCAAGCAGGCACATCCGGGGCTCCCGACTGGACACCTAGTCACCTGGTGGCGTCGGTTCCTCGGCAGCGTCGGAGCCGGGGGCGGCCGCGGCCGCCGGGGCTCCCGGACGCCGCTCGGCCCGGGGCCCTCGAAATCCCCGATGATCTCCTGCGGCGACACCCACCGGAAGGGCTCTGAGACCGCTGTGTCCCAGACCTCGTTGTCGCCGCTCACGCCGCCCACGCTGACTCTCCGGATGGCTGATGTCCACGCCCGGCAGGCGTGCAGCCCTGAATGCAGCGCACGTCGAGCGGCAGTCCTGTAGCGACTAGGGGCCTCGATTTGGATCGCTTCGGATGTACGAATCACCGCAAGCAGGTAGCCGCCGCCACCGGACAAGGTCTCGCCAACCACGGGCGACCTCCCGTCGGGCAGCTCGCCCAACGGGTCCCTCTAGGCGACCTCCGGTCGGGCAGCTCGACATCGGGTCCGGCGGCGACTCCGCGAGTCTCATCCGGCCAGACCACGGGGAACCGCGACCCTTGGCTCTCGAGCACGATGCAGTCGGTGCCGGCGTCGTGCCGCACGGTTCCGTGGACGATCGCGGCCGGACCGGTCATCTCGGTAGCCCCGGACGCTTCCGCCCACACGCGCCAGTCGCCTCGGTGGCTCTAACTCGAAGTCTTTGGCGCGAGGTAGCGGGCCGGCGAGTGGCCGAGCACTTCGACGCTGCAGAGGTTTGGGATGAGACCCTCGCCCCGCGGTTGCACGGGCCCCAAGGGTCGACCTCGACTCAACACCCTCCTAGTCCATCGCGATCGCGGCGGGCTGCGCATCTGGTGCCTCGTGGCGAAGCCGGATCCCGATACTGACCAGACCCGCGCTGAAGAGTACGGCGCCGACCAGGAAACCGGCGGCGTTAGCCCACGGGTAGTTGCCGAACTCGGCGACCGGGCCGAACCCCAGTGTCTCCAGCACGAGATACAGCGCGCATCCCACCGGCCAAGCAACGGCGAGAAGCCACTCCGCCGGTCCAGTTCCAGCGAGCGAAGCGTTGACACGTCGCACCGCGAGCGCGAACGCAATAGCCAACGGAACGACACCGAACGGCCACGCCCAGGTCACCAGAGTGAGCAGGACGAGCGCAGCGATGCCCAGACCCATCGACAAATATGCCGTCCCCGAATAGGAGCCGGCGCCTCGCAACAGCAATCCGTGAAGGAGCACAAGAGTTGCGGCGGTCGTCGATGCCCCGGCAAGGGAGAGCATGAGGACCCAGGCGCCTGGCCAACCGTCGCTGAACCACATGACAGTCGCGAGATACGGGAAGACCCCGACGGCGAGGCCCAGCCAGCCGGCTGCTGCCCCCAATGCGGCGGCGCCAGCGACCCGGGCCGTCTTGGTCGGCATGGCGATCCCTCCCGCCTTCGCGAAGGCTCGCGCCACGACACTCGGATCGCCGTAACGCGCTAGGGCCAATGCCTGTGCGGTGGAATGGTCGTGCCCGATCGACTCCAGTCGCCCGGTGCACTCAACGAGATGGTCCGTGGCCTCGGCCACGAGGTCGTCGACGTGTGGATGCCGCTGGAGAGCTGCGCGCAGCTCCACCAGGTAGCTGTCGATCATGTCGTGCGAGGACATGGGACTCCTTGCAGAACCGAACCAACCGCTGCCGAGAACGACTCCCACGCGGAGCGCTGCTCAGTGAGCGCCACACGCCCGGATTCGGTGAGGCGATACGTGCGACGGCGCCTGCCCGCGTGTTCGCTCCAATCGCTGGCGAGCACGCCGGCCCGCTCCAGCCGGTGCAGCACGGGATACACGGTGCCCTCAGGTAGGTCGAAGGCGTCGCCGCTTCGCAGGCGGAGCTGTTCGATCACGCCGTAGCCATGCCGCGGACACTCGGCGAGTACCGCGAGCACCAGCATGTCGAGGTGGCCCTTCAGCGCTTGACTGCGTATACCTAGCGAAGCTATGCCCTAGTTATGCGAGGTGTCAACTGGAACCGACGGGGAATCGCGCGGTTCCGACGCGAGGGCACCGGAACCTCACAGCCCGGCGGCGCGTGGCGGGCCTGACACCACGAGCTCCAGACCCGTGATCCTCGGAAGCGTGGGAAGGGG